>VOFC01007152.1_pt1 | contig 52171 bp, 90 predicted proteins | sample 5384161 | NCBI WGS metagenome assembly VOFC01 (sample SAMN12384722, study PRJNA508395) | human gut metagenome | isolation source: healthy gut B | host: Homo sapiens | reverse complement strand
TCTCTGATTGAGGTAGGATCGTTTGGGTTTCACCGGTGTCAGGTGCTTCAGTCTGAATATCCACTAATTTTACGTTGAAATTATAACATTGCAGTATACCGTTTGCAACGGCTATTTCACAAAATCGACGAGAATCTATAACCTGTCACATTACCTCGGATTTTTTACGTCAATTTGTGAGGAATTGCGCTACGACGGTGCTTTTGAACTGCGATAAATCTCACAATATGAGATTGTATACCACAGAACGCAAACTATGTTATCACAAGTCCCAATCGCCCCATTTGGCGTGCGTGAATAGCCTCCGCTCTCTGCCGTATAAATGCGGGTGGTAACAATACTGGAATGTCCCAAAATGTCAGCGAGGCGGCTCAGATCACGCTCCAGCGAGTAAAAAGTGGCAAACAGGTGACGCAAGTTATGGGGAAAGACCTTCTCCGGCGCTACCCCAGCACGTTCACACAGGCCCTTCATATCTCGCCAGATATTTGACCGGTCTAACATCCGGTGAACCAGAAATTCATAACCGTTACGGCGTTTTTGGAGAAAAGACTGCTGTCAATATCATTACCGTCAAAATCCTTACCGGAGAGATTTTTTGAAAGTGGCTGCATTGTCTGAAACGCTTTCGGTATCTGCAGCTTCTGATGACGACTTCTCCATTTGGCGATCTGTTCTTCAATTTTTCCGAATGGTCTCAATGTCTTTGGTAAGCGTCGAAAGTTCGTCATCCGTAAAAGCCTCTTTATTGGATGTAACTGTATTTTGCAAGATAATCCGCATAGTTTTCGTCTGAATCCGTATCTCCTTGGTCATCATGCCAAAACCCCTTGTCCCATACCTCTTTGTGATCTGCAAAAGCTGGTTCTCCTGCTGATATAAATCATCTAGAGTTGAATCTGCTTCGCCTGTATTTTGTACAGGTTCCTTCGCAAGGGAGCTGTTCCGTTACATGCGGTAAGAGATAATGCTGCGCAGAGTGTGAGCATTGTGATGAGGTATTTCTTCGTTTTTCATGTTAAAATTCTTCCTTTCTGTTCAGTAATATAAATGGTTATTTTCCCATAAACCGATAATGGATGGCATCTTTGGGGCATGCTTTCATACAGACACCGCAGCGGATACATTCCGGATGATTTGGTGCCTTCAGGACATTGACATCCATCTGGCATACTTTTTATACACTGCTGACATCCGATACACTTGTCTTTTTCTACCTGAATGCTGAGAAGAGATACCTTATTAAACAGGGGAGTAGATTGCGCCAAGCGGGCAGATCCATTTACAGAAGGGTCTGTAAAAAGAATGCTCAGAACAATCACGGTGATCAGTATCATGCATTTGAAAGAAAACAGTCTGCCGAGTGCTGTACGAATGGCAGAATTACCAAGTGCCAGAGGAATGGCACCTTCCAGAACACCCTGTGGACAAATATATTTGCAGAAGAACGGATCTCCCATTCCGATGGAATTTTGTCACAAGCACCGGAAGCAGAATAACGAAAATAATCAGGATCATATATTTGAGATATCTTAAGGGCTTAAGCTTTGCTGTGGAAAATTTTTCCCCGGAATCTTATGGAGTATATCCTGAAACCAGCCAAAAGGACAGAGGAAAACCACATATAAAAACCGTCCCAGTGTGACACCGAGTAAAAAAAAAATCCTGTGATATAATAAGCGAACTGAAACCGTGATGAGCCGACGACAGCCTGAAAGCACCGATCGGACAGGAACCGGCAGCTGCAGGACACGAATAGCAGTTTAATCCGGGTACACATATGGTTTTGGTGTTGCCCTGATATATTTTCCCTTTCCAGAAATTGGGAATATGAATATTGGTAAGCAGTGTGGCAACCGCCTGTATCCATCCGCGCAGCCGGGCTGTTTTTTTTAGAAAGTATATTTGTTTTTTATCCAATTCCCACACACTCCAGACATAATTTGATCGCTTTGCCAGAGTACACAATGCAGTTTCTCCTCTGACTGCACCGTATGCCATCATAATTACACCGGCAGCGAGTAAAACAAACTGTGATAATCTCCGGTAACGCAACATACCTGTCCCTCCTTTCGTTTTGCCTTCCTTCAGCAATCGTTGTCTTTGTTGACCTGTTGACTCTTGTATTATACAATAGACGATGTGAAATCTTTGTTAAGAAACGGAGAAGATATTTTGAGACTGTTAATTGTTGAAGATGAGAAAAGAACTATGTGATGCGGTTGCAAAAAGTCTGTATGATGCGGGCTATGAGGTGGATACCTGCTATGATGGAGATGAAGCGCTGGATTATATTCTGTCAGAGGATTATGATTTGATTGTGCTTGATCTGAATCTGCCTGGAACCGACGGATGGATATTTTAAAAGGAACTGAGGCAGACAGACGAAGAGACAAAGTTCTTATTCTGTCTGCGCGAAGCCAGATAGCGGATAAAGTGGAAGGGCTGGATGCAGGAGCAAATGATTACATGGAAAAGCCCTTCCATCTGCAGGAGCTTGAGGCGCGTATCAGAAGTCTGACACGACGTAAATTTGTACAGAATGACATTTGTCTGAATTGTGGGGAAATAAGGTTTGACACTAGAAAAGCGCGAGGCATATGCAAAAGAAGAGAGGGTGCCTTTGACCAGAAAAGAAAAACAGGATTTTGGAATATCTGCTTCTTAATCAGGGCAGACCGTGTAAGCCAGGAAGAACTGATAGAGCATGTATGGGATGCATCGGCGGACAGCTTCAGCAGGGGCTATCAGGGTAAGGTACACATGTCCTCGCTCAGAAAAAAACTTAAGGCAGTGCTGGGATATGATCCGATTGTGAACAAGGTTGGTGAGGGTTATAAGATACGGGAGGAGGCTGAAGGGGTGAGAAAATGTCGCTGCAGTGGAGACTGACGATAATCACCACATTATTTATTGCAATCATATGCGGATGTCTCACATTGTTTCTTTTACAAGAATGGTGTTTATTACATCGATTCCCTGCAGGATGCGGTGGAAGCGCAAGGCGGAGGGACAATGGAAGAGGCACCGATGAATTATATATCCGTATCCCGGACGATACATGGAATGATTTTGCAAATGATTTTTCAATTCAGGTATATAATAATAAAGGAAGATTACAGAAAAAGAAGTCTTGTATTCTCGGGACTTCTGGCGATTCTCGGAGGTGTTGTTACTATTTTATCAGCGGGCGTGCACCCGGCCGCTCAGTGAGTTTTCAGATAGAATTGAAGAGGTGCAGGCACAGAACCTGGCAGATTCAAGGATAGAAGAGCATGCAGTGAGGGAATTGAACCAGCTCAGCGTTTCCTATAACAAGATGCTGGAACGTCTGTCAGAAGCGTTTGCAGTGCAGAGACAATTTACCGCAAATGGGCGCATGAGAGCTTCGCACACCGCTGTCGGTAGTGCAGGTCCAGCTTGATTTGTATCATTCCATGGAACATCCGGACAATGATGCATGTACGGAAAAGACGATAGAAATGGTCACGGAACAGAATGAAAGACTTGCCAGAATGGTAAAAGACACTTCTTGATATGAGTGAGCTTCAGACTGTTGAAAGAAATGATACGATTGCGCTGGATGCACTTGTTGAGGAAGTGCTTGCAGACCTTTCTCCTCTGGCACAGAGTAAACAGATAGAACTTATCGGAAAATGCGGGGGATGTAACCATGCAGGGAAGTGATATCCTGATTTACAACGGCTGGTATATAATCTGGTGGAAAATGCCATAAAAATATAACCATATGGGCGGACGGGTCACAGTGACTGCGCAACAGGATAACCGGCACCTTACACTTTACGGTTCAGGATACGGGAAACGGCATTCCCGAAGAACTGAAACCGAGAGTATTTGATCCTTTTTTTTTCCGCGTGGATAAATCCAGAAGCAGAGCGCTTGAGGGGTAGGACTCGGACTGGCACTTGTCCGTGAAATCGTAAGTGTGCATGAAGGAAATATCACGGTGAAGGACAATCCTGCTGGCGGTACGATTTTTGAAGTGATATTTTGAAAAATCATTGACATTTAAAAAAAAAAGAAGTAGGATTAACAGCATATCTATAAAGTTCGCTATAAAACAATTCGCTTTATGCAACAAAAAAAGCGGGCGATAGATGAAAAAGAAGAGAACAGGAGGTGCTGTGTTTGATTGGTTCGATACGATTGGCTACGAAGTCAGGACATTGGATAATTTGCTGTTCCGTATGCTGCTGGCCTATTCTGCCAAAGCAGGAATGGATGAGCTGACGATGATGCATGGCTGGATTATCGGTTATCTGTATGACAACAGGGAAAAAGGAAATCTATCAGAAGGATCTGGGAGAAGAAGTTTTTCCATCTCCAGGTCTGGTGACGAATATACTGAAGCGTATGGAGAGTAAAAGGATATATCCGCCGGGAGGGTGTGCCGGAGGATGCCAGACTGAAGAAGCTGGTTCTGACGGAGGAAGGGCTGCGGCTTCACTGGGAGAAGGGAAGCTCTCATCTGTCAGATGAATGAGGAAACCAAAAGGAACGCTGGATCCGGGAAGAGACAGAACAGTTTCTTCGGACAGCAAGGAAAATGAAGGGAAATATCCGCCAGATCCTGTGTCGGATGGGTGGTGATCTTTTTGATGCGGAAGGCGCGCCTTCCTTCCGGCTGTGAAATTTCATCCTGTTCCCGGGAAACTGACATACAAAGAAGTGACAGAAAGGAGTGTGTGACCGCCAATGATCAAAAACACCGGCGGCACAGATCAAAGAATTTAAGAAGGATTCCATCCTGACACCGTGCTTCATGATTCTCGAAGTTATCATGGAAATGATCATCCCACTTTTGATGGCATCTATTATTGATGACGGCGTGGAGGCCGGAATATCCATCATATTTATATGGTAGGAATCGCGATGGTGATCGCAGCATGTATCGGCCTTTTGCAGGCGTTATGGGAGGAAAATATGGTGCCCGGGCATCTGCAGGTTTTGCAAGAAATTTACGCCAGGCCATGTATGAGAATATTCAGACTTTTTCTTTTTCCAACTGATAAATATTCAGTACCGCCAGTTTGGTAACCCGTCTGACGACAGATGTAACGAATCTGCAGAATGCATATCAGATGCTGCTCCGGATGTGCATGCGCACGGCGAGCCTGATTATCGCTATGATCATGGCATTTTCCATCAATGCCCGTCTGGCAAGTATTTATCTGGTGGCCGTGGTGGCTGCTTCTGCCTGTTCCCTGATCATGTCCCATGCGACGAAGTATTTCAGACAGGTATTTGAGAAGATATGATGATCTGAATGCCAGTGTGCAGGAGAATGTATCTGCAATCCGCGTGGTAAAAGCGTATGTGCGGGAGGAATATGAGAAGGAACGCTTCACAAACTACTGAAACCTTTACAAAATGTTTGTGGGCGCAGAGAAGGTGCTGGTCACTCTAATGCACCGTTAATGCAGTTCACAGTATACAGCTGTATCCTGGGGATCAGCTGGCTTGGGAGCCAAGATGATTGTCGGAAGCACGCTGACGACCGGAGATCTGATGAGCCTTCTGACATATTGTATGAACATCCTGATGAGCCTGATGATGGTATCCATGATTTTCGTTATGCTTGACCATGAGTTATGCCAGTGCAGAACGTATCTGTGAGGTGCTCAATGAGAGATCGGGTCTGACCAATCCGGAAGCGCCGGTGGAAGAAGTCAGGGATGGAAGCATCGAGTTTCGCCATGTGGATTTTGCCTATCAGGCAGAAGAGGGCGGGGAACCTGTCCTGAAGGATATCAGTCTGCAAATTGCAGCAGGAGAGACCGTTGGTATCATTGGCGGCACCGGAAGTGCCAAGACCAGTCTGGTAAATCTGATCAGCCGACTGTACGATGTGACTGCAGGTGAAGTACTGGTAGGGGGACGCAATGTCAGGGAGTACGACATGGAAGCCCTGCGCAATCAGGTTGCTGTGGTGCTGCAGAAGAACGTGCTGTTCTCCGGCTCGATTCTGGAAAACCTGCGCTGGGGTGATGAGCATGCCACGGAGGAGGAATGCAGGAATGCATGCCGACTGGCCTGTGATGAATTTATTGAGAAGATGCCGGAAAAATATAATACCTATATTGAACAGGGCGGTTCTAACGTATCCGAAGGACAGAAGCAGCGGCTGTGTATTGCCCGGGCACTGCTGAAGAAACCGAAGGTGCTGATCCTGGATGACAACCAGCGCGGTAGATACGGCAACAGACAGTAAGATCAGAAAAGCCCTGCGGGAGGATATCCCTCATACGACCAAGCTGATCATTGCCCAGCGGATCTCCAGTGTGCAGGATGCGGACCATATTCTTGTGCTGAATGAAGGTCAGGTGGATGGTTACGGCACCCATGAGAGCTGCTGGCAACCAATGCCATTTACCGGGATGTTATGAATCCCAGACCGGCGGTAACGGTGATTTTGATGAGAATGGAGGCGAGGCATAATGGCAGAAGAAAACGCAAAGGTATTTAAAGGGCGGCCCCGGAAGAAGACCGATGGGGAAACGGCCGAAGGTAGATCATCCCGGGAAGCTGCTGGAGACGTCTGCTGGCCTATATTCTGAAAAACTATGCACCGCACTGCGTTCTGGTACTGATTGGCATTTTTATCAGTGTACTGGCCAATGTACAGGAACCATGTTTATGCAGACGCTGATCGATGACTATATTTTGCCGCTGTTGGGTTCAGACAATCCGGATTTCTCCGGACTGCTGCATGCGATCATCCGGGTAGGAGGTTTTTATGCGGTCGGTATTGTATCTACATTTGTTTATAACTCGGATCCTGGTCAATGTGAGCCAGGGAACGTTGAAAAGGCTGCGGGATGATCTGTTTACGCATATGGAAAGTCTGCCCATCCGATATTTTGATACGCATTCCCATGGTAATATTATGTCTATTTATACGAATGATATTGATACCCTGCGGCAGATGATCAGCCAGAGTTTCCGCAGCTGTTTTCCAGTGCCATTATGATCGTCAGTGTATTTGTCAGCATGATCATGCTGAATATTCCGCTGACGGTACCGACGGTATTGATGATTTTCCTGATGCTGCAGGTGACAAAACGGATTTCCATTGCCGGAAGAGTTCCAAATACTTTATAGCCCAGCAGAAGAACATTGGTTCCTGAATGGTTATATTGAAGAAATGATGGAAGGGCAGAAAAGGTAGTCAAGGTATTCTGCCATGAGGAAAAGAGCCAAAGGAAGAATTCAGAAAAAGAAACGATCAGCTGTTTGAGAGTGCGGACAATGCGAATAAGTTTGCCAATATCCTGATGCCGGTAAATGCCCAGATAGGTAATATCAGCTATGTGTTCTGTGCTATCGTGGGAGGCATTCTGGCACTGAGAGGGGTCGGCGGGTTTACGCTGGGAAGACTGGCCAGTTTTCTGACTTTCAATAAAGCATCAATATGCCGATCAATCAGGTAAGTATGCAGTTGAACAGTGCGATCATGGCACTGGCCGGTGCAGATCGCGTATTCCGTCTGCTGGATGAACAGCCGGAAATAGATGAAGGGTATGTGACACTGGTTAATGCAAAAAGAAAAACGGTGTACTGAAGGAAACAAAAGAACGTACCGGTGTCTGGGCATGGAAGCATTATCATAAAGATACAGATACCACAGATTATAAGAAGCTGGCGGGAGATGTGGTTTTTGATGACGTGGATTTTGGCTATACAGAGGATAAGATTGTGCTGCACAACATTGATATGTATGCCCAGCCAGGACAGAAGATCGCATTTGTCGGTGCAACCGGTGCCGGAAAGACGGCAATTACAAACCTGATCAACCGTTTTTATGATATTCAGGATGGAAAGATCCGTTATGACAGGGATTAATATTAATAAGATTAAGAAAGCTGATCTTCGCCGTTCTCTGGGGATTGTCCTTCAGGATACCCATCTGTTTACCGGAACGGTGATGGAAAACATCCGCTACGGTAAACTGGATGCTACAGATGAGGAAGTATACGCAGCGGCCCGTCTGGCCAATGCAGATGGATTTATCAAACGTCTGCCGGAGGGATACCATACGCTGCTGACCGGGAGACGGCGCCAATTTAAGCCAGGGGCAGCGGCAGCTTCTTGCCATCGCCCGGGCAGCGATTGCCGATCCGCCGGCGCTGATCCTGGATGAAGCAACCAGTTCTATTGATACCAGAACGGAGAAGATTGTCCAGGAGGGTATGGATCGGCTCATGCACGGCCGAACGACCTTCGTTATTGCTCATCGCCTTTCCACAGTGCGTAACAGCGACTGCATTATGGTACTGGAGCAGGGGCGTATTATTGAACGGGGTACTCATGATCAGCTGCTGGAGCAGAAGGGGCGGTATTATCAGTTATATACAGGGAAAAAAAGCACTTTGCCTGAAAGCATGTGTGCATATTCCTGTTTTAAACACAATATGGAAATCGCGGGTAAATCGTCAAAAAAATACTTTCCGTTTTCATAGAGCAGTGCTATAATACCCATAAAAACCATATAAGACATAAGACTGCTTTCCGGCAGCCGGATAGGAGAATCATTATGGAAAAAGAAGAACATCGACTGGGGCAACCTTGGTTTCGGTTACATCCAGACAGACAAGAGATACGTTTCCAACTACAAGAACGGAGCATGGGATGAGGGCGGCCTCACAGAGAAGCCAACATTGTGATGAGTGAGTGCAGGTGTCCTGCAGTATGCACAGACCTGTTTTGAGGGCCTGAAGGCATACACCACAGAGGATGGACACATTGTAACTTTCCGTCCTGACCTGAACGGTGCCCGTATGGAGGATTCTGCAAAGAAGGCTTGAGATGCCGGTATTCCCCAAAGAGCGTTTTTGTGAAGGCCGTAGAGCAGGTGGTTGCTGCCAATGCAGCATATGTACCGCCGTACGGATCGGGCGCTACTTTATATATCCGCCCCCATGTTCGGTATCGGACCGGTCATCGGCGTAAAACCGTCTGATGAGTACCAGTTCCGTATGTTTGCAACACCGGTTGGCCCTTACTTCAAGGGCGGCGCACACCCGCTGACGCTGTGTGTCAGCGATTTCGACCGTGCAGCACCGCACGGCACCGGTGATATCAAGGCCGGCCTGAACTATGCCATGAGCTTACATGCCATCGTAACCGCCCATGCCAATGGCTTTGATGAGAACATTTACCTGGATGCTGCCACCAGAACAAAGATCGAGGAGACAGGCGGTGCCAACATCCTGTTTGTAACGAAGGATAATAAGGTTGTCATTCCGAAGTCTACCAGTATTCTGCCGTCTGTTACCCGGCGTTCTCTGGCATATGTTGCAAAGGAATATCTGGGTCTGGAAGTAGAGGAGAGAGAGGTTTATTTCTCTGAGGTGAAGGATTTCGCAGAGTGTGGTCTGTGCGGAACCGCAGCTGTCATCTCCCTGTGGGCAAGATTGAGACCACGGCAAGGGAGATCTGCCTGCCCAGCGGCATGAACGAGATGGCCCTGTGACGAAGAAGCTGTATGAGACATTGACAGGTATCCAGATGGGACGTATTGAGGCACCGGAAGGCTGGATCCATGTCATCGAATAATGGCGCGTGTGAATGGTAAATAAGTGACTGTTTTGAGAGGGTGCCCCGAAAAAGGAAATACTTTTGGGACACCTTCTTTTGATGATTGAGTATCAAGTCTCAATAAAAGAAAGGAGGCGGCATGGATGGGAAAACAAAGTCAGATCCCCTGCAGCCGAGGAAGAACTGCTCTTAAAACCCCTGGATACATCCGCGGGCTTTCCGGTGCGTCCGGTTTTTATGACCGGAACGGGGCCACGGCGCTCAACGGCGCGGTGAATTTTACCGTGCACTCCCATGGAGCCACCTCCTGTGAACTGCTGTTATATCACCGGGAGGAGCAGGAGCCCTATGCCCGGATCCCCTTCCCGGAAAAAATACCGGATCGGCCATGTGTTTTCCATGATCGTGTTCGGTCTGGACATCGGGGATTTTGAATATGCCTATTGTCTGACGGCCCCTGGGATCCGGCAAAGGGGCTGCTGTTTGACAAGAACCGGCCATTACTGGATCCCTATGCCAAGGCGGTGACGGGGCAGAGCGTCTGGGGGAGCAGCGCCGCAGGGACGGCCTGTTCCGGGCCCGGGTGGTGAAGAATAATTTTGACTGGGGCAATGAGCCGCCGGTGCATCACGCTATGCAGGATCTGATCATCTACGAGCTGCATGTGCGGGGCTTTACAAGCATCCTCCTCCGGGGTGGCCCATCCGGGCACCTTTGCGGGTTTAAAAGAGAAGATTCCCCTATCTGCAGGAGCTGGGGGTCAATGCAGTGGAGCTGATGCCGGTGTTTGAATTTGACGAAACCATGGACGCCAGAGGTGGACGGGCAGAAGCTGTTCAATTACTGGGGCTACAGCACCGTCAGCTTTTTGCGCCCAATACCAGCTATGCGGCGGCCAATGAGTACAACCGGGAAGGAACGGAACTGAAGGAGCTGATCCGGGCGCTGGCAGATGCGGGCATCGAGGTCATTCTGGACGTGGTGTTCAACCATACGGCGGAGGGCAATGAGAACGGCCCTTCATTTCCTTTAAAGGCTTTGACAATAACATTTATTATATGCTGACGCCGGATGGCAGATATTACAATTTCAGCGGCTGCGGCAATATGGTGAACTGCAATCACCCGCTGGTGCAGGAGATGATCGTGGAATGCCTGCGCTACTGGGTGACTGATTACCGGGTGTCCGGTTTCCGGTTTGATCTGGCAAGTATTCTGGGCCGGAGTGAGGACGGCCCCCACAGCCCAACGCGCCGCTGCTGAAACGGCTGGCTTTTGATCCCATTCTGGGCAACACGAAGCTCATTGCGGAGGCCTGGGATGCTGGCGGCCTGTATCAGGTGGGGACATTTCCTGCCTGGAACCGGTGGGCGGAGTGGAATGGAAAATATCGGGATACCATGCGGGATTTCCTGAAAGGGGATTACTGGGAGGCGCCGAGGCGGCCAGACGGCTCATCGGTTCGCCAGATCTGTACCGGAAAAAATTATAACGGCTATCATTCTTCGGTGAATTTTTCTCACCTGCCATGACGGCTTTTGCCTGCGGGATCTGTACAGCTATCAGACGAAGCACAATGAGGCCAATGGCTGGGACAATACCGACGGGGCTGACGACAACCGCAGCTGGAACTGCGGGGTAGAAGGGCCCACCGACGATCCCAAGGTGAACGCCCTGCGGCTGCGGCTCATGAAAAATGCGGCAGTGACTCTTCTCATGAGCCGGGGCACGCCCATGTTTCTGGCCGGGGACGAGTTTGGCAACACCCAGAAGGGCAACAACAATGCCTACTGCCAGGACAGTGATATTTCCTGGCTGGACTGGTCAGAGCTGCCCCGGTGGCAGCCGCTGTATGACTGCTTCCAGCAGGCGATCGCCCTGCGGAAGGCCCATCCGGCTATCCGGGGGATCTGAAGCCTGCGTTTCCGGGATTTCCGGCGGTGAGTGTGCACACGGAGGTGCCTTGGCCCCGGGAGATCACGGCGGATACGAAGGTATTGACTGTGCTGTATGCAGGCATGGATGAGACTGCGGAAGAGTGCCGGGAGGATCTGGTCTGCTTTTGTGATGAACGTATACTGGGAAAACCGGACCGTCTGTCTGCCCGGGCTCCCATTTGGTTATGGCTGGCGCTGTGCTCTGTACACGGGAGATAACGAACAGCCTGCAGCGGGAGGCGGATGACGCCTTTCGGATGGAAGCCCGGTCTGTGGCCGTATTTGAGGGCATGATGCGGCGGCAGGCAGACGAAAACAATAAATGAAAAGACTGAGAGGGAAGAAATCATGTTCAAGAAACTGGAACGCAACGATCCCTGCTGGTGCGGAAGCGGCAGGAAGTACAAGAAATGCCACGAGGCTTTTTGATGAGAAGATCCGCAAAATCCAGGAGGAGGGCCATATCGTACCGGGCCATGAGCTGATCAAGACACCGGAGCAGATCGCGGCCATCCGGGAGAGTTGCGCCATCAACATCGCCGTGCTGGATTATGTGGCGGAGCATATCCAGGCCGGCATCAGCACCGAGCAGATCGACCAGTGGGTGTATCAGATCACAACAGAGCGGGGCGGCATCCCGGCACCGCTGAATTACGAGGATTTCCAAGAGCGTATGCACGTCCATCAATGAGGAGGTGTGCCACGGCATCCCGTCCCGGATCGGATCCTGCAGGAGGGGGGATCATCAATGACATGTGTCACCATTTATAAGGGATATTTCTCCGATTCTTCCCCGCATGTTTATCATCGGGCAGACCGATCCCCAGAAGGAAAAGCTGGTGCGTGTGACAAAATAGTTGTAGAGCTGGGCCTGGAGCAGGTAAAGCCCTGGAGCTATCTGGGCGATATGGCGGAGGCAGTACAGCGCCATGCAGTGAAAAACGGCTATTCCATCGTGCGGGAGATCGGCGGCCACGGCGTGGGCCTGAATTCCATGAGGATCCGTGGGTGGGCTATATCGGGAAAAAGGGAACCGGCATGCTGCTGGTGCCCGGTATGATTTTCACCATTGAGCCCATGGTCAATATGGGAAAAGCCGATATTTTCCAGGATGAGGAAAACGGCTGGACGATCTATACAGAAGACGGCAAAGCCCTCTGCCCAGTGGGAGATTATGGTACTGGTGACAGAGGACGGCCATGAGGTGCTCAGCTATTAAAAATCTGTCCCACCTGGGCGGAGAGCGCCAGGATCTTTGACAGGTCTTCCGGGTTCTGGTGGCTGGCGATCCACTGCAGGCAGATGAAGATGATGCTGGAGTAGATCTGGGAGACGAAGGCGTCGTCCAGCCCGTATTTGTTCGGGTGCTGCTTTAAGTATGCCATGCAGGGCGGGATCAGCGTCTCATCCAGAAGCTGTCCTACCCGCTGCAGGGAGACGGCGCCGGACAGGAGCAGGCGGAAAAGCCTTGCATTTTCCAGCACGTAGGCGAGGATCTCGTTTGCCAGCTCCAGGCGGTAGGAAGTGCCGCCCTCCTCGGAGAAATAAGCTTCCGTGATGCGGGTAAGCTGTTCCCTGATCCTCGTCGAACAGCGCGTTCAGCAGCGCATATTTATCCGAATAATGATCATAAAAGGTAGAACGGCTGATGTTCGCCCTGCGGGCAATCTGGCTGACGGTAATGGATTCAAAGGATCGGTTGTCGTCCAGCAGATCCAGCAGGGCGTTTCTGATGTCCCGGCGGGTTTTTATCATTCTCAGGTCCAAAAAGGTGTATGCCTCCTTGCTTTTTTTATGGGGATATTACTCCGTTAAGTATATGTGAAGATTTGGGGAAAGTAAAAGAAGATATCATACAAAAACAATAAAAATGTAGGGTAACCTACAGGTGCGGTTTTTTGATGCTTGCCCGAAAAAATCATCTGTTTATAATTAACAAATAATAACAGATACCAAGGTCGAAAAGCCTACACACATGGCACGGAACAATCCAACGGTATCTGAATGAAAAAAGATAGAAAAAGGATGTTGAAAAATGGGAAAGATTGCAGTGATGACGGACAGCAACAGCGGCCTGACACCGGAGGAAGCCGGGCAGATGGGCGCATTTCTGGTACCCATGCCGTTTTATTTAAACGATGAAGTGTTTTACGAGAATGAGACGATCAGCAGAGACCGTTTTTTTGAAGCCCAGGCACAGGATGTGGAGATCCATACGTCCCAGCCGGTGGTGGGCGATCTGCTGGACCGGTGGAATGCGGTGCTAAAAGACTATGACGGCCTGATCTATATCCCCATGTCCAGCGGTTTAAGCGGCAGCTGTGCCTCGGCGGCAGCACTGGCGGAGGATTATGACGGGAAAGTGGTGGTGGTGAACAACCAGCGGATTTCCGTCACCCAGAAGCAGGCTGTCCGGGATGCGGTGCGGCTGGCCGAAGAGGGACATTCCATGGAGGATATCCACCGGTATCTGATGGACACCAAATTTGACAGCACCATTTATATCACCGTGGATACGCTGAAATATCTGAAAAAGGGCGGTCGTGTGACGGCGGCAGGCGCAGCTATCGGCACGGTGCTGAACATCAAGCCGGTACTGACGATCCAGGGGAGAGAGCTGGACGCCTTTGCCAAGGCCAGAGGGATGAAAGCGGCCAAAAACGGATGATCGCAGCCATGGATGAGGAGCTGGCAGATCGTTTTTCTGATATTCCGGCAGAAGAACTGAAGCTGGGTGCGGCCTACACCTGTGATGAAGAGACGGCAAATGCGTGGAAAAAAGACGCTGGAGAACACTTCTGGGAAACCCTGCGAGATGGATCCGCTGCCTTTTGAGCATCGCCAGAGGGCCCGGGAGCCATTGCGGCGGATTTGTACGGGTATACCCGGGAGAATGATTATTGACAATCGAGGCAAACCTTGCTATGATAAAAACGATAAATCGACAGCTGAGGAAACAGGTGTCGAAGTTGAAAGGGGTAGATTTCATGGCAAAAAGAGTTCTGTCTCTGCTTGTAGATAACACATCCGGTGTACTGAGCCGTATTTCCGGACTTTTCAGCCGCAGAGGATATAACATTGACAGCATTACCGCAGGCGTGACGGCCGATCCCAGATTTACACGGATCACCATTGTGACCAGCGGAGACCAATACATTCTGGAACAGATCGAGAAGCAGGTGTCCAAGCTTGTGGACGTGCGCAGCGTCCGTGCCCTGGATCCGGAGGAAATCCGTATACCGGGAGCTTGTGATGATCAAGCTGAAGGATGTCCGAGACGGATCGTCCGGTGATCCTTTCCGTGGCCAATATTTTCCGCGCGAAGATCGTGGATGTGGCGCCGGATTCCCACTGATCATTGAGTTGACCGGCGACCAGAGCAAGGTAGATGCCTTTATCAGCCTGCTGGACAAATACGAGATCGTGGAGCTGGCGCGCACAGGCATCACCGCACTTTCCAGAGGCATGAAGGGTGTCCAGTTCTTTTGACTGACCGGAGAGACGGACGGCGGATCATCCATCGTATGCTAGAGGTATCCCGCGGGAGTTTCTGCAGTTCATACCTTTAACTATATAAACTTTTCTAAACGAACTGAGGAGGAATCAGAAATGGCAAAAATTTATTACCAGGAAGACTGTAACCTTTCCTATCTGGAAGGCAAGACCATCGCATCATCGGATACGGCAGCCAGGGTCATGCACATGCCCTGAATGCAAAGGAGTCCGGATGCCATGTCATTATCGGTCTCTACAAGGCAGCAAGTCCTGGAAGAAGGCAGAGGAGCAGGGATTTGAAGTATATACAGCTGCAGAGGCAGCAAAGAAAGCCGACATCATCATGATCCTGATCAATGATGAGCTGCAGGCAAAGCTTTACAAGAAGAACGACATCGAGCCCAACCTGGAAGAGGGCAACATGCTCATGTTCGCTCACGGCTTCAACATTCACTTCGGACAGATCGTTCCGCCGAAGAACGTTGATGTTACCATGATCGCTCCCAAGGCTCCTGGCCACACCGTAAGAAGTGAGTACCAGGCTGGAAAGGGCACACCGTGCCTGGTCGCTGTTGAGCAGGATTACACAGGCAAGGCAAAAGACATCGCACTGGCATATGGCCTGGCTATCGGCGGAGCAAGAGCCGGTATCCTGGAGACCACATTCCGTACTGAGACTGAGACTGACCTCTTCGGCGAGCAGGCTGTTCTGTGTGGCGGCGTATGCGCTCTGATGCAGGCAGGCTTTGAGACCCTGGTTCGAGGCTGGCTACGATCCGAGAAATGCATACTTCGAGTGTATCCACGAGATGAAGCTGATCGTAGACCTGATCTACCAGAGCGGATTCAAGGGCATGCGTTACTCTATCTCCAACACTGCTGAGTACGGTGATTATATCACCGGTCCGAAGCTTATTACTGAGGATACCAAGAAAGCAATGAAGAAGATTCTTTCAGACATCCAGGATGGTACTTTTGCAAAGGAGTTCCTTCTGGATATGTCCGAGGCAGGCGGACAGGTTCACTTCAAAATGAGAAAGCTTGCAGCTGAGCATCCGTCAGAGATCGTTGGTGAGGAGATCCGTAAGCTGTACAGCTGGAACGGCGAGGATAAGCTGATCAACAACTAATTGAAAACAGGCCGGAGACGGCAATGAGGGGCAGAATACCTTTGTATTCTGTCCCTTTTCAGATTCCATGCTGTATGTTGCATGCCTGTATGTGACAGTTTGCTTTGTAAATGCATGCCGGGTCTGTTTCCTTGGCATACTATCCTCAAAAGGAGGACTGTCATGAATACAGAAAAGCAGGAAGAAGTGAAAGAAAACGGCCAGGTGACGCTGCGGGAAAACGGTTCCCACATTCATCTGCTGTCCATCATCGGGGAGATCGAGGGGCATGAGTGCGCCCCGGCCTCTGCCAAGACGACAAAATACGAGCATGTGCTGCCCCAGCTGGCGGCCATTGAGGATGACCCGGACATCGAAGGGCTGCTTATCCTCATCAACACCGTGGGTGGGGATATTTCCGCGGGAGCTGGCGCTGGCAGAGATGATCGCATCCTTAAGCTGTCCCACGGTGTCTCGTGCTGGGCGACAGCCATTCCATCGGCGTGTGGCGGTATCCACCGATTATTCCCTTTATTGTGCCCACCGGCACCATGATCATCCATCCCGTGCGCATGACCGGCATGGTCATCGGGGCACCCCAGACATATGATTATTTCAAACTGATGCAGGAGCGCATCCTGTCTTTTATCGCCGGGCACTGCCGGACGCCCAAGGAGAAGCTGGAGGCCATGATGCTGAACACCGGCATGCTGACCAAGGATCTGGGCACCATTCTGGTGGGGGCAGAGGCGGTGGAGCAGGGGCTCATCGACCAGGTGGGCGGCATCGACCGGGCGTTTGAAAAATTGCATGCGCTTATTGATAAACAAAAAATTAATGACAGAACCCAAAGCTGATGTTATAATGTTTAATGAAATTTTTGCCCCTCTGCCTGAGGGCATATTTATCATGATAGCATTGGAGGTCCTAGAATGCCTGCATCGGCAAAGGGAAAGACAGCAACGAGAAAAATCAACAGCAAAGAATACAAAGAGAAATTCTTCCAATAAGAACACGACAACCAGAAAATCATCCGCAGGCAGAGCCTCTTCGAACAGAAGAAAGCGGAACACGAAGAAGGAGAAAGCTTTTTAAAGAGCGAGATCATTACCCTGGTGACGCTGGCCATCAGCGTGGTCCTTCTGCTGAGCTGCTTTGGGGTGGGCGGATGCGTAGGAAAATATGTGGCGGACGCTTTGTTTGGTGTCTTCGGGACACTGGCCTACGTGTTCCCCGGTCCTTTTTTGGAACGGCCTTTCACATGTCCAACCGGGGCAATCCGGCGGCAGCTCTGAAGCTGGCAGCCGGGATCTTGGCTTTCACTCTGGTGGATTCCTGATCCAGCTGCTGGCGGCAGATAAGGCAGCGGCGGGGATGATCGGCTATTATGCCTACGGCGCCGCAAGACATATCAGCGGCGGCTGGCTGGGCGGTGATCACCGGAGCACTGTAAAACCCTTGGCATGGCAGGCCAGGATCGTTACCCTTATTCTGCTCATCATCTGTTAGCCGTGGTCATCACCGAGCGTTCCTTTGTGGGACAGGTACAGAAGAGCCGGAAGGTGGCTGACCGGGCCAGAGAGGATGCCGAGCGCAGAAGAGAGCACGCCCAGATGGTACAGGAAGAGCGGGAGATGAGAGTGCCTTGCGCATGGATCAGGTAACCGGTGAATGGAGGATATCCAGCTGGAGCCGTCCGGAAAGCGCAGACGCGCACGAAGAAAAAAGTCTGCGGCCGGAAGAAGAAAGGTCACGTACAGACGCAGGAACAGCCTGAAGAAAAAACGAAAAAGCCGGAGGAAAATGCTTCCACAGCGGGAGTCGGAAGAAAGTCCCGGGCTGCACAGAAGCAGGATACAAGAGAAGAAGACAGTGCATCGGATTTCCCCAGAGGAAAAAATACCTTTAAAGGAATCAACCGGTATCCGTATGAAGGAGGAGCCGGAGGCAATAGCACCGGTTCATGCAGCCTTTGGCGGTCTCACCAGGGAGATGCAGGAGCGGGTGGTCATGGATATCCCCGGCACGGGCCGGATCCGGCAGCAAAGGGATTTCCGCCGGCACTGAAGAGATGCCGACAGATGGTGCAGAAACTGACGTTTATGGAGAGGGACGCAAAGTCGCGGGGAGAGCGAACCTAGAGTGGAGCTCGCCGTCAACACCGGCATCCGGCAGCAAGGTCGGTGCAGCTGATGATGGAAAGCCGGTGAAAGCCGAGGAATTGACCAGGAGATCCAGCAGAAGGAAGAGACGGATCCCCTGAAGGATACAATTATTTCCGCCCCTGGATCTTTTGAAAAGGGCAAGGCTACCGGCGGCAACACCGGAGCGAGCAGCTGCGAGACGGCATTGCAGCTGAAGGACACGGTGAACAATTTCGGTGTCAACGTGACGATCACCAATGTGAGCTGTGGCCCGGCGGTGACCCGGTATGAACTGCAGCCGGAAAGGGCGTGAAAGTGAGCAAGATCGTGGGCCTGTCCGGATGACATCAAGCTGAATCTGGCGGCGGCAGATATCCGAATCGAAGCACCGATCCCCGGCAAGGCGGCTGTGGGCATTGAGGTGCCCAACAAGACCAACAGTGCCGTGATGCCCGGGATCTGCTGGAGAGTCAATAACTTCCAGAACCATCCGTCCCGGATCGCCTTTGCAGCCGGAAAGGACCCCCAAGGTGGTGGAGCTGTCCGTATACAACGGCATTCCCCCATCTGTACATACCTGTCGTGACCGATCCGAAGAAGGCTGCAGGCGCCCTGAACTGGGCCGTGGCGGAGATGATGGACCGGTATCAGAAGTTTGCGGAGAGCGGTGTCCGGGATCTGAAGGGCTACAACGAGAAAGTGGAGAAGATGAAAAGATATCGAGAGCGACACAGCGCCCGGAGAAACTGCCGCAGATCGTGATCATCGTTGATGAGCTTGCAGATCTGATGATGGTTGCACCGGGAGAGGTGGAGGAATCTATCTGCCGTCTGGCACAGCTTGCCACGAGCAGCCGGTATTCATCTGGTCATTGCAACGCAGAGACCTTCCGTTGATGTCATCACAGGTCTGATCAAGGCGAATATGCCAAGCCGTATTGCATTTGCGGTATCTTCGGGTGTGGATTCCCGTACGATCCTGGATATGAATGGTGCGGAAAAGCTGCTCGGAAAGGGAGATATGCTCTTTTACCCGCAGGGATATCCGAAGCCGGTCCGTGTACAGGGCGCATTTGTTTCCGATAAGGAAGTGGCGGATGTCGTTGATTATTTAAAAGAAAACAACGATGTACAGTCGCAGGATGAGGTCAATCAGCAGATCGAAGCAATGGGAAACGGCTCAGGTGATGCACCGGGGAAAAACGGCGGTGAAAACGAGCGGGATATGTATTTCGCAGATGCCGGCCGGTTTATCATTGATAAGGACAAGGCTTCGATCGGTATGCTGCAGAGAGTCTTTAAAATCGGCTTTAACCGGGCTGCAAGGATCATGGATCAGCTTTGTGATTATGGGGTTGTCGGCGAAGAAGAGGGAACAAAGCCGCGTAAGGTTCTGATGACAGAAGAACAGTTTGAGCAGCTTTTAGAGGAAATTTGAGGGATTTAATGAACATACATAAGGAGAACAGCATGAAAACAGACATTGAAATCGCACAGGAAGCGCAGATGCTTCCCATCACAGAGGTAGTTAAGGAGATCGGGCTGACGGCAGATGACCTGGAGCTTTACGGAAAGTACAAAGCAAAGATCTCGAATGAATATCTGAAAAAGATAGAAGGAAATAAAAAGGGAAAGCTGATCCTTGTGACAGCGATCAACCCGACGCCTGCGGGAGAAGGCAAGACGACAACGAGCGTCGGTCTCGGACAGGCATTCGGTAAGCTGGGGAAAAAGGCGATCATCGCACTGCGTGAGCCATCTCTCGGTCCGTGCTTCGGGATCAAAGGCGGTGCAGCGGGCGGCGGTTATGCACAGGTCGTTCCGATGGAAGATCTGAACCTGCATTTTACAGGCGATTTCCATGCCATCACCTCAGCAAACAACCTGCTTGCAGCACTCTTAGACAACCATATCCAGCAGGGCAACGCGCCCGTATCGACACACGCCAGATCGTCTGGAAACGGTGTCTGGATATGAATGACCGTGTCCTTCGGAATGTCGTAGTGGGACTGGGCAATAAAACAGACGGCTTTGTCAGGAAGATCATTTCGTGATCACGGTCGCATCCGAGATCATGGCGATCCTCTGTCTTGCAACAGATCTGGAAGATCTCAAAGACCGCCTCGGTAAGATCATTGTGGCATACGATCTGGACGGAAAGCCTGTAACGGCAAAGGATCTGCAGGCAGTGGGTGCAATGGCAGCACTGTTAAAGGATGCCATCCTGCCAAACGTGATCCAGACACTGGAGCATACACCGGCTCTTGTCCATGGCGGTCCGTTTGCCAATATCGCACATGGCTGTAACAGCGTCCGTGCGACAACAGCAGCTCTTTCCATGGCAGATTATGTTGTGACGGAGGCAGGCTTTGGAGCAGACCTCGGCGCAGAGAAGTTCTTTGACATCAAGTGCAGACAGGCAGGCCTCTCTCCGGATGCAGTCGTACTGGTAGCAACGATCCGCGCCCTGAAATATAACGGCGGAGTTCCAAAGACAGAGCTTTCCGCAGAAAACGTGGAAGCACTGGAGAAAGGCATCGTCAATCTGGAGAAGCATATCGAAAACCTGCAGAAATATAAAGTACCGGTTGTTGTGACACTGAATTCTTTTTTTGTTACGGACAGCGAGGCAGAGATCGCATTTGTGAAGCAGTTCTGCGAAGAACGCGGCTGCGAATTTGCCATTTCCGAAGTCTGGGAAAAGGGCGGCGAAGGCGGTATTGCCTTAGCAGAGAAGGTGTTAAAGACACTGGAAGAGAAAGAAAGTCATTTTGAACCGCTGTATCCAAGCGAACTGCCACTGACAGAAAAAGATCGAAACGGTTGCAAAAGAGATCTACGGTGCAAAGGGTGTAAACTATACAGCCGCAGCAAAGAAGCAGCTTGCAAAGCTGACGGAGCTTGGCTTCGGGGATCTGCCGGTATGTATGGCAAAGACGCAGTATTCCCTTTCCGATGACCCGGCGCTTTTGGGCAGACCAAAGGACTTCGATATCACAGTCCGGGAAGCCTATGTATCCGCAGGCGCAGGCTTTGTGGTCGTGCTGACAGGCGCGGTTATGACAATGCCCGGACTTCCGAAACAGCCGGCGGCGTTCGGAATCGATGTGGATGAAAGTGGAAAGATTACAGGATTATTTTAGGAATATGCAAATTCATCAAAATAAACATGAAAGGGAGGATCACTATGAATATCATCGACGGAAAGGCAATTTCCAAACAGATCAAAGATGAAGTAAAGGAAAAGGTCGCTGCGCTGAAGGCGCAGGGCGTTACGGTAACACTTGCGGTCGTACAGGTCGGCAATGATCCGGCTTCGAGCGTGTATGTCAATAATAAGAAAAAAGCATGTGCTTATACGGGCATGGAATCAGAAAGCTTTGAGCTTCCGGAAGAGACAACACAGGAAGAACTGCTTTCTCTGATAGAAGAGCTGAATGGCAGGAAGGAGATCAACGGGATTCTGGTGCAGCTTCCGCTGCCAAAGCATATCGATGAAAATGCGGTGATCCGTGCGATCTCTCCGAAGAAGGATGTGGACGGATTCCATCCGCAGAGTGTCGGTGCGCTCTGTATCGGACAGCCGGGCTTTGTATCGTGTACACCGGCGGGGATCATCGAGCTGCTAAAGAGATCCGGTATTGAGATCGCCGGAAAGGAATGCGTCATTATCGGCAGAAGCAATATCGTCGGGAAGCCGATGGCACTTCTGATGCTGCGGGAAAATGCGACAGTGACGATCACGCATTCAAAGACAAAGGATTTAAAAGACGTCTGCAAGCGTGCGGATATCCTGATCGTAGCGATCGGAAAACCGCAGATGATCACGGAGGAATATGTCAAAGAAGGAGCCGTTGTCATCGATGTGGGGATCCACAGAAGAGAAGAGGGGCTTTGCGGGATGTAGATTTTGAGAGGGTAAGTGAGCATTGCAGCTATATCACGCCTGTACCGGGCGGTGTAGGGACCGATGACGATCGCAATGCTGATGCACAACTGTGTAGAAAGTGTAGCCTTACAAACGGAGTGATGTCTATATGAAATGCCCACATTGCGGCGCACCCATGAAGGAAGATCAGATTTTCTGTGAAAAATGCGGTAAGGAGCGGCTTCTTGTACCGGTGTATGATGCAGAGGTGGATGCAAAGCTGGAAAGTACAATTTCCTCGATTGCAGATGACCTTGCCGATACCCAGCAGATCGTACCGCTTCCTCTGGAGCAGGAGGAGCAGAAACCGGACAAAACAGAAACGGAGACGGAATCTTCCGATGATGGGGAAGAACAACAAATTGAATCAGATAATAAAAAATTGCATAAAAAACATTTTTGTCAGGGATCTGTATTGGAATCGCGGCTGTCGTGCTTTTGGTATTTCTGACAGGAGCCTTGATCTATCGGAACAATCATGCTTCTTATGAGTATCAGTTAAAAATGGCAGAAGATATGTATAAAGCGCAGGATTATGCCCAGATGCTTGATTATGCCAAGGAGGCAGCTGCACTTGCACCAAATTCTTCGGATGCCAAGATGATGATGGCAAGAGCTTATGCGGGACAGAACAATACAGAAATGGAACAAAGACACTGGAAGCACTGCTTGCGGCAGACAGTGCTTATGTGCAGGCATATGATCTGCTTGTCCCGATCTATGAGAGCCGGAAGGAATATGAAAAGATCGGACAGCTTCTGCTTTCCTGTAAAGAGCAGACAGTACTTGATAAATATGTAGCATATCGTTGTGATGCGCCGGAGTTTTCTATGACAGGCGGATCTTATGATGAAATGCTTTCCGTGAAGCTGATCGCACCGGGAAGCGGAGAAATCTATTACACAACAAATGGCAGACAGCCGGATCGCAGCAGCACCAGATATATCACACCGATCATTTTGGATTCGGGGATCTATCATCTGCAGGCAGTCTATGTGAACACATATGGTGTAACAAGTGCTGTGGCAGAGGAAACATATACAGTGGATGTCAGAACTCTGTCTGCACCGTTTGTATCGCTGGAAGCAGGCACATATACAGAGCCGCAGATGATAGAAGTGGAAACACCATCGGACATGTATCAGGTATATTATACGACAGACGGTTCAGAGCCGGGCTTTGAGAGTAATCTGTATACAGGACCGATCCCGCTGCCGCTCGGAGAAAGTCATTTTGCGTTCATCATGTATGACGAAAAGGATAATTCAAGTGATATTATATACGAAGATTATTCATTGCAGATGGAACTGGCACTTTCGGCGGATCAGGCAGTCAATCTGCTCAAACAGGCTCTGATCCTGCAGGGAAGCCTGACAGATGCGGACGGACATGTGGATGGTGTGGAAGGAAACCGGCAGTACGCGGTGATCGCGGTCATTTCGGAAAATGATATGTATTATTATCTGTTGTCGGAGACCTTTGTATCGCCGGATGGGACTTCCCAGAAAACAGGAAAACTGTATGCAGTGTTACGACCGGAGAGTTTTGAAGCAGCGCAAAACAGACTTGGGGCCTACGATCTCCACAAATTACAGTAAAAACCATTGCACTTTTTTGAGAATTATTTTACTATAAAAGATATGGGCCTGCGGGTCAATGAACTGGAGGAGGAAGAAAATGTATAAAATTGTCAGAGCAGAAGAACTTACGACAAACATTTATCTCTTTGAAGTGGAAGCAAAAAGAGTAGCCAAAAGCATGTTTGCGGGACAGTTTGTCATTGTAAGAACAGGAGAAGACGGAGAACGTATTCCGCTTACGATCAGTGATTATAACAGAGAAAAAGGAACGATCACGATCGTGGTACAGACGATTGGCGCCGGTACAAACGAAATGAGAGACTTAAAGGCGGGAGATTTCTTCCATGATTTTGTTGGACCGTTGGGACAGCCTTCCGAATTCTGTAAGGAAGATATAGAAGAGCTTAAGAAAAAGAAGATCATTTTTGTAGCCGGTGGTCTTGGAACCGCACCTGTATATCCACAGGTAAAATGGCTTCATGAGCAAGGTGTTTTGGCAGATGTTATTATCGGTGCTAAAAAACAAAGATCTTCTGATCTATGAAGAAGAAATGAAAAAGGTTGCGGGAAATGTATATCCTACAACAGATGACGGTTCCTACGGCAGAAGCGGTATGGTAACTCAATACATTGAAGGATCTGGTTGAAAAAGAAGGCAAATCTTATGATGTCTGCGTTGCGATCGGTCCGATGATCATGATGAAATTTGTATGTCTGACAACAAAAGAGCTTGGCATTAAGACGATCGTTTCCATGAATCCAATCATGGTAGACGGAACCGGTATGTGGGTGCATGTCGTCTGACTGTCGGCGGAGAAGTGAAGTTTGCCTGCGTAGACGGTCCTGAATTTGACGGTCATCTGGTTGATTTTGATCAGGCTATGAAGCGTCAGCAGATCTATAAAACTGCAGAGGGCAGAGCATTATTAAAACAGCAGGAAGGTGATACACATCACGGTGGATGTGGTCATTGCGGAGGTGACAAGTAATGGACGTGTTAAAGAAAGTACCTGTCAGAGAGCAGGATCAAAGGTTCGTGCAACAAATTTTGAAGAAGTATGTCTTGGATATAATGAACAGGAAGCAATGGAAGAAGCAAGCCGTTGTATCAACTGTAAGAATGCACAGTGTATGAAGGGCTGCCCGGTATCCATCAATATCCCTGCATTTATTGAGCAGGTAAAGCTTGGCAATTTTGAAGCAGCTTATCATATTATCAATGAATCCAGTGCACTGCCGGCTGTCTGCGGACGTGTATGCCCACAGGAAAAGCCAGTGTGAAGGCAAATGTATCCGTGGTATCAAGGGAGAACCTATTTCCATTGGTAAGCTGGAACGTTTTGTGGCTGATTGGGCAAGTGAGCATGGCATCAAACCGGCTCCTGCAAAGGAAAAGAAAAATAAAAAGGTAGCTGTCATCGGTTCCCGGCCCTGCCGGTCTTACCTGTGCAGGCGACTTGGCTAAGCTGGGATATGATGTAACAATTTTTGAAGCATTACATGAAGCCGGCGGCGTACTGGTATATGGTATTCCTGAATTCCGTCTGCCAAAAACAAAAGTAGTGGCTAAGGAAATCGAAAATGTAAAATCTCTCGGTGTTAAGATCGAGACAAACGTTGTGATCGGTAAATCTACAACGATTGATGAACTGATGGATGAAGAAGGATTTGATGCAGTATTTATCGGTTCCGGTGCAGGTCTTCCGAAATTCATGGGCATTCCGGGAGAACAGGCAAACGGTGTATTCTCCGCTAATGAGTACCTGACAAGAAGCAACCTGATGAAGGCATTCAAGGAAGATTCCCATACACCGATCATGCATGGTAAGAAAGTTGCTGTTGTCGGTGGCGGTAACGTAGAATGGATGCTGCCAGAACATGTTGCAATGGATGCAGCAAGAACAGACTTTAGACTTGGATCAGAGGTATTTGTATATCGATGAAAACGGATGGGTAAACGGCATTAAATGTATTAAGATGGAGCTTGGTGAGCCTGATGCATCCGGCAGAAGAAGACCGGTAGCGATCGAAGGATCTGAGTTTGTAATGGATGTGGATACCGTTATCATGTCACTCGGTACATCCCCGAATCCACTGATCTCTTCTACAACAGAAGGACTGGAAGTCAACAAATACAAATGTATCATTGCGGATGAAGAACACGGTAAGACAACAAAAGAAGGTGTTTACGCCGGTGGTGATGCAGTTACAGGTGCAGCAACCGTTATTCTTGCCATGGGAGCGGGAAAGGCTGCAGCTAAGGGTATCGATGAGTACCTGTCACAGAAATAATTTCCTGTAGGGAGGAATCGGATATGCCTTGGTGCCCCGTATGTAAAAATGAATACAGAGGGCTACACACATTGCAATGACTGTGATGTAGACCTCGTAGATTCTCTCGAGGAAGGGCCGAGAGCCCTGATCGCGGGAGCGGAATACGATATGAACCGGATGGCAGAGCTTCTGCAGGCAAAGGATGTGGAATGCTTTGTCAGACCGGGTCAGAGAAAAGATGAATTTGAGCTGTATGTAACAGAAGAACATGCAGAGCGTGCGACAGCCTATCTGCAGAGTTATGTACAGGCAATGATGCAGCAGCAGGAAAAAAGAAAGAAAGAGCTGCCATGGGCATGGATGTGGATGCTGAGGACGGTGCGGATACAGAAACACCGGAAGAACAGCAGACACCGGAGCGGGCAGCGCTTTATGAAGATAAGAACAATAAGGCTGAGGATGCAAAATCAAGTGCGATCGCGCTTATTCTGGTTGGTGGAATCGGGAGTTGTATTTATTGTGGCACTTGTTATGGATTATCTGCCGATTCATCTGTTCGGTCTTGGTAAATATCTTATTTCCGGTATTATGACAACTATGTTCCTTGTTTATCGGAATGGGTGTTTCTTCCATAAAGACGTATAAAAATATCTGGGTATTGCAGAGGAAGAGCAGAAGAACATTGAACAGATCATGGATCTTCTGGCACAGCATATGTCAAAAGAAGTGATCGATGCCAAGCTTGCCGGAGAGCCGGAAGAAATGCCACAGATCTATTACAGCCGTCTGGCATTGATCAAAAGAATTCCTGGAGGCCCATTATGGCGGACTGGAACAGGCTTTATTAGAAAAAGCTGGCAGATGACTGGTATGAAGAGTTATACGGCGAATCTGACGAGGAGTTGCTTTCAGAAGAATCGGATGAGGAATCAGTAGAAGAATCATCTGAGGAAGATGAAGAGACAGCAGAAAACGAAGAATAGAAGCTGGTCTGCACAGAAAGTGTGAAGTAGGAAGCAAAGTTGAAAAATATCAATACTATCAGTAGGAAAAGTGAAGGAAAGCTATTTCAGGGATGCGATAACGGAATACAGTAAGCGTTTGTCAAAATACTGCAAGCTGGAGATCATAGAGGTGGCAGATGAAAAGACGCCTGATCGTGCTTCCGAGGCGGTCTGTGAGCAGATCAAGGAGAAAGAAGCACAGCGTCTTATGCGCCATGTCAGGGAAGATGCCTATGTGATCGCACTGGCGATCGAGGGGAAACAGCTTGATTCGGTAGAACTGGCACAAAAGATCGATCAGCTGGGGATTACAGGAAAAAGTCAGATCCAGTTTGTGATCGGTGGTTCTCTGGGACTGCATGAAAGCCTGCTGAAAAGAGCGGATTACAAGCTCAGCTTTTCCAGGATGACATTTCCGCACCAGCTGATGCGTGTTATATTGCTTGAGCAGATCTACAGAAGCTATCGGATCATTGCGGGTGAACCGTATCACAAATAGCACTTGACGCACAAAATTATATAAGATATACTATTTATGTCAAAGAGGACAACACATAGGTGTTGTCCTCTTTCTGTTTATATATCTGCCGCGACAGCGGCAGGATTTTCGAGTCTGAGAAGGAAACAATGCAGATATTAAGAATACTACAAGCATAAAATGAAGCATACACAACAAGGAGGATGAAGTATGAATGGATTTATGGAAAAGCTGGCAGAGGTGCTGGTGACAGTCGATGGTTTTGTATGGGGACCGGTGATGCTGATCCTGTTGGTTGGAACAGGTGTCTTTCTGACAATACGGACAGGATTCCTGACCTGGCGGAATCTGGGGTATGCGATCAAGAGTACACTGAGTAAAGAGGCAAGACAGAAAACAAGAGGAAACGGTGATATTTCACCGTTCTCTGCACTGACAACCGCGCTTGCCGCAACGATCGGAACCGGTAACATTGTAGGTGTTGCAACGGCAATGGTATCCGGTGGTCCGGGCGCACTTGTCTGGATGTGGATCAGTGCCTGTTTTGGACTGACTTCCAAGTTCAGCGAATGTATGCTGGCAATCAAATACAGAGAGGTCAACGAAAAGGGCGAAATGTCCGGTGGACCGATGTATACGATGAAGAAAGCGTTTAAACATAAAAAACTGGGCGCAATTCTTGGCTGGCTGTTTGCATTGTTTGCGGTTGTAGCATCTTTTTGGTATCGGTAACCTGACACAGGCAAATTCTATTGCGGAATCAGTCAAAACAACCTTCCATGTACCGGTTGCAGTGACAGGTATTGTGATCACAGCATTGGCACTTCTTATTATTGTAGGCGGTATTAAATCTATTTCCAAGGTATCCAGTGTGGTTGTACCGTTTATGGCGATCTTTTATGTGATCGCAGGTCTGATCATTATTATCGGAAATATCAGTAACCTGCCTGCAGGAGTATCTATGATCTTCCATATGGCATTTTCCGTAAAAGCAGTGGGCGGCGGACTTTGTGGTACGATCGTGGCATCTATGATGAGTGCGATGCGGTTTGGTGTTGCCAGAGGTTTTTCTCCAATGAAGCAGGTATGGGTTCAGCAGCCATTACAGCAGCTGCAGCAACAACCGATCATCCGGTCAGACAGGGGATATATCAATATGACAGGAACATTCTGGGATACGATCGTTGTCTGCACGATCACCGGTCTTGCGATTGCAAGCTCAGGTATGCTTGGAGCGGTCAATCCGGACACCGGCGAACTGTATAAAGGAGCGGATTTGACGATCGCCGCTTTTAAGACTGTACTCGGAACACCGGGCGCATGGCTCGTCTGCATCGGTATCGCATTATTTGCATTTTCAACTATTCTAGGCTGGGAATATCATGGAGAAAAAGCATTTGAATATCTGCTTGGTACACATAAATATAATATGATCTACCGCATTCTCTTTTCCCTGATCGCCTATGTAGGTGCAACTACTTCTCTGGAGATCGTGTGGAATTTCTCCGATATTGCAAACGCGATGATGGCGATTCCGAACCTGATCTGTCTGCTTGCACTGAGCGGTGAAATCGCAAAGGATATTAAAGAATTCCAGAAAGTGATCAAAGCAGAGAAGGCGATGAAGAAGCACTCTTAAGACGATACAAAAGTATACAAGCAGGTAATATCGGTATATAATAGAATAAGAACAGAAAACAGAAAGAGAAACGGATATCCATTTCTCTTTCTTTGCGTAACAGGAAATGACAGAGCGGGAGGTAAAAATGGAAAAACAGTATATTGCGATCGATCTGAAATCTTTTTTTGCCTCTGTTGAGTGTGTGGAACGGCAGCTCGATCCGCTTCGGACCAATCTGGTTGTGGCAGATGCGACAAGAACGGAAAAGACAATCTGCCTTGCGGTATCACCGTCACTGAAGCAGTATGGGATTCCCGGAAGGGCAAGATTGTTTGAAGTGGTGCAGCGTGTGAAAGAAGTCAATAAAATGCGCCAGCAGCGCGGGGACATCCGCTGACGGAAGAATCCTGCTTTGATGAGGAACTGAAATCGGATCCGGATAAAAAAGTATCCTATCTTGTGGCACCACCGCGCATGAGCTATTACATGAAATACAGTACAAAGATCTACAATATTTATCTGCGGTATGTAGCACCGGAGGACATTCATGTTTATTCAATCGATGAGGTGTTTATGGATGTGACCTCCTATCTGCGGACCTATGGAATGAATGCGCATGACCTTGCCATGCAGATGATCCGGGATGTGTTGCAGGAAACCGGTATTACGGCGACTGCAGGCATAGGGACAAATCTGTATCTGTGCAAGATCGCCATGGATATTGTGGCAAAGAAAATGCCGGCAGATGCATCGGGCGTTAGGATCGCACAGATAGACGAGCCATCATACAGGCGGCTTTTGTGGGATCACAGACCGCTGACCGATTTCTGGCGGGTTGGCAGAGGCTATGCAAGAAAATTGGAAAAATGCGGTATTTACACAATGGGAGATATTGCCAGATGCTCTCTCGGTAAACCGGAGGAATATTATAATGAGGAGCTTTTGTACAGGTTGTTTGGTATCAATGCGGAGCTTCTGATCGATCATGCATGGGGCTGGGAGCCTTGTACGATCGCAGATATCAAAGCATATAAGCCCGAGGCAAAGAGCATCAGCTCAGGACAGGTGCTGAAATGCCCGTATCCATGCGGCAAAGCGCGGCTTATTGTGCAGGAGATGACAGATCTTCTGGTGTTGGAGCTGGTAGAGAAGGGATATGTGACAGACCAGCTTGTGCTGACGATTGGTTATGATATTGATAATCTGACTGATCCGGTTATTTTGAAAAAATATCACGGAGAGATCACGACAGACCGCTATGGCAGAAGAGTGCCAAAGCATGCCCATGGGACAGAAAATCTGGATGAGGCGACTTCTTCCACCAAAAGGATCATGGAAGGTATGCTTTCTTTGTATGACAGGATCATCAATCCTGATCTGCTGATCCGCCGTATCACAGTTGTGGCGGCGCACCTTCAGCGAGAACAGGATGTCATGCAGGAGGAGACCTACGAACAGATGGATCTTTTCACGGATTATGAGCAGAAAAATAAGGAAAAGCAGGAAAAGAGGAAGAACGCAGAAAAGAAAAAGCAGATCCAGAAGGCAATTTTGAATGTGCAGAAAAAATATGGCAAAAACGCACTGATCAAGGGCATGAATCTGCAGGAAGGTGCCACGACAATGGAGCGAAACCGGCAGATCGGCGGTCACAAGGCATAAGAAAGGGAAAACATGCAGATCAGAAAGGATTCTTATGAAGATATCATAGGACTGGAACACCATCAGTCAAAAACACATCCGCATATGTCGATCCATGACAGGGCTGCGCAGTTTGCACCGTTTTCCGCACTGACGGGACATGGTGCAGCGATCGCAGAAAACAGCAAGGCTGACAGAACATGAAATAGAGCTGGATGAGTATGTGATGGAGAAAATAGATGAAGAGCTCCGGTGGCTGGCGGAGAATCTTGAAAAAGTAAGCCACGGGTAACTATAACATATTTTGTGCCGGATGAGAAAAAAGAAGGCGGTGCATTTGTCCAAAAGACCGGCTATGTGAAAAAACTGGACAGTTACCAAAAGACAATATTGCTTACGGATGATACCTGTATCGATATGGAGAAGATCACAGAAATTCAAATAACTCGCGAAAGCGGCAGAAATATGCTATGATACTATTGTTCTGTGCGGAAGAAATGATGAAGTGCGGACAGAAAATGTGAGAGTGCGGAAAATATGCAGGAAGAAAAAAATACGTTTAAATAAATATATGGCGCAGGCGGGCTTTGTTCACGGCGGGAAGCAGATAAGCTGATCGGGCAGGGGCGTGTCTATGTGAATGGTACGGTCGCCGGGCTGGGCTGTCTGGTAGGCGCATCGGATAAGGTGCGTATCGGCAAAAAGAGATCAAAGGAGCAGCAGATAAAGTGCTGATCGCTTTTTACAAGCCTGTTGGTGTGACCTGCACGGAGAAAGACCGTTTTGCGGATAAAAAGATACTCGACTATGTGAATACCAAAACGAGAGTGACTTACGCCGGGAGACTGGATAAGGATTCTGAGGGACTTATGCTTCTGACAAATGACGGCGAACTCATCCAGAAGCTGATGAGAGGTGCGGAAAAGCATGAGAAGGAATATGTGGTAAAAGCAGAGAAAGAGATCACACCTGAATTTCTGGAGAAGATGGCGGGCGGTATTTATCTGGAGGAGCTGCATCAGACAACAAGACCATGCAAGATCACGCAGGAGGGGAAATATACATTCCGGATCATTCTGACCCAGGGACTGAACAGACAGATCCGCAGAATGTGTCAGGCGTGCGGAAACCGGGTAAAACAGCTCAGGCGTGTACGTATCATGAATATAACACTGGGTGATCTGCATAGCGGGCAGTCGCGTATGCTGACGAGGGAAGAGGCAGAGGAATTATATACGCTTGTCGGACTTCAAGCCCCGGAACAGTTTCAAAAACAGATTTGAAACGTCCTGAGGGAAGAACGCATATATAACAGAAGCAGAATATGGGAGAATAAGATGGAAGAAAAGATAGCAAGAATGCGGGAACTGATTCCTGTTTTACAGAAAGCATCCAGGGCATATTATGCACAGGACACAGAGATCATGAGCAATTTTGAATATGACAGATTATATGATGAACTGCAGGCACTGGAGGCAGAAACAGGTATCGTGCTTTCGGGTTCGCCATCGGTAACGGTCGGATATGAGGCCGTGGATGCGCTGCCCAAGGAGCGGCATGAAAACCGATGCTTTCGCTTGCAAAGACAAAGGAACGGGAAGAACTGAAGAGCTGGCTCGGCGATAAGGAAGGACTGCTTTCCTGGAAGCTGGACGGTCTTACGATCGTACTCACTTATGAAGGAGGACAGCTTGTAAAAGCGGTAACACGCGGAAACGGAGAAGTCGGCGAAGTCATTACACCGAACGCCAGAGTGTTCCGGAACATACCGGCAGGATCCCATATCAGGGAAGTCTGGTGCTGCGCGGGGAAGCGGTTATTCCGTACTCCGAGTTTGAAAAGATCAACGCACAGATCGAAGATGCGGATGCCAAATATAAAAATCCGCGGAATCTCTGCAGCGGATCGGTCAGGCAGTTAAATAATGAGATCACAGCAAAAAGAAGCGTGTACTTCTATGCATTTTCTTATGTAAAAAGCCGAGCTGGACGGCGCAGAACCGCCGTTTGAAAATGACCGTGAGAACCAGTTCCGTTTTTTAAAGGAGCAGGGCTTTGATGTTGTATCGTATAAACGGGTAAATGCAGATACGATCCTGGCAGAGATCGAATGGTATGCACAGGCAATACAGACATATGATATTCCGTCCGATGGACTGGTGCTCTGTTATTGTGATCTGGCTTATTCTGCTTCTCTGGGTCTGACGGCAAAATTCCCGCGTGATTCGATCGCTTTTAAATGGGCGGACGAAACAGCAGAGACCACCCTTTTGAGATCGAATGGAGTCCAAGCCGTACGGGACTCATCAATCCGGTAGCAATATTTGAACCGGTCGAGCTGGAAGGAACGACAGTCAGCCGCGCCAGTGTCCATAATATCAGTGTGATGAAAGCATTATCGCTCGGGATCGGTGATAAGATCACCGTTTATAAAGCCAATATGATCATTCCGCAGATCGCGGAAAACCTGACAAAGAGCGGCGTGAAGGATATCCCCGCGCATTGCCCTGCGTGCGGTGCTGACACGAAAATCGAAGCGGCAAATGAGGCAGAGGTATTATATTGTACCAACCCGGACTGCCCGCAAAAAATCAAGTCATTTGCACTGTTTGTCAGCCGTGATGCACTCAATGTAGATGGTTTGTCGGAGGCAACTCTGGAGAAGTTCATCGGTAAAGGCTTTATCCATTCCTTTGCGGATATCTTTCATCTGGAGCAACATGCGGATACGATCAAAGAAATGGAGGGCTTTGGCGAAAAGTCCTGCAAAAATCTCCTCGACAGTATCGACAAAGCAAGACAGACAACTCTGCCAAGGCTGATCTATGCGCTGGGGATCGCAGGATCGGTGTTGCCAATGCAAAGGTACTGTGCAGATATTTTGACTATGATATAGAGAAGATAAAAATCGGCAGACGTGGAAGAACTGTCGGAAATAGACGGTGTCGGAGAAATACTGGCAGGCGGCATCAGAGCATATTTTACGAAAAATAAAAATCTGTCAGCGCTGGACAACTTATTGAAAGAGCTGGAACTTGAGAAACCGGAAGAAAACACACAACAGCAGACGCTGGCAGGTAAGGTATTCGTGATCACAGGCTCACTGGAGCATTTTGCCAACCGGAATGAGCTCAAGGAGCAGATTGAGCAGCGTGGTGGCAAGGTAACAGGCTCTGTGACCGGAAAGACAGATTATCTGATCAATAATGATATTACCTCGACATCCGGAAAAAACAAAAAAGCAAAAGAGCTTTCGGTTCCGATCATCACAGAAGAAGAGGCTATGCGGATGCTGTAACTATTATCAAATCCGCGCAGATGTGCTATACTGTAATGAGTCCCCGAAAAATCGGGCGACTGCGAAGCAAAAACAAAAACAGAGGATGGTAAGAAATGCCAATTAAAATACAAAGCGACCTCCCCGCCAAGGGAATACTGGAGAACGAAAATATATTCGTCATGGACGAAGGAAGAGCAATCAGTCAGGAAATCAGACCGTTGAAGATCTGTATTCTGAATCTGATGCCGCTCAAGGAAGAAACAGAGCTTCAGCTTCTGAGAGCATTGTCTAATACACCGCTGCAGGTGGATGTGGATTTTATGAAAACGAGCACACATGTTTCGCAGAATACTTCTGCGAATCATCTGAACCGTTTTTATTCCACCTTTGCAGAGCTGAAGGATAATAAATATGATGGACTGATCATCACAGGAGCACCGGTGGAACAGATGGCGTTCGAAGAAGTGGATTACTGGGAAGAGCTTTGCATGATCATGGAATGGTCCAAGAAGCATGTCACGTCCACGCTGCATATCTGCTGGGGCGCACAGGCGGGACTGTATTATCATTTCGACTGCCAAAGATCCAGCTTCGGGAAAAAGCTGTTTGGTATTTTTGAGCATAAGGTAATGAACCGGAAAATACCGCTTGTCAGAGGCTTTGATGATTATTTCATGGCACCGAACAGCCGCTATACAACGGTCAGTGCAAAGGCGATCCATGATTGCCCGCAGCTTATTGTACTGGCAGAATCCGAAGAAGCGGGCGTGCTTTTATGTATGACGGAGAATGGCAAACAGATCTTTGTCATGGGACATCTGGAGTATGACCGGGTTACCCTGCAGAAGGAATACGAAAGGGATTTGGCAAAGGGACTTTCCATCAAACTTCCGGTCAATTATTTTCCGGAGGACGATCCGACGAAAAGACCGCATCTGCAATGGCGTGCCCATTCCAACAATCTTTACAGCAACTGGCTGAACTATTACGTATATCAGACAACCCCGTATGATATCAACCAAATCCAGTAATATGGGGAGGGAATTTCCATGATGCTTCCTTTTTTTATCAGTAATTGTCTGAATCTGTATGAACACCAGTCTACGTACAGCCCCAATGCACCGCTGCGTTTCCTGATCTATTACAAGAGTGCAATATGCCGAAGATTATCGACAAAGAAACCTTAATTTCGCCATAATGGATATTGTATGAAAGGTAAGCATATGATATGATAAGCAAGGATTGCAAAATCGTCAATGGGGATAACGAGGAAAATAAATATTGATTGAATTGATAAAGATTCTCCCAGTTTGGTTTTTTGGCGGTGGGAGAATTTTTTGTGAAAAATACATTGGATAACAGGCAGAGAATTGAGATCCTTACAAGAAGTATGAATGAAAGGGTTAGAAATAGATGGAAAAGAATAGAAAATGTCATTGGTATTAATGTACATAACCAATATTCCTCAGGTTGCATTAATTGCAGAAAAAAAATGGCGTAGATAGAATATGGATAGATTTAGAAACTTTAGGAAAAGAAGAACGCCAAAAGGGAATGAATACGGTTAAATCCAAACATAGTATTGAGGATATAAAAAAAAATAAAGTCAGTGCTATCAAAGTCAGATTTGATGGTGAGAATAAATCCTTGGAATGAAAATTCAAGAAAAGAAATAGATTCTGTTATAAATGCAGGTGCAGATATAATTATGCTTCCTATGTGGAAAACAAAGGAGGAAGTTGAAAGCTTTATTCAATATGTTGATGGTAGGGTAAAGACAAATTTGCTATTAGAAACAAAAGAGGCAGCAGAATGTTTAGATGAAGTATTGAAAGTGGATGGTATAGATGAGATTCATATTGGATTAAATGACTTACATTTGTCATATGGGCTAACATTTATGTTTGAACTCTTGTCAAATGGGACTGTAGAATCGCTATGTAACAAGATAAAAAAAATGTAACATTCCATATGGGTTTGGAGGAATTGCAAAAAATTGGTGAGGGCATGTTACCAGCAGAGAAAGTGATTTTGGAGCATTATCGTTTGGGCTCGACAAGAGCCATATTGTCTAGAAGTTTTTGTAATACGGATGAGATTGAGTCAATCGAAAAAATCGAGGAAGTGTTTTCGAAGAATATGAAAGTTCTTAGAGAATATGAAAGTCATATTAATGAATGTGATATAGAGTGCTTTAGTAAAAATAAACAAAATGTAAAGAAAATGGTACAGATGATTGTAGATAAGAAGAGGGAAGACAAATGGAGTTAAACAGAGAAGTGTTGGCTGGCTTAAAAAAAGAATATGGGGATGCTTTTTATTTGCTTGATTCGGAGCAGTTTAGATCTAACTTTTTGGAACTGAAAGAGTGTTTTTCGTCCATATATCCTAATTTTAATATCGCATACTCATATAAAACTAATTATATACCAAAGCTATGTAAAATAGTAAATGAACTAGGTGGATATGCAGAGGTTGTATCGGAGATGGAGATGGAGCTTGCATTAAGAGTCGGAGTAGTGCCCAAAAAAAGAATTATATGGAATGGACCTATTAAGAACCCAGATAAAGTAGAAGAATTCTTACTAAAAGGTGGAACAATTAATATTGATTCTATAGAAGAATTACCAGTAATAAGGAAAGTGGCAGAAAAATATCAGAATGAAGTATTGAATATTGGTATTCGTTGTAATTATGATATTGAAGATGGAGTAAGATCTAGATTCGGGTTTGATATTGATAGTGAAGATTATAATAGAGTCATTAATTTTGTGAATGAATATGATAATTTGAATTTGATAAATTTTCAATGTCATTTTGCAAAGCGTCAAATAGAATATTGGCCAGCGAGAGCCAAGGGAATGATTGCAATAATTGATAAGCTTGGTGTGATTCCGCAAAAGAATTGATTTAGGCGGTGGATTGTTTGGAAAGATGGATGAAAGCTTAAAAACAACAATTTTCTTCAAAAATCCCCAATTATGTTGAATATGCTAATGCCGCAGCAACGATTATAGCAGAATATTTTAAAAACAAAGATGAAAACCAGAATTAATTATTGAGCCGGGGTCCGCGTTAGTTGGGGACTGTATGAAGTTTGTCGGAACAGTCAAAACAATTAAAAATGTTCGTGGAAAAGTTATTGTTTCAGTTTTAGGTAGTCAAAAGAATATTAGTATGACAGGTGTAAATCCACCGATAGAGCTGATAGCAATGGGAAATGAGCAACAATATTATAAAGATGTAGATTTTGTTGGATTCACATGTATCGAATCAGACACTTTATATAAGAATTATAGCGGAAAATTGGCAATTGATGATGTAATTGTAATCTACAATTGCGGTTCTTATTCACTAGTTATGAAGCCACCATTTATTTTACCTAATTTTCCAGTTTTAGATCTTTGTGGAGAACAAGTGGAAGTGATTAAACGAGCAGAAACGTTTGATGATATTTTTGCAACATTTAATTATTAAGGAGAAATGTGATTACATGAAAGAATTTAATATATCATTGAAAAGATTGTTTGATATTGTATCATCAGGGATTGTTATTATCTTGCTTGCTCCAGTTTGGATTGGAACGGCGATTGCAATAAAAGAGGATTCCAAAGGTCCGATTTTGTTTAAGCAGGAAAGACGTACAAAAGATGGAAAAGTTTTTAAAATGTTCAAGTTTCGTTCTATGGTTATTGATGCAGAAAAGATGGGAACAGGCTTGTTTAATTATGAAAATGATCCTAGAGTAACGAAAGTAGGAAGAAAATTAAGAGACTCTAGTATTGATGAGTTACCACAACTTTTAAATATATTTATGGGAGATATGTCGGTGGTAGGACCTAGACCTTGCGTTACCTATGAACTGGGGGATTTTGATACTCTTAATAAGAAGTATAAAAAGCGTTTTTCAGGTTAAAGCGGGATTGACCGGGTTAGCCCAGGTGAAAGGTCGTAATGATATTTCATGGGACGATAAGGTTACATATGATAATGAATATGTTGATTTATTTGGAAAGTGGGGTATTTTGATAGATATAAAAATTCTTTTTGAAACAATTATTAAAGTTTTTTCATAGAGAAGATATCTATGAGAATAAAGTAGACGAAACGATGAACGATGAAGAAGCAGCTAAATTTGCTGAAGAAGAAATTATACGTATTGCACATTTGCCAGATTAATAGGAGAGATGAAAAATGAAATATGATGTTGAACACAGAAAGAATATGGTTTAAGGGAGAAATTATTGATGTAAATGATGCGAAGGTAAATGCTCTTGCACCAACCGCACAATTTGGGTTGAATGTATTTGAAGGAATTCCTTGTTATTGGAATGATGAACAAAAGCAGTTATATGCATTTCGTTTGGATGATCATTACAATCGATTGCAGAAATCTGCGAGGCTGTTGCAGATTGATTGCCCATATTCTAAGGATGAATTAAAAAAGGTCACTGGTAGATGTAATTAAAGCAAATGAATATGATGAGAATTTGTCGGTAAGACAGACTCTGTTTGTTGATGGATTTGGGTCATGGGGGTCTGATGGTCCTGTAGAGATGTTTGTTGCACCAATTCCTAGAGGAAGAACAAGTGCAGAATATAACAAAAAGGATTGGATGTATGTGTGACTTCATGGAGAAGAATCAGCGAAGAAATGCTATCTCCAAGGATTAAATGTGGTGCCAATTATATTAATAGCAGAGTAGGACAAAGAGAGGCTTTAAGAAATGAATATGACACATGCCTTTTTTTGAATGAAGCCGGAAAGGTCGCTGAGGGACCGGGTTCGTGTTTTTTCATGGTTAAAGAAGGAGTATTAATTACACCGCAGTTGACAGATAGCGTTTTGGAAAGTATTACAAGGAATACTATAATAAAATTGCTCAATATATGGATATTCCGATTTTGGAGAGGACGATTGACCGAACAGAATTGTATACTTGTGATGAGGCATTTTTATGTGGATCTGCGATGGAATTGACACCAATACTAAGTATTGACAGGTATAAAATTAGCACAGATGGAGTTGGAGAAATAACACGAAAACTCCATAAGAGTTATTTAGATGTAGTGCGAAATAAGATAGATATTTATAAAGAATGGGTGACAGCGATTTATGATTGATAATATTAAGGGGAAACAAATTCTTATTACTTCAACAGATGTAATGATGATTCAGTTTTGGTACCACATGTGTTATATTTGTTGGATAATGGAGCAAATGTGGATGTTGCCTGCTCAAAAGCTGAGGGATATCAAAATGAGGGATATAAAGAAAAAATTAAAGAAATGCATCCGAAATCAGTTTCTTTTTATGAGATACGGACTGAAAGATCTCCATTTAGTATAAAAATATAAGTGGATTGATAGACTTAAAAAGTGTATTAAAAAATAAGAAATATGATCTTATATGGACGAATGAACCAGTAATGGGTGTAATGACGAGATTAGCTGCATGCGATTCACGGAAACAAGGTAGTGTGGTTATGTATTTAGCCCATGGATATCATTTTTTTAAAGGGGCACCTAAGAAGAATTGGATTTATTATCCTGTGGAAAAATTTATGTCGCGTTATTGTGATTTGATTACAGTAATCAATTGGGAAGATTTTTATTTTACTAAAAAACATTTTAAAAAACCGGTTCATCATATAGATGGTATTGGTTTGTGTTTAGATAAATATACTCAAGTTCAAGTTGATTATAAAATGAAACGAAAAGAATTAGGTGTTAAAGAAGATGATATATTAATTGTTTCTGTTGGTGAATTGCAACATAGAAAGAACCATGCAGTTATTTTAAGGGCAATCGCAGGTCTTAATAATCCTAATTTGAAATACATTATTTGTGGAAGAGGCGAATTAGAGGATGATTTGTTAAGATTAGCTAGAGAGTTACAGATAGATAATCAGTTGCAATTATTAGGCCATAGATATGATGTTCCGGAAATATTGGCGGTTGCTGATATTTTTGCTCATCCATCTCAACGAGAAGGCTTGGGGATTGCTGCAATAGAAGCTATGGCTGCAGGATTACCACTGATTACCTCTAATATACAGGGGATAAAGGATTACGTTGTTAATGAAAAGAATGGTTATTCGTATGCCCCGTATGATGTAGAGGGATTTACCAATGGTTTGGGAAAATTAGTAAGAGATAGGGAATTAAGAAAGCAGTTTGGGAAAACCAATCGAGAATGTGCAAAGAAATATTGTATTGAAAAAACAGCGTTGAACAACTCGGTTCCATTATAGCAGATGCTTTAAGGTAAATGATATGAAAAAAGTAGCAACAATAACATTTCAGGATGCGAATAATTATGGGGCAATGTTACAGTGTTATGCTTTGCAACATACGATAAAAAAACATAGGATATCAATGTGATGTGATTGATTATTATTGTGAATATTTGGCAAAACCATATTGTAAGGCTGCAATAAAAAGAAAAGGAATTATTAGGTATATATTAGGAAATATTAATGTTGTTGTTAGATGGCCGAGAAAAAAACGTTTCAAAGAATTTCGAAAAAAGATAGAAAGGACTTCAAAAGTAGATTGTAGTACAATTGATTCCTTGAATTCGGAATATGATATTTTTATAACTGGTAGTGATCAGGTTTGGAATTACAAGTTGACAGATTTTGATACAAGATATTTTTTGGATTTTGTGTGTGATAGCAGGAAAAAGATGAGTTATGCGGCAAGCCTGGGATTTGATAGTTTTCCGTCGGAAATCGCAGATAATTATTATTCTTTGTTAAAGGATTTTGCTGTTGTAAATGTAAGGGAACAGAGTGCATGCGAATTGTTAAAAACTCTTCTTGGAGATCGGGTTTTTGTAGGAATGGATCCGACTTTGCTACTTATGAAAAATGATTGGGATGAGGTTTCTGTTGAGCCTAAATATAGTGGTTATATTTTTGTCTATCAGTTGTCTCCTTCAAAATATATGACGAATATATTGAAAGAATTGAAAAAGGCAACAGGTTTAAAGGTTATTGCAGTTCCATTTGTAATGGGAGCGGTTGGGGCAAAATGTGCTTTGGGTGCAGGTCCATCCGAGTGGATTGGATATATAAAGAATGCAGAATATGTTGTAACAGACTCATTTCATGCAACTGCTTTTCTCTTATATATAGCAAAAAATTGTATAGCTGTGTAAATGAATCGGCTTCAAGAATAACTGATTTGCTTGGGACTGTAGGAATGGAGTGCTTTTTATATACAAAGGATCGACAATTTGAATTAATTAATAATGTTGATTATGAAGCGGCTCAAAAGATAATTGCGGAAGAGAGAAAAAAGAGTATTTCTATGCTATCGCAAATGATAGAGGGAGAAAAAGTGGATTTGTATGATTAGAGTATTGCATGTGATAAGTAGTTTTTGGGCGTGGTGGTGCACCGGCTCTTATCGTGAATTATATGACGCACTTAACTGATGAGAATATAAAATTTGATTTTTTACTAAGAGCAGAGAAGAATGCGTTTGAGAGTGAAATAAAGAATCATGGTGGGATTGTATATACGACAGCATCTTTTCCGAAACATGTTGTATCAAATTTTGTCCAGACCATTCGTTTTTTTCAAAAGCATAAGGAATATGATATTGTGCAGATACATTGCAATGCGCTTATCTATATTTTACCTGCTATAATATGTAAAATGCAACATCGAAAATGTGTGATTATACATAGTCATAATACGAAAGCAGAGGGTAAATTAGGTACAATTATTCACAAAATAAATAAAAGATTTGTTAATCGGTTTACTGATGCAAGGTTTGCCTGTTCGGATTTGGCTGGAGAATGGATGTTTCCTAAGGATTATTTCATAATAAAAAATGCTGTTGATTCCGAAAAATTTTTTTTATAGTACAGAAGCTAGAATACGAATAAGAAAAGAATATGATATTGAGGGCAAAAAAGTATTTATTCATGTTGGTAGGTTTGAAAAACAAAAGAATCATAACTTTATTATTGATGTTTTTAATGAAATCGTACAAAAGGATCATAACAGTGTTCTTTTTGTTGTTAGGTGAAGGCTCACTGTTAGATGACATTCGACAAAAAGTTAGTAATTTGAATTTGGATGATTGTGTCAAATTTTTAGGTGTAAATGATAATATTAATGATTTCTTGTCGGCGGCGGATATAATGTTATTTCCTTCGTTTTGGGAGGGACTGCCGGTATCTTTAGTAGAGGCTCAATATTCAAAATTGAAAATTTTGTGCTCCGATTGTATATCTACAGAAATAATGGTCACCCCATTGATTCATTCGTTATCATTAAATTGTTCTGCGAGAGAATGGGCTGAAAAGGCGCTTGAATGTCTTACTGATGAAATAAATCTTGATATAAATGATATGTTGGATCGTGCAGGTTATAATATAAGGATAGAAGCTGAAAAGCTGCAAGATTTTTACAGGAGAGCCGCCCAGGGGGACTATAATGATAAATAACTATGTTGATGAAAAAAGATGTTGTGGATGTGAAAATTGTGTGTTGGTTTGTCCCTAAACAAGCAATAAAAATGGAGCAGGATAAGGAAGGTTTTTTTCAACCTCATGTTGATGAGGAAAAATGTATTGGTTGTAAAGTATGCATAAATAAATGCCCCATTTTAAATACAGTTAATTTAAAAAATAAAATCAAGGGCGACTACTTTGGATATATCTGTGACGATGCTGCCTGCCGGAAAAGTGCATCTGGTGGAATAGCTCAGGCAATGTATAAGTATGTAATAGAACATAATGGTGTTATATATGGTGTTGAATATACAGATGATTTTCAGCAAGTTGAATATAGACGAGTTGAAGATAAGAATTATGATAAACTATTAGGTACAAAGTATTCACAAGCAAGAAAAAAAAATCCATATTTAAATCTGTTTTAACTGATTTGGAAGATGGAAGATTTGTTTTGTTTATAGGAGTTCCTTGTGACATTGGTGCACTAAAAATTTATTTGGGTAAAGAATATGATAACATGATTACTGTGCAATTAGTATGCATGGGGGTAACCTCTCCCCGAATATTTAAAGAGATGATGAAAACAATTCTTCACGATTCATCAAAAATTAAAGATATTAAAGAGCGATTTACATATAAGAATTGGTCAATTCCGTTTATATCCATTCATACAGATGAAAAAAAAAATATCTTGTACCCTTTGATACATCGTACTATGCATATGCATTTAATTCCTTGGGTAGAAAGTCGTGTTATGACTGCAAATATAAAGGAGATAACAGAGTTGCAGATATAACGATAGGGGATTTTTGGGGAGGAGAAAATTATGTACATTCAATCAACAAGAATGGAATGTCTGTGTTCTCTGCTCACACAATAAAAGGTAATCAATTTTTGTATAAATGTGAATTGAATATCCATGAATTGTATGACAGTTATGATTGGAGGAAGAATAATCCATTCGCGTATAGAAGCAGAAATGCACTTGAGAAAAGAGTACATTTTTCAGAGAATTTCGTAATGAACGATTATGATATAAAGAAGGCTTCGAAGAAAACGATGAATTTCCTGTTTAAGGTAAAATGGAGGGTAGGAAGGATGGTTCCAAGTTTTCTATGGACCGAAGTATGCGAGGCTAAAATGTTAATAGATAGATTTGTTAGTCGATTTTTATAAAATGGAGTATGATAAATGAAGAATTCGGAATTGGTAAATAGTGAAATAAATATTATTACATGTCATTGGCCAATTAATTATGGTGCAGTCTTACAGGCATACGCTTTGCAAAAAATATATAGCGAACCTTGGATATGATGTGAAAATTATTGATTATATTCCTCCATATGCCAGCAATCATGGGATAAAGGGTAGTATCAGATTGTTATTACGGTGGTATGATCTTTTAAAGGGACGAATATCTTTTTAATCACTTTCAAAGAAAATACTTAAATCTGACGATATGTATGAAGGGTGTAATTGACCCTGGTATAGATGATGACAATAAATTGTTTATTGCCGGAAGTGATCAAATTTGGAATCCGATTCTTGAGAATGGAAAAGATGATAATTATTTTTTTGGGTTTTGTCAAAAAAGGGTATAAAGACATCTTATGCAGCAAGTCTTGGTGTAGGTAAAATACCGGATGAATGTTTGGCTTATTACAAACGAATGTTACAGGATTTTAAAATGATTTCTGTCAGGGAACAAAGTGGTAAAGATGAGATTATGAATCGTGTAGGAATTAAGAATGTGGAATGTGTTGTTGATCCGGTTTTTTTTATTAGGACGAGATCAGTGGAAAGCTGTCTGTGATGAATCATGTAAAGGAGAAGATTACATTCTGGTTTATGCGTTTAGAAGGGATGTGCAAATATATCATTACGCTAAAAGACTTGCAAAAAGAAAGAAAATGTAAAGTTGTTGCAATTTCTAATTCTTTAATCGATGTAAAAACGGAATGGATAAATTTTATTGGAATCCGGCTCCGGAGACATTTGTTTCTTTTGTTTATGAATGCAAAAGAAGTGGTGACAAATTCTTTTCATGGGTTTTCATTTTCTATTATATTTAAGAAGCCTATGCATATATTTGAGTTAAACAGCCCAGGTAATGAACGTTTGCTATATTTGGCAAAACGATTTGGTTTGGGCGACCGACTTTTAAAAAATGATAAAGATTTGTTGAATGATAGAATGACCATTAATAACATGGAAGAAATTGAAAAATCGAAACGATATCTTAGGGAGTTGTTGAGAAATTATGCAGGAAAAAAATTAATAATGTTACACTTGTAAAATACGGAATCGTTAAAGGTATTGATACAGAGATTTGTAAAAGGGGTGTACAAGTCATTGAAACTTATAAAAACAAATCAATTTTTATCAGAATTTTAAAAAGATTAAAAAGAAACTTTAAATTTATAAATGTTGATTTTATTTATAATAAAAGTTTAAAAGCTATTCCAACAGATTATATAATAATATTTGATTCTGTTGATTTGGCTTCAGATGTAGAATATCTTAGAAGAATTCATCCTAATAAGAAAATTTTAGCATGGTATAGAAATCCTGTCAAAAAATCAGCTTTACCTACCTTGGTAAAGGGAGCTGATGAAATTTGGAGTTATTCTGAAGAGGAAAGCAAAAGATATGGCCTAAGGTATCATTTGCCATTTTATATTGCTGAAAAACCAGAAACATCTGAGGAATCAAAAACAGATGTATTGTTTGTTGGAATTGATAAGGGAAGATATAATAGTATAATGGATTGTAAAAAATTCTGGAAAATCATAATATATCTACAGATTTTTATATTGTACCGGATCATGATTACCAGCTTTGCAATAAGAAAGAATATACAAAGGCGTTACCATATAACGAAGTATTGAAAAGAATAAATCTCAATAAATGTATTTTAGATTTGTATATTGATCCTTGCACGGGGTTGTCATTTAGACCATTGAGTCAATTTTTTTCAAAAAAATTAATAACTAATCATGAATTGATATATAAGGAACCATTTTATAATAAAAATAATGTATTTTTATTAGGGAAGGATTCAGTAGATGATTTAAAATTATTTTTATCTAGACCGTATGAGAAAATTGATCCGACAATTGTATCGGAGTATTCGTTTGAAAAGTGGATAACTGATTTGACTTGTTGATTTCGATATAGGAAAGGATATTATGAATTACATATATTTTTTTGATTTTTACAGTTTTTTTTGTAGTGATTATTACGATTAATAATTTTAATATTTTGTCAGTTTCCATACAATCTTGGGGACTATTTTGGGCAGTGTCTTTGGTGTTTTTGATAAATGCATCAGGATGGGGAATAGAATTACGACCAAAAACTATACTGCTAATTATAGGTTCGTTACTTTTTATGTTTTTTTTGGGAGAAAGGTTTTTTGTAAAAAACTACATTGTATGGGGGGCATAATGTTAATAGTTTGAATAATGATGAAATGTTAGCGGTAAAAAAAACATCCATAATGGTTATGTTTTTAATTGGTATTATTGTAATTATATTAGATTATAAACATGTTTTTAGACGTGGCAAGGGGAGTTGGATACGCAGGAGGTAGTTTTGTATTAAATTATGCTCGAAAAGCTTACTTATATGATAATGTAGAAAATAACATTTTTGTTGCCATGATTCAATATTTTGTTATTGCATTTGGATATGTAAATATTGCAATATTGATCAGAGATGTAACTAAAAAATGGATTGAGAAAAACTGAAAAAAAGATATTTTTCGGAATTGCTCCATTGCTCTTGCTATATGTGCTAAGTACAGGAAGAACAGGATTCCTTCAAGTGTTCATGTATTCTATTTCTATGTTTTTGTTATGTTTGTATCGAAGGAATGGCGTTATAAGGATAAATAATAAAAAGGCAATTGGCATACTTTATAAGGGATTCTTGTAATTGGTATTTTTATTTGTTTTGCTAGGAATGTTAACGGGTAAGACACAGAAATCATCTGTTATGCAAATTATTGGTGAATATTTTGGATCGGGCATTGCTGCTTTAAATACTTGGATAGAAGGAAAATATTTGTATGCATCTAGAAGTAGTCTGATTGGCGAAGAAACCTTTCGTAGTTTATATCAACTGATAGCAAGATTTGTTAATATTCCTATGAGTTCCAGTTTGAAGGAATTTATTTCTTTTAATAATGGTGACACAACAAATGTATATACAGCATTTCGTGATTATTACAGTGATTTTGGCATGTTTGGTACTTGGATGATTGAGTTCATGATGGGATTCTTTTTGACTTATTTATTGGGCAAGGCATTAAAGGAGAAGAATGTTGGAATTCATAGTATGTTATATGCATATTTCTCATATGGCATATTGAGACAGATTACGGCAGCACATTTCATTTCTAGTTATTTTAATATTCAATATATGTTTGTTTTTTTTATTTATGATTCTAATTATGAGGTATATGAAGTTTGAACAAGAGGAAAAAAAGTTTATAGGTAATTTAATATATGCATTTGCTGCACAAGGCTTATCATTTGCGTTAAGTGTATTAATGTCAATTATTGTTCCTAAGGTTTTATCATTAAACGATTTTGGGTATTGGCAATTATTTATATTTTATACATCTTATGTTGGTTTTTTTCATTTTGGCTTTAATGATGGGGTATATTTACTTAATGGTGGAAAAATATGAGGATCTTGATTGCCAAAAAGATTGGTGGCGCTTTTTGGGTTAGTTTTTTGTGCAATTGGTATTAGGTGGAGTTTTATTTGCTTTTATCTTCTTTTTAAATATTATTTCGGCAAGAAGAATTGTATTGTTTTGCACCATTATTTATATGTTGATATTTAATTCTTCGTTTTGTCTGGGATATATTTTTCAGGCGGTAAATGATACAAAAAATATTCAAAAGTCCGTTATGATAGATAAGATTTGTTTTATGATTTTTTTGGCGATACTTTTAGTATGCAGAGTTGATAATTTCGTATGGTTTGTTATATGTTATATTCTTTCTAAATTTATTTCGTATGTATATTGTTTATATTATGGAAAAAAAAAATAGTTTTTATAAAAAACTTTAATATTGCAGAATCGATTAAATGTTATAAGGAAAGCGTAAGCATTGGTTTTAATTTAACAATAGCCAGTATTGCCAGTATGCTGATTTTGGGTGTTGGACGAATCATAATAGATTCTGTTTGGGGAATTGAAGAATTTGCAAAATTTTCACTTGTACTTTCATTGGCGTCATTTGCAATTATGTTTATCTCACAAGTAAGTATGGTATTGTTTCCATCTTTAAGACAAGTTTCTGCAGAGGAGCAAAAATCAGTTTATCAGAGGTTCCGGTGCCTCTTATCTGTTGGTTTGCCCGCCATTTTTATTATAAGTGTCCCATTAAAGGTTCTAATGCAAATGTGGCTTCCACAATATGCTGTTAGTTTGAATTATTTATTCTTTGCATTGCCAATTTGTTTTTTGATGCGAAAATGAACTTATTGTGTAACACATATTTTAAGGTTTTGAGAGAAGAAAAGTATTTAAGGAAAATTAATATTATTTCTTTTGTTTTAAGCTTGTTATTTTGTGGAGTGAGCGGATATATATTCAAGAGTAGTATATTAGTGTTATTAGCAATGGTTTCTGCAGTGGCATTCAGAAGTATTGTGTCCGAAATTCATCTTGCTAAATTAATGGAGAGTTCCATAAATACAACACTATTTTTTGAGGTTTTATTTGTTATACTTATATTGTTGATTTCAGTTTTGGTAAAAAAATCATGATTTTGCATTTTTCTGTTTGTCGGTAATATTGTATGTTATTTTTCTGCTTTTCAATAAGAAAAAATGTAAATGTCACAAAGAGTATGATCTTAGGGAATGTTTGATGGTAAAAAATGAAAACTGTATGTAAAAAAAAATGCTTGTACAGCATGCAATGCATGTGTTGTACGATGTCCGGTCAATGCAATAAGAATAAGTGATTCATTAAAAATTATAATGCTTTATATTGATGAAAAGTCTTGTATAAAGTGTGGAGCATGTACAAAGGTATGTCAGAAAAACAGTTTGCCGGAGTTTAACAAACCGATTATATGGAAACAAGGATGGGCGAATAATGTAGAAGATCATTCTGCTGCTGCATCGGGCGGAGCCGTTACTGCAATTGTAAAATCTTTTAAAAATAAAGGTGGAATTATATATCTGTGTAAATTCATTAATGGGAAATTTAGTTATTGCGAATTGAAATCCATTAATCAAATGGTAGAATTTGCGGGATCAAAGTATGTTAAAAGTAGTATGGAGAAGATATATAAACAAGTTAAAGAATCACTTTTGCAAAATAAAAATGTTTTATTTGTAGGATTGCCATGCCAGATTGCCGGATTGAAGAAATATGTGGATCCTAATTTACAATGCAGATTGTATACTATAGATTTAATATGCCATGGAACTCCGTCGGCAGAATTATTAAACAAATATTTAAAAAGAACAGGATATTTCGTTAAATGACGCTTTTTCAGTTTCTTTTAGACATAACAATGATTTTAATCTTACTGTAAATAATGAAAAAATACTGTATAAACAAGGACGAGATAGATATTCGGTATTATTTCTATATGGAAAAAAACATATACGGATAATTGTTATAATTGTGATTTCGCAAAAATCGAAAGAGTTTCAGATATCACAGTAGAGATTCTTGGGGAACATTGCTTGGTAGGGATAAACAAAAGAGGGAATATCGCTGATTTTATGTCAAACGAAAAAGGACAAAGAATACTAGAGGATGCCCAACTTACATTATTCGATGTGGATTTGAAACGAGCAATACAGTACAATCATCAGTTGGAAAAACCAATGAAAAAATCTATGGTTCGTGTTTTGTTTTTTTGGCTAAATAAAAAAATTACGTTTGCTAAAGCCGCCATGATTTGCTTCCCAATACCTTGTCTGAATCAGTTGATTCGAAAGAATTTGAAGATTTTTCATATCATTGATTAGAATCTAACATAATACAGATTGAATAATTCGGCGTCCATGCTTGGCTGTCCAGTGACAGGAAAACGCAAATCCGTTTTTAAGAAAAACTTTTGTTATAAATCCTTTAGAATGCAATCATGCACCAGCTAGTGTTACAAAGAGTATCTGTTGAAGAACAATACCGCCTGATTATGGAATGCCGTAAAAGAGGATTGTCAGATCACCAGTGTTGTCTTTAGCAAGGACAGTAACTTGGGAACTTTTTACAACTGGGTAAAACGTTTGAAACAAAATAGTTGCTGCGACATCCATGAAAGAAAGCGGCTCACTGATGAATATTCCGATGCAATAATGTACCCTTTTCGATAGATTAGAGTACTCTCCATGATGCTGCAAATACCGGAGTATGCACTGGATGTTTACAATGAAATGAATGACTCGGCTTATACAGATCCTGACATGATCCAGATCATGCGGCTGGAAAACGGAATATCGTTGTCGGTACGAAACGACGCTTCCTTTTTTATCAGCAATTATTTGAATCTGTATGAACATCAATCTACATACAGCCCGAATGCACCGCTGCGTTTCCTGATCTATTTAACGAACCTGCTCAAGAAACTGATCGGAAAGCGGGATCTGTATGGCAGAAAACGTGTGCAGATCGCAACACCGCATTTTGCAGTGTTCTATAACGGGACAGAGAAAAGACCGGAGAAAGAGGTGCTGAAACTCTCGGATGCATTTATTAACCGGACGGATACACCGGAGATTGAACTGACAGTTACAGTGTACAATATCAACCCAAATAATAATACGCAGCTTCTGGAAAAAAGTGAAGTACTTCGCGGTTATATGATCTTCTTCGTGAACCGTGTGCGAGAGAATTTAGAACATCAGAAGAAGATTGCGCAGAATGCACCAGAATATGATGAGGCAGCATATGAGGAAGATTTGGAAAAGGCTATTAACGAAGCAATTGATTATTGTGTGAAGCATCATATCATGGAGGAGTTTTTCAGAGAAAACAGGAATGAGGTGACCAAGAGCATGGTACTTGATTATACATGGGAACGCCGCGAGGAACTGATCCGCGCAGAAGAGTATGAGGATGGAAAGCGTGAAGGCTATGCTGCTGGAATTTCTCAAGGCAGAGCCGAGGGCGAAAAGCGTGGCAGAGCCGAAGGCGAGAAATTAGGCAGAGCAGAAGGCGAGCGGGAAAGAGATCGCTTTTTGATCAATAGGTGGCTGCAAAAGGAAAAACAGTAGCTGAAATTGCAGAAGATTTGGGAAAATCAGAAGAGTATGTAGAGAGCCTGATGTAAACTTAAATTTCATCGGTAAAAAGAATTGTAAATGCTTTGCAGTAATGGTATAGTTATTGCAAAGCATATTTTCTTTTATCAAGTCTGTTGGATTGTCAGACCAGAGGCTGCTTTCATGGCTGCACATGGCAATCCAATGTCTGGATCATATCTTAATTTCAAGAAATTCATGCTTTATTCCACAAAAATTAATAAAGCAGGGGTTTCAGGTAAATGAGATAGTAGAGCCATTTATTTGTAGATTTTATGCAAAGTGATCCGGCGGATCGGTATAGAGCATCGTTGAATGCTGTAGATGGACTGGCATAAATATACATGATCACTCCTGCGGCAAACAAAGGAGGTCTACCAAATGGCAGAGAAAAGAAAATTTTATGGAATGAGAAACGATTACATGTTCCACGCAGTGTTGCAGAAGAATGAAGAGGTACTTCGTAAACCTTCTGGCAACGCTTTTGGAGATCGATGAGGCAGAAATCGAGAGCTGCCATATCGAAAATCCCATCGAGCTTGGTAAAGAAATCGAAGGAAAAGAGTGCATTCTGGATGTCAAGCTCAATCCCGAACAATGACAAAAGTCATCAATATCGAGCTGCAGGTCTATAAGCAGACTCATTGGATAAACCGCTCACTTTTATATTGGGCTAGGACATACGATAATTTAAAGAGCGGGCAGGATTACAGTATGTTGCTTCCGGCGTATCATATCGGGATTTTAGATTTTACTTTATTTGAGAATCATCCAAAGTTTATGGCGCAGTATCAGATCCTGGATGTGGAAGATGGGTATTTATATTCTGATAAGCTTTGTATCAAAAGTGCTTGACTTGACGCAGCTTGAGAAAGCGAAGCAGGAACCTGAAACCAATAAAAAGCCCCGAAATGGGCAAGTATATTCAAAAGCAGAAACTTTGGAAGAACTGGAGCAGCTGGCAAGCGGAGAGGGAGGTATTCGAAAACATGATTGTAACAATGAAAAAATTAAGCGAAGATGAAAAGATCCGTATGCAATGTGAGGCAAGAGAAGATTACGAAAGAAGCCTGCTAACCGAATACAACGCCGGAAAGCGTGAAGGAATAGAACAGGGAATACAACAGGGAATACAACAGGAATAGCGTCTGAGCGTCGTAATACAGAGAAAGAGCGTCAAAGAGCAGAGAAAGAAAAAAGCCAAGAGCAGATGCCCTGCTGCAGAGGTGGAAACGGCTGAGGGCGCTTTTGAAATAATATCAAATAATAAATGATGCAATTGATTATTGTATAGAGCATCACATCATGGAAACATTATTCAGAGAAAACAGGAGTGAGGTGACCAAAACTATGGTGCTTGATTATACATGGGAGC
>VOFC01004373.1_pt1 | contig 52327 bp, 91 predicted proteins | sample 5384161 | NCBI WGS metagenome assembly VOFC01 (sample SAMN12384722, study PRJNA508395) | human gut metagenome | isolation source: healthy gut B | host: Homo sapiens | reverse complement strand
TTTAGCAGTGATTTCAATTCTGATTATATTGATATGGTCGCCGTTGGTTAACCCAAATCATCTTTTAGAGGATTATCAAATCAGACGAAATAAAAACATTATATATGTAATGGTTGTGATTGATGTTGCACTTTACGGAATATTTTGCAAGACAAACATAGCCATGGCACATAGTGAAATGATGTTTATTATTTTGGTAGCATTGACACTGCTGGCAGGAGTTATGAAAAACAAAAGAATAAAATAGTTAAGGAGTAAAGTTATGAGAAATATAGTAAAAAGAATAATTTCAGTAGCAATAGTAATGGTTATGGTTTTTTTTCAATAAATGTATTTGCATTCGATACAGGAACAGGAACGGTAAAGGTACCGTCTGGTGGAACTTATGTTGTTGCTAAAACTAATATAAAAAGAAGTGGAAATTATGGTTATGCTATGGTAAAGGCAAACAGTGTTTATCCTATAAAAGAAAACACGGAAGATACTTATACAAGATGTTACACACAGTTATATTATGGCACCACAGCGATTTCAGAAGAAACTCAGTTGGTAGAAGGTCATTTAAAAGAAGTGAAGATTTTTGAAGGACAAATGAAAAGACCAACATTTAGAATTAAATTTAAAGGTAACAATCCTAATTATGGTGCAAATATAGCTTATTATTATAATGGAAAATAATATAGAAAAAGTTCCATTGCTTTTGAAAAAAAGCAATGGGCTTTTTTATGAGAGGAATGAAACAATGTTAAGAAAGTCTATTAGTATGCAGATATCATATATGTTAAGAAGAAAGTCGACTGTTTTTGTATTATTAGTATTATTAATTACGATAAGTATAAATTTCTTTATTAATATGAAAACAAATGGTGGAAAGCTATATGTTAGTCAAATGTATAGTTTTGAAAAGATGCTTACACTTTCGGATAACACAATGGTTGGGTATTTTATGATGCAATATTATCCGTTATTAGTTGTTATACCTACTGCCTGTGTTTATATTAGTGAGAGAAATAGTGGAATTGATACATATATACAATCAAGAGTAGGAAAAAGAAATTATTGGTATGGAAAGTTACTAGCGGTATTTGTAGTAATATTTTTCGTATTTTCATTTCCATACATAATTGAATTGATTTGTAGTGTCTTTAGTTTTAGTATGAAATCCAGTGGAGATATGTTAGAGACACATATTGGGGAGATAATGGAACAGGAAAGTCAATATTTTTTATCGGGAATTTTATTAAAGAATAGAGTACTCTATGCTACTTTAATGATTTTTATTTTTGGAATGATTTCGGCAATTTTGGCAGTATTCAATTTAGCAGTTACAACTTTGCCAATAATTTAAGAGTAAGATTTTAACATATTTACCTATATATATATTATTTATGGGGATTTCAATGTTGAATAAATTTGTAAAATTAAAGTTTACAGTAGACTATCATTTTATATTACGAATGTTTGAAAAATCAACCGAAAAGAATTATCCGATATATTTAATCTTTTTGATGAGTTTAATAATAGTGTCTGTTATTTTAATCGAAATAAAAGTAAAGAGAGAAGAAATAATATAATGAAAGTTATAAAAAGTATATTAATAGCAGTAGTGTTGGGGATAGTGTATGTCGGAATAGGGTTGATGAAAATAGACAATATAAAAAATGTCAGAAATCCTATTGGCTAATACTATGAGTGGAGTTGAATTTTATCCACAATACATATCAACATTTTCATTTGAATATATTCCAATTTTTGTTTTTCAAATTTTGTTCGCAACAAATATATACAAACATTTTTGTAGTGCAAGCATTTATTTTTTTTTTTCAAGAAATGCGAATCGAATTAAATGGTATTTAAAAAGAGGTAACAAATATATATTTAAATTCGATCATATTTTTAACAGTTATATGTATATCAGAAATACTTTTTATTTATATGTTTACTACGATTAAGATTGATGATGGAGCTGTGATAATTGCAATATATTATATTGCAATATATTCAATTTATTTATTAAGTACAACATTGGCAATAAATATTGTATCAATACTATTTGGTAGTAATATAGGATTTGCTATTGTTCAGGGATTGTATTATTATCAGTATCAATATTTTTTATATTAGGTAATTATGTAAAAGATAATTTTATAACAGAGAAGGAGAAATTTTTAATAAAAGGTAATCTTATTGCAAATTTAATTTTTCCTTTTCATAGTAGCAAAAATAAATTCAATAAATAATCTGATAAATATAAAAAGTATTGATTTCGATTTAAATTATTCGATATTGTATTATCTGATTATATGTATTGTAGTAATAGTCTTTGGTGGATATGTCGTTGAAAATATGAATTTATTATTAACAACAAAGAAATGGAATAGAAGGGAAAGAAAATGAAGTTATTAGTTAAAAATATTTCTAAACACATAGGGAAAAAAGAAAATTTTGAAAGATATAAGTATTGAACTTGAAAGTGGAAAAGTTTATGGATTTGTGGGAAAAAATGGTTCAGGAAAGACTATGCTTTTTAGAGCGTTATCAGGATTAATGGACATTTCTTCAGGAAAAATTTTTTTAGATAATAAAGAATTGCATAAAGATATGAGAGTTTTTTGGAAAATGTAGGAATTGTTATAGAAAATGCGGGACTTTATCCGGAGCTAACTGGATTTAATAATTTAAAAATGCTTTCTAAATTGAATAAAAAATCGATGATGAACAAATTAGAAAAACAATAGTAAGAGTGGGATTGAATCCGAATGACAAACGAAGTTTTAAAAAATACTCATTAGGCATGAAACAACGAATTGTAATAGCACAGGCAATAATGGAAAAACCGGACATTTTAATGCTTGATGAGCCAACAAATGCATTAGATGAAGAAGGAATTGAACAAATTAGGAAAATTATAAAAGAGGAAAGAGAGAGAGGGGGCAATAGTATTAATAGCAAGTCATAATAAGGAAGACATAGAAGTTTTGGCAGATAAAGTATTTTCAATAAGTAATGGAATGTTAAAAGAAAGTGAGGAATAAAAAAGGTGAAGGTAAAATATGTAATGATAATTTATGCTTTTGTCTTTTGTATATTATTAGAATTGGGCTTAATACAAGACTTTCATATAAAGATTTTAATGATGAAAAAGAACCATTAGATAATTTCGTTGTAGGTTTAATGGACAAAAAATGGTAGAGTCAGGAATCGAGATGATGTCAGAAAATCTAGATAAAAAATAATATAATTTTGCGGTAGAATGTAAAGAAGACGTTAAGTTTAGATATTCATGTGCTACGCAAAAGGTTGAGGTGAAAAAAAAATTTTTAAGGGAAATAATATAAATATTGGAAAAGAGATAGAAATATGTACCGTAAAAAATACCTATTTATGAATAAAAATATGCAAGTTGAAGGAAAACAATGTGCTAATATGGGATTTGTAAATAAAATGGAAAAGGGGAAAACATATTTAGTTTTTTTGGATAAGAGGGCTAAAAAATACAAATATTTATGTTACACAGGATGATATATTTATTAAAACAATTTTTTCATATGAAAACATAAAAAACAATGAATGTATTCCAATTAGCAAGGAGCAATATTCTATAAAGTATGCAGATGCTAAAAACAATGAATTTTTTATCACATCTGAAAAAGGAATAAAAAGCTATGGAAAAATATAAACAAAGTCTTATACAAAAATATAATTATAATTAGAAGATGTAAGCCGGTTGTTCATAACAGTCTGTTTGTGCTATTATAATGCTAAATCAGTAAGTAGCGCAAAGGAGAAATTATGGGACAGGTTTATTTTACAAGACATGGGCAGACATTTTGGAATGTTGAAAATAAAATATGTGGAGCAACAGATATTGGCTTGACAGAATTAGGACATAAGCAGGCTGAGGAGTTGGGACAGAAGATTTTGAAGGAGGGAATAAAAATCGACGAAATTTTGTACTCACCACTTAGCAGGGCAGCAGATACAGCGAAGCATATTGGGAAAAGTAACAGGATTCCGATGAGAGAAGAAATTAGATTAAAGGAGCAGAATTTCGGAAAGTATGAATCTACACCAAGACACGGAGAAGAATTTGAAGAGGCAAAAAAAAAAGCTTCATAAATCATTTTGACGGTGGCGAATCAATGTTTGAAATGGCTCAGAGAATCTATAATCTATTGGATGACTTGAAGAAAGAATCAGGCGAAAAGACATATCTTCTTGTTGCCCATAATGGCATATCAAGAGTAGTAAATTCATATTTTCATGATATGACAAACGAAGAATATGCAGCGTTTGGAATAAAGAATTGCGAGATATTAAAGTATGAATTTTAACGCCAGTTAAAAAGTTGGAAACGTAGTAGTTGCAAAGGGAGCAGTCTATGGTAAAGTGGAAGACTCCCTTTTATATGCTATTGGGCTGAAAGTAATAAGAAATAGGAAAGAATAATAAAGACTAGTAAAATTAGTAAATTATGTTGAAAATGTAATGGAATATGCTATAATTCGACGTGTCGGATAAAAAAGAAAGAGGGAAGGAAAAACAGATGAAAAAATATGCTTTTATTTTGACTATGATTTTGACTGGGAGTATGTTTTTTAACATACAGACCTGTAGTGTTGAGGCGAAAGAAACCAAAACAGTAAAGAAAGTTAATGAGATTGTTCAAGACATATCATATGTGTATAAGGACAAGGATGGAAAGGAAGTAACAAAGACGGTAAGAGAGCCGGTAGCCTGTTCAATATCAGGATGTAATGAACATTCAGAGGATAAGATTATTGAGGGACTAAAACAAGGGAAAAAGATAACAGATATTGTAAAATGTAAAAGTGGTTCAGATTTGTACAATATAAAAGTTCCGGTAAAGTATGTTGAAAAGAAAAAAGATTAAAATTAAATACAAGACTTTGAGCGAATTAAAATTTTATTCAGTTCAGGGAAGTTGTTACAAGAATAATTGTTTATATATAGCTTTTAGTGATAAAGAAAAAAAAACAGACACTGCTCAAAAAAAAAAAGGAGAGTACAGGTTTGGGAGTGGTAAATTTAACGGCTATTGTAAAACTTAAGTTTGCAAATGGAAAATGTACAGTAGCACAGGTGGAGTTTATTAAAGGAATGGAACAAATAGATGATGCAATTAACTATATGGGACATGCCAACGATATGACCTACTTTGATGGAAAACTTCATACAACTTGGTATGAGGTTGCAAAGAAAAAGCAATGGAAAAAAAGTAACAAAGAAGAAATTTACATTAGGTTATATAGATGTAAGTGACCAGGTTAAAGGGATGGCAACAAACATAGGGATGCTAAAGATTCTAAGAATAAATCAATCTTTGGAATTGCAAAATATGGAAAGAAATCATTTGCTGTTGGGATAAGAGACACAAGCAAAGGTGTTAAAAGATATGTGGAATCCTGCACATATAAGAAAGCCAAAAGCGATGGCAAATATAGTTATGTGATAAAAAAGAAATTGTTTGATTTAAAGAAAGAAAAAGATAATTATACAATCCCACAATGTATGGCAAGTGATGGAAAATATATTTATGTTAATAAATATAGTAAAAAAGAAGAAAAGAGCATAATAATTGCATACAGGTTTACAAAAATAATAAACATAAGAAAACGATTATAATTAAAGATCCTACAATTGTTGCACCTAATGGTAAAAAAGAAATCATTAAAAAATGCCCAATGGGAAATGGAAGGATTTGGAAGAATAAAAAAGGAAAGAACAATTTTTACTGCGTTATGGCTATGCCTGAAACAAAAGGTGCAGGAAAGCTACTTGAAAAAAGGCAAACAGGCATATTTGTGTACGTTTACAATGAAGAACTAGAAATATAACATTAAAGAGGGAATATTATGAGTAAAAAAAATATTAGTAATGATGCTGATTATAATTTCAGCTATAAGTTTTGTTAAACAGCCTAATTTAAATGTAATGGCAGATGAGAAAGCTAAGATAGAGATTTGGAGTGAATCACTGAATGAAAGAATTGAACATAGAAGCATTGAGGTTGGAAATTCAAATCCGAACTTTTCTATAAAGGTTACTCAAGTGACACAACAATTGAAAATGTAACTTGGGTTACAGAGAATATAGGTGTGGCAACTGTTGAAGGTAATAATTCAACAGCAACGGTTTATGGAGTGTCAGAAGGCTCCACTAAATTAGTATTATCAGCCCTAACTAAAAAATATGGTATAATAAATTATGATTGTGTAATTTCAATATACACAAAAGATAAATGATATATCAGGTGTAATTAAAAAAACAACAACCTTGTATAGAGGTGCAGATAGTAGTTCTTGGGTTAGAACTGAAAAGGCAAAGGTAGGTCAGGAGTTAACTATTATAGGTTCATGTGGCAATTACTATTATGTTAAATTACCGGACAATTATATTTTTGATGATAATAGATCAAAAAGAGAAGCTTATGTATTGAAATCAGATGTGAATATACCGGTAACAGATGTTGTTTTAGATAAGGATAATATTGTTTTGCCAGTGGGAGATAATTCCAGCTTAAGCACAGAAGTATATCCAAACATAGCATCAAACAAAAACTATAACTATAAATTATCTGATAGTGGTGTGGCGGAAATAAACAATGGCTCAATAAAGACAAAAAAAGAAGGTATGACGGTTATAACAGCAGTAGCAGACAACAAGGAAGCAAGCTGTAATGTTTCAGTATATACACCGATTAATGCAACAAGTGGAACACTTGCCAGAAATACATTATTATATGCCGGGGCAAGTGAAAAAATGTAGAGTTAAAAAGAATGATGGAAAGAAAGGCGACTCATTAAAAGTAATAGGAAAATGCGGAAGCTATTATTATGTAGAATTTTCGGCAAATTATTTTGGAAACAATTCGGATAATAAAGCTTTTGTGCCAATCTCAGATGTGTACATACCAGTTGAAAGAATTGAAGTGTCTGAAACAAATATTATTATGAATATTAATCAGAAAACTAAAATAAATGTTAAGGTTTATCCGGAAATTGCAACAAATAAGAATGTAGAGTTTAAAGTGACGAAGGGAAAAATATATGTAAATAAGATAGGAGAGATTAAACCAATAGTTGAAGGAGAATCAATTATTGATGTGTATGGGGCGAATGGAGAAAAAAGCACATAGTTGTACAGTTCAGGTATTAAAAGATAAAGTTATAGAAAAGTTAGATCCAGATAATAAATTTACGGTTTCAGGTTTAAGAACAGATTTGGATGGTAATTATATCACATTCTCAGAATGTCAGGGAGCTTCTGAATATATTGTGTTCAGAAAAGAAGGTAAGAAATGGGAAGATATATACTATTCATATAATAATGATTCTAAGAATTATAGAAGTGTATTTGATCCGGGAGCAAAACTTGGAAAGAAATATAAGTATAAAATAGTTGCGTATTACAAATATGTAACATATAAAAATGGAAAGTTAGGAACCGAAAGGCTCACAAAAACAATTATATCTCCAGAGATTACAACAGGCACACCTGAATTAAAAGCTAATAAACAAAATAATAAAAAAGGAGTTGTCAAGAATATAAAATTAAAATGGAATAAAATGTCATATGATTATAACAATAAATCATTAAAAGGTGGCTATGTAATATCAAGAAAAATCGGCAGTGGAAAGAAAAAACAAATTAAGACTATTAACAATAAGAAGACAACCAATTATACAGACTCAAAAGTAAGTAAGAACAAAAATTATGTTTATTACATAAAGGCATTTTATGAAACAAAATCAGGTAAAAAAATCTATTCACCAGTAAGAAAGATAGAAGTAAATACTAAGAAATAGGAGGACAAAATTATGTCAAATAAAGTAAAAAAAGAATTGTACTATGTTCAGCAATGGTTACAATAACAACGTTATTGTTATGCACAGGCATTGTTAAAGAAAATGTTAAGGCGGAAGAAAATACAACAATCATCACAGAAAAAACAACTAATAAAGCGTTAACAGCACCATCATGTTTCAAGGGAATGTCATCCAAGAAAGGCATAGTTCTCAGTTGGAAGAAAAACAATGAAGCTGATGGATACATTATATACAAAAATGGAAGAAAACTTAAAACAATTAAGTCATCAAAGACAAAATACACGGACAAAAAAAGTAAAAACAAACAAGGCATATACATATGAAATACAGTCATATAAGAATGTTGGAGGTAAAAAACATTAAGCGTAAAAAGCTTAAAAATAAAAGTTGTAAAGGCAAATGCTAATTCGAGGAAACAGAATGTAACAGGATTTGAAAACATTAAGAAGGAATACAAGTTGGGAATTGGCGAAAGTTCAAGACTGAAGCCAACAGTTAAGATTACAAAGAAATCAAAGAAGAGCAAGAAAGTAAAAAACACAAAGAAAGTAAAGCAGAAGGCTTACAGTAAAAAAATACGATGGAGTTCCTCAAATCCAAGTCTTGTGAAAGTGGACAAGAATGGCAAAATAACAGCAACCTCAGACAAAACAACAGGGACAGCATACATATATGTTACAGCGCACAACGGATTACAAAAAGAAGATAAAGGTAAGTGTGGTTAATTATGCCTTGCTGGAAAGTGTAAAGAACCTTAAGAAGGTAAATGAAAACTCGATAAAGGAACTTCTTACAATCAGTAAGAATGATACATCGAAAATTGCAGAATATTTTCAATACAATAATCCGGGAAAGTCGGTTGAATTAACATTGGGGAAAGGGAAGTTAGAACAAAAGATGGAGGATATACATATGAGTACTGTATAGGAATGAACACTGAAATAGAGATAGAAAAAAAGGAATGTATGAATTTGTTTTAAAGTATCTGTTGACAAAAGATATAAAAACAATAAAAATTGAAAAGAATTATGTGGTATTTCAAAATGCAGGATTATACAGCTTTGGATATAAGTTAAACGATTTAGTGTATGTGTTTAACGGAAAAGAGGCATTGGATAATTATCAGTATAACAATGCTGTGTATGATGTAATCCCAGTTTCAGACAGATGGTATTACGGAACATCCTATGCTTATGGAAGCATATTTTAATTAAGACCGTTATGGCTAGGGGAGAAAACAAAGAACAGAATGAGATTGTGGCACATATGAAGAATTTTGAAACTGTTTCTAATTCGGATATTAAGTTTGATGAATCTTTCAATATAAAGATAGATTGCAACAATGACATAGGAATAATGTATTTGCGAAGTCAGGACAAAATATGTTATTTGAAGAACAAAGATAAAGCATACCAGTTATCAAAGGAAGACTATGATTTCATAATTAATAAGGTAGAAGAGGAATAATAAAAGGCACAGAGTTAATCAGTTACGGTTAGCCCTGTGCTTTTTTTGTCAAGATAAATTATCTCACAGTTATAGATTGAAGATTATTTATCCATTTCAAAAAAAGTTATTAATATTTTTTCGACATTTTGAATATATTGAACTGTTAGGAATTTTTCCTGCAAAAACAGTGAGGAGGTGAAATAATGCACAGGTTTTTCCGGCTATGGAAAAGGCAAAGGATGAAAAAGTTTGGAGCATGTATGTTATGTATGGTAATTACAATGACAATGTTTCAACCGGTTTTGGGAAGTATAGGGCCGGGAACGGATACACTAAAGACTGATGAGGGAACACCGGTGAAAAGTATTTACGTTTCTGACAGCTCCACATCTGACATTGAATCTTTGTTTCAGGGAAAAAACAAAGATGACGGAAGGATAGAAACTGACAAGTCAGTAATGTATGGAAAAGATGATTATTCCATATTTAACGGTTATAATCCGGGAGAATTTAGCGTAATTTTGTCAGCACTTGGACAGAAGTATATTGATACGACTTCGGGAATAATTCATGTACCTTTAGATGTGGTACTTGTTCTTGATATTTCAGGAAGTATGTCTGTGGATGGCGATGGCAAGAGGGCTGATAATCTGGTAAAAGCTGTAAACAAGACCATTACTTATTTGATGAAAGAAGATGAGAATAACAGGGTAGCGGTTGTGGCATACAACACAAAAAGCCACAAAGATTTTGCCGCTTGGAAGATATTATGTTGGAAGCAAGGCAGACTACTCTAATACCAATTCTTATTTTTTCTGTATCAAAATCATCTAAGAATGATGGCTACAAAAAATTAGATATAGGAAAAATTAAAAACGAAAGTACAAACAATCTTACAGATAAGGCATCGAAATCAATTGAGGTATATGGGGCAACATACATTCAGGATGGAATAAAGCAGGGGCGGATATTCTTATTAATGAAAAAACAACAACTTACACTAACAGTGTTTCTGGTCAGAAAGTAACAAGAACACCTAATATTCTTTTGCTATCAGATGGTTGCCCTACCCTTGGCAATTCGGATTACAAGAATTTGCCTTCGAATAAAAAATTTGGTGACGGTTCATGTTGTGGAAGTGAAAATACTACGGACAATAACAAGGGAGTATTCAGAAAATGACAAGGGGATTTTTTGGTTATTACACAATTCTTACGGCAAAGTATTATAAGGACAGTGTAAGTAAGCATTACAATGGTCAGGCAGACCATAAAAACAACAAGTTTTTTTACAGTTGGTGTAGGCGTTACTGAAGGGGAAGGTTATGACTACATTAGTCAGGTACTTCATCCAATGGCGCAGAATCTTGAACGATGTAAGAACAGCAAAGATCCGCGAGCTAACGAATTGCACAAGGCTTTGACAAAACAATATGCCGATAATACAAAGATAACTGTAGGAAGTAAAAAAATACGGGAGTTCAGGCAAAAAGTTCCACGTATTATTACACCAATCCATACAGCAATTATGATTATGCCGACAACAGCAAAATGGCAAAAGATGATGCAATGGACAGCGAAACACTGGCGCAAATCTTTAAGCAGTTTTTGCAGGAAGGCATGGAAATAATCAACTATCATTCCTGTGTGGAAGAAGGACTTGATAACGCAGTAGAGTTTACCGACAAAATAGGTCAGGGAATGGAAATAAAGGAAACACCGATTCTAAGATACAATGGCATAAATTACAAAGCGGCAAAAATCTTAGAAGACGGTGACGTTACCACCTATATATATGAAGGAAATGTTCCATCGGCAACAGATGGAAATGACGATGTAAACCTAAAAAACATCAAAGTCACAGTAACAAAAAACAGTAAAGGATTACAAACCGTAAAATTCACAATACCATCCAAACTGTTACCTGAAAACGTCCAAATCCAAGGCGGCACACAATACAACAAGGCATTGCCAATCAGACTATGCTACAAAGTAGGTACAACCAAAGAAGCAATCCTTGAAGCAGCCACCTTTGAAACAATGGAAATGGAAAAAATACTCTACACAAATATGTGGGATGAGGGCAAAGAAGCAACAGCCACTTACATTCCAAACTTGGAAAACCCATACTACTACGGTTATGAAGAAAATCCAAACTTTGTAGGCTATGAGGAAGGCGAAATAGCCAAAGACAAAAACGCAACCAAAACAAAAAAATACTCAAAATCATATGGAAAAATAAAAAACAAAACAATAACGGCAACACTAGGCAACAACGGCAAACCAACCATAAGTGCAGCCAACACAAACAAAATCTATCAACTACCCGACACAGGCGGAAACGGAACAAACACATACACATATATAGGAGCAATACTAATAGCAACATCACTAATCTACAACCGATACAAAAAAACAGAGACAATATAAATTTGACATAAATAGAGGCGGGCGACAATTGAAAGGGGAAGTATGAAAAGTATAAAAAATTTTTAGCAGTCATTTTATCAATGACTTTAATGTTAACACTTGGCACAGCCACTTTTGGCGCGCAAAAAACTCTGCCATCAGGCAAGGACACAGGCAGCATTAACGTAACCAACCTAAAGCCGGGAGACACAGTTACCGCATATCAGTTTGTAAAAAGCCGACTACAATGAGTATGGCTTCACAGGTTATTCGGCAATAAACAACTACGTAAAAGATCCTGTTGCACCAACAGCACAGGAAGTAATTGATATGGCATCAAATGCAGCCACTATGACAGTTGCAGCAGAGAAGAAAGTTGCCACAGGGGATACGGAAGTTACAATTAATGGACTTCCTGTAGGTTATTATCTTGTAATGGTAACAAGCGGTTCTGAAACAGTTTACAGTCCAATGATTGCCGGTATTTATTATTCAAAATCAGCTACCGACAACACTTTTGACAAACGGTGCAATCAGTGCAGATTCTGATTTTGAAATTAAAGCTCAAAAATGTTGGGCAAAGTCATCAACACCTAAGCTTGAAAAACAATCGTTACACCTTCAAGCAAAAACAGCAAAGGTGACGATATTGCAATTGGCGACACAATCACTTTCAAATTAAGTGCAACTGTTCCATCTTATAGCAAGGAATACAAGAAAAAGTAACTTACAAGATTTATGACATAATGAGCGAAGGACTTGACTACGTGGATGGCTCAATGAAGTGCTTTATTGAAAAATATGAAAATAACAGAGAGAATATTAAAGTTACACCTAAAGTAAATGGAGGCATTATTGAAATTACATTTGACTCAAAATTTATTCTTGAACATCCTGGCCAGAAGATTCAGGTTGAATATCAGGCAAAACTTAATGAAAAAGCATGTGTAAACTTTGATGCAAACATTAATAAGGCATACCTTGAATACTCAAACAATCCTGCCAGTGGTTCTACTGCAAAAACCGGCGAAGATAAAGTTTACGTGTACACATTTGGCATTGATTCTAACTTATTTGGCAAGAGTACTGAGAAATGGAACGAGAAGACTAAGGAATTAATTAAGGTAGAAGAAGGGGAGTACCAATGGGTTGAAACTGAAAAAGAAAGTGGAATTTTCACTACAACAACGGCCCTTGAAGGTGCTACTTTTACTTTGACAAATAATAAAACTAAGAAATCTTTACACGGCAACATCTGACAAATACGGATATCTTAAGTTTACAGGTCTTGATGCAGGTGAGTACACATTGCAGGAAACAGATGCGCCTGACGGCTTTACATTAAATGACGCAAAACATACAGTTGTTATCACAACAGAATATAATCAGGATGGAACTTTAAAATCATACACAATAAAAATCGATGACAAGGCTACATCAACTTATACTGCAACTTACGATAAGGGAGTAGTCAAAACAATTACTTCAACAAAAGACAGTCAGGGAAATATTTCTGAATCTGCTTATTTTGAAAAACTCAAAAATGAGCTTTTTTTTACCTTCAACAGGTGGCGTTGGCACAACTATTTTGCAATTGTAGGTGTTGTATTTGTGGCAGCAGCGTTAGGTCTTCATATGATTTTAAGAGGAAAAAGCAAGCTGGAACAGGACAGATAGTTTGAGATAGAAAAAAAAGAGTTTCAGACAGCTTTAAAATAAAAAGTTTCAGATAGGTAGTTTTCGTAATTGAAGGCGAACAGATTAATATCTAAAATTATTATGGTTGTAATTTTTCTTGTAGGATTTGGTTTTATTTTGTATCCAATTGTGGCTAACGAGTGGAATGAAATATGCCGGCGAAAAGTTATAACCGTATACGACAGGCAGGTTGAACAGTCTGTGGAGCAGGGCAAAATCAGTTATGAGGATGAGAAAAGGAAGGCCGACGAATATAATAAAGCTTTAAGATTTAACATAACTGATGACGGATTTGTCTCAAATAATGATAATAGTGTCAATAACAGTGACAATGATACTGATGAAGATAATAATAAAGAGAGTGAAGAAAGTTCCTTTGATGAAAACAGTGAGTACAACAAGTGTCTTAATTTAAACAATGACGGCATGATGGGATATATTTCAATTCCAAAGATTGACGTAAAACTTCCAATTTATCACTCTACTGACAATGAAGTTTTGCAAAAATATGTGGGGCATTTGGAAGGCTCAAGACCTGCCGGTAGGGGGCAAAAAGTACACATGGAGTTTTGGCGGCTCACAGGGGTTTGCCCAGCTCAGACTGTTTACGGATTTGGACAGAATTGAAGAGGGAGACAGGTTTTATATTTATGTGCTTAATCAGGTTTTTGACTTATCAGGTTGACCGAATTTATCCAATGATAGACAAAAACGACAAGGCAAAATTGACGGAAGCATTGCAGACAAAGGAGGGTGAGGACTACATTACCCTTCTAACCTGTACCCCATACGGTGTCAACACTCACAGATTATTAGTTAGGGGAAAAAAGAGTAGAAAATAGTAACGAGAGTTATGATAGAAAATTAAACAGCAGCTCAAACTTGTGGATTCTAGGTGGCGCAGCAGTTGGGATAATTGCAACGTCAGTAGTGCTGGTTATTTTGATAAGAAAGGGGAGAAAGCAGATTGAAGAAGCATTGTAAAAGCAATCAGGGAAGATTGGCAAAACACATATTAGGCAAGTATTGTAGAATTAGTCAATTAAGAAATGGTTGTATTTTAAATAAGATTTGTGTGGGATTTACTTTGATTTTTTTTATTTGGCTGTTTGGTCTTAAGCAATGGAAAAGTTTTGGCAGAAAACGCTGTAGACATTGGTAAACTTTGCAATCTTATGGTTCAGGTGCCGAAAGAAAATCCGAGCTTAATAACGCACAATTGCAAGTGAAATTGTACAAAAACAGCTGATACTACAAAATTGTGGAAATACAACACAATAGGAAATTATGAACTAATGAACAATTATGAATATTCCTTTATTAATGGTAATAACGTAATTGAAAAAATAAAGGTTAACCTAAATGAAATAGACAGAAATACCACAGCAAAGGAATGGGAGGGGCTTGCTTTTGTGGCAAAAGAAGTGGCAAAGAGCGAAAGCCTACTGCCGTGGCGGCAATTGCTGACGGAAAAGCTGTTTTTCAGGGGCTTCAAACAGGACTTTATTTGGTGGAAGTGAACGATGCAATTGTAAATGGCAAAGCATACCGATTTATGGCATATTTGATTTCAGTGCCTAACTACAACGCTCAAAATCCTGCTGGAGAAAAAATAGAATACAACGTTGACACAGAGTTGAAAGTGGAAGTAAACGATAACAACATAACAACTCAGGTAACCACGTTTAAACCAACAGAAAACACAACAAAACCTAAAGCCAAAACATTAAAAACACCAAAGAATCAGCCGGATGAAACTTCAAAATATTTTGGCATATTGCCACAAACAGGGCAGCTTAAGTGGATTATTCCTGCCCTACTAATAGTAGGATTTGTTTGCATAGGAATAGGAATACAACTACTAAAAAAGGAAAATAAAAGTGAATAAAAAAATATTTGCCGTAGTTACACTAGTAGGTTTAATACTTATAATGTGTGCTATGGCAGTTTTGTTTCACAACAAAAAATGAAGACAATCTGGCACAAAATCATCCAACACAGTTCTGTCAAGTCTGAAAGAAAAAATAGAAGAAAGCAATTTAAAAAACTTCGGATGAGGAAAAAAGATTTGAACAAGGATTTGAATCAATATGATGGCTACATCAAAATTCCAAAGTTAAATCTTGAATTGCCTGTAATGAAAAAAACCAACTCAGGCAAACTTAAAAAATCACCATGTATATATTCAGGCACGGCAAAAGATTCAAACCTGATAATAGCCGCCCACAACTACAGCGCCCACTTTGGCAAAATAAACCAACTTGAAAACGGCGACAAAGTACAATACACCGACTTACAAAACAACACCTACAACTACTGTGTAACCGCTAAAGAAAAAATAAATGGCAACAACTCAGAGCAAATGCAAAACGAAAACTATGCACTAACCTTATTCACTTGTGACTATACAGGGAGGGATAGGATTACAATAAGATGCGAGAGGAAATGAGGAATGTTGGGGATAAATGGGATGAAGAAATGTAAGACAATTAAGTTGAAACGAAGAAATGCAGGAAAGCAGGAATAAATGTTGAGGTGGATTCATAGAATAGAATATAGTGTTTTCTGGAATATTTTTTAGTCTGATAGTATACAGAAAATTTTGGAAACACAACGTGTTTGTGCCAAAATTTTCTGGGACTATCAGAAGTGAGAAATAACAAAAACACTATATTTTATAAATGAATTAGGAGGGAAAAATGAAAATACGTTTTAGATCAATTAATGCAATTGAGGAATTTCTAGACATTGTCAACAGATTTTCAGCAGAAATCGACATCAAATCAAAAAAGGACAACCGTTGACGGAAAATCAATGATGGGAATTTTTAGTTTGGACTTGTCAAATCCAGTGGAGGTTACTGCAATTGGAAATGAATCAGAGCAGGTATATGAGGCAATAAGCAAATATGCGGCGTAGGCTACATATATGAAGCAATAAGCAAATATGCGGCGTAGGCTACATATAATTTAAGATAGAATTCAGGGGGAGGCTCCTGCGGAGCCTTTCTTTATGCATAAAATAGATTTTGGAAAAACAAAGTTTAAAAGCTGTTTGAAAATAGGGATTACGTGTCACAGAGAAAATTTTTTATATGACAAGTAAAATCTCTTGGGTTTTATGCAATTTAATTGGGGATTACGTGTCACAGAGAAAAAAACTTTATATAACAAGTAATTTTTAAATTTTTTCAGTATAATTTGACTGGGAATTACGTGTCAGATGAAAAAAATGTTAAATGACAAGTAATTACTTATTATAATGCTTATATTTTCCCTAAAAATTACGTGTCATATATCAAAAATATAATATCACACGTAATTCTTATCCATTACGAAGTTCTGAACAAAAAACGCTGTAATATCCGTAAATAATTGATTAAAACTTGTTTGGGACAAGTCCAAGCTCCCACGTCCACGCTTTACCACAACGATTTTCGGCTGTGTTAGTACAAGAGTAGCTTGTTCCAGTCCAAGCTCCCACGTTCACGCTTTACCACAACGATTTTCGGCTGTGTTAGTACAAGAATAAATTTGTTCATTCGCAACCATCACATTTTATTTTACACCAAGCTATTGACATATCATAATATTAGTATTATAATCGCTAACACTGTTAATTATTAATAGTGTTAGCAATTTTTTGGTTAATGAGTAATTCTTTCAGAATCACTATTAATCAAAAATTCTCCGAAAGAATCGCAGAGGCGCGGAAAAGTAGATTTTCTTACGAAACCGCGTTTCGCGGGAGAGTTCGCAAGCGAACTCTGTATTCTTTGAACAACAAAAAGAGTAAAGGAGCATTTATATTCTAATGGATGATAAAAAGAAATATTATGAAGAGAAAGCAAAGGAGTTATTAAACTTTAATATGATGGCCAAGCAGTCTAAGATGAGCGATAACCTTCATAAGATGGCAAGGGGAGAAGCCATTATGTTGGAATGCTTAGCACATAGTGACAATGGGTTAATGCCTAATGAGATTGCTAAGAGTGCGTATGTAAGTACTGCAAGAGTAGCAGCTTTTCTTAAAGCAGTTGAGAAGAAAGGATATATTCAAAGAATTAGCCTTGAAGGGGACAGAAGAAAGGTGAATATTGTATTAACAGACATAGGCTGGGATGCAGTAAAAGATAGAAGAGAGAGAATGCTTAAAGGCGTAGTGGCCTATTTGGAAAAGACTTGGAGAGGAGGACACTGAAAATCTTTTAAGAATATTAGAAAAACTCGAACTATAATGAAGGAAAACAATGATATGAAAGGAAAACAGTAATGAAACATATTTTTGAAAATTTAAAGAAATACTGGTACTTTGTAATTTTGATATTGGCATTACTTGTTGTTCAGGCGTATTGTGACTTATCATTGCCGGACTATACATCTAACATTATTGATGTTGGTATTGTTAATGGCGGTGTTGAACATCAGATGCCTGAGTTTATAACAGAGAACAGTTACAATAGTTTGAAGCTGTTTTTGAATGAACAGGAGACAAAAGACTGGGATAATGCTTATGAGTTTAGCAAGTCTGACAAAGCCTATAAGCTTAAGAACACAGACAAAGATAATTTGGAAGAATTAGACAGTGAATTTGGCAATGTTATTGCAGTATATTACATGATGTCATCACAGCAGGATTCACAGTTTAAAAATATGAGTGGTAATGCACAGCAGATGACTCTGAGCAACAGCAGGAAATGGCTAAGAAGCTACAGGAATTTGGTGTTGATCCACAAAGTCCAACATTAATGTATGACTTAAGAAAGGTTTTTGAAAAAGAAACTTTCAAGTCTTGGAGATTCAACTATTAGTTCATATGCTAAGAGTTTTGCAAAGAGTGAATATAAAGCCTGTGGTAAGGACGTTGATAAGTTGCAGACAGACTATATGTTTAAAACAGGGGCAAAGATGATTTCAATGACTTTGCTTATGGTAATCGCGGCAATTCTTGTTGGTTTCTTTGCATCAAAAACAGCAGCAGGAGTTGGCAGAGATTTAAGAGAGAAAATCTTTACAAAAGTTATGAGTTTCTCCAACGCGGACCTTGATAAGTTCTCAACAGCGTCTCTAATTACAAGAAGTACAAACGACGTGCAGCAGATACAGATGGTTTCGGTTATACTTCTTAGAATGGTACTTTATGCACCTATTCTTGCAATTGGCGGAATCATTAACGTAGTTAATTATAGTTCAGGAATGGAATGGACAATTGTTCTTGCAGTGGCAGTTGTTGTATGTATCATAGGCGTGCTTATGGTTGTTGCAATGCCTAAGTTTAATATGATGCAGAAATTAGTTGACAAGGTTAACCTTATTTCAAGAGAGATTTTAACAGGTCTTTCAGTTATCAGAGCTTTCAGTAGAGAAAAAGAAAGAAGAAGAAAGATTTGAAGAAGCCAACGGCAATCTTACAAGAGTAATGCTTTTTTACAAACAGAGCCATGTCATTTATGATGCCGGCACTTATGTTTGTAATGAACGGCGTTTCAGTTCTTATTATCTGGGTTGCGGCAAAGAAGATTGACCAGGGTGTTATGGAAGTCGGAACAATGACAGCATTTATCACATATTCAATGATGATTGTCATGGGATTCTTAATGCTTACAATGGTTTCAATTATGCTTCCAAGAGCAGCAGTTGCAGCTAACAGAATTGATGAAGTATTAAAAACAGAAATTACCATAAAAGACAGCCATAATGCATTAACAGAAAAAACAAACAATGCAGTTGTTAAGTTTGACCACGTTGATTTTAAATATGCAGACGGCGAAGAAAAAATGTTTTGGAAGATATAGATTTTGAGGCAAAGCCGGGACAGACAGTTGCAATTATCGGTAGTACCGGAAGTGGTAAATCTACTCTTGCAAAATTAATTCCAAGATTTTTCGATGTAACTAATGGAAAGATTACTTTGGACGGTGTGGATATTAGAGATATATCAATTGAAACATTGCGTTCACAGATTGGATATGTTCCACAGACAGGTATTTTATTCTCAGGTGATATTAATTCCAACATTTCATATGGTGCACCGGGAATAGATGAAGCAGGAATTAAGGAAGCAGCACAGATTGCTCAGGCTACAGAATTTATTGAAGACAAACCTGACAAATTTGAAAGTGCAATTGCACAGGGTGGTACAAACGTATCTGGTGGACAGAAACAGCGTCTTGCGATTGCAAGAGCAATAGCAAGAAATCCAAAGATTTATATTTTTTTGATGACAGTTTTTCTGCACTTGATTTTAAGACAGATACACAGCTTAGAAAAGCACTTAAACCAAAGACTAAAGATGCAACAGTATTTATTGTTGCACAGCGTGTAAGCACAATTCTTCACGCAGACCAGATTCTTGTTTTGGATGATGGAAAGATTGTTGGAAAGGGTACACATAAGGAACTTGTAAAAACTTGTGAAACATATATGCAGATTGCAAAATCTCAGCTTTCAGAAGCAGAGTTTGCAGCAAGTATTGAAGGAAAGGAGGACTAAGCCATGCCAAGAATGAATCGTAAACCGGGAGAGAAAGCAAAAGACTTTAAGGGTACATTAAAGAAGCTTATTAAATATGCCGGAAGATACAGAATAGGCATTATTGCTGTTATGATATGTGCCATAGCAAGTGCCACATTTTCAATTGTAAGCCCTAAGATTTTGGGAAAAAGCTACAACCAAATTAGCAGAAGGTTTAATGTCCAAGATTTCCGGAACAGGCAGTATTGATTTTGGTTATATTGGAAAAATACTTATTATAGTATTGGTTCTTTACGGAATAAGCTCATTATTTAACTTAGTTCAGGGCTTTACAATGTCAACAATTACACAGAAGTTATGTTACAGACTTCGTCGTGAAATCGTTGAAAAAAATCAATCGTATGCCAATGAAATATTTTGAAAGCAGAACATATGGTGAAGTACTTTCAAGAATTACAAACGATGTTGACACATTGGGTAATGGTTTAAACCAAAGTGTAACACAGCTTATTACTTCATTAACAACTATGATTGGTGTAGTAATAATGATGTTAACAATTAGTCCGCTTATGACTTTAATAACATTATTAATACTTCCTGTTAGTATGATTTTTTTATAAGCTTTATAATGAAGCATTCACAGAAATACTTTAAAAACACAGCAGGAGTATTTAGGTCACATTAACGGTCAGGTTGAAGAAAAAATTACGGCGGTCATTTAGTAGTTAAAGCTTTTGGAAAAAGAGCAGGATGTAATAAATGAATTTAAGAAGACAAATAATGTTTTGTACAATTCAGCATGGAAGTCACAGTTCCTTTCAGGAATGATGCATCCAATCATGATGTTTGTAGGTAACTTAGGATATGTTGGAGTAGCTATTTCAGGTGCTTTCCTTGCAATTAACGGAACTATTACAATCGGTGATATTCAGGCATTTATAACATATGTTAAGAACTTTACACAGCCTATAGCACAGATTGCACAGGTTACTAATATGATGCAGTCAATGATGGCAGCAGCAGAAAGAGTTTTCGAATTTCTTGATGAAGAAGAGGAAGACCAGATTACTGAAAATCCTGTCCCTATTGAAAATGTTAAGGGAGTTGTTGATTTCGAACACGTACATTTCGGATACAATCCTGATAACATTATTGTAAATGACTTTAATGCTCACGTTAAGGCAGGTCAGCAGGTAGCAATTGTAGGACCAACAGGTGCAGGAAAGACAACAATGGTAAAACTTCTTATGAGATTCTACGATGTTAATTCAGGAGAAATAAAACTTGATGGACATAATTTAAAGGATTACAACAGAAATGAACTTCGTAATGCTTTTGGAATGGTTCTTCAGGACACATGGTTGTTTAAAAGGTTCAATAATGGAGAATATCAGATACGGTAGGCTTGATGCAACAGATGAAGAAGTAATTGCAGCAGCTAAGTCAGCTCATGCACATCATTTCATTAAAACATTGCCAGGTGGATATGACTTCGAGTTAAATGAAGAAGCATCTAATGTTTCTGCAGGTCAGAGACAGCTTCTTACAATAGCAAGAGCAATTCTTGCAGACAACCCTGTAATGATTCTTGATGAGGCAACATCATCAGTTGACACAAGAACAGAGCATAGAATCCAGAGAGCCATGGATAACCTTATGAAAGGCAGAACAAGTTTCGTTATAGCTCACAGACTTAGTACAATTAAGAATGCGGACATAATTCTTGTAATGAAGGATGGAGATATAATCGAGCAGGGTTCACACGAAGAACTTATGGCAAAGAAAGGCTTCTACGCAGACTTATATAATTCACAGTTTGATGTGGTGGCATAAAAATATAGTTATTGAATATATGGATTGTCTTGCAATTTGTATTTTAACAATCTTATAAAAAAGTACGTGTATGTTTTGGAAAGTCCCAAACCATACACGTACTTTTTTGTTTTTAATATTCCACATTATTAATACTTATCATATTTCTTTCATATTCAGATGTTATTATCCATAACAGCATAACTATTAAATAATAATAGTTATAATGAAAAAGTTATAATAATGAACAAAAAGGAGAATTGATATGAGAAGAATAAAAAAAGGGTATAGCTGTAGCATTATCGCTTGTTTTGGCATTGTCTTTAACAGCTTGTGGAACTAAAAATCAGCAGAGAAAAATGATAAGTTGGTAATTGCTTATCAGAATGGTCTTTCATACACACCGCTGTTGGTTATGAAGGAGAAGAAACTTATTGAGAAGCATTATGGAAAAAGACGTAAATGTAGATTGGAAGTTGTTGGAAAGTGGCGCAGCAATTAGTGAAGGGATTACAGCAGGTTCAATAGACATTGGTGCCCTTGGAACATCAGTTGCAATTAACGGAATTATGTCAAAGACACCGTACAAGATTTGTACAGGTTTGGCAGCAGTTTCTTGCGGAATCAGACTAATGACAGTAGCATTAAGACTTTGAAAGACATAAAATCAAGCGACCAGATTGTTGTAACTCAGGTTAACAGTCAGCCTCATATATTATTGGCTATGGCTGCAAAGAAGGAATTGGGCGACGCTCATGCCTTAGATGCAAACTTAGTTGCAATGGCTAATGCAGACGGATATTCAGCGTTAATATCAGGTGCAGTTCAGTGTAATATGGTATTGGCACCATACAATTTAATGGAAGTAAAAAGAAGATAACATACACGAAATACCGGTAAGCGAAGACGTTTGGGCTAAAGGTGACACATCAATCGTAGGAATAGCATCAGAAAAGTTATACAAAAATAATCCTGATCTATATAAAGCTTTTTGTGACGCAACAGAAGAAGCAATGAAATATATAGAAGAGAATCCTGACGAAACAGCAAAAATCCTTACTGAAACTTATGATGCTTCACAAGATGAAATTGCATCATGGTTGAAGAATGGTGCCGTTCAGTATAATTCAACTTTGCAGGGAGTTATGAATCTTTCAGACTTTATGGTAGAAGAAAATTTCTTAGACAAAGGTGCAAGTAGTATTGACCAGTTAGTATTCGATAATGTTAAAGGAGAATAGTTTTGAATAAGAATATTAAAAATAGTTTGGTGAAAATAATTTTTATTGTTTCAGTTCTTATTTTGTGGCAGGTATTATATACTTTGAAAATTTGGCCTGAAATTTTGTTTCCATCATTAGGCGATATTGGAAAAGCTTTTGTAACTGCTTTTACGGAAAGAGAACTTGGGACAATGGTGTTACATTCCCTTTCACTTATTATTAAAGGATTAATTGTGGGAATAGCGTTGGCTTTGGTTTTTCAAGCCTTTCAGTTATAAGCGAAACATTTTACACAATCTACAATATGATTGTTTCAATGTGCGACTTAATACCGGGAATAGCTTTAATACCAGTAGCAATTCTTTGGATAGGCGTAGGTGACGGTGCCATAATTTTTATGGTTATTCATGCAGTTGTGTGGCCTATGTCAAGAAGTATAATTGATGGTTTCAATGCAGTGCCGGAATTGTATTTGGAAGTAGGCAGAAATATAGGACTTTCACCGGTTAAGTTGATTTTTGGAGTCTTTCTTCCGGCAGCTTTGCCTAGAATTTTTTCAGGTATAAAAGTAGGCTGGGCAAGAGCGTGGCGTGGACTTATCAGTGCCGAAATGATTTTTTGGCGGAGGCGGAGCTTTAGGAATTGGCTATTTTATTCAGGACAGACGTACTAATACTGACATTGCCGGAGTTTTTGCGGCAATTATTGTTATTGTAATTATTGGAATGGTTGTTGAGTACGGAATTTTCCGCAACATAGAAAATAAAACTTTTAGAAAGTGGGGAATGACACGATGAGCAATGAAGTTTTAAAGATAAGTAATCTGGTAAAAAATATGATAATTCCGATAGAGTTATTTTAAATAATCTTGATTTGACTATAAATGATGAAGATTTCTTATGTATTCTTGGTCCTTCAGGTTGCGGAAAACTACATTAATAAGATGCATTGCCGGTTTTGAAGATTATGAAGGAAGCATAAAAGTTGACGGTCAGCCGGTTGTAAAACCGGGACCTGACAGAATAATGGTATTTCAGGACTTTAATCAGTTATTTCCTTGGAAAACTGTTTTGAAAAAATATTACATATGCGTTAAAAAGTAAATGGAATAAAGGATAAGGCGGAAAGAGAGCAGAAAGCAAAGAAATATTTGGAAAAAGTTAATCTGGTACAGTATGCTAATTATTATCCACATCAGTTAAGCGGTGGAATGAAGCAAAGAGTGGCAATAGCAAAGGGAATGGCACTTGGTTCAAAAATAATATTAATGGATGAGCCTTTTGCAGCGCTTGATGCAATGACAAAGAAAGCAGTTGCAAAGTGAATTACTGAAATTGAAACAAAAAGAAAAAATAACAGTTATTTTTATAACTCACAACATTCAGGAGGCAATATCTCTTGGAAACAGAATTATGGTAATGTCTAAGGAAGGAACCATTAAGGAGCATTTGTACAACACTATTGAAAAGCCGGTTACACCTGCAAGTGAGGGTTACGCCAAGTTATGGGAACATTTAAACAATCAGCTAACATAGCATTGGAAAAAGTACAGAAAAATATTATAATCATATTAGTTCAAAATTGATTGGGAGTGGAGCTAACATGAATAATAACGAATTTACTTATATAAAAAGAAGTGGCAAAACAGAAAAAGTTTCTCAAAGGCTTCAAAAGCTTTGGGAATATCCCAGCCGGCATTAAGCAATTACATTAAAAAACTGGAAGACAGAATGGGTGTATTGCTTTTTGACCGAAGTATTTCTCCGATTGAAATAACAGAGTTCGGCAAGGCATATTTGGAATACGCAGAGGATGTTATATCAGCCACAGACAGACTTAATGATGTTATGTCAGATTTGCAGGATTTAAAAAAAGGAGAAATAAAAATAGGAAGTGTTGTATGTTTTTCAACAACATATTTGCCGGGACCAATGTCAGTCTTCCACAAGAAATATCCGGGAATTACTTTTAAATTAACAGAAGAAAAAGTCCCTGAAATAATGAATAAATGCCTTTTGGGAGACATTGATATTTTTCTGACAGATGGAAGAATCAATGGCGAGTTATTTGATAAGGAAACTCTTTTTTGAAGAAAGATTGCTTATGGTTGTTCCGAAAAACCTGGCAATTAATGAAGAAATAGGGGAATACCAGATTCCAATAGAAAATTACTAAGTGACAAAATTGACTATTCATCAGTGAAAACATTGGACATAAGCAGAATGAAGGATGAAGAGTTTGTTTTGTTAAACGAGGACCAGCATGTAAGACGCATGGTAGACAGCATATTTGAAAAAGCCGGTTTTACACCTAACGTAATATTGCAAACATCTCAGACAGTAACAGGGCTTGCCATGACACTTGCCAATATGGGAATCTCTTTCGCTACAGAAACAACCATAAAATACAACAACATCAAAAATCACGTACTACTACAAGGTAGGCTCAGATAAAGATGCGGTTAGAACAATGTGCGTGGCGTATAAGAAAGGGAAATATATATCCAAGGCGTGCAGGAAGTTTATAGATACGCTGAAAGAAGAGTTGGAATAAAAAGAAAATTATAGGTGTGGTTCTTATTAATTTTATTTGATATTTATAAACGAAAACGGGTTTGCAAACACGTTGATTTTCTTATTTTGCTCCGTCATTTATTATAAGACAAAAATCAAAACTCGCCTACGGCTCAAACAGTTGATTTTTGTCTTAAATTATACTCGCAAAATTTCGAAAATCTGCCTATCGTTTGCAAACCCGTTTTCGCTTATAAAATACAAAATTAATAATGTACCACACCTAAAAAGATTGTTAAGTAATGATTTAGTTTGATATAGCATTATTTGTATTTTCTTTATTTGCTAAATACAGTATTATATCTTTTCTTGTGATAATACCAATAAATACATTGTTGTCATCCACCACAGGCACGAAGTTCTGGTTAGTGGCTTTTTCAAAAAGTTCTTCCATTGAAACCTGTATGTTGACAGCGTTGTTGTCTCTTTTTTCGTTCAATGTCCGTAATAGGAATATCCTCCAACTGGTAGATGTCAGGAAAATCGTGGTCCTTAAGGTACCAAAGCAAGTCCCCTTCAGTAATTGTTCCTATGTATTTTCCTTCTTTATCTAAAAAGAGGAATGGCGGAATATCCGTGGAACTCCATTTTTTTCCACAACCTGTCTCAGTGTATCGTCATTGAATATATGTGACACCTTTTCTTTCGGTGTCAAAAAAAAAAAAATGTTCATTAATTACCTCCTGTAAGCTTTGGGCAATCCAGGCATACCCCCGGTCAATGCAATAAGGGAAACATTGACATTTAGCTTCTTTTTAAATTTTTCTACGCCGTTAATTCTACCAAAAAAATACCAAACTATCCATAGAATACACAAAAAGTTAACAATAAATTAAGAAATCTTTATGGATTAATCAACCTATGATATAATGGGCGGTGTTGAAAGATTTTGGATTAAAATTAATGGCAAATACATTATCTTAAATAAAGTTCAGAAAATGTTATTGAAAACAAAATATTTATCGAAAACAAAGTGTTTATGGAAATAAGAGGGACTGAAAAAATGAAAAACATTACAAAAAGAAGAAATGAACATAAAAAGAGTTTTTTGAAAAATATCCTAATGTGGCAATTGCTTTGTCAGGTGGAGTTGATTCAGTATTTTTGGTTTATATGGCAAAAAAATATGCAAAGAGCGTGAAGGCGTATTTTGTCAAATCTGTTTTTCAACCGGAATTTGAAAAAAGGATGCAGAAAAAATTTGCCGGCAGCTAGGCGTTGATTTGAAGATTTTGAATGTGGATGTTTTGTCGAACAAGCTGGTTACAGACAATCCAGTCAACAGATGTTATTATTGTAAACAGGGGTTTTTGGAACAATTCTTGAAGCAGCAAAGAATGACGGAATGACAGTAATTCTTGATGGAACCAACGCTTCAGATGATGCAGATGACAGACCGGGAATGAAGGCTTTGCAGGAGATGAAGGTTTTGTCCCCACTTAGAATGTGTGGCTACGTGAAATCTGAAATAAGAAAGCAGTCAAAGGAAGCAGGTTTGTTCGTGTACAACAAACCGTCATACGCTTGTCTTGCAACAAGAATACCAACATGTACTGAAATAGATGAAGAAAAAATCAAACATGTAGAAACAGCAGAAACATTTTTGTTTGACTTAGGCTTTTCTGATTTCAGAGTAAGATGGATGGACAACAAAGCCAAAATCCAAATGCCTGAAAGCCAGTTACAGGCACTTATGGAAAAGCGAGAAGTTGTATTGGAAGAATTGTCAAAAATATTTGATGAGGTATTGCTTGATTTGAGAACTAGATAGGAACAACATAAAACGAGACAAAGAAATATGATTATAAGAAAGGCGACATTATGAAACAATCAGAGTTGATGAATATTTTGGATGATGTTGCAACAGGGAAAGTTACTAAGGAAGAAGCTTTGCTTGTCATTAAAGAAGAGCCTTTTAAGGATATGGGGGTTTGCAAAGATTGATACCCACAGAGGCATCAGACAGGGTGTGCCTGAAGTTATTTATGGCGCAGGAAAAACCAAGGAACAAATAAAAAGAAATTGTCAAGTATATACAAAAAGTGGTGAGGAAACTGTACTTATAACAAGAATGAGCAGTGAAGCCGCTAAGTTTGTCAGTGAAGAAATAGATTTGAGATATGATGAAATATCTAAGGTTGGAATAGTTGGACCAATGCCTAAGAAAGACGGTATTGGAACAATAGTTGTTGCAACGGCAGGAACAAGTGATATGTATGTTGCAGAAGAAGCAGCGTTGACGGCAGAGGTTTTCGGCAATCAGGTTACAAGACTTTATGATGTGGGTGTTGCCGGACTTCACAGATTGATAAGCCACGTTGACGAAATAATGAGTGCCTCCGTAATAATCGCAATTGCAGGAATGGAAGGCGCACTTGCCAGTGTCATAGGCGGAATGGCAGACTGCCCTGTAATCGCAGTGCCAACAAGCGTAGGCTACGGTGCAAACTTTGGAGGCTTATCAGCCCTTTTATCAATGCTAAACTCCTGTGCCAGCGGAGTAAGCGTAGTCAACATAGATAATGGCTTCGAGCAGCATATCAGGCAAGCATGATAAATCATATGAGAGCGAAGTAGTAGGGTGGGGAGAAAACCTGCTCTTTCGGAAGAAATTACGGATAATTCAGGGAAAACACATATAAAAGAGGAACTAATATGAGAATTTTGTATTTAGATTGTGGAATGGGTGCAGCAGGCGACATGTTGATGTCTGCTTTGCTAGAACTTGTTCCGGATAAAGATAAGTTTGTTGAAAAAATTAATAATATTGGAATTTCAAATGTTAAGGTGAAGCTTGAAAGCTCGGTTAAATGTGGTATAAAAGGAAATCATGTTAGAGTTTTGATTAATGATGAAGAAGAATTGTCTGAGGATGTACACAACAGTGATGAATTACATCATCATAACCATACCCATATCCATCATCATACTCATTACCATGCAACTATTGATTTTATTGAGCACACGATTCAAAATCTTGCAGTTTCAGACAAGGTTAAGAATGATGTAATTTCTATATACAAGCTTATAGCTCAGGCTGAGAGTAAAGCTCACGGTGTGGATGTTTCTGAAATTCATTTTCATGAGGTTGGAATGATGGATGCAATTGCGGATGTAACATGTTGCGCTATGTTAATGGAAGAGATTAACCCTGACAAGGTGGTTGTATCGCCTATTAATACAGGTTTTGGAAAAGTGAAATGTGCTCATGGAATACTTCCGGTTCCCGCACCGGCTACAGCTAATTTGCTTGAAGGAATGGTTTGCTACAGTGGAAATATTGAAGGCGAACTTTGCACGCCAACAGGGGCAGCAATTTTGAAATACTATGTTAATGAGTTTGGAAATATGCCTGCAATGATTATGGAGAAGCAGGGTTATGGCATGGGAAACAAAGACTTCCCGGTGGCTAACTGCATTAGAGCAATTCTTGGAGAAAAGACAGAAAACAATTCAATTAGGGAAAGTAACAATGACACCAATCAAAATAATAGAACCATTGAGAATAGTGATACTATCCAAGACACCATTGTAGAGCTTCGTTGCAACATTGACGATATGACTGCGGAAGAATTAAGTTTTGCGGTGGAACAGATTTGGCAGGATGATGTGTTGGACGTTTACACTACGCCAATTAGTATGAAAAAAGGTCGTCAGGGAACTTTGCTTAATGTAATGTGCAAAGAGTCGGCTAAGGAAGATGTTGCCGTAACTATTTTTAAGCATACATCAACAATTGGAATTAGAGAATACAAGTGTAGCCGAATGATTTTGAATAGAAAGATTGAGAAGGTTAGCACCCAATATGGAGGTATTGATGTGAAAAAAGACATATGGCTATGGAGTTGAAAAATCTAAGTTGGAGTTTGAAGATTTGAAGAAAATAGCTATTGAAAATAACATTTCCATAAGAGAAGTGAAGGAGAATATTTAATAAAGATACTTTAGGAGGACAAATTTATGCATATGGCAGACGCCTTGTTATCACCGGCAGTTGCAGGGACAATGTACGCCTGCAGTACAGCGGTGGCAGCATATTCAGTTACAAAAATAAGAAAAGAAGATGATCAGACTAAAATCCCAACCATGGGAATAATGGGAGCTTTTGTTTTTGCAGCTCAAATGATTAATTTTACAATACCGGGAACAGGTTCTTCAGGACATTTGTGCGGAGGAATGTTGTTGTCCGCAATGCTTGGGGCACCGGCAGGTTTCCTGACAATGATAGGTATTTTGCTGATTCAGTGTTTGATGTTTGCTGACGGAGGTTTGATGGCTCTTGGGGCAAACGTGTGGAACATGGCATTTTATGGATGCTTCATAGGAGCGATGGTTATATGGCGCCTTGTGATGAAAAACGGCGCATCAAAAAAGAAAATAATGGCAGCGTCAATTATTGGTTGCGTTGTTACTTTACAACTTGGAGCTTTTCAGTAACACTTGAAACTTTGGCTTCAGGAATTACAGAACTTCCTTTTTACTGCATTTGTTTCAGTAATGCAGCCAATACATTTGTGCATCGGATTGGTTGAAGGAATAATTACCGGGGCAGTTCTTTGCTTCGTCTACGAGGCTAGACCTGAATTGCTTTGGGGAATTGAAGCTGTTGACAAAAAAAAAAAATGCCATACAAAAAAGTTTTGGCAATTCTTTTGGCAATGGCAGTAATTATTGCAGGTGGCTTATCACTTGTGGCTTCATCTTTGCCTGATGGCTTGGAATGGTCAATTTCAAAAATCACAGGAGCTACGGAAGTGGAAAGCACAGGTGGAATTTACAGCTTTTTTGCAGGAATACAGGACAAGCTTGCAATCTTTCCTGACTACGGATTTAAGTCTTCAGACACAATTGCCGGAACATCATTTTCAGGCATTGTAGGTGGAGTGGTAGTAATTTTACTATGCGTTGTGTGCTGCAATTTGTTTAAGTTTTTTAGAAAGAAAGCATAATGGAAAAATTTGAAAATGCAATACACGAAATGTGTGCTATTGAAAATCAGGCTGGGGAAGATAATTTTTCTAAATAACATACATGCACTGGCAAAACTGTTTGTAACGGTTTTGTATGTTTGTATGGTGACTTCTTTTCCAAAATATAATGTGACAGGTCTAGTGGAAATGATAATATATCCCTTGATTATTTTTAACCTTGGGGACATTAAATTTGGAAAATGTATAAAAAAAGAATCAGACTTATTTTGCCATTGATTTGTATAATTGGTATTTTTAATCCTTTTTTTGACAGAAATGTTTTGCTGACAATGGGTGGAGTGAAAATAACCGGCGGCGAAATTTCCATGGTGACACTGATGATTAAAGGAATTTTGACGGTGATTGCCATTTATATTCTTATAATTACAACTACTATAGACCGAGTATGCATGGCGCTTAGAAAAATACATATTCCTGAGATTATTGTTATGATTATCCAGTTGATTTACAGGTACATTAACGTGTTGCTAAAGGAAACAAAAAAGAATAGTTGAGGCGTACAGCCTTAGGGCACCGGACCAGAAAGGCATTAATTTTAAGGCTTGGGGAAGTCTGCCGGGGCAGTTGCTTTTTACGAAGTATAGACAGGGCAACCGATGTGCATAACAGCATGAGTCTTAGAGGTTACAATTTTAATAACGTGCGAATCAGAAATTACAAATTAAGTAGCAGGGATTACGTGTGGATGATTTTATGGACACTGGTGATTATCGCTTTTAGAGTGTACCCTGTTTTTGAAATAGTGGGCGGTTTGTTTACATAAAAGGACAAAAAGATGGAGAATATAATTTCAGTTTCCCACCTTTCTTTTGGCTATGATAGCAAGAGAAAGGTTTTGGAAAATATAAATTTTCGATTAAAAAAGGGTGAGTCGGTGGGCTTGGTTGGCGCTAACGGCGTTGGAAAGTCTACTCTTTTAAGAATACTTGTTGGTCTAAATACAGGTTTTCAGGGAGATGTGATGGTCAACAATATTCCACTTGAAAAAAAAATTTAAAGACTATTAGAAAAAATGTTGGCTACGTTTTTCAGGATGCGGACAGTCAGCTTTTTATGTCAACTGTTTTTGATGATGTTGCTTTTGCACCGAGAAATTACGGAATGTCTGAGGCAGAAGTTAATGAGAAAACAATGGAAGCGCTGAAAGTTGTGCACATTGAACAGCTAAAGGACAAGCAGATTTATAAGCTTTCCGGAGGGGAGAAAAAAACTTGCCTCTATTGCAACAATCCTGTCAACGGAACCGGACGTTATATTGATGGATGAGCCAAGCGTGGCACTTGATCCAAAGAACAGACGAAACCTAATCAACATATTAAATCAACTGAATCAGGCAAAAATAATAGCTTCTCACGATTTGAATATGATAGGACACTTGCGAGAGAACAATACTTCTTTCAGACGGAAAGGTAATTAAGGATGGTAATACAAAGGAGATTCTTTTGGATAAAGAGCTGATGGAAGAAAGCGGCCTGGAGTTACCGTTAGGGTATTAGGAAAGTTAAAAATCAGACAACATTTTATATTATAAAAGTTAACAAATTGTTTACAAGAAATATTAGCACTCACTGTTGACGAGTGCTAACAAAAAGTGCTATAACATAATCACAGGGAAAAAAGAGAGAGTCCCTGAAAGAAATAAAATTAACAATTACGACTAATGGAAGTCGCAATATGCAGTCAGCTAAATTCACAGATTTTGATTGCAGATATATAAGGAGGTAAGTATTATGTTAGCACCTAGTATTTTTGGAATGAATGATTTATTTGATGATTTTGGAGATGTATTTGAATTTTCACCTGCATTTAGAAAGCAGGTAGCAGCAACTAGAAATATAAGCTCAGATATTAAAGAATTGGCTGACGGCTACCAGATTGAAATGGAATTACCTGGATTTGCCAAGGAAGAAGTAAAGGCACAGTTGAAAGACGGTTACCTTACAATTACCGCTGAACACAGTGCAGAAAATAAAATAAAGAGAACAACGAAGAAGGTCAGAAGAAGGAAGCCGTTAAATATATCCGTCGTGAAAGATATTATGGCAAGTGCCAGAGAAGCTTCTTTGTTGGCAAGAACGTAACAGAGGAAGATATTAATGCCAAGTTTGAAAACGGAATCTTGACAATGTATGTTCCTAAAGAAGTAAAGAAGCCACAGGTAGAAGAAAAATTCATTACAATTGAGTAATGAAGGTGGAAGAACTTGAATAAATCTTTTGGATAAAAATTAAATAAGGCAGTAGCGCTGCGTGGTGGAAACAGGAATTACAGTAAAAATAGAAAAATCACAGAATGTTCTGTGTAATGTAGATAAAAAATATCCGGATAGAATGTAAGCTTAAAATACTTTCTTCTATCCGGATATTTTATTAATTCATTTAAAAAATTTAAGCCCTATTTTTTTTTTCTTAATCTTCAATGGCTTATTTTTCACAACAGCGCTATATGAGCTGTAGTAGTATTTTTTACCAACTTTTAAGTAGGCTCTCACTTTTACGTAGTATTTCTTTGTCTTTGTAAGGCCTTTAACTTTTACGTACTGTTTTTGTGTTGCCTGAAACAGTGTATTTCTTTACGACATTCTTCATTTTCTTGTCTGTTGCAACTCTAACTTCATAGCCTGTGCATCGTGGTGAGTTAGTCCACTTAACCATGATTCGTCTGTTCTTGCTATATCTCTTAGCAGACTTAATTTTTTACTTTTGCCGGCTTTGTATACGTAGTCTTTGCTGTGCAAGGTGAAGATGTATATGTTTTTGCCATCAGCCTTTAAATATGTTGCAACTCTGTATCTGTACTTTGTAGCAAAGCAAGTTTAGTGATTTTGTATGACTTTGCATCTGAGTTTGCGATAGTCTTTATGGCTTCATATTTCTTTTTTTGAATAGTTGTAACGGTAAACAATATATCCTGTTATTTTGTCTACAGGTGTCCATTTTAAAGTGACTTTTGATGTTGTAGTAGTTGAATCACTAAAGCCTGTAACTTTAGGCATAACAATTTTGTACTTTAATTCTCTTTCATCTGTACAGTTGTTTATACCTGATATGTAAACCTTTGCTGTTCCCGGATTTTTTATTGTCAGAGTAGCTTAACTGATAATTAATGCCCTCTACAAGTTCGATATCCTTATATTTAACAGTAACAGTAGGCAACTTTCTTGAACCGTCATATGTGTAACTTGTCTTACTTAATGTGCAACTAAAAGCTTTAGTGTTGTACTTGACACGAAGAATTGTAGGTGTAACTTCATTAGGATTAACCATATTAGTTGTGAAGCTTCGCGCACCCCATTGATAATAAACACCCATTATTGCAGGGGTATCAAGTGTGTAAACACCAACCTTTAAACCTTTAGACAAAGCAAGTTTTATGGCAGCTTCCGTAGTATAATTTTTTTCTCCATTAAAAGTAACTCCTTCAGCGTTACATTTAAGTGCGTCATTTACTGCATCTTCATCCAAAATAGTACTAAGATAAGTAGTTGCTAAAGTGCTGTCAATGCTTTTAATTTTATTCAAATAAGTTTTGCTAAAAAAAAATAAAAGTTACACAGTCTTCAACGCCGGCATTTTTTAAAGGTTTAATTAATTCACTTTCAAAATAGTTAGGATAGTTACTGTCAGATACGCTCTTAATTTCAATCTGCCAGTTGACTTTTTTTCCTTCGGATTTGTATTTCTTAATCAAGTCAATAACCTGGTCTAATGTGGCAATTTTAAGATTGCTGTAAGCATCAACATTGTTACCCTTAGTATATGAATATTTTAACAATTCGCTGTAAGTTGAGTCTGAAATATCAACGCTAACGCCCATTGTATTTTTAATGAATCGTTGTGTGAGATAACCCATGTAGCCTTGCCGTTTGAATCGGGCTTACATCTTCTGATATCAAGTTCAATCTTTGAAAATCCTGAAGCTACAGCCATTTCAAAAAGCCGGAATTGAGTTCTCCGGTGCATAAGCTGAGTAACCTCTGTGTGCAACTAAGTCAAAAGCATCAGGGTCTACTGTTGTAGGTTGTTCAGTTGTAGTTTCCTGTGGTTTTGTAGTTGTTTCTGCAGGGTTAGTTGTAGGACTATCCGTTGTAGTATTGTCAGTTGTTGATTTCTCAGTAGTAGTAATTTCAGTGGATTGTTCTGTTGAAGTTTCAATTGCTTTTTTCCAAAGAATCAGAAGAATTAACCACATTAGAAGCAGATTGCACAACATTATATGTGGCAGCTTCAACTTCGGTAGCCTGTGTGTTTACTTCATAAGAATGTGATGAGTTAAATGTGTCTGCCTTAACTTCCTTAGGCGGTGCTACATATCCGCTCATCATTGTTGTAATCATAGCAAGAGAAAGAATCTTTGCTACTAGTTTTTATTTCTTTTTCCCATATTTATATCTCCTTTTCATACAAAATTGTATTATAACATTGATTGCATGATTTGACATCTAAATCTTATAAAAAATTTGTGATAAAAAACTGTTGAAAAAAAAAAAAAAAAAATAGTTTATGCTACTTATATATTCCATACGACTGGCGGATTAGTGGGATTACCCACAGGGAGTATGGATGTACGTGTATCGACCGCCTGGGCAACCCTCTGGGTTACCTGGGTGGTTTTTTCATTTTGTGGAATTTTTTAGAAAGGTTTGAAAGATTCTTTTAGAAAATTTCTTATAAGTTCTGCAAAACAATTAACTATCTTTGGAGAGGACAGAGGAGTTAAAATATGTTTATTAATTCTTTTTTTGCAGAAAAACTTCGACCCATTTTCTGCAAAGAGAATTACATTAAACAGTAATCTTAAATTAAAAAACTTAAAACCCAAAGTAAACTTAAAATCAAAATTAAGGAGATTAAAAAATGCAGATGTTATCACTTGAAAATGAATTAAAAGAAAATTCATATCCGGGAAGAGGAATCGTCATTGGAAAAACACCTAATGGAAAGCATGCTGTAACAGCATATTTTATTATGGGAAGAAGCGAAAATAGTAGAAATCGTGTTTTTGTTGAAGAAGGAGAAGGAATCCGCACAGAAGCTTTTGATCCATCAAAGCTTGTTGATCCAAGTCTTATTATCTATGCACCTGTTCGTGTTCTTGGAAACAAGACAATTGTAACCAATGGTGATCAGACAGACACGATCTATGAATTAATGGATAAACAGCAGACATTTGAACAGGCACTTAGAACACGTGAGTTTGAACCTGATGCTCCTAATTACACACCTAGAATTTCAGGAATTATGCATATTGAAGATGGAAATTACAATTATGCAATGTCTATCTTAAAGAGCAACAATGGCAATCCGGACTGCATGCAACCGTTATACTTTTGCATATAATAACCCTGTTAACGGAGAAGGTCATTTCATTCACACATACAAATGTGACGGAAATCCACTTCCAAGTTTTGAAGGTGAACCAAAGCTTGTACCTATGATGGACGATATGGACGCATTTACAGATATGCTTTGGAACAGCTTAAATGAAGATAACAAGGTATCTCTTTTTTGTAAGATATATTGATATTGAAACAGGAAAATACGAAACAAAGATTGTTAACAAAAACAAATAATTATAATAATCAGTGTAAGTTTTGGAGGAATATATAATGAAGGAATTAGAATTAAAATACGGATGTAACCCTAATCAGAAACCATCAAGAATATATATGGAAGAAGGAGAACTTCCAATTAAGGTTCTTAACGGAAAGCCTGGATACATTAACTTTTTTTAGACGCATTTAACGGCTGGCAGTTGGTTAAGGAATTAAAGAAAGCAACAGGTCTTCCTGCAGCAACATCATTTAAGCATGTTTCACCTGCAGGTGCAGCAGTTGGTCTTCCACTTAGCGAAGTTGAAGCAAAAAATCTACTGGGTAGATGATCTTGGAGAATTATCACCACTTGCATGCGCATATTCAAGAGCAAGAGGTGCAGACAGAATGTCATCATATGGTGACTTTATTGCTTTATCAGATGTTTGTGATGTTTCAACAGCAAAGGTTATTAAGAGAGAATTTTCAGATGGAATCATTGCACCGGGATATGAACCTGAAGCACTTGAAATGTTAAAAGGAAAGAAAAAAGGGGCATATGCAATTATTGAAATTGACCCTAACTATGTACCAAAGCCAATTGAGCATAAAGAAGTATTTGGTATTACTTTTGAACAGGGACGTAACGAACTTAACATTGATGATGATTTCTTCAGCAATGTAGTTACAGAAAACAAAGATATTCCTGAATCAGCTAAAATTGATATGGCTATTTCAATGATTACATTAAAATATACACAGTCTAACTCAGTATGTTTCGTAAAGAATGGACAGGCAATCGGTGTAGGTGCAGGTCAGCAGTCAAGAATTCAGTGTAAGACTTGCAGGACAGAAAGCTGATAACTGGCTTCTTCGTCAGGCACCACAGGTACTTAATCTTCCATTTAAGGAAAATATGAAGCGTGCAGATAGAGATAATGCAATTGATCTTTATATTGGTGAAGAATATATGGATATTCTTGCTGATGGAGAATGGGAAAGAGTATTTACAGAAAAGCCACCTGTATTTACAAAGGAAGAAAAGCAGGCATGGCTTGCACAGGCTGACGGCATTACACTTGGTTCAGATGCATTCTTCCCATTTAGCGACAATATTGAACGTGCTTACAAGAGCGGTGTAAAATATGTTGCACAGCCAGGTGGTTCAATTCGTGATCAGGATGTTATTGATGCATGTAATAAGCATGGTATGGCAATGGCATTTACAGGACTTAGACTATTCCATCACTAAAAAGCATAAAATAGTGAGATTATAAGAGGGCTGTATTATTAACGATTTGACTTCTCCTTTTAAAATTCTTGTGTAATTTAATCGTTTTACATAGCCTGCAGAAATTTTCGTCGCAAACACGTTGATTTTCTTATTTTGCTCCGCCGCCTATTGTAAAACAAAAATCAAAACTCGCCTACGGCTCAAACAGTTGATTTACGCGTTACTACAAACGGTGCATAAATTAGTGAACCTGCTTTTTATTAGCTTGCTTAATAAAAGCAGGTTTAATTATTTATATATCGCGCCTGCGCGATATGAGTATGAAGCGTAGCGGAATACGAATGCCCGCTTGTTTGCTTTCAAAAATTTCTGCATCTATGTAAAAAAGATATTATAAGAATTTCAAAAAGGAGATATCTCACCGTTAGTGATACAGCTCTATTTTCATATAGCAGAGTTAAATATAAAAAAGGGTAATATAAAAGGGATTGTTTAAACTATGTTGACATCCATAGACCTATATAATATAATTTGTATGATATTGTACTATATGGTGTAGTACAATCTCACAAAAATTATAAATTTGTAGAGGAAAAGTATGGAACGTATTTACAAGATATTGCCTAAATACGCATTTATTCCCATTATATCCTGCCTTTTTATTAAATAGTATTACTTATTTTGGAAGCAGAATATTTACAACGGGAATGCACCACTATGATATAAGCATAGCCATTGATAGAATGCTGCCATTTGTAACTCCGATGGTATCGGTTTATGTTTTGGCTTATGTCACATGGATTTTGGGTTTTATCATAATAGGAAGAGAAAGCAAAAAAATTATGTTATGAAGTATGTTCAGCGGAAATGATTGCAAAACTCATATGTCTTGTTTGCTTTATAATGATGCCAACAACATTAACAAGACCTGAAATTACAGGTACAGGCTTTTGGAATTGGCTTACCTCATTGATATATTCAATGGATGCGGCGGATAATCTTTTCCCGTCCATTCATTGTCTTGAAAGCTGGATATTATTTAGAGGTGTAATGAGATGCGAAAAGCAGGGCACGGCAATGAAGATATTTATGTTTGTGTCTGCAATTTTGGTTTTTGCATCTACAGTATTAATAAAGCAGCATGTTGTAATTGATATTATCGGTGGTGTTTTGGTTGTTGAAATAGGTTTATTCCTAGCAAAAAAATTAAATACAAAAAAGAATTTTTTATGCTATTGAGAATAAATTAGGTTTAGAGTAGAAAGGCTTGGTAGGATTTTGAAGAGCAATAAGAAACAGATTATATGGTCCTTAATTTTTATAGCTTTAATTGTTTTGACAGTATGGGTTATTGTAAAACAGAATGAATCTTTTTCAATAGAAGGTTTTATAAATTATGTATCAGCTGCAAAATGGCAGTGGATAGCGTTAGCCTTTCTTTGCATGGTAGGATTCATCGTTTTTGAAGGACTTGCTGTTTTACAATTATGTAAGGCTTTTGGATACAAAGAGAAGGTTAAGCGTGGAATAGTTTATTCAGCTGTTGATATTTATTTTTCAGCCATTACTCCGTCAGCTACAGGCGGTCAGCCGGCATCGGCAATGTGTATGATGCAGGATGGAATTCCAGGAGCAGTAACAACGATTGTTTTGTTACTAAACTTGACCTTATACACAATTGCGATTATAGTTATAGGTGCTGTTTGTTTTATATTTAATTTTGATATGTTTAGGCATTTTAGCATTTGGTCAAAATATATGATACTTATCGGATGTGTTGTCCAGTTTGTGTTATTGACGGTATTTCTTCTTTTGGTTTATAAAGAGAAGATTGTTACAAAAATAGCAAATACCGGCATGAAGATATTGCATAAGCTTCATCTGATGAAGAACATAGAAAAAGAGACAGGCACATTTGGTCGAAGTGGAAAGACAGTATAAGGAATGTGCGGCAGCAATAAAGAATAATAAAGTAGCTGTATTTAAGGCTTTTATATTTAACTTATTACAGAGAATTTCACTTATTTGCGTTTCTGTATGTGTTTATATGGGCGTAGAAGGAAATATAAAAAGAGCGTTTGATGTATTTTCAGCACAGGGCTATGTGGTTCTTGGTTCAAACAGCGTTCCCATTCCGGGAGCAGTTGGTGCAGCAGATTATCTTTTTATAGATGGATTTGGCGGTATATTAAAAGATCCTGTTAGTATTGAATTATTAAGTAGAGGGATTTCATTTTATTGTTGCATTATAATTTGTGGAATAATTACACTTGGTATTTATTGTGCAAAAGCGTGGAAAGGAATGAAGCAGAAGAAAAAAAATGTTAGGTTTTTATGATTACACTGTTGTTCTTACATATTGCTCAGTAATTTCAGCAGTAATAGGGATTTATGTTTCACTTAGCGGAGCAGGTCATCCATATATTGGAGTAATGCTTTTGTTATTATGTGGTTTGTTTGATACTTTTGACGGACGTGTGGCACGTTCAAAGAAGAATCGTACAGAGAAAGAGAAAGCTTTTGGAGTACAGATTGATTCATTATCTGACTTAGTTGCTTTCGGTGTTTTGCCGGTTTGTATTGGGGTGGCATTATACAACAGAGATAAGTTTGATTTTATTAAAACAGGGAAGGAAAGCCTGTTATTACATATTCCATTTGTAATAATTGTTATTTTGGGAGCGTTATTTGTACTGTGTGCTCTCATAAGACTTGCATATTTTAACATTACAGTGGAAGAAACACAGGGAGACAGCGTAGGCGATGACAAATATTATTTTGGACTTCCTGTTACATCAACAGCATTAATATTTCCAACATTTTTGTTAATGAGACACATTATGCTTATTATATGTCAGATTAACATTTCGTATATTTATTATATTTTGCTGGTTATTGTTGGAATATTGTATATTTTAAAATTCAAGTTAAAGAAACCGGGAACAGCAATGATTTATCTTATGGTTGCTGTTGGTGCAGTTGAATTTTTGGCAGTAGTGTTAATGAAGATTTGTTTTGGAAGATAATATGAAAAAAGAAAGTTCAGCAATTTTAAGATTTTTATATAATACAGTGCCGGGAAGAATGGTACTTAAGATAATTACAAGCCCCACAATTTCAAAAAATTGGTGGGGCTTATATGGATTGTAGGGTATCAAAAATTCATATAAAAGGTTTTATAAAAACAATAATATTGACATGACTCAATATGAAAAAGCTAAATATGGATGTTTTAATGATTGCTTTACAAGAAAGATAAAAAAAGAAATGCGTCCTATTAATATGGAAGAAAATGCATTTATCGCTCCATGTGACGGAAGACTGTCAGTCTATCATATTTCAGAAAACTCGGATTTTTATATAAAGAAGAGTTATTATTCAGTGGCTGATTTAATAAAGAATAGTAAGAAAGCCCCTGATTTTAACGGAGGAGTATGCCTTGTTTTCAGATTGTGCGTAGATGATTATCACCGCTATGGGTATGTGGACGACGGAAAGATAGTTGAGAACAATTATGTGCCGGGAGTTTTGCATACTGTAAGACCTATTGCATTAAACAGATATCCGGTTTTTGTTCAAAATAGTCGTGAGTATTCTGTTATTGAAACTAATAATTTTGGAACAATTGCCCAGATTGAGGTTGGGGCATTAATGATTGGCAAAATCAAAAACCACCAGAAATCAGGCTTAGTAAAAAAGGTCGTGAGAAGGGTATGTTTCTATATGGTGGTTCAACTATTGTCGTTCTTCTTGAAAAGGACAAAGTTGATATTGATGAAAAAGTATTTCCGAAATACTGCCAATGATATAGAAACAAAGGTGAAGTTTGGCAGTACAATAGGAATAAAATCAAGCGATTAGCTAATAGAAAGTTTTATCGTTACATTAATCCTAAAATTATACACGTGAATAAATATTCACAAATTTAGTATTTTATACTTAAAAAAAAGTTAGGTTTAACCATTAAAAATATTGACACAAAATATTTTGTAGTTTATTATCTAACTTGTGCATAGGAGGAAAGACAATGGTCCAAAGTCCGTTGTCTTTTTTTTCTGCATATAAAATTTATAAATTAGAAGGAGATAAAAGTTATGAAGAAGTTTTAGCAGTAGTAATGACAGCAGTTCTTGCAATGTCTATGATGACAGCTTGCGGTTCTAGCAAGTCATCAAAAGAAAACAAAGACACAACAGCAGCAAAGGCAGAAACAACACAGGCAGAAACAATCGATGCATCAGAAGTTACATTAGTTTCTGATGGAGTTCTTACAGTTGAGCAGAAATGGGTTATGCACCATTTGAAACACTTCAGAAAGATGGAAAGACACCTGAAGGATTTGATATTGATATTATTACAGAAATTGCTAAGAGATTAGGCCTTAAAGTTAATTTCATTAATACATCATTTGATGGTATTTTAGGAAAGATTGGAAAAGACTACGACGTAGTTTGTTCAGCAGTAACAATTAATCCTACAAGAAAGAAAGCAGTTCTTTTCTCAACACCATATATTACAAACTATCAGACAGTAGTAGTTAAGAAGGGTAGCGACTTAAAGATTAACAGCTTAAAGGATCTTGACGGAAAATCAGTTGGTGTACAGAAAGGTACAACATCAGATCAGCTTATGTCAGAATACAAGTCAACAAAGACTATTAATGTAGAAGTAGCAGCTAATGACAAGTTATTAAATTGCTTTTTACACAGTTAACAAATGGTGAAATTGATGCAGTAGTAGTTGATAGTACTGTTGCTGACGGTTTCGTAGCAAAGAATCCTGACAAGTATGAAAAGGCATTTTCAGATAAGACAGAACCTGAAGAATTCGGTATTGCTATTGGAAAAAACAATGCAAAACTTCAGGAAGCTATTAACAAAGCATTAGAACAGATGGATAAAGACGGATTCCTTAAGGATACAGCAGATTACTGGTTCTCATCACAGGAATAAAGGATAGAAAAGGTATTTATGAACACTTTAAAAAGAATTGTAAACGTAAAAGGTTGGAAAAAGAAAACTAAGATAGTTACAATCGTTGTAATTATCGCAATAATTGTTGCAAGTATTTTATCAGCAGTTAAGCCAAGTAGGCTTGAAATGATTAGTCAAGCATCACCTGAGATGCAGAAGATGATTGAAAAAGATGAAACGTTAACAAGAAAGAGAGTTTCATCTGCATATAATGACTTAATTATTATTAATTACTCAGCATTTTCAACTTCAGGTGCAACAGAATTAAGTGAAAAGTTTGTTGGTTTTGCAGGAAATATTTATAAGGCAGACAAAGGGAACAGCAGGTATTGTAGGAAAGATGGTAAACTATACATATAGAATGTTAGGCTGTGGAGAGAATATGCTTCATGGTGCAAAGCTTACTATTTCACTTACAACATTCACTGTAATTCTTGGTGTTATTTTAGGTGTTTTCCTTGCATTAGGAAAGATTTCAAAGAACAGAGTAATTAACAAGATTGCAAGTGCATATGTATTCTTCTTTAGAGGAACACCATTGTTGATTCAGTTATTTGTTGTTTATTTTACAGTGCCGGGACTTTTTGGTTTCGCATGGAGAGATTTCTTCTCTGCGGCAGATGCTGACGGTGTATATAAAGGAGCTTTCATTGCGGCACTTATTGCTTTTTGCATTAAACTCCGGAGCATATTGTGCTGAAATAGTAAGAGCGGCAATTCAGTCAATTGACAAGGGACAGTACGAGGCAGCTAAGGCTTTGGGAATGAACTATAGCCAGACAATGTCATTAATTGTTATTCCACAGTCAATCAGAAGAATGCTTCCTGCTATTTGTAATGAGTTTATTATGGTATTGAAGGATGCATCATTAGTATTTGCTATTTCACTTATGGATATAACAACTATATCTAACAGTATTATGAATAGTGATGGTTCATACATTGTATTTATTCCGGCTTTAATTATTTACTTAATAATTACGGCATTCTTCACTTATATATTTAACAAGATTGAGAAGAAGTTCTCAGTCTATGAATAGGAGGTGCAGTAATGGATAGTAAGTATATTTTGGAAACAGAACATGTTAGTAAAAGTTTTGGTTCTTTAGAAGTGTTAAAAGATATCAATTTAAATAAAAAGGGTGAGGTTATTTGTATTATCGGTCCTTCAGGAGCAGGTAAGTCAACATACCTTCGTTCACTTAACCAGTTAGAAAAGATTACAAGTGGAAAGATTTTCATTAAGGGAGATTTATTCCTTCATAGAGAAAATGACAAAACCGTAGAGCGTATTGCAAAAGAGAAGCAGAAAGAATTATTACTTGAAATGGGAATGTGCTTTCAGAGGTTTAATCTTTTCCCACACAAGACAGTTTTGGAAAACATTATGATTGCACCTATTAAGGTTAAGAATGTTGATAAGGAAACTGCAAGAAAAGAAGCATTGGAATTACTTAAAAAGTGTAGGTCTTGAAGAAAAGGCAGATGAATATCCTAATAGATTGTCAGGTGGACAGCAGCAGCGTGTGGCTATAGCAAGAGCACTTGCAATGAAGCCTGAGATTATGTTATTCGACGAACCTACATCAGCTCTTGATCCTGAATTGGTAGGCGATGTGTTGCAGGTAATGAAAGATCTTGCAAAAAGAAGGAATGACAATGTTATGTGTTACTCATGAAATGGGATTTGCCAAGGAAGTTGCTGATAGAGTAATCTTTATGGCAGATGGAGTTATTGCTGAAGAGGGAACACCTGATGAAGTATTTAATAACCCACAGAATCCAAGAACACAGAACTTCCTAAAATCAATATTGGAAGCCTAAGGGTTTGATAGGAAATGAATTAATTAGCTAAGAAGTAATAACAGGGCTACAGCTTTGATGATTTGGAATCGTTAAAGCTGTAGCCTTTTTTAGTTGTGGTGATAATTGTCCTTTTGCCACCAATTATGGATATTTCGAGGCAAAGTGCTGTAAAAATCCGTAATTATACGTATGAAGAGTTATCTACACCGTAATTTTCTTTTTTCATTGGTATTTGTGCAAGCACAATTGCCACAAATATAAATATACATCCGAAGATTTCCCTTGCGGACATTGTCTGGCCCAGTATTATCCAGCCGGCAAGTACGGAGAATACAGATTCCATACTCATAAGCAGTGAAGCCACTGTAGGGTGCAGGCCTTTCTGACCAACTATCTGAAGTGTATAGGCAACACCACATGACAGGACACCTGCGTATAAAAGAAGTATCCAGTTATTAATTGAAGTCAGATTGTGTAGGCAATTCATTATACCTGCAATGGAATGTTTCATATCAACGAAGAACATTGGAATTGATGTACAGATTGCACTTGTCCAAAACTGAATACATGATAGGCGGATGCCGTCAACAAGTGGTGAAAAGTGGTCTACAACAAGTATATGTATTGAAAACGCAAGAGCGCACAAAAGTAACAATGTATCTGCAAATGTTAATGAAAATGAACCATGTATGCACAATAAATAAAGTCCAACCAGTGAAAAGCAAACTCCAATCCAAATATTCAAACCACATTTTTTGCCGAAGAATAAAAACCAAGTATCGGAACAATAATTATATAGCAAGCTGTTAAAAACCGGCCTTTCCGGCTGAAGCTCCGAAATAAAGTCCAAGTTGTTGAATATTACTTGCAATAAAGAGAGCTATACCACAGGAAATTCCTCCAATAATTAAGGTCTTTTTTTTTTTTTTTAGTCTTAGGTTTCATATAAGTAAGACCGGTGTGATCTAAGATTTTAATAGTAGGTAGCAAAACAATACCACCAATAAAAGCTCTCAGACAATTAAATGTAAAAAGGACCAAGGGCATTGCCACCTGAATCCTGAACTACAAAAAGCAATTCCCCAAATAAAAGCTGTAAGAAGTAAAAGAAAAGAGTTTTTTAGTTTAAGCGAATTCATAATTTTTTCTCCAAATGTAAATTTAAAAATTATATTTTTGTAAATAAAATATTTGAAAATGTTAAAAGAATCAATAAGATTATCAACTCATGTTAATAAAATATATATGATTCGGTAGGATTGTGAGAGCGCAAAGCAGGTCACAATTTATGCAATAAAGATGTGGGGCGTTTTGACACCCATATCCTAGTATAAAGAAATTACAAAAAAAGGCAACACAAGAATTACCACCATTTTTTCTTTTTTGAAAATTATACATAATATTCCTACAACCAATACACTTATGCCAAATAGCAAAGGATAGCCATATTTCCAATGAAGTTCTTTCATATATTCAAAGTTCATGCCGTACCAGCCGGTGATTAACGTTAAAGGCATAAAAAATAGTGGTAACAATTGTAAGAACCTTCATAATATTATTTTGATTAACAGAAAGTTTCTGCTGATAAACATCTCTTATTTGGGACGTGTATTCCCATATTTGTTGAGACTCATTGCTTAAAGTAAGAATCTGGTCGCAAAGATTTTCAAGTAGCTCTTTGTTGGCATCATTCATAAAAGTTTTTCTCTTTTGAAAGTGCCCGACATATATCCATAAGAATAATATAATAGTGGTGAAGTCTAAGTGAGTTTCCACGAAAAGCCAGAATCTGGTCGGCGTTATAGTTATAATTAGAGGAGTCGGTAAGAATATTAAGTTCAAGTACAGACAGATTTTGGCTAATGGAATTAAGGTTTTCAAGGTCATGTTTCAAAATACTTTTTAGCATAAAATAAATAAAATCTTGGCTTTCTTTTTTATTTCATTAATATTTTCTTCAATAATGTTACTGAAAATATCAGTCAAAAAATTATCGTAATCAACGAAAAGAATACTGCGCCCATTATAAATAAAAAGAAAAATTTTTCCGTTCTTCCTGAATGCATGGAATGGAAATGCAACATACAATGGCATCTTTAAAAAAAAAAATTTTTGAAAAATTAAAATCACCAATAACAGTTTTGAAGCTGTCAACATAATTCCTGACACTGCCAGAGTTGTAAACATTACCGGAATTATTAGAAAAAATATTATCATTCATAGAATTTGTGTCAGTACTGCAAGAGAGTCTGTTAATATCACTTGCAAGCACAAGCCCGGCGTAGTTTTCATTAATGGAAAAAAGTATTCACTTGGGATTTGGCAGATATATCAAAGAACATAAGAACTCCTATAGTTTAATTAAATATTTAACAATATATAGATTTGCCAAAAGTATACATTTTTATTACAAAAAGGTTTATAATAGTAATTGCGAAATATTGAAAGGCAGGCGTTTGTAATGAATAAGGCAGAACAGTTAGTGAAATTATTAATAGAAAAAAAAATATACAGTTTCTTTTGCGGAAAGTTGCACAGGTGGAAAAATGGCAGCAAGAATAGTTGATGTGCCCGACGCATCAAAGGTTTTGAACGCAAGCATTGTAACTTATGCAAATGAGGCAAAGATGAAGTATGCCAATGTTTCAAAAGACACGCTGAAACAGTACGGAGCAGTTAGTGAAAACACTGCAAGAGAGATGGCTGAAGGCGTGGCAAAAGCTAATAATGCAGATGTTGCAGCAGGAATTTCAGGCATAGCAGGACCTACAGGCGGCACGGAGGATAAGCCGGTGGGAATGGTTTGCTTTGGATTCTATATAGACGAAAAGTTTTTTCTGACACAAAGCATTTCGGAAATATTGGAAGAAACAATGTTAGGGACGAAAGCGTTGAGTATGTTTTGGATGTGTTAATCAAAGAATTGTCATAAAGGGATTACAAAAACGATTATAAAAATAATTATAAAAGTAATAATAAAAAATCAGTATATAGGACGAACATGAGCAAATCACTAATAACGGTATTTGCCAAATGCCAAAAATGTGTTAAAATCGTCAAGTATACACTTTATATCAATTAGGGTGAGAGTGCCTGTAATCATATCATTATGTATGAAAATCCGATAAAAACATATTATAGGGTATAAAATAAATTAAAAACAGAGGGTGTTAGTATGCCAATAAAAGTTAAACAAAATTTACCGGCAAGAGATATTCTTGAAAATGAAAATATATTTGTAATGACGGACACAAGAGCAATGACTCAGGATATCCGTCCGTTGAAGGTGTTGGTTTTAAATCTTATGCCAACAAAGATCGTAACAGAAACTCAGATTCTTAGAAAATTATCTAATACTCCACTTCAGATAGAAGTTGAGTTTTTGCAGACAGTTACATATCAGTCACAGCATACGGATGAGTCACATTTAAATGAATTTTATAAGACTTTTGATGATGTTAAGGACGATTATTATGACGGACTTGTAATAACGGGTGCTCCACTTGATTTCGTTGACTATGAAGATGTGGATTACTGGGATGAAATATGTGAGATAATGGAATGGTCCAAGAAACATGTACATTGTACATTTCACTTGTGTTGGGGAGCTTTCGCAGGACTTTACTATCATTATGGAATAAGAAAGAGAGACAGGATTCCTAAACTTTCAGGAATTTACGAACATAAATTATTAAATAAGAAGTCACCTTTGTTTAGAGGTTTTGATGATGTGTTTTATGCACCACAGTCAAGAGCTACAGAGGTTACAAGAGAGCAGATTCTTAATGAGCCTGAACTTGAGTTAATGGCTGAGTCAGATATTGCAGGTGTAACAATTGTAAAATCAAAAGACAGCAGACAGTTATTTGTTTTATGTCATTTAGAGTATGATGCAGATACTTTGAAACTTGAATACGAAAGAGATAAGGCTAAGGGAATGAATCCGGAAGTACCATATAATTATTTTCCTGATGATGATCCGACAAAAGAGCCGGTTGTAAATTGGAGATCAGCAGGACAGTTGCTGTGGACTAACTGGATTAACTATTATGTTTACCAGACTACGCCATATGACATTAAGGAAGTTGAAAACGAGTAAATCAATAAATATAAATAATTGGTTAATAAAATAGTTTAATCAGAAAAATTATTTTAAAATATTATATAGAAGGTCTTTGGCTATTAGATTTTAAATAAGAACGGAGATAAATATGGTTAAAATTATAGCGGACAGCACATGTGATTTGTCAGATGCTACATTAAAAAAATATGATATTGATATGTTGCCTTTATATATTCATATGGGTGAAAACGAATACAAGGACAGGTTAGAAGTTACAGTTGAGGATATTTTTAAATGGTCTGATCAATACAACACTACACCAAAAACTTCAGCACCTTCAATTGAAGATGCGCAGAATGCCATTATTCCATATATGGAAAAGAATGCAGATATTATTATGTTTGCCATTTCAGAAGATATGTCAACAACTGCCAATGTTATGCGACTTGCTGCAGACAATCTTGAATATGAAGACCATGTATTTGTAATTAATTCAGAAAGTCTTTCTACAGGAATAGGACTTTTTAGTTGTGGAAGCAGCAGTTATGGCAAAGAAGGGGATGGAAGCAAAAAGAGATTGTTGACAGAATTGAATCACTTAAGCCATATGTAAGAGCAAGCTTTGTTGTGGATACACTTAAATATCTTCATAGAGGTGGAAGATGCTCAGCAACATCAGCCCTTGTTGGTAGTGTGTTTAAAAATTAAACCACGTATTTATGTTGAAAACGGCAAGATGGATGCCGGAAAGAAGTATCGTGGCAAAATCGAAAGGTAATTCTCCAGTACGTACATGAAATGGAGAAGGATTTGAAAACGGCTAAGAGAGACAGGGTTTTTATTACTCAATCAGGATGCTCCACAGAAGTTGTAAAGTCAGTTAAAGATTATCTTAAAAATCTTAATTACTTTAAAGAAATAATAATTACAAATGCCGGAGGAGTTATTTCAAGCCATTGCGGTCCGGGAACTTTAGGCGTTCTTTTCATTGCAGGTGGGACTAAGTTTGGACCTTACGATAAACAGTTTGACACAAACAAAAACGGTATAATGGAAGATGACGAGAGAACTGAGGAGGCTGCATACATTCGTCATATGGTTGAGCAGGAGAATATTGAAAACAGTCAGGAAGATGACAGTGACGATGAATATGAAAGACAATATGACAATTAAAAATATTTTTTGGATTCAATCATTAACAGTTTGCCTAATATTCTTTTTGAAAAAAGATTGTATAATATGCCTATGACATTTTTTCACTAAGAAGAGTATAATACTACTTGGAGGAACGCAGAGACTACGTTTACGTCTTTGCGTTTTCTTTGCTCTTTAGGATGTTTTTTTAGAAGTAGAGGTGACATAATGTTTAACAAAGGAGAATATATTGTACATGGGAGAAAAGGAGTATGTAAGGTAGAGGACATTACCCATTTGGACATTGACGGTGCAGACAAGAAGAGTCTTTATTATGTTTTTGATTCCAATGAAGAATCAGGATAGTAAGGTATTTTTATCCAACGGACAATGATAAAATACCAATGAGAACTATTCATACCAAAGACCAGGTTGAAGAGATTGTTGAGCATATTAATGAGATTGAGCCTATTTGGATAGACAACGAAAGACAGAGAGAATATAAGTATAAAGAAGTAATAGGATCTTGTGATTGCAAGCAGTTAATAGGAATTATTAAAACATTACATAAAAGAGGACGTAGTAGACTTGCTCACGGCAAAAAAGATTACTTATGTGGATGAGAAGTATTTAAGCCAAGGAAGTGTTATATGATGAGTTCTCACTGGCACTTGATATTGATAAGCCACAGGTTGAAAATTATATTATAAATAATATTAATGAAAGCGATAAAGCTGCAGAATAAAGAGATAATCTGATAATTGAATTGCAAATGCTAATTGTTATGATAAAGTTACAAATAAGGAAATATTAAGTCGGGGGAACAGATTAGCCAATATAAATAATTATGCAAATGACAATGGTCGAAAGGGCTGTTGTCATTTTTTACTTGCCAAATATAGTAACTGTGAATTATAATTAACTAGATTTGTATGCGCTTTTTTGTTAAAAAAATCACAACGTTAGGTGTATGCAATAAAAATATTAGGGTTTAGCGTTATACTAATAAGAGCAAAAAAGAATAGCAGAAGGTGTTAGACATGAAAAAAAAAAAAAGACTAATGTTATGAGGGTTCTTGACAGTAAAAAAATAAAATACAATGAGTATTATTACGGCGACACGGAGGCAGTAAGTGGTGTTGATGTGGCTAAGGCTTTGGGACAGAATCCTGAAAAATGTATTTAAAACATTGGTAACAACAGGAAAGTCCGGGGAGCATTACGTTTTTATGGTTCCAGTTGCAGAGGAACTTGACCTTAAAAAGCCGCAAAGGCAGTAGGTGAGAAGTCTATTGCAATGCTTAAGTCGAAAGAGTTGCTTGGACTTACAGGCTACATTCACGGTGGCTGTTCACCAATTGGAATGAAGAAATTGTTTAAGACAACAATTCATAAGACAGCACCGGATTTTGACACTATATTATTTAGCGGTGGAAAAATAGGATTTCAGGTGGAGATACCATTTGAAGATTTTAAGAAAGTAATAAATGTTAACACAGCAGATATAATTGTAGAAGCTGTTTAAAATCTAATAATATATTAATGACAAATGTTATTGAGGTATTAAAGGTTTTATAATTGGAAATACATAAATATTAACAGAGCAGATATAATTTTAAATTCTGTATGAAACACAAGGAGGTAAAAGATGTTTTGTAAAAATGCGGAAAGTACATACAGCCGGGCCAGAATTTCTGCCCAACGTGTGGAACACCGGTGGAGAACAATAACACCGAAAGTATGGGGGGACACAAAAAGTTATACCAGGGCTTAATAATATGGAAGATATGGGAGATACAAAGGTTATCCCTAATCTTAATGAATTAGAAAATCAGAAATCTTTTGGAAATAACACAAACTCATTTGACGATATTGATGACAGCGATTTTCCTGAAGAAATCGAATATGTTGAAGATAAAATCGAAGGGTTTGATTTTCCGGAGGAACCTGAAGAAGAATTTGAATTTGATTCAGACGAAAATGAAGAATATGTAGTTGATGATGAAGATGAAATCGATAAGTCAATGATTACAAATGAGAATAAGAAGTTAAACATTATTGCTATTGTAGTTTCAGTTGTAATTGTTATCGGAATAGTAATTGCAGCAATTATTCTTACAAAATCATTTGGAAATGATAACAATAACAACACAGTTGAAACAACAGTAGAAGTAACTACAACAGATGATAGCAGTAATGATGAAAAAACAGAAGCTGTAACAGATGACAGCGATGGCGACAACAATGATGATGCCAATTACACAACAACTTACGAAAAGAGTAGTGATGAAACAACAAAGAAAAAGGTGAAAGAAACAACAAAAGAAGGATAAAGCGACAAAAAGCCTCAGACAACAAAAGCACCAAAGGCTACGCCAAAGCCTACGGAAGCACCAAAGGCAACAGAACCACCTGCAACAGAGCCACCTGCAACGGAGCCACAGGTAACAGACGCTTCGGCAGATGAGAAGGTAGAGTAAATAAAATATCCGCAAGGATGATAAAACACGCAAAAGTGTTAATAAATCCGGCGGATTTTTTGCGTGAAGATTACTACTTTGTTTATTTTATTAAAAAAATCACTTTACTTTTTAGTAAAAGTCCCAGGGCCTCCTGTTGCCTGATGAGGAAGTGGATCGAAACCTCAGGTAAAATCATAGAAATCAATTTTGAGGAAGGCAGCCAGGTTAAAAAAGGACAACTGCTGGCTAAAGTGAACGACCGGCCTTTACAGGCACAGTTGCAGCGTCTTGTTGCCCAACTGAAATTGGCAGAAGACCGCGTATTCCGCCAGAATGCATTGTTGAGCGGGATGCAGTCAGTAAGGAAGCCTACGAGCAGGTAAAACGAACTGGCAACCCTGAATGCAGATATAGACCTGATAGAAGCAACATTGCACAAAACCGAGCCCGTGTTCATCGACGGTGTAATCGGCCTGCGCCAAGTCAGTGTCGGAACCTATGCGTTTCCCCCACTACCATCGTTGCCAAACTTACAAAAAGCATTCCGCTGAAAGTAGAATTTTCCGTTCCCGAACGTTATGCCACCGACGTAAAATCGGTGCAGGAGTAAACTGACTTGAGGGTAAGCTTGAAACGTTCCATGCC
>VOFC01004819.1_pt1 | contig 52475 bp, 72 predicted proteins | sample 5384161 | NCBI WGS metagenome assembly VOFC01 (sample SAMN12384722, study PRJNA508395) | human gut metagenome | isolation source: healthy gut B | host: Homo sapiens | reverse complement strand
TATATAACAATTTAAATCATTTGTACATAATTATTATCTTTCCTGCTCTTCCTCTATATACAGAAAACCTACTACCTGCACTTCTTTCGAACATATGACAAGAAAAAAAAGAAGATGTCTAGCAATCTGCCTTACACCTTCTTCTTTCATTGTAATTTTATATTTTATTTATTATAAAAATCTTATTCCCTATTCATTCCTGATCGCCGCAAGCGGGCTCAGCTTCATTGCCCGTTTCGCCGGGAAATATCCCGCCAGCACTCCGACCAGCACTGCAAATACCATGGACATCAGCACAAGCCACCACGGAATATAAGATATCGTGCTGTCTGTTCCCATCGACATAGCGCCGCTGCTTCCAACAATTATATTAATGGCTGCTGACATTACGAAGCTTAGAATATTTCCGGCAATTCCTCCGAGAAGACCTATAAACGCTGCTTCCAGCAGGAACATTTCCCGGATATTCCTAAGACTGCATCCAAGTACCTTCATCACACCGATTTCCTTTGTCCGTTCATAAATGGACATCATCATCGTATTTGCAATTCCGATTGCAGCTACCAGTAATGACACCGCACCAATACCTCCGAGCACCGCCTGTACAATCGCGAACTGACTCTTCATACTGTCCAGATATTCCGCATTGGTCTCAACATTATATCCCATATTACGGATTACATCAGCGACCTCATTCACGTGATCTATATCGTCTGCTTTCACTTTTAATGACGTATAATAGAAGCCTTTTAATGCCTTTCCAGCTTTGGTCTTCGGCTGTCCCGGAATGACTTTGCCTGCATATTCTTTCCGCAATAACTGCTTTAAAGTCTCCAGGTCACAAAATACACTGTCATAATTATTGGAATAGTCATCCAGGCCACCATTTATCACACCGCTTGCCCTTACTACATATTTTTGGACAGGTTTTGTCTGTCCGGTTCCGGAATCTGACTGGCTCCCTGCACCTGCTGTTCCGTCTGTACTGTCTCCAAAGGCTGTGCTGCTGTCACTATTGTAATTCTCTGTATCCGTGATCATGAAAAGAGAATCTTTCATCAGATTGATATTCGGGACTTTCCCGGTATCATAATATCCATTTCCGCTTCCTGTTTCATAAAAATCAGTGATCACGCAATTTCCGAATATCAGCTCCAGATGTCCTGTTCCGGTCTTTGGAAGCGTTCCATCTCCCAGATCCATATTTAGGGATTTCAGGCCTTCCGGTGTCATTCCTTGCAACTGGACATACGCCATATAGGAGCCTTTCAGCAGGATCACCGAAGTCTCATAGATTGGTGCAGCTAATTTCACATGATCCATTTTACTGATCTTTTCAACCAACTGGTCATCTATCCTTTTTTCTGTCTCCTGTCCTGATCCCATACTTTCTGTCGTCATACCGTCACTGTTGTCCGATCCGGTCACAGTGATACTGGTCAGACCTCCTCGACTGTTCCACTTCCTTATAAAGAGACTGCTGCATACCAAGTCCGAGTGAGATCATCACTACAATCGAAGCTGTACCGATCAACACACCAAGGACCGTCAGAAATGTACGGAGTTTCCTTCTCCGCAGACTATTGATGCTCATCCTCAGAAGATCGTTCCAGTTCATCCAATAACTCCTCCTCTTCAATCTCTGCCAGCTGTTTCTTTTTGCGCTTCTTAAGTATTACGACTGCTGCCACCACTGCAATGACCACTGCTGCGATTACAACCGGAATTACAGGAAAACTTTTCTGTGTCTCCTCCGGCATATCGGAAGCTGCCGCCTCATCATCATCCACTTTTTCTGTCACTTCCAGATTCAGATCTTTCGTGGTTGTTGAAATGTTCCCCGATTCATCTTCATAACTAAGTGTCATCGTTACCTTCGCCGGACCATCCGATATTTTCTTTCCTTCCAGCATGGCATCAATCGAACCGGTTGCACCGGATTCTATATTTCCGATAAATACTTCCGACTTTTTGATATTCTTTCCTTCAAATGTAGCTTTTACATTATAGAGCTTGATCCGTCCCAGATTATAAAGACTACACATCACATTTGCTTCTTCACCGACAGCAACGCTCTGCGGACTGATCTCAAAATCGCTGATTTCAAATCTTGCATCCTGCTTCACCGGAATAGAGATACTTGACGATCCTTCTACCTGCGTAGCATTCGGATCTTCATATTTCATGGAAAGTTCCATGTTGTATGGCTTCTGAAGAAGATCTGATTTTGCATTCAGTTCGATACTGATATCGGCTGTTCCATTCGGGGCAATGCTGTCCAGATAGATGGAGCTTGCACCGGATGATGGAAGGAATGCCGGTGATGTCGTCTGTTCATCGCTGCCTTCTGTCGGTGCTGAAAGATCGAACAGCATATTGCTGACTTTCATCTTGGATGTATTTTTCAGATGGATCGTTAACTTGAAATTACTGCCCGCACGGACTTCTGCCGGATCGGTTGTAAATCCGGTTACGATCACACGCGGAACAGAACCATTTCCCGAAGTTTCACCTCCATCCGTACTTCCACCGGATCCTCCGCTGTAAGCTGCTTCTCCGTTACTGTAACCGCCGGCATCCGGTGTCTGGTAAGATGTGTCAGAACCACTGCCTGCTCCATTGCCTTTTCCTGTATCCTTGCCTTCATCTGTATCTTTGTTGTCTTTATTATCCTGTGTGTCTTTCTGTACCGGCTTTGCTGTGGTATTCATATAAAACCATTTTGCTGTCTCTTCCTGCCCATCCGCAGATATTGTAAATTTCAATTTATATCTTTTTGTTGTAACATCATCTCTTTGAATAAATTCAAAAGAAACTTCTTGTTGTTGTCCCATTTTAAGCGTTCCTAAACTTTTCTGATAGCTTTGTTTTTCGGTTTTAAATGGCCAATCTTCATTCTTGTCTCCCAAATCTGGCGTTATTGTAACATTATTCAACACATTTCCAGAATTATTAGTTATTACAAAGTTCCAGTTTTTCTTTTTCCCTGCTTCAAATACGGGTGCTTCATTGTTCTTCGATGCAATAAAAATTCCTTTCTCTGTGCCTGTTGCAGCCTGTACCATCTGCGGATGCAGCATAGTTGTCATCATGATCACTGCCAGAAAGGCAACAATGATTCTTTTCAAGCAATTATTTCCTGTCTCTTTCTGTATTCGTTTCTGCATGTCTTCCTCCCTCTTCTTTCCCTTTTTTCCATCGGTTATCTTCTATCTTAATGATCCTGCCGTCCCGGATATGAAATACCCTGTCCGCATAAGTTGCCAGATGATCATCATGTGTGACCATGACCAGTGTCTTCTTCTGCTCTCTGACCACCCGCTGCATCAGTTCCATAACTTCTTCCGATGTATGGGAATCCAAATTTCCTGTCGGCTCATCGGCAAATATAATATCCGGATCTACTACCAGTGCCCTGGCAACTCCCACTCTCTGCTGCTGTCCGCCCGACATCTGGTTCGGCAGATGCTTCTTATGCTTTCCAAGTTTTACCAGATCTAACATCTCATTGGCTTTTCGTACTCTTACATCTCTTGGAACGCCGCGGAAACTAAGCGGCAATGCTACATTTTCCACCGCATTCAACGTTCCCATCAGATGAAATGACTGAAAGATGAATCCCACATGATCCCGCCGGAATGTCACCAATTGTTCTTCATTTAACTTTTCAATATGCTTTCCCGCAATGATGACCTCTCCCTTTGTCGGTTTTTCTAGCCCCGCCAGCATATTCAGAAGTGTAGATTTACCAGAACCGGATGTTCCGACAATTGCACAAAACTCTCCTTCATATATCTCAAAATCCACACCATCCAGTGCGCGTACAAACTCATCACCAACACGGTACAGCTTGTATAGATTCCTGACTTCAATTACCTTCCTCATACTCCTCCTCTCTGTCGTTTTTCAGACTTTTCAGAATATGGATTCATTTTACTATAAAAATATAAAGACTTCCTCTTATAAATTATGAAGATTTTCTTAATACCTCCGACCGTTCAGATAATATTTCTCATTTATGCCGTTTAAATTCCTGCGCCATATCACACGTATTATATTTTATACAATTTTCGCTAAGATTTTCCGTGCATATTATTTCAGAAGTGGTATAATTGGTAGGACAATTTCACCAAAAGTAAAGTGGATATCTTATGATTCACAAGATATAGGGAGGAACACATGAAGTTTGTAAGACAATTTATGATCATCCTGGCGATCTCATTCGTCGGAGAACTGTTGCACGCATTACTGCCGCTCCCGGTTCCGGCCAGCATCTACGGCCTCGTTCTTATGCTGATCGGTTTACAGACCGGTATACTTCCACTCAATGCAGTAAATGAAGCCGGAGGATTTCTGATTGAAATCATGCCAATGCTTTTTATCCCTGCCGGAGTCGGACTTATGGTTTCCTGGGGTGCTTTAAAGCCAGTCATCATTCCGATCAGTATTATTATCGTCGTTACAACCATCCTTGTTATGGCTGTAAGCGGACGTATTGCACAGTTTATCTAAAGAAAGAGGACAAAAAACATGAGTAAATTATTACAGGATTCAGCATTTTTCTGTCTGGCAATCAGCCTGATCGGATATGAGATCGGTATCATTCTCAGACAAAAGACAAAGCTTGCGCTCTGCAATCCACTGCTGATCTCCATTGTATTTATTATTATTATTTTGAAAGTTACCAATATTAAATATGAAGTATATGAAGATGGTTCTTCGTTACTCAGCTATCTGCTGACACCTTCTACCGTCTGCCTTGCAATTCCGCTGCATCAGCAGATGGGACTGCTAAAGAAGAACATGAAAGCAATTCTTGCCGGAATTCTCTCCGGAGTCTTCACAAGTCTTGCCGGCGTGTGGGTCTTCTCAACATTATTTCATCTGGATAAGCAGATCTATGCAACCCTGCTTCCGAAATCTATCACGACAGCGATCGGAATGGGAATCTCTGAGGAGCTTGGCGGAATCGTTACCATTACAGTAGCCGCCATCATTATCACCGATCATCGGAAATATGTTTGGTGATGTAATCTGCAGACTGTGCGGAATCAGACATCCTATCGCAACAGGACTTGCGATCGGTACCGCAACGCATGCCATGGGAACTGCAAAAGCTATGGAAATCGGTGAGATCGAAGGTGCCATGAGCAGTCTTGCAATTGCGGTTGCCGGACTTATAACGGTTGTCGGATCAACTATTTTCTATCAATTATATTAAAAATATGAATCAGACATATGGAGGTAAATGATTATGGAAAAACAATTATCTGCATCGGACGTGAATATGGAAGCGGTGGACATGCCATCGGAAAGATTCTTGCAAAACGTACCGGGTATGAATTCTATGATAAAGAACGTTTCATTACAATTGCAAAAGAACGTGGATTTGAGGGGGAAGTTGAAGAATATCTGGAAGAACAGCCGATGAACAGTCTGCTGTATTCCATCGCTATGAACTACTCCAGACCTAAGAAGAAGCCATTTCCTTTTGAACTCGTAGAAGAACTGGCCGCCGAGAAGCCCTGCATCATTATCGGACGTTGCGCCGGTTATCTGACACACGGACAGGACAATGCATTCAGCGTATTCGTTCATGCGGATATGGAGAAACGTATCGCAACCGTTATGGCACGCGATCATATCAATACTCGATTAAAGGCCAAACGCAAGATTGAAGAGATTGACGAAAGCGCAGTGCTTTCCGTAAAGAATTCACAGGGCAAGAGTGGGGACAGTCAAAATATTATAATCTGTCTGTTGATACCACACATCTGACTTTTGATCAGGCTGCGGATCTGATTCTTTATTATAAGAAACTTGCGGAAGAATCACATGAATAGACACGAATCTGCAAATCTAACTTTATAAATTTCTTTATGAATCAGACTTTCTGTGCTAAAATTTTTTTTGTGACAAGAATTTTGGCACAGAATTTTTATACCCAATATGCAAGAAAAGCTGCCAGTGGTAGGTTTTCTGTATTACCATTTATCATAAAGATACGGATTTGACATAAGGAGGATTTGACATGATCAAGGTCATTGGTCTTAATATCAAAGTATTAAAAAAGAGCCTTTCTCCGGCTCTCATCAGGGAATGCGCTTCTTCATGCGTGCAGAAGATGATACACTGCATGTGTGGGTATATCCGGAACCGTGGTGTTTCGAGAAGACTTCCGATGATATGAAGACCGCAAAAAGATTTTCCATTTACCCAGGAGGGACTGGATGATTCAATGGAATGGATCAGCCAGGAATTCGAAAAATCGGAAGGATTACTGGATGCAGATGGAGAAGGATAAGATGAAGATGATATTGCAGGGGCGCGAGGATTCGTAGATGGGACGCCGCTGCGGCTGGGATCTTATGAATCCCGCCATAAATACTTAAGTCGCTACGCTCGCGTGAGATTTCTTTTTATATTTGTTTTACCTTTGCGAATATGTATTTCAGGTATTTGTGTTCTTCATTCGGATCGATGACGTTTACGATACTCAGGCTGTAGATGTCGGAATCGAATTGTTTTGATTCTTTTTTTCATAAGGTCTTTGATTTCCCGGTATGTATCTCTGATATCGCCGTCACTCTCCCGGCAGACTGCTGCCAGATATTCACCTGGTTCCATTTCCACGATATCTTCTTTATTCCTGCATCCTTCTTCTGTAAAACTAAATACATTTTTATAGGTATAATTTTCTCTCAGAAATTGTTCTTTATCGATAGAAGCACCCATCGGAAATGCCTGAATACCTGGATTATCACAACGTTTCAGGTGTCTGCGGATATCTTTTTCAATCTCGCCGGATGAGGTTGCCGGCTTTGATATTACTTCGGTAAATATAAAATACCACGAAACCCCAATCTCACGAATTACCGGATGTCCCTGATCTGCAATACGGATCTGATCCAGAATCTGTCTGGTTCCTGCAATGGTGCGAATCTTACGGTCCAGTTCCTGCCGCATAAGAAGCAGTTTGTCATACTGCTGTTCTACAAATTCATCGAATCTTATCTCTTCTCCGCCAAGCAGATATTCTTTGATATCTCCAACCGAACAATCCAGCCCCCGGAATGTCCGTATAAAATAATATGAACTGATCTGTGCATAACTATAGTAACGATAGCCATTGACCGGGTTCTTCTTCGGCACAAGAATTCCCTGTCGTTCATAATACCGTAAGGTATCTCTAGTGGTCTGGCACATCTTTGCAAATTCGCCTGCGGTGATACAATATTCGCCTTTTGCCTGCATAGCTTTCACTTCTTTCTTCTCTTAACTTTCTGCAATCAGCAATACTTTCTTTTTATAAATCAATTTCTTTCTTGTTCTCTTGACATGGGGGTTACACCCAGTTTTATTCTATCACAGGATTTGCGGTATGACACTGCATTTTCTGCAACTCACTGAACTTAATCACTATTTAGTATTTTTTGAATTTTAGACGAAACGCAAATACCGTTAAAATTTCGGAAATACAGCATACACAATGGAGGTCTCTCATGAATATTTTAAAGAAAATATACTGCCGCATTTTTTCAGACTTGTTTTCGTATCGCACTCCCTGTTCTTCCTTACAGAGAACCGGAACTGATCGACGGATTCAAACACGTCCCGGAAGTCCTGAAAAACATCACATTTCCCATATCCTGCTCGTCACCGATCCGGGGGTCTACAAACTCGGGCTTACAAAACCTTTGGAAAAACAGCTTTTAAAATCTGAAATTTCATGTACAATATATAAAGATACAGTTGCAAATCCGACTTCTGCCAATATAGAAGAAGCCAAAGATCTTTATCTAGCACACGGATGTCAGGCACTTCTGGCTTTCGGTGGCGGCTCTTCCATGGACTGTGCCAAAGCAGTCGGTGCAAGACTTGCCCGCCCGAACAAACCGCTGGCTAAGATGGACGGTATCTTAAAGATCTGGCATAAGCTTCCACTTCTGATCGCAGTTCCGACAACTGCCGGAACCGGAAGTGAAACAACACTGGCCGCTGTCATCACCGATGCCGATACGCATCACAAATATGCAATCAACGATTTTAATCTGATTCCAGATTATGCGGTTCTGGAGCCATCCGTCACGTATGGACTTCCGCCACAGCTTACGGCAACTACCGGAATGGATGCGCTGACACATGCGATCGAGGCTTATATTGGTCGTTCAACTACGAAGCAGACCCGCGCCGCATCGATCGAAGCGATCCAGCTGATCTTCGATAACCTGCAGACTGCATATAAAAATGGAAATGACAAAACTGCAAGACATCATATGCTCCGTGCCTCTTATCTTGCCGGAACTGCCTTTACAAAAAGTTATGTCGGATATGTGCATGCCGTAGCCCACAGTCTCGGTGGATGTTACGGTATCCCGCACGGACTTGCCAATTCCGTACTCCTTCCGATCGTACTGAAAGCGTATGGAACTGCTGCACATAAAAAACTGGCCAGACTTGCACGGATCTTACCGGCATTTCTGATTCGAAACTTGATGCAGTTGCAGCCGAAGAGTTCATCAACCACATCCGAAACATGAATCTTTCCATGAATATCCCTGAGACACTGGATGGTATCCGCAATGAGGATATTCCGAAACTGGCCCGTTATGCAGATAAAGAAGCGAACCCTCTCTATCCGGTACCTGTTTTATGGGGACCTTCAAAACTGGAACAGATGTATCATCTTGTACAGGAGGTAAGTGAACATGACAGAAACAGAAATTCAGAACATCCTGGAAAAGCAGCATAAATTTTTCCAGACAGGCCAGACACTGCCTGTAAATTATCGTATAGAACAACTCAAAAATTAAAAGATTCCATCATCCGGCATGAACCGGATCTGAACCTTGCCTTAAAAGCCGACCTCGGAAAAAGCGAGACTGAAAGCTATATGTGTGAGGTAGGACTCACTCTTTCAGAACTTAGCTGGATGTTGAAGCACATCAAGAAACTGACGAAGGAGAAATGGGTTCCGACGCCATTGGCACAGTTTGCCGCCAAAAGCTTCCGCTCGCCTTCGCCTTACGGAACAGTTCTCATCATGAGTCCGTGGAATTATCCGGTTCTTCTGACACTGGAACCACTGATTGATGCACTGGCCGCCGGCAATACCGCTGTTGTTAAGCCAAGTGCTTATGCACCATCTACCAGCCGTGTGATGCAGGAGATCATCGAAGAATGCTTCTCAGAAGAATATGTTGCTGTCGTAACCGGCGGACGTGCGGAAAATCAGGCTCTTTTGAACCAGCGTTTTGATAAAATCTTCTTCACCGGCGGAAAGACGGTCGGATGTGAAGTCTTAAGACATGCAGCCGAATATTTAACACCGGTCACACTGGAGCTTGGTGGGAAAAGCCCGTGCATCGTGGATTCCACAGCCAAAATTCCTCTTGCCGCAAGACGTATTGTCTTTGGTAAATACTTAAACTGCGGACAGACCTGCGTCGCACCGGATTATATTCTCTGTGATAAAGCCATTCGTGACCAGTTGATCGATGCAATCAAATCCGAGATCCGCCGTCAGTTCGGCAAACACCCGTTGGAAAATCCAAGTTACGGTAAAATTATCAACCGGAAGCATTTCCAGCGTCTGCAGGGACTGATCGATTCATCGAAAGTAATAATCGGCGGGCAGTCCGATGCCAAGATTTTACGCATCGCACCTACCGTTATGAAAAATGTCACCTGGGATGATGCCATTATGGGCGAGGAAATCTTCGGACCAATCCTTCCGATCCTGACTTACGAATCACTGGACGACGCCATTCAGACCGTGGAATCACATCCACATCCGCTGGCACTGTATTTTTTCAGTGAAGAAAAGCTGCTCAGAAGAAAGTCCTTGACCGCTGTCACTTCGGCGGTGGCTGTATCAACGATACCATCATCCATCATCGCCATGCCGTTCGGTGGTGTCGGCGAAAGCGGCATGGGCGGATATCCGGACAGGCCGTTTGATGAGTTTACACATTACAGAAGTTAAGAACGAAAGGGTCTCCGCTCAAAACTCACCCCTACGGGGTTCAAACAGTTCGCTCCGTCCCTTTAACGGGAAGTCAAACTGCCTAAGAACTTCTACACATCGCGCCAAAATACGCATCAAACACAATACCAAGTCTTTCTCATGTCGTGATTGGCCAATGATAATGAATTCAATAGAGGGATTGTAACCGTTGTGTAGCCGGAAAGTTGTGGTGAAACCATTGATTTTCCGGCTTTTTCGTACACTTCCGGTATCACAAAGGTTACGGTTCCTCTGTTTAATTATTATGGCATGCGAAACCTCAGGAATAAAACTACAAGGTCCCCAGCCTGTGCATACGGACTCATGGTTGGAAATTCTTAAGTAAAAAAAGTTGACCGTTTGCTCACAAAAAATCCACTGTCTGAGACGAATGTCGAGTTTGGATTTTTGTGAGCTCGTTTTTTTTGCTTTAGGTCAACAGGCTTTTTTGCTTTATTCCGACAGCGGTGACAGCCGCCATTGCTTTAGAAAATGCCTTTCCCCATGTTGAGTATGCCAGCATCCAGGCATGAGCAATCGTACGTCAGTGGAAGTGTCAGTTTTTATTCTTCTGTATATTTACCAAATGTAATAATCGGAAACAGCCTACATGATCCATGTCGATGTCGCATATCCGGTAAATCCAGCCACGGCACACAAAGAGATGCAGTAGAAATTCACCTACTGTCCGGCTTTTGCTTTGACTCCCCGGACTTTCTTTGCAGCTTCTATATCCGTTTCGATTCTCTTATAAAAAGTCGCAAAGTCTGCATCATATTCGCTCCAACAGTCAGAAAATGTGTGATCTTCTTTGTGGAAGATTGTATAATTTGGATGCACAACATCCCACACTCCCGGATTGCCTTCTTCGTCCGTCATCATCTTCATAAATGGCAGGCGGTTCACAACATTTGACGTACACCAGATGAATGCCGCATAGAAATGCGACGCGACCAGGTTGACTGGTCGATTTTTTCTATATGGTGGAAGACTCATAATGTCACCTCTTATTGTATATTATTTCGAATTGATATAAAAAACCGGGTGTTGCGCAAAAAACGGTAGCCCGCCCCATGTCTGGTAAACTAGGCGACTATTTTTAATACATAAATTAATTATCAGGACTGACCGTCTATCGGCAACACCCTTTTTCTATAACTATACTAACATCATCTAATGAATGTGTCAATTTCTTATTTCATCCCAGAATGACTCCCCATCTCCCTGGTATTTACTTCCAAGAGCTTCCGCAATCGTCGCCGCCATATCTGCAAAACCTTTTCTGGTATGCAGATTCACCCCTGCTTTGATCTCTTTTCCGTATATAAGACAAGGCACATATTCTCTTGTATGATCCGTTCCGGTATATCCCGGATCACAGCCATGGTCTGCCGTAATCATCAGCATATCGTCGTCCCGCATATTTGCGAGGAATTCCCCTCAACTGTTCATCGAATCTCGTCAGTGCTCCTGCATATCCTGCAATATCACGCCGGTGTCCATAGATCATATCCCCATCTACTAAGTTCACATAGCAAAGTCCGTCGAACTCTTTCTTCTGTATCTCGATCGTCTTTTCCATATTCTTTTCATTTCCCTGATTCGGGTAGGTCTCCGTCACTCCCTGCCCTTCAAAGATATCATAGATCTTTCCGACACCGATCACATCTTTTCCTTCTGCTTTTAATGCATCCAACACCGTCTGTCTCGGCGGTGCAAGTGAAAAAGTCATGCCGTCTGATTGTCCGTTCGTAATTTGGCCATGTTCCGATGAATGGTCTTGCGATCACTCTTCCGACTCCGAGATCTCCAGTCAGCATCTCTCTGGCAATCTTACAATATTCATATAACTGCTCTACCGGAATTATCTCCTCGTGCGCTGCAATCTGGCATACACTGTCCGCAGATGTATACACGATCAATGCTCCTGTCTCTTCCTGCTCCCGGCCATAATCATGAATGACCTGTGTGCCCGAATACGGCAGATTACATAGAATCTTTCTTCCCGTCCTTTTTGAAAATTCCTCTATGAATGCTTTTGGGAATCCATTTGGAAATTTCGGGAAGTGGATCCGGTGTTACGATTCCTGCCATTTCCCAGTGTCCGGTCGTCGTATCCTTTCCACAGGATAATTCCTGCATTCTTGCAAAACTTCCGGTCGGATTCTCTGTGCTTTTTTTGCATATTCCATACCATCGATCTGGTAGATTCCGATCTTTTCCATATTCGGAATATGAAGTTTCCCGCTGTCATAGCAACTCTTCCATGTATTACTTCCGATATCACCAAATTTATCCGCATCCGGTGCTTCACCGATGCCTGCACTGTCCAATACGATCCAGAAAATACGTTTCATAGAATCAGTCCTTTCGGTCTTTTTCTTTTTATTATAAGTCTATATCATAAAGGCGTGCAAGATACAGGGATCTATAATTTGTCATTTTCCCTAATAAAATCACATTTTTCAAATTATCCATTAGTAAGTAAATATATATTGTGTTTTCTATTATTAATTACTATAATCATATCATGGGTGCTACCAAAACGGTAGGCGGTTAGTCCTTCAGCATCGGATACACAATTGGTAAGGATAATCATAAGACACAAAAATAGCCGCCCACAGTCTGGTAAACTAAGCGACTATTTTTTAACCTTGATCTACTGCATGTAACTAATTGCAGTATTATCATTTTCCATCTACTTTCTAAATCACATACATCATAACCGCAACCACCGTACTCGTAAGTCCTACGCACATTTCATACGGGATCAGTTTCATTCTTTCTTTTTATCTCCAGTCCTGCTGCCCCCTTGCCGGTCGCATGGAAGAAGGAACCATGCGGAAGCGAATCGATCACCGTTGCTCCGGTCTGAATGCCAGTAAGATTACTACAACCACCGGCCCTGCAACTGCCTGGATAAATGATGGTAAATTCTTATCTTCTTTCTGTTCCAGATCATTTTCCGTAACCTGAACTCCTTCTTAGAAAGCATCGTAGATAATAAGATTGTCACAACTACTGCACAGACTGCCGGAATAAAGTTCTTCATCATAAGTGATGTAAGGTCTACTTTAAATGCCTCGGATACCACAATCGTATTTGGATTCGGTGATATGATATTTCCGGCCTTTCCTCCTCCGATCATCGCAAGAAGTAGCGCCTCTTTGTGATATCCGGCCTTCTTTCCAATCGCGAGTGCTCTTTTTTCTCCTGTATGTTATCTTTTATAAAATATAAAAATCTATTTCAGACTTTATTTCTTTTCATTTTTTACCTGTTCTGCCTTATCTCCATAAACGGTATACTTGTTCCGCAGTATCCGCCAGGTTTCTCTTCGCATTTTCATTCTTCATGGCTTCTTCCAGCGTGGTAATGCCTCGTAAAACCGGGAAGAATGCGTCAATTCCATGCTCGTTACATTCTCTTGCATCCCGTTCTACCGATCCTGCAAATGCGATCACTGTCTTTCCGTATTTTAGCCAGCTTTGCTACTCCGATCGGTGCTTTTCCCATCGCCGTCTGTCTGTCCAGTCTTCCTTCTCCCGTAACTACCAGATCCGCATCTTTGATATATTCTTCCAGCTGTGTCTCCTCCAGTACGATCTTGATCCCGGATTCCAGCACTGCATTGGTAAATGTTAAAAATGCGAATCCCAGTCCTCCGGCAGCTCCGGTTCCGGCCTGTTTTGCATTTGCTTTCGGAAATTTTTCTTTTGCCAGTGCCGCATAATATGCCAGCCATTTGTCCATCTGCATGATCATAGATGGCGTTGCTCCTTTCTGCGGTCCGTAAACAGCACTTGCTCCCTGCTCTCCACACAGCGTATTTGTTACATCACACGCAATGCGGAACTCACATTCTTTCAGTTCCGGTATCACATAGGTATCCGTGATCGTCTCCAGTTCTTCCAAACCTCTTGCACCAAATGGTACCGGCTGTCCATTCTTGTTCATGAATCCGAATCCAAGTGCCTGCAGCATCCCGATACCTCCGTCATTCGTTGCACTGCCTCCGATTCCGATGATAAATCTTCTACAGCCTTTTCCAATCGCATCTTTAATTACTTCCCCGACACCGTAAGTCGTTGTGTAAAGTGGATTCTTCTTTTCATCCGGCACCAGTGTAATTCCCGCTGCTCCTGCCATCTCAATTACTGCCGTCTTGCTGCTTTCAATGATTCCATATTCACAGACTACCGGTGTTCCAAGTGGTCCCGTCACCTGAATCTCCTGTTTCATGCCATTCATTCCGGCAACAAGCGCGTCTACCCTTCCTTCGCCTCCGTCTGCCAGCGGTCTGATCTGCACATCCACATCTGAATCTACTCTGTGTATTCCTTCTGTTACTGCAAGTCCTGCTTCCATCGAAGTCATACTTCCTTTAAATGAATCGATTGCTGTTACAATTTTCACAGTTTGTTTCCTCCTCATTTTCACAGATTTTCGTTATTTGTTTTGTGTTATTCACTGACTGTTTCCTACATCTAGGTCTTTTGGATTTATTCATACTATAACAAACTTTTCCAGTCATTTATATGTCCTTTATAACATATTTTTTTAAATTATGCTTCCATTCTGCAGGTTGCCGTGGGAAAATCCACTCCTGTTTTTCAAGTTCATCATTCTTATGAATCTGCACTTACCGCTATAAATACTCTGACAAATGCATCTGAAAATTTTGCACTTTTTTGATGATCTGACATTGCAGTTAATTCTGTCTTCTGTAACCGACGACACCCGGAATCATTTTCTTCAGAAGACGATCAGTGGTCTTTCTACGCAGGATCTGAACATAATAAAAAGTGTATTTTTCTGAAGATATGTCACTTATCAGAACTTGTGACAAACTGTATCTTCATAAAAATACACTTCAATATAAGTTAAACCGTATTCATAAAATAACCGGCCTTAATCCCCGGAAATTTCAGGATGCTGTACTTCTGTATCTTGCTGTGCTTCTTCGGACGAATCTATGATTCTACCTTTAATCACCGGCTCTATCGTCTGTTCCATCAGGCGACGGAGCAGATCAATACCTCCATTCTCCCTGATACGGGAATAGATCGGATGCTTAGTAACTTCTGTCGTGATGGATTCCATTCCTTCCATGATCAGAGCCTTACCGGGTGATTCGTACCATTTTATTTCTATATATTCCGGTGTTATTAATTTTGATGCTGATGTATCCTTAACAAATGTCACATATAACTTCCGCCTCATCGCTTCTTCCAGATACACTATTTCCACTTTCAGAACCGGATTGTCATCCACATCAGAAGAGAGTTCTCCCTTCACCGCAACCAGATATGTTTCTCTATGAATGCTCAGTTTATTTTCTATATATTGATTCCAACCCATTTCCAGTTCTATAGACTCTTCGCCCTCCTGAAAGCAGAGGATCAGAGTCTGCTGCAATTCTTTCGTTCTCCTTTTTATAGAAATTGATCTTCGATATACCATCCGTCATATTGTTGTGCATGACCTGCATAACCAGCGGAAAAAGTCCGACGCTTGCCTGTTCCATCTCATAACATGTACCCTCCAACAGATATGTCAGTAAATGGATCTGTTGATTTTGTACTTTTTCTATTTCGGTCTGTCTTTCGCGGACTCTATATTTTGAGTTCTTCTTCCAACCGCCTTTTCCGATTATAAGGGGACTGTTATAATATTGATCATTCTTTAGTCTTTTTCCAGCCAGCCTTTCGGTCAGTTCCTGCAGCTTTGCATACGCAATTGGATTCTCCGGAAGTGTCTCTTTTTGGCATCCAATCTACCGGGAAATATTTTCTTATAATATTCAGCATCACATTGTCCTGGAATAGTTCTTCATTTCGCGCATGCGTTACGATCACCATATCAACGTCCGGATAGATCAGCACATTCTGCCCAAGCATTCCATTATATTCAAAGACTTCCCGGACGTTCTTCCATCCAGAGCTGATATCCGTATCCGTAAGTACCTTCTATACTATCTACTTTTTTCGTAACAGACGCCTCTGCCCAGCTTTCCGGAATGATCTGTTTTCCATTCCATTTCCCCTTATTCAGATATAGCTGTCCAAGCTTCGCCATATCCTCTGTATGCATGAAAAGTCCCCAGCCGCCTTTCGTAATTCCTCTCGGACATTTCTCCCACAGATAATCTGTAATCCCCAATGGCTCGAACAGTCTCGGCTTCAGATATTCATCCATCGGCATTCCGGTCCGTTCTGTTATGATTGCAGAAAGCACATAGGAATTCAGACTGTTGTACTGGAATTTTGTGCCTGGTTTTTCTGATACCGGTGCATTCAGATAACTTTCCAGCCAGTCATTTCCGGATACGATTCCTGATTCATTAAATGTTACGCCGCTTGTCATCGTCATCAGGTTCTCTACCGTGACCTCCGGCCGGAATATTTTCGCCCAGGTACTTCCTTTATCGTGAAAAATTTTATAAATATTTTCTGAAAGATCCAGTTTTCCCTCATCTATCAGAAGTCCTGTTGCCATTCCGGTGATGCTCTTACACATGGAATGTGTGATATGCCAGATGCCTTTTCTGTACGGCGCAAAGTCTGCCTCACAGATCACATTTCCATGACGCAGCACCATAAAATGATGCATATCTGTATTCGGTGAATCTGCCAGTTCCTGTATCAGGTATCTCAGATGATCTGAGCCTATCCCCTGGCTTTCCGGAGTCTTTCTTGGAAATATCTGTTGCTGATTTTTCGTTTTTTCTATATCCTGATCCTGTATTACCGGTACTTTTTATCATGCATATGCATTCCATTTTCCGGTTTCGGACACCTTTTTTTCTGAGGTACAAAATCCACCTTGCTGATTCCTTCTGTCTTTCCCAGAATCATATTGGTTACCATCTCTATTACTGCAAGCTGCTCTTTTGCCATAAGATCACCTCATTTTCATCATGTTTTCTTTTTCTTCATTTCTATATACAATCCGAACAATTCTATCATATCCGCGGTTCTATATATGATGTAGTATAACAAAAAACCCGGACATCTATACTTCGATATCCGGGTTTTTCCATATTTTTATATACTTTATCTTTTGTTTATTCTGTTGCTTCTGCGGCTTCCTGCCTCATCGGCATCATCATCCGCCTCACTGTTGTGTACATACTGCAATGTAACAACTGTAGTCTCAGGATCAGTCATGACATCTACATCTTTGTCACTTGAAAGTGTAAGATCTTTTACCTTGATAGAATCTCCGACTTTCATGTTACTTACATCAACTTCTACCTTGTCAACCAATGCTGACGGATATGCCTTGAACTGTACTTCTTCCAGTAACTGCTCCAGTACACCGCCTGCATCTTTCTCATGTCCGACCAGAACGATCTCTGCTACAGAATGTACTTTTTCATTACTTACAAGTGCCTGGAAGTCTATCTCATCTACCTGACCTTTTAATGGGTTAAACTCGACATCTTTAATCAGAACATTCATCTTCTCACCTTCGATGTCCAGCATTACCTGACTACCTTTGTGGCAAGCCTTAAGTAAACGGTCAACAGCTGCTTTTTTCCATCTTAACCGGAACAGACTCTTTCATCTCTCTTCCGAAGACATTACCAGTAACGTAACCTTCTCTTCTTAATTTCTTTGCTTTGATGTCCATGCTTCTTTTTTCAGCTTTTAAAGTAGTCATTTATCTTTTCCTCCAAAAATCTGATGCTTAGCAGCCTTCGCTTTGTGGTTTCAACGCTACAAAGAGGTTTTGTTAAGTAGGTTTCCTTTGTTACAGTCGTATTATAACACCTACAGCAGATAAAGATTCACCAAAAAGTTGATTTTTTGTCCAGGTTTTTATGCATAATTTATCTACGTTTTTCCAGTTCCTCCGTCATCTCACCACGGATACTGTCCAATTTATAAAAATATGTCAGAACTGCGATCAGCACACTACGAAAAATCCCTGGAATGCAGCGATCAGTCCCGCTACACTTGCATTTTTCTTATATGAATAATCGATCACATCTGGCTGCATTGCAAATGTGAGGAAGAAAATGCACATTGCTGCAATACCATAAATTGTCATTGTGATCAGATATCCTCTTCCTTCGTTGCCATGTCCGAAGAATTTGACCAATGGTGCTGTAATTGACATAACGATTGCTGTTCCCGCCATCGCACAGATCATTCTTGTGGATACAAGAATATCACGCTCATGAATATCCGATAGAAAAGCCCGGATATCAAAAACATAACCTACATTTCATTAAATTACCATCTGGGCGGTGCCATCATCGTAGACGGTCAGCTTCTTACCGGTACTACAGGAAAAAGCGGAACTTTTGAACACATGACACTGGTTCCCGGAAGTCATGATTGCTACTGTGGACGTCAGGGATGTGCGGAATGCTATTGTTCCCTAAACTCGCTTCTCGGAGATTCCGATAACCTGGAAGAATTTTTTGAAAAAAAATCAGTAAGCGATACTTCTACTGTATAGAAAGATGGGAGGATTATTTAAGACATCTGTCCATTCTGATCAACAACCTGCATATGGTTCTGGAACATACCGTTATATTAGGCGGACATGTTGCTCCTTACTTTACAGATGAAGATCTCTCTAAAATCCGTCATTACGTGGCTGAGCGTTCTACCTTTGATGATGACACCAGTTACATCATTCCCGGCAATCATGCAGATATTATTTTCAGAATATTTTGTCTTTTTATTATTTTTCACTTTTTTTCAGATTACCTATTGACATTTTCACTTTCGTGCGATATTATAATATCAACAAAAGAAAAGGAGGACACCACCAATCAGTTAAATCTTTATTTAAAATCTAAAGAAAGAGGTACAGTCCAATGCAGAGGACAATCTAAACTGAAAAGAGTCTAATAAAGAAAAAGGAGGACAAACCACCAGGAACGTAAATTTAACATCATTTAAAAAATGATAAAAAACAAATCGAAGAAAGAAAGAGGTATAGTCCATTGGATGAAATATCATAAAAATCCATCGTATTTAAAAAATTATTAAGTACGGTGGATTTTTTTAGCTTCTGTTTATTTTTATTTCTAACTAATGTACTCGGTTACCTGATCATCTCGACCTCCTGAAATGCCTTGATAAATTGTTTCTTTCCGTAATTTGGAAATTCTACTTCTACCATCATATCGTCTTCCGATGTCACAATACCGGTTCCATATTTGGGATGTATCGCTTTTTGTTCCTGAACATTTTCTGTTTTCTCGATTCCGTTTTTGTTCCTGAACATTTCCTGCTTTCTGTGCTTCTGCTTTTCGGATTTCTTCTTTTGCCCTTCTCGTTAGTTCTTTAAGATTTGTCCGCTTTTCTTCATCACTGCGTATTTCTTTCCACTCAAGTAATTCCTCCGGGATCATTTTCAGATAATTACTGTAACTGCCCAATACCCCTGGTTCTCCCGGATTCGTGTAATAAGAAAGTTCCAGGTGATTTCTTGCACGCGTGATCCCTACAAAGAATAATCTCCGTTCTTCCTCTTCCTGATCAAAGCTACTGCATCTGATCGGCAGCAGTCCCGGATTTACTCCGATAATGAATACCGTATCAAATTCCAGCCCCTTCGATGCATGTAATGTCATGAGTTTTACTCTGCCTCCTGCTTCTTCCTTCTCAGCAGACTCTTGCGTATCCTCTGGACTTTCTATTGTTCCGAGTGCCACCCCATTTAGGAATTCCCGGATTCCGTCTGACATATTCAGCTTCTTTTCCCTGCAATATGTACAGATCTGATTCAGAAAATCCAATACCTGCTTTGCATCTTGCTGATAATCTGCAGAAGTAGGGTGCAGTGCTTCTTTCAATCCAAGCGAATCAAATATATCTTCTCCTGACAATACTTCTTTCTCTGTATAAAACAGCATCATATTCTTATATATATCAGATTTCTCTGTCTTGTGATTCTTTATAATGTCTTCTGCTTTCTTTTTTGTGCATTTGTCTCCGAACCTTTTATCCATCAATACCTGCATTCCCGCCTGTATATCGTCCGGATAAATCGCAAATCTTAAGACATACATAAGCCAGTTCAATACAGGAATATCTTTCCACGACTTTTTCACCGATACTTCATATGGAATATTCTGTTCTGCAAACATCTTTTCCAGGATTTCTGCCTGTTTTTGCAGCCTGTAAAATACTGCAATATCCCTGTATTCCTTCCCTTCCTGATGAAGTGTCCAGATCTTGTCTGCCAGATACATTGCTTCCTGAAACGGATCATAATGATTCCTTATCTGAATCTTCTCCCCGCATTCATTACTGCCTTGAATCTTTCCGCCAAATTGAAGGAAACGGTTTGCCGCCTCCAGAATGGATGCATTCGATCGGTAATTAACCGGAAGTGAAAGTTCTTTTGCCTGAAACCTGTTCTTTAACAGGAAAAACATATTCTGAGTTGTCCCGCGGAAACTATAGATCACCTGATTTGGATCTCCTACTGCAAAGATTTTCGTCTCCGTCCTTTTAATGCTTCCAGAAATTCCAGCTGTGACCGGTCACTGTCCTGTACTTCATCCACAATAATCCATTCTGGCCGAGAATTTTTCCCCATTTTCAGAAGTCTTGTCCCCTCTTCCAGCAGATCGGAAAAGCTCATTTTATTCTCTTTCTTCTTTTCCTTCTGTAAAGAGGATATAACCGAAACAGTTCATCCTTATAGCGGCTGGTTACTTTTTCGGCCTTATAATTTGGATATTCCTGCTCCAGTCTTTTTTTCAAACGGTTTTTATACTTTACTTTCAGACTATATTCTGCAATCAGACAAAGCGCCAGTTCCTGTTCCTCGTCCGGATCTATAATTTCAAACTCCGAAGTCCATTCTTCCGGTACCATGCTGCTATTTTCCACTGTATGATCTATTTCTCCATTCTCTGCTTTTGCCTGTAACAGTGTATTTTTCAGCATCCGCATGGCAACACTGTGGAATGTTCCAAAAAACTGCACCTGTTCTTCCGTAAGTTCCGGTTCTTTTTTTTTCTTCAGACGTTCAATAATCTCTCCTGCTGCCTTATTAGTAAATGTCAGCACCACCATCTTCTCAAGCGGAATCTTCTTTTCATAATGCAAATATAAAATTTTCGCGATCAGTACGGTCGTCTTCCCACTTCCTACATTGGCATTTACAATACATGCATCATTTTCATCTGTCACTGCTTCCATCTGATAGGAATTTAACCAATTCCATTCTTCCTTAAAATCCATTCCTGTCACCTAAAATTTATCTTCGTATCGTCGTTTTAACTTGCCTTCTGTCTTTTCTTTCGCTCCATGTCCTCTTCTGTACGGACAACAATCTCCATATCCTGTGGACATACTGCGTGAAATTTTAATATGTTTTTGATACTTTTCGCATTCTCCGGTATCTTCAGCCAGTCCTCATAAAAGTAACTGTCCACGATCAATATCAGATTATGCTTCTCTATTTCTACTCGTTTTGCGGTCTTCAGAAATGCGCCTCCACTCTCTCCATTCTTAATCACTGTCTCACAGAATTCGTTCCATTTCTCCGAAAGTTTAAAGAATGAATACTGTTTGTGAACACCCGGACGCTCTTCTTCTACCTGCTTTTTACATATTCCGGAGCTTCCAGCCTTTCCTTCAGGCTTCTAAGTCCCCATAACACCATCTTCTTACTTAATGTATAGTCTCCCACACAGGCCGGACAGCCATCCTCACAGGAACATCCCTTCACCATCTGAATCGCATGGTCGATCACCTCTGGGATCAATTCATAGATTTTCTCTGAATATCCAAGGCCTCCTTCATACTTATCATAAATGAATAATGACACCACTTCGTGTCCTTCTGATTCTCCGCTGCCAGAATCCACATATCCCTGCACGGTCGCATTATTAGACATTCCTGTATTGATATCATCACGTTCCGTCATCGTCACCATCATCGCCGCGTTCTTTATCGCATTTTGCAGGCCTTCGAAGTGATTATTCAATACAAGTTCTCCTGCCCCATTCGGTAACAGCAGACTTCTGTATACGCGCACCACATCCTCCGGAATATCAATCCATGTACTTTCTGTATCATAATCCTTCTGAAGCGGTTGTGTCAGTGATACATACCCAAGATTCTGATGATTATGAAACTGTAATTTCTTGAACATCGAGATCACTTCATCTACATTAATATCTCCGAAATGTATCTTCGTTCTTTCCACTGTTTTTCCTGAAAAGTCTGAAGGATCCGGATGTCTTCGGTTCCTGCCGGGACTGTATAATAATTTCCTTCAAACGACTTCGCTATTGCTGTCCTGCTTACCAGATCCAGTTTCAGAATCTCATACAATGCACCGTCATGCATATAGACTGCTCCCGGATGTAGTTCATGATAGGCCTGCGACTCATCCATCTCTGTAATCTCACGATTCTCATTATCCAGAATTAATTTGAATCTCGTCTTATCCATATTTCTCAGACTGTAATCCCCTGCGGGAAATGCAGGGGCCCGACCAGGCAAATCTCCCGGCCATACTTTTTACTTCTTCTGCTTTCATCAGAACAGGAATGATCTCACCAAGACTCGGAAACAATGCTGCATCATCCAGACTCAGTGGAAGTTCTGCCGCTGCCGCACGGATATGTGCCAATTCAATCAGCAGATTATCCGGGTCTACGATCGCATTTTCACTTTTTCCTTCAAAAAGCCACCCCGGTTCCACTGCAATGTACTGGTCAAATGGCTGATTTTCAAGAATCAGGTAATTCACACAGGTCTGTCCGTTTCTCCCTGCACGGCCACTCTGCTGCCAGAATGATGCCCGCGTCCCAGGATATCCGACGATCACCGTCGTATCCAGGCTTCCGATATCAATTCCAAGTTCCAGTGCATTAGTCGACACCAGTCCGTTCAGTTCCCCGGACATCATCTTCCGCTCAATTTCTTTTCGTTCCAGAGGTGTGTACCCGCCTCTGTATCCGGCAATTTTTCTGCTATCTGCCTGACTTAAGAAACCTGCTGCATCCAACTTGTCTCTTGCCTCTTTCAAAATAACTTCTACCGTTCGTCTGGATTTTCCAAATGCAATAAAATGCCTCTGCTCTTTTACCAGATCCGGAAGCATATCTGCCGCGACCGTAGACGCCGCATACCTTCCATAAACCTTGTCGTTATGCCCTTTGATCTCCGGCGGCTGGATAATTCTATATTCCCTAACCGGTGATGGAGATCCATCCTTCTCAATCAGAGAAAATGCAGTGCCACATACTTTTTTTTGCAAGTTCTACCGGATTGGCGATTGTCGCAGAACTGCATAAAAACTGGGGGCTTGAATGATAATACTGGCAGATTCTGTGCATCCGCCTGAAAATATTCGCAAGATGGGCACCAAATGCGCCCCTGTAACTGTGTAATTCATCGATCACAATATATCTCAGATTTGCAAAGATAAAGTCAAACCCATACTTACTGTGATTCGGAAGAAATGCAGAGTTCAACATTTCCGGATTCGTTAATATAATATTCGCACTCTTTCTGATGCGGCTGCGCTCTGCGGGCATCGTATCTCCGTCATAGACTCCTGCCTGAATCTTCCCTTCTCCGAAATATTCCAGTACCGGCTGCAATGAACGGTACTGATCACTCGCCAGCGCTTTCGTCGGATAGACGAAAATCGCCCTTGTGAGTGGATCTTCCAATATCTTCTGCAGGACAGGAAGAAGAAATGCCAGCGTTTTTCCGCTGGCAGTCGATGTCGTGATCACTGTATTCTCTCCCCGTCCGGCCTTTTCAAACATTTCCGTCTGATGCGTATAAAGAGCATTAATCCCCTGTTTTCCGAGATATTCCTTTATTTCATCATTCATAGTATCCGGAAATTCTGCATAAGAAGCCTTCCTCTCCGGCACAATGCGCATATATGCCGTCATATCTTCAATTGACATCTTTTCATCCTTCTTCATTCTTACTCCTCGTATTCAAACTTACGAATCTCACAATTCTTGATACCGAACCTTGCAAATTCATCATTCGTCATATCACAAAAATAAGACTGTATCGCTCTTGAGATCCCGTTATGTGCAACCAGAAGATATGTCTTCTGATCTGATTCTTTCTTAATATCATCGAGCAGATCATAGATTCGGTGGCAAAGCTTCAGCATCGATTCGCCGCCTTCATAAGAATTAATAAAATTAGCCTTAGCCTTCTGGAATTCCTCTCCATTTCTCGGCGTACCTTCGTATTTTCCAAAGTTTTGTTCTTTTTTAGGCGCATTTCTTCACGCATCGGGATCCCGGTTACCTCGGATACATGTCTGGCGGTCTCCTTTGCCCTGATCAATGGTGAATACAATATCTCATCAATCTGAATTCCCTGCTCCAGAATTGCCTGCCCCAGTTCTTCTGCCTGCTGATGGCCAAGTTCTGTCAATTCAATATCCGTTGCTCCGCAAATCTTATTCTCTACATTCCAGACTGTCTGTCCGTGTCTTGCAAAATAAAAATGTCCCATTCTGTTCCCTTTCTACTCGCTTTTTCTCTGCACCGGACATTTACTCAGAAATATCCGGCAATTTATATTTCACATTCTATCATGAACAAATAAATCCTTCACGCATTTATTCGAACATATGTTTTACTTATCTGTCACCTATATAAGTTCTGCCAGAACCGGCAGTTTCTTTTTATAAATTCTTCCCGAAAATGCAATATGCGGCAGCTCATAAAATGCCACATTCTCCGGACAGACCGGGCGATACAATGGATCCGCTACAATGCCTTTTACATTCTTTTTGATCTCTGAAGTACCTGTTCCAGTTCTTCTTCTCCACGGACTGCAATATCTCCATCCGCAAGTAATCCTTTCTTCTCCCTTATCGGACAGATTACTCTTACAGATATCTGATATTCCGTCTCGATCGCTACTGCCAAAGATTCCATGATCACCGGTTCTCCGATTAATATAATCTGGTTTTCTGAACTTTTTTCCGATTTGTTTCCTGTCAGGCTGATGCGCCTTCCCTTTTCGAGATATGCTACCTGCTTTTTTTCTTCTATTGCATTCAAAAGACTCTTCATAAATCCCCGGATCGGTGTCCCAATCACATAAGGTGTCCCGAACCTCTCCTGTAATACTTTGGCCGCCCAAAGTCCCACAGAAGATACCACCAGATTAACCTCCGCTTCCGGTGCACGTCCGAGATCTTCCAGTGTATCTCCCATAGCCCAGGTCGACAATACCTTCCATCCCGTCTCTTCTACATTTCTTTTAAAGCATCTACATGCTCCTGCGGCCCGAAATCTAAAGGTGTTACTCCCAGAAGATTCACACTTTTGACGTCACTTCTTTCTTTCCTTTGATACGTTTTGCAATCTCTGCAAGAGCCAGACCGGCACCATATACATAATCATGCATTCCATTTGTCGGAATCGAAAATGCCGGGATTCCGAGATCTTGTTCCAGCATCCTGGCGATTGCCGGAAAATCCGTTCCATTCATAAAAGGGATCGGAGAGCTTGCAAGTGCAATAAATTTCGGCTTTAATTCTTCTGCAGCCAGTTCAATATCACAGATCATCTTCTCATCATTTCCCATGATCGCATCAATATCCGTCAGCCCTGAGATGTAGATCATACTGTCCTGCTCGTACCATCTTATCTCATCATGTGTATTATAGGTAGAATTACACCCGGAAGGATCATGCATCACCGTCATCCCGCCCAATTCATACAGGGCAGAGCAGACACCAGATACGTCAGCTGTGTAAATCGGTATAATTCTGTAACTCTGTCTCATATGCAGCTTTCGCACCCCCATCCTTTCCGAATGATCAGATCTTCTGGATCTTTTTCTTCCTGCCAGGCTTCTGTCATCAATTCTGCCATTCTGCGGATTCCGTCAAATCCATACAGTCCTGCACCTTCCACTAGATTGACAAAATGCCTGGTTCCTGTAAACCACGCTGCTTTCTGCCCGATTGCCAGTACATCTGATTCGTTTCTTGGCTTCATACGCATCTCCGGACGAATCGTTGGTTCATATTCCAGTTCAGGATATTGTTCCTTTAGCCACTCAAATGTGTCTTTTTCTTCCGGATTAACCGCGTCCAGATAGATTCTGGTCACAGAAAAACCATGTGTCAGTAACAGCTTTGCCAGTTCCAGCGGTCTTGGATGAAAGGTGTGATCGATCATAATGGGTACATCTCCGACCACTTTTCTGGCTTGTTCTAAAGCAGATTCACACAGTGCAATCTCTCTTTTTGTAATTCTTTCCAGTGATTTCTCCATGTGCATATCTGTATCTTCTATACCCTCAACCTCTTCCACATTTTCTCCAACCGCCTGCTCCAACGTCTTCCACTGCCTGATAATCTCATCATAATCAAAGCTTCCCGGAAGATATAACGCTTTCTTCCTAAGTCGTTCTGCCTGACATTCCAGACCATATTTTCCAGGCGGATAGCACGCTATGAATATTTTACTGTCTGCAAGCTCTTGATAGGACTTCCATGAATTACACTCTGGCAATTCTTTTTTACTTCTATATGCTTCCATTTTAACAAACGCCTGATATCACTGGTCTCATCCAGCGCAAAATCACTGCCAAGAATCGTCACTGCTTTCGGATTTTCTTCTCTCACCTTAAGTCCGTCATATATTGCCTTTCGAAGTTTCTGATCCGGCGTCAGCCCGTGCTTTTGCATGATTGGATCCATATAACAGCGGACGAAAAAATATCCGGGAATCTGGCTTCCAGTTCTTCATACACCCGTTCCAGATCACATCCCAGAAAATGATGCAGACACACGGTAAATAACAATACTGCTTTCGGATGATCTTTTCGTTTTCTTAATACATCTGTAACGCCTTCGATCGTCACATCTTCCAGATTGCCGTTCAGAAGATCCTCTTCTTCCACGATCACAAAGGAAAATCTGTCTGCCGCATTCATCTCCGCAGCAGTCAGCACAACTCCACGCATACAGTTCTCTGCACAGACATAGATCTGTATGGATTCCGGAAGAAGCATTCCTGTATGGACAATATTCCAGTTTCCATGTGCCGGGGAATTGAATTCCAGTCCGGTTGATTCTCCGGCTTTCTTTAACATTTCAATCCCTCCCCAGGTCTTTTTTATCGGCAGTATACTTTTCATTGGCTTTTTCACAGGCTGATCCTTCTGGTCGTTTTGACAACTCATAGATTGCTTCCGCAAGTTTTCTGTATTCCTCAGCCATCTCACTGTCCGGAAAGCATTCCATAACCGTCTTTTTTCTTTTCTTCTGCTTCTGTCACAAGTCCGCTGTGGGACAATGTTCCGACTACCTGTGTCTGAAAATCATCTGCCAGCTCATTTTACCTTTTCTTCTTCTCTCGCTACATTCCTGCGGTTCAGAATAATCCCGCCAAGGGAAGCATATCCACGATTCTTAAAGTTCTCTACCGCCATCGCAATATTGGCTCCTGCATGGATCGCCATATTTTCTCCTGAAGTAATAATAAAAACTTTATCCGCATATCCTTTCCGCATCGGCATAGAAAATCCACCGCATACAACATCTCCGAGTACATCATAAAGTACAACATCCGGCTGATATACTTCATATGCCCCCGTCTCTTTTAATTTTTCCAATGCCGTGATAATTCCTCTTCCTGCACATCCAAGTCCCGGTGTCGGACCACCTGCCTCTACACAGATCACACCCTGATATCCGGTCCGGACCATATCTTCCAATTTCAGATCCTGCTTTTTCTCCCGGAAAAGATCCAGTACCGTCGGTACTGCTTCCCCGTGTCTTAATGCGATCGTTGAATCGGCTTTCGGATCGCAGCCAATCTGCATCACTTTCAGGCCTTTTTCTGCCAGTGCCACGGCAACGTTCGATACCGTCGTTGCTTTACCGATCCCGCCTTTTCCATATACTGCAATCTTAATCATATTATTCTTGCTCTCCTGCCCTCATAAATAATATCCGAATGTTCTATTCTCCTGCTTTCGTAATAATATTCGATATGCCGTCTTCGTGGATACCCCGTTCAGGTGCCCGATCTTACCGGATAATGTACTGATCATGTCCTGCGGTGCATCGATCGCAATGCTGATGATGTTAATCCCTTTTCTCCCGGTACGGAATTCCCATTCGTCCGATAATAAATTGCCCTGCCTCGTGAAGCAGATGATTCAACGTCTCGATCGCTTCCGGATTCTCCACAATAATCGAAATAACTGCCACTCTTGTATCCATAGATTTCCTCACTTTTTCATGCTTTTTATGTCTGCTTTGTCTTCCATGCTTAACAGATACGCGGCAGTAATTCCCCGCCCGGCTGCGGAAGTAATGCCTGCGTTCCAATCTCCGTCAACATCACAACTTTTCCCGGCTGTTCTTCGGTCACTTCACCGATAATTGCCGCATTTTTAGAATACGGACATACTTTCAATGCATCCACGATCGTCTGTGCCTGTTCTTTCGGCGCCATGATCACAAGCCGTCCTTCACATGCAAGATAGAGCGGCTCCAGTCCAAGCATTCCACATACGCCTCGTACCTCCGGTGCAACCGGAATCTTCAAGCATCCAGACGGATTCCTACCTGGCTCTGTCCTGCAATCTCATACAGCACAGTTCCGACTCCACCTCTGGTCGCATCACGGATCACATGCAGTTCATGTGTTGCATCCATCACTGCTTTTATATTCCCCCAGAGTGGTGCACAGTCACTCGTCACATCCGCATCAATTCCAAAATCTTCTCTCGCAAGAAGGATCGTGCATCCGTGTCTGCCTATATCTCCTGTCACAATGATCGCATCGCCCGGTTTTGCAAGATTTCCCGCAACTTCGACTCCATCCGTGATCTCACCGCATACCTGTTGTCGTAATAAAGACTCCGTCCACCTGGCCCTTTTCCGGCAACCTTGGTATCTCCGGATACAATACGGACACCGGCTTCTTTTGCCGTTTTTTCCATTGCTGCTGCAATCTCTTCCAGTTTTTCCATAGGAAATCCTTCTTCGATTACAAATGCGCAGGTCAGGTATAATGGTTTTGCTCCCATACAGGAAAGATCATTGACCGTACCGCAGATGGAAAGTTTTTCCGATATTTCCTCCCGGATAGAATGCCGGAGATACGATAAATCCATCCGTAGATACTGCCATCTTTCCGACTGGTGGTGTAAGAACTGCCGCATCATCCGCAGTCAGATCCGGATTGGCAAAATGTGCTTTGAAGATCATATCGATCAGCTCTGACGTCTGGCGTCCTCCTGCACCATGTGCCATCGTCACAGTTTTCCCCCACTAATCTTGCTTTTTCTTGCTTCATTATCCACATACTCATTCATCTTGTCCACTTCCTTGTTATTTTCCATCTATTTTCTTATTCTCTTCCATACATATAATATGCTGAACAGGCTCCCTCTCCGGATACCATACATGCACCTACCGGATGCTGCGGTGTACAGACCTTTCCAAATACTTTGCAGTCGGATGGTTTACATTTTCCCTGTAATACATCCCCGCATCTGCAGGCCGGATTCGCCCTTCCTTCCATCTTCGGAACCTGATATTTCTTTCTGGCATCATACATACCCCATTCATCACGCAAACGAAGTCCTGATCCCGGTATGATTCCGAGTCCTCTCCATTCACTGTCACATGCTTCCATCAGCGTATCCACCAGTCTCTGCGCTTCTTTACTTCCTTCTTCTGTCACTACACGCGGATAACAATTTACAAAGAAAGGTTTCCCTTTCTGAAAATGTGTCAGCGCAACTGCCAGTGCAGTCAGAAGTTCTTTTGCCGTAAAGCCTGCCACCACACCGCTTACACCTTCCTGCACCAATTCTTCACAAAGCTTTGTTCCTGTGATCGCATTGACATGTCCCGGATATAAGAAAATGTCTGCGCTTCCTTTTAATGCTTCGTATGCCTGCGGCATCGTTTTATTTGACGATCAGCATGGAATAGTTCGTGATTCCTTCTTCTTTTGCTTTTTGACAGACAGACATCCCGCCGGAGTCGTCGTCTCGAATCCTACAGATAAGAATACAACCTCTTCTTCCGGATGTTCTTTCGCATATTTTTCTGCATCTGCCGGTGAATAGACGATATGGATCTTCCCGCCTTCGCTTCTTGCATCTGCCAGACTCTTCTTACTTCCCGGCACACGCACCAGATCTCCGAATGTACAGATTGTCACACTCTTTTCCAGAGCCAGATAAACTGCCTCATCGATATAACTTATCGGTGTGACACAGACCGGACACCCGGGACCAGAGATCAATTCTACCTGCTTTGGAAGAAGCTTGCGGATCCCCAGACGGAAGATCTCGTGGGTATGTGTTCCGCAGACTTCCATGATCCGCACCGGCGGCCCCTGATATCCTTCTATGATCTCTCTTGCTGTTTTCTTTCCTTCACTCATTACAGAAGTTCCTCCATGAGCTGATCTGTCTCACTTTCATCTTCATCCGTAATTTTTGCAATGGCGATTCCTGCATGCACCATTACATAATCTCCCGGTTCCAGATTTTCCAGTAATTCTGAAGAGACCGATCTTTTTTGCACCCCCGCGTCTACAACTGCCGTACCATCACTGATACGGACTACTTTTGCTGATAATCCTACACACATTTATTTTCCCTCCTGAATATACTGCATGGCATATGCTGCCTGCCCCAGTGCGATCCCGCCGTCATTTGCCGGGATCAGGTGATGTCTGAGTACGGTAAAATGTTCTTTTTCCAGACCTTCTTCCACCATTCTCAACAACAGCCGATTTTGGAATACACCGCCGCTTAATGCCACACAATTACATTTTGTTTTCTTTCTGATCTTCCTGCAGCCGTCAGTTATGAGGCCTGCCAACTTTTGATGAAAGATATAAGCTAATTTTTTCTGCCTGAATGCCTTCTGTTTTCTTCTCTGTCAGATATTTTATAAGGCTTCCTATCTTCATAATCAGCCTGTCTTCCGGCTCTTTCTTTTCTTCATCCGGATCGCTTTCGCCATCTGCCGGCTCATCAATTTCCCAGATCTCTTTCTCATAAGCTTCTGCGGCAAATTCAAGTGCCATCGAAGCCTCCCTTCGAACGTAGACTTCGTCCGGATTCCGAGAATTGCACTGACTGCATCGAACAGACGTCCCGCACTGGTTGATAGCACAACATTCATTTTCCGGTCCGCCATGGCAAGAAGTACTTTACATTCCGATTCACTGCACAGGTTAAGCTTCTTTACAATCTCCATTGTCTGCTCTTTATCCTGTGTCTGCTGATAGATCAGTGAAACTGCAATTCGCCATCCTTCTTTAGCAGAAATATCGCCTCCGATCTGAAGAAATGGTTCGATACTTCCCATCCGTTCAAATCCGTGATAATCTGCAAGCAGAAGTTCGCCTCCCCAGATCGTACCATCTGTTCCATATCCGGTTCCGTCGAATGCAACGCCGATCACCTGCTCTTTCCGGTCATTTTCTACCATACAGGATAAAATATGTGCATAATGGTGCTGGATCTTTACGACGGGAAGTCCCAGTTCTTCTGCAACGACTGTCGAGTTATATTTTGGATGCAGATCACATGCTGCAACTTCCGGTTCTACCTCCAGAAGTGTCTCGAATCTGTGGATCGTCTCTTGCAACGCTTTTACAGTACGGAGATCTTCCAGATCCCCACATACGGGGACAGATAGAAACGTCCATCCACTCCGATACAGAAGGTATTCTTCAGTTCTCCGCCTGCTGCCAGCACCTGTCCTTTCCACGGCATTGTCACCATCGTCGGAAGCGGTGCATAACCCCTGGAGCGCCGGATCATATAAGGCTCTCCCTTATAAAAAATCCATCACCGAATCGTCCGCCCGGATCCGGATCTTCCGGTCATGCGAAAAGATCAGGTCACACAGATGCGACAGTTCCTCCACTGCCTCTTTGTCATCCCTGCAGATCGGTGCACCGGATACATTGCCACTCGTCATCACCAGATAATCCGGCATCTGGATCCCGTCGTCATATCGGAATAACAACATCTGTACCGGAGCGTATGGGAGCATGATGCCGACTTTCGGATTCCCCGGAGCGACAGACTTGCAAAGACCTGTACTGTCTGCAGATTTTTTCCGTTTTCAAGTAACAGGATCGGCTTCTGGTGTCCATCCAGGATCTCCTCCTGTACTTCATTTACCAGACATTCCTGCTTTACTGCTTCCACATCCCGCGCCATCACGGCAAACGGTTTTGCCGGACGGTTCTTTAATGTCCGCAGTCTCTGTACTGCTTCTTCATTCGTCGCATCGCAGCAGAGATGGAATCCGCCGATTCCCTTGATTGCCACGATCCCGCCATCCTGGATCATTTTTCTTGTGGCAATGATCGCAGCTCTTCCCCGTTCTTCCCTGCCGGTCAGATACACTTCCGGGCCACAATCGTTGCAGCATACCGGCTGTGCATCATAACGTCTGGTCGCCGGATCCTCATACTCCGAAGCACAGTCCGACACATCGGGAATTCCTTCATGCTGGTCCGTTCCCGGTCATATGGAAGCGCATCCAGGATCGTAAGTCTGGGACCGCAGCAGGTGCAGTTGATAAATGGGTGCAGATAACGCCGGTCTTTCGGATCGTACATTTCTTTCTTGCATTCTTCGCAGATTGCAATATCCGGCGAGACGAAGATCTCCCCTTTTGTCTTCTCACTTTCTATGATCTGAAAATCATTGAATTTCCCGTATTCTTCCTCTTTTACATCTTCTGTATTGATCTTCAATATGGCAGCTCTCTTCGGCGGCTGATTTTCCAGTTTCTCCAGAAAATCTTTTTACACATTTTTTCCTCTCCCTGTGCAAAGATTTCCACATAGGGACCTTTGTTACACACACTTCCGGTGATTCCGGCAGCCGCTGCATGACGGCTCACAGTCGGTCTGAAGCCGACGCCCTGCACAATTCCGTAGACACGGATTTTCTTTGTTATCATCCGTTTCTTCCCCTGTCTAAAAACATATAGGTTTCCATATATCCTGCTTACACGTTAAGCTTTCCTGACACTGCAAAATGCGTCAGCGGAATAAATGTCCCTTCAAATCCCGGAATCATCCGCTCCATACACGGATCTGCAAAGATTACATCATATCCTTCTTTTTCCACCAGCGAAAATGAAATCATCCTCTTCTTTCAGACTAATATCATCTGCGGCATCAACATTCAAATCCGTTAAAATCTCCTCTTTCCGCATGAACCATGTCGCTGTTGTGATTGCTTCTTTTTCCCCGGTTCGTTTTTCGATCTCCTTACGCACTGCATTTGCAATCACCTGCTGCTGTACGATCAGGATCTTCTTTCCTTGATAATTCACTTCCGGCACAAGTTCTGATGCCAGTGGATAGGCAATCTCATATGGTGTTCCGAACTTCTTTTGCAGATACTGCGCTGCTTTTAATGCTGCCGGAGATACGACCACATGCTTCGCTGCCAGAGAAGCATTTCTCACTTCATCCAGTCCGTCTCCCATGCCATAGCAGATGGCACGCATTCCCCTGGTCTGCATATACTTTCCGGATCTTATCTGCTGCCTTCAGGTCACTGACATCCTGCGGAGTCATGCCGATAATCCCGATACGTGGTCTGTCTTTATCATTCATATCCTCAGACTCTTCATTCTTGTCACTGAATTTCTGAAACAATGCAAGATATGCCTTTTCTTCTCCCTTTGTCATACAATTCCATTCCATCCGTATTCACCGTCAGGACCGGAAGTTCTGTCTTCTTCGCCAGCATCCGCTCCAGCGCCCGGTAATCCGTCCCGATCACTGCGGGAACCGGAGTCCCGATCACTGCTGCAAATGTCACATCCAGCTTTTCTGCCGCATCTGCAAGTTTTTCAACCAGTCTGTCGTCTCTTCCAAGAATCGCATCCATATCACGAAGTCCCGCACTGAATACCGCACTTCTGGTTTCAAACCATCTTGGCTCATCGAAGCCGCACACATTTCCCGTACATCCGCCTGCATCACAGATGATCAGCAGTCCGCCAAGTTCATATAACACCGACACTGCTCCAGACTGATCCGGTGCAAATGGTGTCAGATATTTTCTTAATCCTTTCATCGCCTACACCTCCAACAGTCTTTCGCACAAATGTCTCACACCCGCATAGCCGTACGGCTGCACTTCTTCGTTCCACATCACATTTTTCACATCCGGATGATAGTAGCAGGCATCTTTGCCAATTGTAATTGTAACCCCGCTCTCTTCCGGATCATAATACAGCATGGTAGGTTCCATATTGGAAAATACTTTTGTCTGCGGACTCAATTCAGATAAATTCTTCAGGTATACAAAATTCTCGGCGGTCAGCGTTCCATAGATCTCAGCCACCCGGAATCCATACTTTACAAGCGCCAGTGCCAGTTCGAACGGATCCCCGTTCATACATTCCCCGATGGCGAAAACTGCATCCGGCTTCGCAGATTTCAAACATTTTACGGAATCAAGTGCAGCAGCCTCCGCTTCATGATCTTCGAATGGAATCCCCAGAACATTTCCCAGTGCCTGATACTGCTTCGTTATCTTATCAATCTGGTACAATCTCCGAAGTTCGATAAACGGAATCTGCAATTTTTCATGAAAATCTTCCGCTGCGAATCTCGCTTCCGGATGTAATACCAGATTAAAATTCGCCTCTGCCATCGTCTTATATTCTTCAAAATCTCTGCATCTGGATATCTCGTGTACCGTCTTTACGCCTGCTTTTTCCAGCATTCCGTATAACTCACAGTCATCCATAAGTGGTGAGAAGAATCCCAGCAGATTCACGACATTTCCTTTTTTCTTCTTTGGTTTCAATAAAGAATATAAGGACTGGCGCACATGCACCATCGGCGGCTTCCGTCCTTCTCTTGTCAGCGCATACATATAACACGGTCTGACCGGAAGTCCTGTCTTTTCTTCGGATTTTCTGCAGATCCGTTCCATATCTGTTCCAAGAAGCGCATCCACGCAGGTAATGCAGATCATCACAACCGACGGCTTCTTCTCCAGACTGTCACAGATCTCCTGTACTGCCTTTTGGCACTTTTTTTCAAATGACGTCCCGTTACGATATCGGTCTCATCCATCGTAAGATAGAAGAACCGGTCCTCATACTGTGGCATGGAACTGATCATGGACGTATTTCGTCCACAGCAGCCCGGTGCCACGATCAGCATGATCGAATCCGGCACAGCAAGTCCCGCTCTTTTACGCCGAACCCTTCCGCTCCCGGCGAGTTGAAAGCAAGCGTCGCCGGAGAACTGTAGATCAGATGTGTATTCGACCGGAACTGTTCCGGAATATCATCTCTTCCCCGCTTCTGTAATTCTTCTACCGTACAATAATAGGCAGTTCCTCTCATACCTGTTCCTCATCTTTCCATAATATTTCCGCCAGATCATAGAAGCATTTACTGATGTCCGACTCCGGATTGCCCTCGATCACCGTCTTCCCTGGTCTTCGCAACGGTTAATTTCATCACTTCTTGGAATTTCTCCCACGATATCAAATCCATGTTCTTTTTGCAAATGTCTCTACTTTTTCGGTCTCATTTTCCACATTTCTGTGGTTCAGTACGATTCCGAACACTCTTGCATAACTTCTGTCTTCAAAGTTCTTTACTGCTTTGGAAATGTTGTCTGCCGCATAAAGTGCCATCTTCTCCCCGGATGTCACGATCAGAACCTTTCTGCATAGTCTTCCCGGATCGGCGCTGCGAATCCACCGCAGACTACGTCGCCAAGTACATCGTACAGAACCACATCGGGCTTATAGGTCTCGAATAATTTCAAATCTTCTAATAACTGGAATGTGGCAATGATTCCTCTTCCCGCACAGCCCAGTCCCGGTGTCGGTCCGCCCGTCTCGATACATAAGACATTTCCGAATCCTTCTTTTGCAATATCTTCCAGTTTCTCCGGTTCTTCGTCTTCTTCTCTCATATAATTCATGACCGGTCTTAACGGTTCCCCACCGAGCAGGTTCATCGTGGAATCTGCTTTGGGATCACAGCCGATCTGGATTACTTTCTTCCCCATCGTGGCAAATGCTGCCGCCAGATTGGATGTGACGGTAGATTTTCCGATGCCGCCTTTGCCGTAGATTGCTACTTTTAACATGTGTGTTCCTCCTGCATGTTCTTATTGCTGAAAACTTACCTTTGAAAGTTTTTCTTGTATACTTAGATATAATAAAGCACGATATACCCAAATGGCTCTCTTTCATGTTAGAAATCGCCTGATTTTGTATACCGTGCTGTAACATAACCTGCTGTTAACTACTTTTTAATGAAACGAATTCATAACTATTCCTGCTCGGGACTTACCTTTGCAGTCAGAGTCATTCTTTTTTTATTTTCTTCCCTGTATTTTCTTCTCTTTACATTCGGATAGATATCGATCACTCCGTCTGTATCAATAGGTTTATTATACTCTTTATTCAATTAGTCAGTCAACGCAAACCTGTAGTCTCTTCTTTTTTACAATTTCTCTGTCTTTACCTGCCCTTTTTTGCGCAAAGAACAGGGCTGCCGCACACATCATTTCGTACGACAGCCCTGTTCATATTTATAAAAATTGAGGAATTAATAAAATGGATAAAAGATCGGCAATACAATGAACACTGCAATGACGACGGCTCTCGGATCCGCTCCCAGTGACTCGGCAATGGTCCATGCGATCGGACATAAAATACTTTTTCTTCCGTAAATCCAAAGCTGGTCTCATATTCCTGAGATGTAGAAGTAATCACATTCAGATTATTCAGATCTGAAAAAACTTTCTTTCTGACTTTTAACTTCCCACTTCTTACTTTATATTCTCTGCTCTTATATGATCTCTTTCGCTATCTCTTCTACTATCCCTTCACGCCTTTCCGATACACCACATACGCAATCACCGCAGTCACCACTTCCGTGATCCAGAACGCATGCCATACTCCGACCGCTCCCATAAAACGGCTGACAATGAATGCCACCGGAATAATCACAACCACATATCTGCATAACGAAATGATCAGTGAATGCACACCTTTTCCAAGACCTTCCAGTGCCCCGCTGCAGATAACCGATACCGATGAAGCAAGAAATCCAAGACTGATGACTCTGAGTGCCACACTTCCGGCCTTCATCGTTATCGGATTCGCTGTAAATAATCCCATCAGCTGTCCCGGAACTGCCAGACAGATTGCCATTCCGGCTGCCATCATCACGAGTACCAGGATCAGGCCATCCTGGAAGATCTTATGTACACGCTTATGCTCTCCCGCTCCGTAATTATATCCGAGAAGCGGACGCATTCCCTGCACGATTCCATTTGCCGGAAGGTAGAGGAAGGTCTGCAGCTTATAGTAGACTCCGAGAACGAATACGTAGACTTCCCCATAGCCTGTAAGTATTACGTTCAATACAGAGATTAAAAGCGACGGAAGTGCCAGGTTCAGGCTTGCCGGAATTCCGATTACATATAATTTTTTCCACAGCTTCAAATCAGCCTTCAGATATTTCTTTCTGTATTTCACCGGAAGCGGATTCACGATATAAAAGATTAGGTACAATACTGCTCCTGCTGCCTGTCCGATTCCTGTTGCAAGTGCGGCTCCTTCGATTCCCATCTTCGGAAATGGTCCAAGTCCGAAGATCAGGACTGGATCCAGGATAATGTTGATAATCGCACCTGACATCATACAAGTCATTGACTCCACCATACGTCCGACCGCCTGAAACGTCTTCTCAAATACCAGCTGCCAAGATAATGCCGTAGCAAATAAAAATGCAATTCTCGAATAACGCACACCATAGTCCACAATCTGTGCATTTCCCGTAAACATCTGTAAAAACGGTCTCATTACGGCAATTCCCAGAATCATAAATCCGACTCCGTGAATCGTCCCTAGCAGCATTCCCTGTGTTGCCGCCCTGTCTGCCATCTTTTTATCCTGCGCTCCAAGATAAAATGAGATGACCGCATTGATTCCGATTCCAAATCCGATCATCACCGCATTGATCAGATTCTGCACTGGATACACCAGTGATAACGCCGTCATGGCATCTTCGCTGATCCTGGCGATGAAGAAGCTGTCTACAATATTATAAAGTGAACTCACCATCATAGAAATGACCATCGGCAGTGCCATCGATACGATCAATTTTAATACCGGTTGTTCTTTCATATATGTCTGATCCATATATATCCCCTTTCTCTCATATGTACTATCTATTAATCTTCTAATTCTATTGCGGATCTTTACAATGCTTTTTCTCTATTTTCCCATCTTGTCACAGATTGTTTCAACTGAATATGTAACAACAAAAAACCACATGGTTACTTCTACTCAGTAACCATGTGGCGAAAAATAGATTGCTCCAGAAAAATCCACATTCATTTTAGGGTTGTATTATAGCACTGTCTTTCAGGGAATGTCAATCACTAGTTCTATGAAATCATCTTCCATTTTTCCCTCATTTGTCACATCCGATTAACAGATCTTATTCCCGTTCGCTTTCATCTTGAATTTCATTCCCAGCATCTCTGCCGCACGCTTGCACATCAGCATACGCTGTAAGAAAATCTCAAAATAATCTAATATAGAACAGATTCCTTCATCCAGTTCAATCTCCAGCAGAATCACCTGCTTTTCGACATTTACATGCAGACTGGATGCCACTTGCCACTGCAGCATAATTCACCCGGTCATGTTTGTCAAAGCTTTCCTTGATCGTGTTCCGCACACGGTTTCTTCTTACATCCGTCTTATCCGCCAGTATCAGTGCTGCCGATACCGCATCCACTGCCATGCCGGTTGCCTCATCATGCTGACCGATTGCACTGACGATCACTGCGATGTCTTCATCCGGTGCTTTCAGATCCCGCAGTATCTGAAATGCCATGATCGCGGAACTATGTGCATGATCCACACGGTTTACACAATTTCCCATGTCATGCATATAGCCCGCTATCCTGGCAAGCTCGATCGTATGCTGGTTATACCCTAATTTTCCAGAATATTTCCGGCAGTTTCCGCCACTTTTACTGCATGTCCTCTGGAATGTTCGGTAAACCCAAGTGCTCCAAGTACCCTATTTCCCTGCTCAATATAGGCATTCACCTCCGGCATATTTTTGATTGCTTTATATGTTACTTTGCTCAATTTTATTTCGTTCCCTTCTAATTCTATAATCTATGTCTATAATCTGTGAATCGCATCCATCGCAAGTTCGGAACGCTCACATTCTTCTGCAGACATTGTAATCTGATAACATAAAGGACTGCCCTTCATGTATTCCGACGCATAACTAAGTCCATTCGTTCTCTCATCCAGAAATGGCCGGTCTATCTGATTCGGATCACCAAGCAGAATGATCTTCGTTCCTTTTCCGGCTCTTGTTATGATTCCTTTCACCTGATTCGGAGTCATGTTCTGCGCCTCGTCTATGATCAGATAGGTCTTCACAAATGAACGGCCTCTGATGAAATTCATTGCTTCTGTCTGGATCAGTCCTCTTGCAAATATCTCTTCGATCTTGCCCTGTAATTCCTGTTCATCCTGATAACGCTCTTCTTCATCCGAATCAATCAGCTGCTCTAGATTATCTACGATCGGACGCATCAAAGGTGATATCTTTTCCTGCTCGTCTCCCGGAAGGAAACCGATATCCTGGTCAAACTGCGCATTCGGTCTGCAGATCAGAATTCTTCTATATTCTCCGGTCGGATTGTTCAGCACCTTCTCCAGTCCGACTGCCAGTGAGTAAAATGTCTTCGCCGTTCCTGCCATTCCTTTTACAATTACAAGCGGTGCTTTCTCTGCGGATTTCATCAATGCTTCCTGTAAAAAATACTGTCCGGCATTCCTTGGTTTGATGCCATAAGGCTGGCTCTTTCGGAATTCTAACGATACTACTTTCTTCCCTTCAACTCTTCCAAGATGTGTCTTTTTCACAGACTGATCTGCCTTCAATATGATAAATTCATTCTCCGTAAGTTCCGGCTGGATCTTATTACCATCTTCATCGGACAAATAAAGTTCCTTCAGATGAACGCCTTTTTTTCTTGAATTCTTTGAACTTGTCTTCCGCCACATAGCAAATCTGTCTGCCGCTATACTGTCCCTCTTCTTCGATGACCTGCTCTGTGCTGAAATCCTGGGCTTCAATTCCGAGAATCTGTGCTTTTAACCTAAGGACCAGATCTTTTGTCACCAGAACGACCGGCTTTTCTTCTTCCCGGATTCCCTTACATACTTTTAAGATCCGATTATCCGGCTTATCTTCCGGAAGGCTTTCCGGCAGTTCTACATTTACACAATTGGCCTCTACACGGAGGATTCCTCCATTTTCCATCTGGACACCTTTTAAAAGGTCTCCTTTCAGTCTGAGCTTTTCCAGAAAACGGATCGCCCGCCTTGCATTTGCTCCCTTTTCTCCTTCTGCTTTCTTCAGGCCGTCCAGTTCTTCTAATACAACCAATGGCAATATCACCCTGTTTTCTTCAAAACACTGACATGCATAAGGTGCCTGGATTAAAATATTGGTATCAATAACATAGGATTTGATCATAGATATTTCTCACACTTTCTGATTTTGTTTTTTGTACATTTTCAGGTATAGTATGAAAATATTGAATTTACTCGATATTTTTGTAAAAAAGATGTTAAGTTATTCTTGAAATCTACTGAAATTTTCAGATTCATATACAGAATGATTCTGCAAAATAATACAGAGAACCTGTCAATGGCAGATTCTCTGTATTTATTATGTATTTTTATTTTCACAGATTCTTGACTATTCTCCGAGGAAATATTTTCCGTATGCATCTGCTGCCTTGATTGCTGCACATACAGTCTCCGGTGTTACCTCGAATGGCATATTATGAAGCGTATCGTTCTCTGCGCAGGCTGCTGTTGCAACTGCCATCAGTTTCTCGTCCGTCACTTCTGTGATTCCCAGTTCTTTTAATGTCACAGGCAGGCCCAGTTCGATACACCAGTCGATGATATCCTCCAGCTCGTCCGCCGGAACATTCTCCAGAACCAGCTGGGTAATGGTACCGAAGGCAACCTTCTCGCCATGGTACATATGATGGCACTCCTCCAGCACGGTAAATCCATTATGAATTGCATGTGCTCCTGCAAGTCCGCCACTCTCAAATCCAATACCGCTCAGTAATGTGTTGGCTTCGATGACTTTTTTCCACAGCCGGTGTACATCCTCCTGCTTCCAGGGCAAGTTTTGCCTTTACACCTTCTGCCATCAGAGTGTCAAAACAAAGTTTTGCAAGTGCGATTGCTGCCTGTGTAACCTGTCCGCCGGCACATGTTGTTGCCCCGCTTGCCTGACAGGCTCTTGCTTCAAAATATGTTGCCAGTGCATCACCCATTCCTGATACCGTAAGTCTTACCGGTGATTTTGCAATAATCTCGGTATCCATCAGAACCATATTCGGGTTCGCCGGAAGGAACAAATACTCCTCAAATACCCCTGCGTCTGTATAAATAACGGACAGGGCGCTGCAGGGAGCGTCTGTCGATGCGATTGTCGGGCAGATCAGAACCGGAGCTTCTTTGTAATAAGCAACTGCTTTGGCTGTATCCAGGATCTTACCACCACCGATACCGATCACGACATCACAGCCTTTTTCATTCATAATGTCTACCAGACGGTTAATCTCATTCTTACTGCATTCTCTGTTGAAATACTCATATACAGGTGTGATCTCGTATCCTTCAAATCCAGTATTTACAACGTCTCCGATACGTTTGTATCCGGATTCCGTGATCAGTACAAGTGCCTTCTTGCCATACTTCTGAGCATATTCACCCAACTTCTTCATCTCTCCTGCACCCTGTACATATTTACTTGGACTACATAAAATCTTTGCCATGATATTACCCTCCTGTAATCTTCACGTTTCATGTGTTATTTTATTAACAATCTAGTTTTATTGTATGCTTTTGATGCAGTTGTGTCAATAAGGTAGTGGGAAATATTATGGCAAAATATTATGACTAATCCTAATATATATCTTTGTGTCAATGATACAACACCAACGCATGACTATATCACAATACCGTGACAATGATCTACTTCATGTTGAATAATCTGCGCCGTCCATCCGGTATATTTCTGTCTCTGTTTTTTTGAAATTCATATCCTGATATTCCACTTCAATCTCCTGATACCGGGTGCATTTTCTCACACCAGTAAGGGAAAGACAGCCTTCCTCCGTCTCATATTTTCCGGAACGTTTTACAATCTTCGGATTGAACATTGCCACATTCATGAATCCCATATTGACGGCTATGATACATTTCTTCACGCCGATCATATTCGCTGCCATGCCGACACAGCCTTCCTCGTGCGCTTTCAATGTATCTAACAAATCCACTGCAACCTGCTTATCCGCCTCTGTCGCCGGCTTGGATCTCTGGTTTAGGAAAAATATATCTTTCATAATCGGTCTTATCATGTTTTGTTACTCTCTTTCGTATGTGTCTTCATATAATTATAGAATTCCTGATGCAGCCGCTGGAATTCTTCCGGTGCATGCATCGCATGCCGGTAAAAAATCTGTTGCCAAATTCACTCTGATATACTCTGCTTAGAACCCCTGCCAGCATTCCTGTCGGCATATCTTTGATCATATAAAGCTTTGCCGGGCACAACATTCCCTTTTGGGCGATCCACTTCAGGTTCTTTTTTTTCATCCGATAAGCTGTCAGCGTCATCAATTTTTCATTTGCACAGATTTTTTCCGGATGCCTGCTCTGGTAATAAGCATCTGCCAGCGGAATGATCACGCCAAGATGTGAGATCTGCCAGTGATGCATTTCCGGAACGATCTGATATGGAATGTGGCTTTTTCTAAATATATATGCCAGTGCTTCTTCCCTGCTGCTCTTTCTTCCTCCAATCTCACCGAATGTTGTCGGCTGGATTGCTCTTGGCAGAAGCTGTGCATCAAGAATCCCACCTTCGATACAGCCGCCCGCTCCCGGAAATGCCGGAAGGATCCTTCCTTTTCCGCAGATTTTCTCCCACCTGCCATATGGTTTGATCGTATTGACCATAGTGACAACATTCGGACTTTCATTCCTACTGATGTCTTCCAGTGCTTCTTCCACCTGATTCTCACGTACAGTCAGGAAAATAAACTGGTAACGGTCATTCGGCTTTAACTCACTGATCGTCTTAACCTCAACTTTATGCGTTCTTGTCTTGCCTCTGTACCATAGACCGTGTCCCTGTAATTCTTTTAACCGCTGCCCTCTTGCTAAGACTGTTACATCCAGTCCCGCTTTGGCGAATCTGGATGCGTAGAAGCTTCCGATGACTCCGGCGCCGTAGATTAGGATCCGCATGGTGTTTCCTCCTTGGTGTTTGTTCGTATGTTCTGTGTGGTTTCTTGTGTTCTTTGATATCTTTCTGTTATATATCTTCTGCTATAGCATCTGTTGTAATTCTAACACCCGGACTTTTTGATTTCAACACTGTCCCGGTTTATGGTGCATCTGATCGTATTTTATTTTATGTTCTAAATTTGTTAACAATTTCTTCCTAATTCCATCACAGTTTTATCACAATTCAATTCTATACTAGGAATTGTTCAAGAGAACAAACACTTTAAATCTTTTTTCATAACTTTTTCCTCAGGACTGCACTCCTCCCAAACAATGCAGTCCTATTTTTTTGCCCAATTACCGGGTAACACCCAAACAGCTTTAAAAATCACAAAATAATAGGTGCTCCCAGCACACATACTGGAAACACCTATTATTTCATTCTTATTACGAGCCACCAGGGACACTAAAAAAAGCCACAAAACTCCATCCAGACTGGTTCTGCAGATCTACAGACCGTTCACGATTTCTCTCTTTGCATCTTTCTTCCGTTCCATATTCGAAACAATAATACAACAAGATGCATCACCAGTAATATTAACCACCGTACGTCCCATATCAAAGATACGGTCCACGCCGGCAACCAGTGCGATTCCGTCAACCGGAAGTCCAACAGAGGTCAGTACCATTGCCAGCATAACCATACCTGCTCCCGGTACACCTGCGGTTCCGATGGAAGCCAAAGTTGCGGTCAGGACAATGGTCAGCATCTGCGGCAGAGTCAGCTGAATACCATAGCAGGATGCGATAAAAATCGCACATACGCCCTGATAGATTGCAGTTCCGTCCATGTTAATCGTAGCTCCCAGCGGAAGTACGAAAGAAGATACTTCTTTGGATGCTCCCATGTTTTCTACGCATTCCATATTAATCGGAAGTGTTCCAACAGATGAAGAACTTGAGAATGCGAACATGATTGCCGAAAGCATTCCCTTGAAGAATTTTAACGGGCTCATTCCGCCCATTGTCTTTACTGCAAACGAATATACAACTACTGCATGGATGATGTAGCATACATAAGCAGCCAGAAGTACCATCGCGAGTGAACCGATGATCGCCGGCCCGTTTGAAGCAATGACCGGACTCAGCAGACAGAACACACCAATCGGTGATAACTTCAGGATCATCTCCATACATTTCATAAATACATCATTCAGATCATTACAGGCTGTTACCAGTCTTGTATTTCTTTCACCTTCCCCCAGAAGGATAATTCCAAATCCAAGAATCAGTGCCGTCACGATCACCTGGAGCATATTTGCCTCCACCATCGGTGATACAAAATTTGATGGGAAGATATTTACAATCGTATCCATCAGTGAGATCGTCTGATCTGCTTTATAAGAAAGATCTGTTGTCGCAATCTTCGGAAATGCTCCTTTGAACATATTTGCCCCAATAAGTCCGAATGTAATGGCAAATGCTGTCGTACACATATAGTAAACGACTGTCTTTGCTCCAATCGATCCGACCTTTTTAATGTCCTTCATGGAAATAATTCCACACATAATGGAAAACAGTACGATCGGAACGACAATGAATTTCAGTAAATTCAAAAAGATCGTACCAAATGGCTTGATATAAGTTTCCGCAAAATTTGCGTATTTCTGCATCAGTAATCCTGCAACGACCGCCAAAACCAGTGCAATGAATATCTGTGCAGCCAGTGATAATTTTTTTTTTTTCTTTCATATTTCCTACCCTCTTCCTCTCTTTTTACAAGAGCATTCTCAAAAAATTACTCTTATACGTATACCTTCGTATTTATAAACCTTGCTATCAACATGCTCCTTACGAATGCATAGCAATAAAAAAATGGGCATTACCATACTGTGTAATGCCCATTCATTATCTTTAATATATTATCACATTGTTCTATTAAAGTCAATATGATAAACATTAGAAATTGTTGTCAGAACATTTCAAAAATTAATCCTTTAAATTCACTAAAATTCTAGTCATTTTAGCCAATTCATGTTATTATCTTAGATAGGATTTTTAACAAAACGCACAGGAAGGAGTATTTTAACAATGGACGAAAGAATTAGCCGCGTATTGGAAAAAATGAAAGAGAAAGGAATTGATCAGTTACTGGTATCTGATCCACTGCGCATCCGCTTTTTAACAGGAATCATGGTAAATCCTGGGGAAAGATTATATGCCCTGTTACTTAGAACAAGTGGAAAACATACATTATTCCTGAACTATCTGTATTATGTATCAAATACAGGATTCGAAGAAGTATGGTTCAGTGACATGGATGACCAGATCGGTGTTCTGATGGAGCACATCGATACAAAGAGCACTCTTGGTATTGACAAGACATGGCCTGCACGTTTCCTCATTCCACTTCAGGAGCGCTGCCCTGAGATGAAGACTGTATGGGGATCTGACTGCGTAGACGGTGTTCGTGCTGTTAAAAAATGAAGAAGGAGATCGAGATCATGAAACAGGCATCTGTGATCAATGATACGGTTATGGAAAGAGTTGCTAATTTCATCAAAGAAGGTATGACAGAGAAAGAAGTTGCTGACTTCATCGACGCTGAGTACCTGAAAGAAGGAGCTAGCGGAGTAAGCTTTGATACAATCGTATGCTTTCGGAGCTAACGCTGCTGACCAGCACCATACACCAAGTGAGACAAGAACTCTGAAAGCCGGAGAATGTGTCCTGATCGATATGGGTTGTGTATGGAATGGTTACTGCTCAGATATGACAAGAACTTTCTACTGCAAGAGCGTAGATGATGAGCAGGCTGCTATCCACGATCTGGTTCGTACAGCAGTTGAGAAAGCAGAAGCTGTTATCAAACCTGGTATGCGTTTCTGCGATATCGACGCTCAGGCAAGAGATCTGATTGACGAAGCTGGATACAGTGAGTACTGGAGAATCCGTCTTGGACACTTCATCGGACAGGAAGACCACGAATATGGTGATGTCAGCCCGATCAATAAAAATGTGGCTGAACCTGGTATGATCTTCTCCATCGAGCCTGGTATCTATATTGAAGGCAAGTACGGTGTTCGTGTTGAGGACCTTGTTCTCGTAACAGAAGACGGACATGAACTTCTGAATGCTGTAGATAAGAAATACCGCATTGTTGGTTAATTTTAAATCTTACATATTATTTTTTTAAGGCAGGACTTCATTTCCTGCCTTTTTATGTGGTTTTCTGTATCTACAGAACCTGCCACCGGCAGCTTCTTCCGAACGCATGGCGATTAAAATAAGCCGGAAGACATTACATCTTCCGGCTTATTCCTAATTACCATTCAAGTTCACATTTTCTATTCTATATTTTCTGACTCGGCTTTCTCTTGCTCAGCTTTTTCTTACTCAGCCTTTTCTCTACGCTCATCCAGTTCTTTTCTGACTGTCGGATAGATTTTATCAATTCCCATGAATAAGTACCAGATGATAAGTACAATTACTGTAATTACCAGTGGCAGATACAGGAACAGTCCTTTGATTGCGAAGATTGCACTTGCTGACTGAACGGCTGCTGTTCCGTCATAATGTCCGGCTGCCAGGATCCATCCAAGTGCTGCTGTTCCAAGTCCGGTTCCGATCTTCTGTCCGAAGCTTGTCACACTATAAGTAATTCCTTCTTCACGGATTCCGTCTTTCCATTCACTGTAATCTACGACATCTCCGACAATTGCGAACAGGCATGAATACAATGCCGCATGTCCGATTCCCTGTAACACCAGACCAGTGTAAATCATTGGAAGATTAACAGGTCCTGCGATTTCAAGCACCAGTCCTGCTGCGTAGAATAAGAATCCTACAAACAGTGCTTTGATCTTTCCGAATCTTTTTTGTAAATACCGGGATCAACATAATCGTAAGGATGGTCGGGATATAGTTGAACATGGTCATTGTACTGTTCAGCATCTCATCCCCTAATACGTATTTTGCATAGTAGATTCTGGATCCTCCGGTTAATCCAAGCGATGTATAGATCACTGCAAATGCAAGTGTGATCAGGATAAAGTATTTATTTCTGCAAAGGGTCTTAATTGTTTTCAGCGGATGTGTCTTCTTCTTCGCTGTTGTTTCTTTTTTGATTGGTTTGTATCTTTCTTTTGTTCCGGCAAATGTTGTGATGAACATTCCAAGTGCTACGATTGCATACACGATACTCATGCATGTCCAGCCACGCTGTCCGTTTCCAGAAATGTACCAGTGGAATCGTGATCACGTTAATCACAAGCTGTGCGATCATGGTAAATTCAAAACGGATCGTGTTCATGACATTTCTGTCGTGCTGCTCTGTGGTTACCAGTGAAAGCATTGTATTATAAGAAAGGTTAGATGCTGTAAAGCATACCGCTGCAAGGAATATGTATACAAGTAACAGGTAAATTGCTTTTCCATTTGCACCAAGGTCCGGTACTGTAAAGATCATGATCAGGCTGATGACCAGCGGTGGCGCACTCCAGAGTACCCACGGACGGGCTTTTCCCCATCTGGTGTTCGTCTTATCTATAATGATTCCCATAAAAAGATCCGATACGCCATCGAATAATCTGGCGATCAGCATCAGTGTTCCTACTATTCCTGCAGCAATACCTGCCACATCAGTACAATATATCGTCAGGAAAGAGGCTACCGTTGTCCATACCAGATTTGCTCCGATATCACCTACTCCATAACAGATTTTCTCTCCCAGAGATACTTTCATTCCATCCGCATTCTCTGTGATGGCTTCCTGTGTATTCTGTCCGGCTTTTTCTTTACTCACTCCGACGGATATTTTATCAACCGCTTCCATCTTAATTCCTCCTCTTTTTTGTTCTGAACCCACTATATCAGAATCCAAATTTTAAAAAGGAGCAATTTTTTCGGAAAGGAGTAATTTTATAAACTGTTATGCATTAATCCGCCTGTATTCATTTGGAAGCATCCTTCTTCCTGTTTAAATACTTTACTCATATACTTTGGATTGGAAAATCCAGTCATTGCAGCTATCTGATTTAATTTCAGATCTGTATCCAGAAGTAATTCTTTCACATGCATGATTTTAAATTTTCGTACCGTCTCCGTAAAGGAAGTCCCCGTTTCTTTCTTTTAATTGTGTTCCCAGATATTGCTCTGTAACATGAAGTCTTCTGGCTGTTTCTTCCAAAGTAATCCCGTCACTATAACATTCTTTCATAATTGTCAGTGCTTTTTGTACCAGATATTCAGAAGATGTCTGGTTGATCTGACTTATCTCGATCCTGGAGAATAATTCCATCATGACTGCTTCTATCTCCTCCCAGGAAACTGCACCTAAGATTGTCTTTAACACTCTCTGAACCATCAATTCCTCATCCCGCAATGTGCCACACTCCTTGGCTGTATTGATTATCGCATATGCGAAACGGATACACACTTCTCTGAGTTCCTGTGGACTGTGTACTTCTATGCGTCCATATTTCATGAATTTCTGAAAACAACCGGTAAATTCTTCTGCATTCATATGTATTACTGCACTTCTGGCCCTGTTTTCCAGCTCTGCCGGATAAATGAACTGATACGTTCTCATCTGTAGAATTTTCTCGCATTCAATCAATACCCTGTCTCCGAGTATCAGATGCCAGCCACATGCCTTTTCTAATTCCAGCTCTGTCTCAGTCAGTCTGTTAAGTCCCTTACATTCCTTCCATGTAAATACGCCACGGTCATGCAGTCTTACGGAACATGCCGGTACTACCGAATGTTTTACGTATTTCAATAATTTACTGACATCTTCCTCACCATAAAAAGCAGACCAATGCAGCCTGTTGTTTTTCACGAGGCAGCCAGCACAGTTTCCGTTCCGGATTGTGTTCTTTCAATTCCTCCAGAAATAATCCGACTTCTTTCTTCTCACTTTCATAATATTTTCCAAGGAAAATGTACATACAATACAGGCTGTGTCCCTGAATGATTCCATAATTATCTGCCAGCACAGCGTCCAGCCTTTCATTCTTCTCATATTCACCATCCAGGATATCCTTCAGAATCTTTTCCAATGAAAGAGAATTCTTTCCCCTCTGTTCTACAAATAACTCTTCTTTAATTTTTTCCAGCGTTTTCTTTAGTTCTGTCAGATTTACCGGTTTTAGCAGATAATTTTCAATTCCCAGTTCGATTGCTTTTTTCGCATAGCTGAAATCCGAGTAAGGCTGTAAGAATAATCACTTTTGTATAGATTCCTCTTGCCCGTGCTTCTTTCAGCATCTGCAATCCATCCATATCCGGCATCTGGATATCCAACATGATCAGATCCGGCATTTCCTCTTCCAGAAGTATCAGTCCTTCTGCTCCATTCTCCGCACTGCCTACGACCTGATATTCCGGACTTATCTTATTTAAAAATATGTACAAGTCCTTCTCTGATCGGTTTTTCATCTTCAATAACTGCTATCTTCATCTTTTTGTTCCTCCTGCAATGGCACAAACAAATGTACTTTCACTCCACTTGGAGATACATTTTCAAAATAAATCACTGCATCTTCTCCGTAATAAAGTTTCAGACGTTTTCTTACATTCGAGATTCCAAAATGATTCTTGATCTCTTTTCCCATATTCAGGTCTTTCAACTGATCTTCTTCTATATGCCGGCCGTTGTTTGCGATAATAATATGCATCTGTTCTTCCGCTTTGGATACCTCGATCGTCAGACGATGTGCTCCTTCATAACCACGGAAACTATATTTGATCGCATTCTCCACAAATGGCTGCAGCAGCATCTTGTGAATCTTGCATTTCCCGTACGAATCTTGAATTTTAAATTCCAGTTCAATCTCTTCTCCCAGTTTTTCCTGCTGGAGAAGGATGTATTTTTCCAGCCATCCTTTTTCCGCATCAATTGTGGTAAATTCACCGGCATCATTGATCGCATAGCGCAGGATGTCCGCAAGTGCCACCAACATCTCGCTGATCTCATATTGTTCATTCTCAATTGCTTTCCAGTTGATCGTATCCAGAATATTATAAAGGAAATGTGGATCGATCTGAGCCTCTAATGCAGAGATTTCTGCATTCTTCTGCTCCATTGCCGATTCTTTTACCTGTCCGATCAAATTGTGGATACGTTCCGACATTTCATTAAATCCTTCAGATATTTCCTGAATCTCTGTACTGTCTTTTTCTTTGACTTCAAGCTTTTCCCGGAAATTATCTTTTTTCGAGATTTTTCATTGCATCCACAATGTCATTTACCGATATCATGACCGGTTTGGTAACACGATAGATCAGAAGGACAAAGATCAGCAGAACAGCAAGCGCTACCATGATCCAGAATATCACCTGTTCTTCAATTGCTTTCTGATATTCACGAATCGACTGACATAAGAGGATTGACCAGCCGCTTCTGGCATTTTTGATTGCCTTCTGATTAACCTTTGCACTATCCAAAGCCTTCTCTTGCCGGCCAAGCATCTTTGTATCTTCTGCCCCTACGATCATTCCGTCTTTCACAAGATATACTCTGGACCCTTTTCCTGCGCTTAATACCGATTCCAGTTCATCCAAATTGACAGACAGGATTACATATCCTAGATCCTCACTGATATCCCAGTAATTAACCACCTTTCTCCCGATATGAAACATACGCTCAGGATTGTCCGTATCTTTATCAACATCATAGGACAGCAGCTTTGTCTCATCCGGAATTTTTACCTTTTCCATCCATGTACTATTCACCGAAGATGACGACAGTCGGTCGTAAAATATCCGCCTCTTGTCTGAAAGCACAAGCTGGATTCCGTCAACTCCTTCATTTCTATTACAGATATGGGCAAAATCTCTTCTCATATTATATGCATCCGCTTCCGGAATTTCTTCCGAATCATTTGCATTTACTACAAGGCTCAGAAATTCTTCATCTGTTGTAATAGCATAAAGTAACGTTTCGTATTTATCCAGCGTCATATTCAGGCTCTGATTTGCTTTCTGCAGGTCAGCCTCTGCCTGATTGTTCATATTCTCTAATGTACTTGTCTTTAATCTCTCCTGCGATATCAGTGCAAAAATAGCAAGCGGAATACATGCCGTAATGATAAATGACGGGATTAATATCTGCCGGAGATTTTTCTTTCGCTTTTTCATCTTTTTCTGCTCCAATACTCTCTATCTTTTCCGCACTTTTATCCAGTATCGTCTGTGAATCGTTTTTCATTTACCAGGATTTCTCTTAATGTATCGGAAAGTGTCAATGAGATCTGCGGCCAGTTTCTGCTGATCTCTCTTGTCCTGGCATTCTGATACAGATCTATAAATGTCCCTTTTTCCTTATCATTTTCGAAACTGTTGCTGCATAATCTCCTGCCTTGGTGCAAGAAATCCGAACTCATCTATGTACTCTTTCATCCGCTTTTTGTCTGCAAGAAATTTCAAAAACTGAATCGCATATTCCTTATTTTCATTATCTGCCACCGCCAGAATCTCTCCTCCGGCCACCGTAACCGGATTCTCTCCGCATGGAATCGCCGCAACACCAAATTCAAGATCCGGATTGCCTTCACGGATACTGTCGATTGCCATAGAGGAATTGAACATCATTGCGATCTTTCCCTTTATAAACTGATTCGTCAGATCTCCCATCGTTAAGGGAAATACTCTGCAGACTTAAGCTTCCTTCCTGTTCCATATTTTTCAAAAACAAAAAAGCCTGCTGCCCGGTTGCTGTATTAATACGATGGATATCGCCACCCATAGACCACAGGATCGGAAGGAAACTCATACATACTTTCTTCCGTCTGCAATGCCGTGATTGCGAATCCTTTTATCGTTTTATCACTGACCTTCTCCGCAACCTCTTTGAATTCTTCCCAATTCTCCGGGAACCTTGCATCCTGCTTTCTCCAGAATCTTCTTATTATAGAACATTGCCGTACAGTTCACTCCAAACGGCTGTCCATAGATTCTTCCATCCGCAGAACATGGTGCCAGCGCTTTTTCTGAATACTCCTGTAATTCCGGGATCTCATCTGTCAGATCTGCAAATGGTTTCATCTGATGAAGGAATTGAAAATCAGAGGAATCTACCAGTGCAATATCCGGCATCTTTTCTTCCGCCATGGACAGTGCCAGCTGTTTCTTAAAGT
>VOFC01003023.1_pt1 | contig 52510 bp, 57 predicted proteins | sample 5384161 | NCBI WGS metagenome assembly VOFC01 (sample SAMN12384722, study PRJNA508395) | human gut metagenome | isolation source: healthy gut B | host: Homo sapiens | reverse complement strand
GCAGAAATTCCTCGGCGTCCGCGCTCCGCTGACCGACAAGATGTCATGGGCTGTTACCGGGGCTTCGGTCGCCCTGCTCGACCCCAAGGCATGCCTCGATGCACCCGCCCCGGCCCAACCTTCGCGCACGGTGATGTCCCATGCCACGTCCGAGGACGAATTTTCGCGCCTCCAGGCCGACAAGAACGACATGGCGGTGCTGGCGTTGGAAGACGCCGCCCGAGAAGCCGCCAACACGATCTTTTCGCTTCGCAGGCACCGTATCGAGCTCATCACGGGCGAAGCGGGCGAAAATGTCTTCGGCGAGGGGCTGAAAGCCGCCCTGGCCGAGATCGAACGCCTCGAACAGAGCTATCTGGAGCTCTTCCTGGGCAAGCGTGTCGTCACCACCGAGACCCGCCGCTATGTGGTCTATCCGCAATCCGACAAGAAGCAGTATATCGTCTGCCGTTTCAGCGCCGCCGCAGGGCTGCTCCCCGAGAGCGACCTTTCGGGTGACATGGTGCTGTTGCAGATCGAACCCTCAGGCAATACGGCTACCGCCGTCGAGGCTTCGGCCAAGGAGTCCAATACCGTGACCTGTCGCGTGGCCGACCCGTCGGTCTGCACGGTCATCGCCGGCGGCCGCGAGTATGCCCGCGCGGTGCTTCCCCTGTTCGAGTTCGGCCGCACGATCAACGTCGCGCTTCCCCGCCGCAAATAGCTTTTACCGATGGATTATACGTCGCGTATGGTGGCGCTGCTCAGGGAGTTGCGCCGCGAGCGTAACGGTGCCGTAGCCGATTCGATGCGCTATTACGGCACGCCTTACGGACTGAATTACGGGGTGAGCCTGCCCACATTGCGCCGGATAGCGCGTGCGGAGGCGCCCGACCACGGTTTCGCCCGTTACCTCTACCGGCAGGATGTCCGCGAACTGCGCCTTGCCGCATTGCATATTGCATGTCCGGCGTGCCTTACGCCGGATGAGTTCCGCATGGGCCGCAGGCATTGTCAATTCCGAAATCGCCGAGGAGGCCGCTTTTGCCCTGCTGAGCCGAGCCGAGGCGTTCCCCGCGCTGTTCTCGGCGTGGATCGCCTCGCCCGATGCGTTGTTGCAGTATGCTGCCCTGCTCGCCGCCGCGCGCAGTCCCCGCCTTACTGCCTCATGGGTTGCTCCGGCCGTCGAAGCCGTGCACCGCAATGCAACGGCTGAGGCGACGGTCGAAACGCCGGCCGAAGCGACGACCGAGGCGACCGCCGCCGCAATTTCTGCCGCTGCGGATACCTCTGTTGCACCGGGTGCCTTTGTCTTTGATACGTCTGTTACGGAGGCCTCTTCTCCGGAAGTTACCACGCCTGCTTTCGGCGATTCTTCCGTTGGCGACACCCCTTCCGCTGCAATTGCCTCAGCCGCCCCAGGCGCTTCTCCGGCCGCAGACCCGCATGTCGCCTCCCCGTGTGCTGCCGGGCAGCAGGTTTCCTCCCGGCCTCTGGCGCAGCATCCCGTCCCCGCCGCCCGCCTTACGGCTCAGGGGTGCGGTGGCGCTGCTCGCGGCCGTCGCGGCGCAAAACGAGGAGAACCGGCAGGCGGTACTCCGCGCAGCCGGTTCTCTGGGTAAGCTCCCTGCCGAAGACTACGTCCACGAGGAGCTCGCCTGGCGTCTGGAGGCATAGGCCTCCCTTTCATGCATTGTTTGTTTCGCGCGGGAGTTCATCGCTGTGCCACTTGTTCGCGCTTTTCCAGCTCCCGCAGCACGTTTACCAGATGGTCGTAACCCACGCGGCCGCTCTCGCGCCACAGTACTTCGCCGCGGCGGAAGAACATGAGCGTCGGCACCGACATGATGTTGTAGCGGTGCACTGCGTCCAGCATTCCGCGGTCGTCGATATCTACCTTGTATACATCCACGCGGCCGTTCATCTCCCGTTGGAACTTGTCGATGGCGGGGTGCATCATCTGGCATGGCCCGCACCATGTGGCGAAAAAGTCCACGAACGTCAGCGCGTCCCGCCAGATGATCTTATCAAAATCCGTAGTTGTCATTCTGTCTTCCCTTTTTAGTTCATCTCTGCCCATGTGACCCCGGCGTAGGCCTTGTCCGCCAACTCCTTTTCCGCATAGCTGATCGTGCGGCGCAGCCCTTCCGCGAGCGGTGTACGGGGCACCCAGCCCAGCTCCCTGCGTGCTGCCGAGATGTCGGGTGCACGCCGCCTTGCGTCGTCGGCCCGTGCCGCCGTGTGTACGATCCGCGAGCGGCTCCCGGTCAGCGCGACGATCTTCTCCGCCAGCGCCCGGATGGAGATTTCATGGTTGCTGCCCAGGTTCACCGTGCGCACCGCCCCGGCCGACGGCGGTGCTTCCATCAGCCTGACGAGCCCCTCCACGAGGTCTTCGACCCAGCAGAACGTGCGTAGCTGCTCCCCGCTGCCGTTGACGACGATGTCGCGGTTCTGCAAGGCCGCCACGACCATCTTTATCACCACGCGCTGATCCATCGGGTCGGCGCCGCTGCCGTAGGTGTTGAATATGCGGGCAATGCGTGCGTCGACGTCGTATTCACTGTTGTATGCCCTGTGCAGCGCTTCGGCGGCGCGCTTGCCTTCGTAGAGGATGTAGTGTGTCGAACAGAAGTTACCCGGCTCGCTTGCCGGATCGCGGTGCCCGATGCCGTAGATGTTTCCCGCCGAGGCGAAGACCACCCGCGCATGTTCGCTACGGGCTGTCTCGAGCGTGTTTATGGCACCCAGCACGCTCACGCGGAGCGTCTCCACCGGGAGCGCCTTGTTGTAGCGTACGCGCGACGGCGACGCGAGGTTGTATATCTCGTCGCAGCGGATGCTGAAGCCGTTGATGATGTTGTGGTGTACATACCGGAACAGGGGATGCTGTAACACGCCCCGCAGCAGGGGCGAGTTGACCGCATCGCGGATATCGACACAGAAAACCTCGTGCCCTTCCTCCAGAAGGCGCAGGCAGAGGTGCGTGCCGATAAATCCCACCCCGCCGAGAACGACTATTCTTTTTTGCATCTCTTACTCCTTTTTACGGGTGTAAGAGCAAAATCTATTCCACAAAAAGGGCCCGTGGCAGTTGGTCTACGCTGTTTATCGTCACGACCTCGATCCCTTTGGGGCGTTTGGCGCCCTTGCCCAGATACCCCGATACGACGATGCGTTTGAATCCCAGGCGTGCCGCCTCGCTGATGCGCTGTTCGGTGCGGGGTGCGGGGCGCACCTCGCCCGAGAGACCGATCTCGCCCGCGCAGCAAACTCCTTCGGCGATGGGCCGGTCGTAGTACGAGGAGATCACCGCCGCGACCACGGCCAGGTCTAATCCCGGGTCGGCGACCTTGAACCCGCCGGCGAAATTCAGGAAGACGTCCTTCTGGAACATCTTCATTCCTACGCGTTTTTCCAGCACGGCCAGCAGCATGTTCATGCGCTTGGTGTCGTAGCCCGTCGTCGAACGCTGGGGCGTACCGTATGCCGCGCCGCTCACCAGTGCCTGCACCTCGATCAGGTAGGGGCGCACGCCGTCGGCCGAAGCCCCCACGGCGATGCCGCTCAACGGCTCCTCGTAGTGCGTGAGCAGAATCTCCGAGGGGTTGTCCACGCTCCGCAATCCCCCTTCGAGCATCTCGAACACACCGATCTCGAACGTCGCGCCGAAACGGTTCTTGATGCCGCGCAGGATGCGGTAGATGTTGTTGCTGTCGCCTTCGAATTGCAGGACGACGTCGACGATGTGTTCGAGGATCTTGGGACCGGCGATGGCCCCGTCCTTGGTGATGTGGCCGATGATGAAGATCGACGTTCCGGTCGTCTTGGCGTACTTGAGCAGCGTCGCGGCGCATTCGCGGATCTGCGACACGCTTCCCGCCGACGAGTCCAGCAGGTCGGTGTAGATGGTCTGTATCGAGTCGATCACCACCAGGTCGGGTCTGTGTTCGCCGATCTGCCTGACGATATTTTCGAGCAGCGTCTCGGGATAGATCAGGCATTCGTCGTTGCCGATTCCGATGCGCCCCGCGCGCATCTTGATCTGCTCGGCCGACTCCTCGCCCGAAACATAGAGGGTTTTCAGTCCGTTCGCCGCCAGCGCGATTTGCAGCGAGAGGGTCGATTTGCCGATTCCCGGCTCGCCGCCCACGAGGATCAGCGACCCCGGCACCATCCCGCCGCCCAGCACACGGTTCACTTCGCTGTTGCCCACGTCTATGCGGCGGTGTTCGCTTTCGCGGATGTCGCCTACGCGCTGGGGTTTCGCCGCGGGCAGCGGCCCTGCGGCATTGGCCGCCACGGAACCGCTTTCACGGGCTATGATCTCCTCCGTAAAGGTGTTCCACTCGCCGCACGAGGGGCAGCGCCCCAGCCATTTGGGAGCTTCGAACCCGCAATTCTTGCAGAAAAAGGCCTTTTTGACTTTTGCCATCGGTGTATTGTCGGTTTGTAAAGGGTCTTCGCAGCCCTTAGAAGGGGTGCGTCGTGTATTCCAGCCTCTCGACCTTCGTGATGCCGGCCGTGGGGTAGAGCGCCTGGTATTTGGCCGTGAGGTCTACGGTCAGCAGCGTGAGGCTCTTGCCCTCCTCCGAATAGTAGGAAACCGCATAGGTGTAGTCGGCGTCCTCGTAGAAGAACCGCAGCTGGTCGGGTTTGTCGGGTTCCTTGTTGAACGACCCGGTGATCGGCGCGGCGTCCGGCGCGGGTGTGATGTAGAGCCATCCGCTGTTGTGGTAGAGGAATTCGAGCACGTAACCGCCCCCGGCCTGTACCGGGGCTTCGGCCAGCACGTCCGCGCGTATGGCCTCGATTACCGGGTCGGGTTCAGGTTCAGGTTCAGGGTCAGGGTCAGGGTCGGGTTCCGGCTCCGGTTCGGGCTCGTCTTCGGCCGTTGCCGTTGCTGCTGCGCCGAGCGTGACGGTGGCTTCGACCCGGCTCACCGGATAGCTTGTCGTGTAGTACGGTTCCGATTTCTCCCCGCAGGCCGCGAGTGCCGCCGCGAGGATCAGTATGGCTATGTATCTTATGGCTTTCATCCTTCCGGTATTTGTCAAAGTCCCAGTTCCTGATCTATCAGCACGACCAGCATGCGCCCTGCGGGCCAGCACCGCATCATCTCCATACGCGTGTTGCACACGCGGTCGGGCGAGTTGCAGTCCGAGCATACGCCCGTCCGGGCGCACGGCGTGCGGAACCCCGGGTGCCGTGCGACGTTTTGCGGTGCGGCGATCGTGCGGATGCGCTCCTCGGCCTGGGCACGGTCGGCGACGATCTTGTTGCGTCCGGCCACGATGACCACCTTGCGGGGCCCGAACGCCACCGGGGCGATGCGGTTGCCCACCTTGTCGAGCCAGTGGAGCGAGCCTTCCATGCTGATGGCGTTGACCCCCGTGATGAAGAGGTCGGACATCAGCGCCTGCCGGCGTATCTCCAACCGTTCGGGATAGCTCATCGCGGGGTCGAACCCGTCGAGCAGCTTCCAGCGTCCGTCGCCGCGCAGCCACCCGACGATGCCCGTGGCGTGCATCGTTTCCGAGTCGCCGAACGATACTATTTCCGGCCGTTCCCGCTCCGCGATGGCTTTCAGCACCGCGAACGCCTCGGTGATGTCCTTCACCGTTTCAACCTCAAAATGGTGTCGCCGTAATGCTTCGGCGCAGTTTGCCAGTTTCATCTGTTTCGAATTGTCCGCCCCCGAGGAATCCCTCAGGGCTATAATTAAGGTACGAAATTATAAGGTAAATCGCCGCCCCGAGTGCCAGGATTACCACGATCCATCCGATGATCCGTTTTCTGCGCCGTTCCCGGCGGGTCTCTTCCCGGATCTCGGCTTTGACGCGTTCGACCGTTTCGGGCGGGAGTTCTTCCCGACGCGTCGGATGACCGGCCCTGTCCCTGCCCAGCAGGTCGAGCATCTTCTCTTTCTTGCTGCGGGGCTGCCGTTTGCGGCGGTTGGCCGCGAGCCGTTGGATCATGTCCTGTACATGCCCCAGCAACATATGCCTACTTGATAAAGAACCTGTATATGTCGTTCCCGTTGGCGTACAGCAGCAGGAACAGGATGATGACCAGCCCGACGTACTGCGCGCCTTCTAGCACCTTGTCGCTCACCTTGCGTCCCGTGACCATCTCCCAGAACGTGAAGATCGCATGCCCGCCGTCCAGGCCCGGTATGGGCAGGATGTTCATCACCGCGAGGATGATCGACAGGAATGCCGTCTTCAACCAGAAATCCTCCCAGTTCCAGGCCCCGGGGAAAATACTGCCGATGGCGATGAACCCGCCCAGCTCCTCGTACATCTTGGTCTTGGGCTGCACGATCATCTTCAACTGCTCCCAGTAGGACGAAATGACTTTCCCGGCCTTTTCGATGCCTGCCGGGATCGACTGCCAGAAGGTGTACTCCTGTGTGCGCAGCGTATAGGGGTTGCGTGCTATCACGCCCAGCTTGCCCTCGTCGGACACCGGGACGGCGATCTGCAGCAGCATGTCGCCTTCGCGCTTCACCGTCAGGGTCACTTCCCCGCCCGCCCGGGTCTTCAGATATTGCTGGTAGCCGGAGTATTCCAGCCCCCGTGCGTCGTCGATGGCCACGATCTCGTCGCCGCGCCTGAGCGCCGCCGCCGATTCGTACACCGCGCTGTCGATCAGGAACGGCACACGCAGCGTAAAGAGGTCTTCGTAACCTTTGGCCTGGCGCATCTCGATCAGCTCGTCCAGCGGCAACGTCAGCTCCACGTGCTTCCCGCCGCGCTCGACGACGACCTTCCGCTCGCCTTCGGTGATGAGCAGCGAATTGAGTATCTTGTTGATGTCGCCGACCGGTTCGCCGTCGATGGTCACGAACTTGTCACCGTCCTCGAAGCCGAGTTTGTGCCCCGCCTCGTTGAAGTTGTAACCCCATTTGGCGTCCTCGTTCGAGAAGTAGGTGTCGCCCCACGTGTAGCAAACGGCGCAGTAGATGATGATGGCCAGCAGGACGTTCATCATGACGCCGGCCACCATTACCAGAAGGCGCTGCCAGGCGGGTTTGGCCCGGAATTCGTCGGGTTTCACCGGGCCTGCTTCATCTGTTCCTTGTCCATCGATTCGTCGATCATGCCGGCGATCTTGACGTAGCCGCCCAGCGGCAGCCAGCCCAGACCGTACTCCGTGTCGCCCCGCTTGAACTTGAAGAGCGAAAACCACGGGTCGAAGAAGATGTAGAATTTTTCGACGCGGATCTTGAAAGCCCGGGCCATCAGGAAGTGCCCGAGTTCGTGAATGCCCACCAGGATGGTGAAGCAGAGGAAAAACTGAATGATCTTGATGATTATATCCATGTCTGTCTTTTGGTTACAACGCTAAGTATTCCGCGGCCAGCCGCCGGGCCTCGTCGTTCGCTTCGGCGTAGTCCCCGAGGGTGGGGGCGGCGGCGAACGAGGCGCGCCCCAGGGCGTACTCGATGGCGCGCACGATGTCGAGCCATGCGCACCTGCCGCCGAGGAACGCCGCGACGGCCACTTCGTTGGCGCCGTTCATCGTGCAGGCCGCCGTGCCGCGCCGCCGCAGACAGTCGTAGGCGATCTCCAGCGCCGGGTATTTCGCCCGGTCGACCCCGGCGAATGTCAGCTGCGGGTGCGCCATGAAATCGAACCGCTCGCCGGGGCGGGTCGCCCGCCGGGGGTACATCAGCGCGAAACTGATCGGCATACGCATGTCGGGCGTTCCCAGCTGGGCCTTGATCGCCCCGTCCTCGAATTCGACCATCGAATGGACGATCGACTGCGGGTGCAGCAGCACCGTTATTTTCTCCACCGGGGTGCCGAACAGCCAGTGTGCCTCGATCACCTCGAACCCCTTGTTGACCAGCGTCGAGGAGTCGATCGTGATCTTCGCGCCCATCTCCCACTGGGGGTGGCGCAGCGCCTGTTCCACGGTCACGTCGGCCAGTTTTTTCGCACGGCAGGTCGCGGAATGCGCCGCCGCTGCACGTGATGATGAGCCGCCGTATGGGCGACTGCTCGCCCACCAGGCACTGGAAGATGGCCGAATGTTCCGAGTCGATCGGCAGGATCGGGGCACGCTTTTCGGCCGCCAGCCGCATTACGTATTCGCCGCCCACCACGAGCGACTCCTTGTTGGCCAGCGCCAGTTTCTTTCCGGCGCCGAGCGCCGCCACCGTCGGCGCCAGCCCGGCGTAGCCTACCAGCGCGTTGACCACCACGTCCGTATCGCCGCCCGCCGCGACCTGGGCCACGGCATCCTCTCCGGCGTAAACCTTCACGTCGGTGCCGGCCAGCGCATCGCGCAGCTGCCCGTAATAGCGTTCGTCGGCGATGACTGCCGTGTCCGCGTCGAATTCCCGTGCCTGTGCCGCGAGCCGCTGCCAGTTGCGGTTGGCCGTCAGCACGCGCACTTCGAACAGGGCGGGGTTCTCACGCACGATGTCGAGCGTCTGCACGCCGATCGAGCCCGTCGAACCCAGTATTGCAAGTCGTTGTTTCATGCCTGTGCGTCAGAATACGATGTACCCTTCTGGGTCTACGGGCTTGCCGTTGTTCCAGAGTTCGAATTCGAAAAGCCGCACCTCGCCCTCTTCCGCCTCGGCGTTGTAGCCGACCATCTCGCCCGCGCGGATGGTCTGCCCCGTGGTGACGAGCGACTGCGAAAGCCCCTTGTAGACCGAGAGGAGGTTGTTCGCATGCTGCAGCTCGACCATGTAGCCCGTCTCGGGCGTCCAGAGGCTCAGCACCACCGTGCCGTTGTCGATGGCCGTGATGCGGTCGCTGGCCGCCGCCGCAATACGTATGCCGAAGTTGCCGTTGCGGATGTCGAACCGGTCGGTGATGATCCCCTCCACGGGTTTGGCCAGCTCGATCGCCTCGCGTACCGAACGCCGCGACCCGCCGCTGCGGCCCGCGATGGCGTACGGGCCGTCGCCCTCCATCTGTGCCCGCAGGAGCGAGTCTTCGGGCGAGGGCATCACCAGCACCTTGCTGGCGCGCGTGCTGTCCGATGTGGCGAGCGTGCGCGCCACGGGAGTTTTGCCCTCCATGATCAGGGCGATGTTCTGGTTGTAGGTGAGCATGTCGTTCATGACGCGCTGCATGGAGTCGAGCCGGATGATATTCTGGATGAGGCTTTCGCGCGAGCGGTCGGCCTCGGTGCGGTATCCCGGCAGGAATTCCAGGATCGGGGAGTAGGCCACCAGCGACAGGACGAGGATGAACAGCAGCAGCACGAACGACAGGAAGGCCGCGAAGATGCTGGCCGGCGAGAGGTGCATGTGCCACTCCTCGCTGTTGTCCGTGGCATTGAGCATGTTGAAACGGCGTTTGCGGAAAAGCCCGCGCCACCATGCCCGTATGGATTTGAAAAATCTCATCGGTTTATGACATTATGAATGCAAAGATAACCAAATTCATAGAAAACCTTTGCGGAACGCGCCGAATTTTTTAACTTTGTGATCGTTTAGAATCAACGCAAAAAACAGCTGAAAAGTATGGTAAAACCCACATTACTGGTACTCGCCGCGGGCATGGGTTCCCGTTACGGGTCGCTCAAGCAGATGGACGGCGTCGGCCCTAACAACGAGGCCATCATCGATTATTCGGTCTACGACGCCATCCGGGCCGGCTTCGGCAAGGTGGTCTTCGTCATCCGCCACTCTTTCGACAAGGAGTTCCAGGAGGTCTTCTCCGCGGAGCGTTTCGGCGGACGTATCGCCGTGGAGTATGTCTTCCAGGAGCTGGACTACCTGCCCGAAGGGGCTGCCGTTCCCGAAGGTCGCGTCAAGCCGTGGGGCACCAACCACGCCGTGATGATGGCGGCCGACGCCATCCACGAGCCGTTCGCCGTCATCAATGCCGACGACTTCTACGGTGCCGAAGCCTACCAGACCATCGGCGACTACCTTTCGCAGTTCGGCGACAGCAAAAACCGCTACTGCATGGTCGCCTACGACCTCGACAAGACCCTTTCGGACAACGGTACCGTTTCGCGCGGCGTCTGCGGTGTGGATGCCGAGGGCAACCTCACCTCGATGGTCGAGCGTACGCAGATCGAGCGTATGCCCGACGGCAGGATCGTCTTCCACGACGGCGGCGCCGACGAAGTACTGGCCGGGGACACGCCGGTGTCGATGAACCTCTTTGGCTTCACCCCCGATTTCTTCACCTATTCCAGGGAGTATTTCAAGACGTGGCTCGCCGGGAACAAGGAGAACCTCAAAGCCGAGTTCTACATCCCGACGATGGTCAACAAACTCATCGGCGAGGGCGCGGCGTCCCTGCGCGTGCTCCGTTCGGCGGCCCAGTGGCACGGCGTCACCTACAAGGAGGACAAACCCGCATTGATGGCCTCGATCGAGAAGATGATCGCCGAGGGCAAATATCCCCGCAACCTCTGGGCATAATTGCCGGTTGCGGCATCGCATATGCAAAAGGGCGGATGTTTTCATCCGCCCTTTTGCATATTGCTTGTGCAGTGCCGTTTGGCAGCCGGCTTCGGAAAGCCTGATGTGCCTTCGGTTTGGCCGGCTCCCGCGGCGGCTCAGTCCAGGAAACCTTCCCTGACCAACTGCTCCCGGATGCGCGTCCAGTCCGCTACGGGGCGTTTCACGCCGTCCACGAACCGGATCGGGCAGCCGAGGCTGCTGTCGTCGATGTAGAGGTCGGCGTGGACTTTCGGCGAGGATGTCCAGCGCTGCTGCGAAGGGTTCTCGTTCACGGCGTAGAGCGGGATTCCCCGCTCGCGGAACCACCGGATCGCGTCGTCGAGCAGCTTGCCGTGGCGCATCGTGTAAAGGATCAGGCGGCAGCCGTTGTCCGTAAGTTCCTTCAGTACGGGTACGGCCCCGGCGTCGTCGCCTATTTCGGGATATGCGTGTGTCACGACCGTCCCGTCGAAATCGACGGCGATCAATGCATTGAACGTATAGCCATTTATTCCTTGTTCCTAATTCTACGTCCGATTTTGCTGAAGAAGATTTTCAGGCGCTTGCGGTAGCTGGTCTCCTTGTAATCGTCGTATCCATACCCGTAACCATACCCGTATCCGTACCCGTAGCCATATCCGTACCCATAGCCGTAACCGTACCGTGGCGGCGGGTGCGCGTGCCGTTGAGTACGACGCACATGTTGCGGAATTTCTTCTCGCGGTAAAGCCGTTCGATGTCGGGCAGCTGCCGGCGGTCGAGCACGCCTTCGCGCACGATATAGATACAGAGGTCGGCCAGCCGGTCGGTGATGACCGCGTCGGCCACCGACATGGCCGGGGTGCTGTCGATGAATACATAGTCGTAGCGGTAGTCTCCCGCAGCTCTGCGATCAGTTTGTCCAGGCGATCCGAAAGCAGCATCTCCGTGGGGTTGGGCGGCTGGATGCCGGCGCAGATCACGTCGAGGTTCTTGTGTACGTCCATCGGCGTAATCAGTTCGCCGATGTCGGTGATCGTCCCGGCCAGGTAGCTCGTGATGCCTTTCTTGCTGTTGCTGCGGCCCAGCGTCGTGGAGAGCGCGTGGCGGCGCAGGTCGAGGTCGATCAGTACGACCCGCTTCCCGGCCGTGGCGAGCGTCATCGCCAGGTTCATCGCCACGAACGTCTTGCCCGCATGGGGGTCGGACGAAGTGAAGAGCACGCACTTGATCTCCTTGCCCGACGACACGTTCATGAAGGTCATGTTCGAACGCAGGATGCGGAAAGCCTCGGACAATGCGTCGCGGCCGGTTTCCCGGACGACGATGCCGCCCCTTTGTTCTCGCCTTCGAGGAAGGGAATGTCCCCCAGGAACGGGGCGCTGATGTTCTCTTCGATGTCCTTGCGGCCGCGGATGGTCGTGTCGAGCATGCCGATCAGGTAGATGATGCCGAAGGGGATCGCAAGGCCGGCCAGCAGGCTGATGCCCAGGATGATCATCGAACGGGGCGACACGGGCCTGGGACTGCCGTATGCCTGGTCGATCGTACGCGAATTGCTTTCGGCGACGGCATAGTTGAGCTGCGTCTCCTCCTGCTTGTTGAGCAGGTAGAGGAACAGCTCCTCCTTGATCTTCTGCTGGCGCATGATGTCTAACAGGACTTTCTCCTGCGACGGCATGGTGGATATGCGGTGATTGGCCAGCGCCTCCTCCTTGCGCATGTTCGAAAGCTGTATTTCGAGCGTCGAGACGTGCGAATTGAGCGAAGCGATGATCGAGCGGCGCACGGCGGCCAGCCCGTTGTCCATGTCCTGGATCACGGGGCTGCGCTCCGAACTGTTTTCGAGCAGTTTCTGGCGGCGCAGGATGGCGTCGTTATATTCGGTGATCTGGGCGACGATCCCGTTGTTGGTCAGCGAGGCGACCATCGGGATCAGGTCGCCCGCATGCGACGGGTCGTTGAGGTATTCGCGGATGAAGTCGGCGACGCTTATCTGATTCTCGATCGAAAGCCCTTCGACCTTGAATTTGCTGCTCTCGGTGATGGATCGGGTAGCCTCCGAGGTGATGTCGATCATCTGGTTGCTCTTCTTGATCCCCTCGATTTCGCTGTCCACGACGCCCAGTTCCCGTCCGATGGCCAGCATACGCTCCTTGATGAAGGCGTTGGTCACGACCGATACCTGCCGCTTGTCGGCGATGGCGTCCTCTTCGTACACGGCGATCAGCGTGTTGATCACGTCCTCGGCGCGCCGGGGTACGGTGTTGTTCATCGAAATGGTCACCACCGAGGCCTGCTTGTTGGCCACGTCGCTCTTCACGGCGGCGCGGTAGGCGTTCGTCGTGACCATCGGCGAACTCTTTGGTGACGGTGATGGGCCTGTCCACATAGGTCGAGTCCATGAACGGCGTCTTGTGTACGACCATCTGCCCCAGCGGTGTAGGGATCGTATCGCCGTACTGGCCGCGGATGACCCTGCGCTTCTCCTGCTTGGTGAGATACTTGTCGTCGAAGTCCGCCAGTTTGATCCGGCCGTCCTCGAGCTCGGTCACCTCGAGCGAAAGGCGCTGGTTGTCGTCGTCGATGAAATCGACTTCGATGGGCGAGCGTCCGTAGAGGTCGAGCGTCCGCAGCCCGTCCCGTACGGAGTATCGTTGACCGTCAGGTGGAGGCGCTTTACCACCTCGGACATCAGCCTGTGCGACTGGAGGATGTAAACCTCGTTGTCGACGTTGCGGCGGTTCTGGAAACCTACCAGGTCGCTGAATGCGCCCAGTTCCATGTCGCCGCCCTTGCGGCTGTCCTTTACGAGGATGGTGGCCGTGCGGCTGTATATCTTCGGGGTGCTGGCCAGGTAGTAGTAGGCCATGCCGAGGCAGATGAGCACCGACAAGGCGAACCAGTACCAGTTGGCCAGAACCATCTGTAACAGGTCGTGCAGCGTGAGGCCGCTGCCGTTTTCGTTCTCGTCGTTCTGCAGGTGTTGCTGCTGGTTGTTGTATTCGGTCATGGCCCGGCTTATTTGGTTAAGGTTATGATAAGCGTCGCCACGGAGATGGCCGTACCTACGAGCGAGAGGTAGAAGTTGCGGTTCTGGCTGATTTCACCGGCCTGTGCCTTATATTTATTGGGCTTGACGTAGATCACGTCGTTCTGCTGGATGTAGAACGCCGGCGAGTTGAAGAGGTCTTTCGACGTGAGGTCGAGGTATTCGATCGTGCGCACGCCGTTCACTTCGCGGGCCACGGCCACGTCCGTACGGATACCGTAGATCGTCAGGTCGCCGGCCATGGCCAGGGCGTCGAAGATCGAGATTTTGTCGCGCGTGACGTCGTAATGCCCCGGGCGGGCGACTTCGCCGATGACCGAGATCTTCATGTCGGCGAACTGTACGTTGACCGTGGGGTCGTTGATGTATCCGCCCTCGACGATTTTGTCGGCGATGGCCTGGGCCAGTTCGCTGCGGGTCTTGCCCTTGCAGTCGATCTTCCCGATCACGGGCATGTCGAGCATGCCGTTCTCGTCCACCGTGCGGATTTGCAGCGACTGGTTGGTCGCCGAACTGTACGAGGCGACTCCCGTCACGGAACTCAGCGAGGTCGATGAGTTGAACGGCACTGCCAGTTCGGGGTCTTTGCTGTTGACCACGACCGTCAGCCGGTCGAGGGGTTTGATCCGGATCTGGCCGCTTTCGGCGATTTCTTCAGGCGTAAAGGGGTTCGCGTCCTGCAGGTACCAGGCACGTTTCTGCGAGGCACATGACGAGACCAGCAGGGCCAGGATGACCGGGACTAAGAGGCGGTAATGCTTCATTTTTACTAAGGCGTTTTATATCGTGCGCAAAGGTAGTAATTTTTGTGAAATAAACCTACATGTGCCCCTTGCTATTTTGTCCCTATTGCACCGGATTCGGTCGCCGCCCGGATTTTTTCCGGAAAAAAGCGTACATTTGACATCCCGGAATCCGGATTCCGCATTAAAATATGGAAATTATGTTGCATCCCGAGTGGAGTTACCAGGCTGTAATCTATGAAATGAACGTGCGCCAGCTGACGCGCGAAGGCACCCTCAGGGCCGCCGCCGCGAAGCTCGGCTTCCTGCGCGACATGGGCATCGACGCCGTGTGGCTGATGCCCGTCTATCCGATCGGCGCCGAGGGGCGCAAGGGCTCGCTGGGGTCTTATTATTCGATCCGCGACTATTGCGCCGTCGACCCCGGGCTGGGGACGATGGGGGATTTCGATGCGTTTGTCGCCGAGGCGCACCGCCTGGGCATGAAGGTGCTGCTGGACTGGGTCGCCAACCATACGGCGCGCGACGCCCGCTGGGTCGGCGAGAAGCCTGCCGACTGGTATGAGCGCGATGCCGCGGGGGCGCCCGCCGTGCCCTGGGACTGGACGGACACCGCCAAACTCAACTATGCGAACCGCGACGTGTGGCGGGCCGAGGCCGACGCCATGGAGTTCTGGGTGCGCCGGCACGCCGTCGACGGTTTCCGCTGCGACATGGCGATGCTCGTGCCCGTGGAGTTCTGGAATGAAACTGCCCGCCGCCTGCGGAAGGTGAACCCCGACCTGTTCCTGCTGGCCGAGGCCGAGGAGCCTTACCTCTTCGAAGCGGGTGCCTTCGACGCCTGCTATGCCTGGGAGATGCACCACCTGATGAACGACGTGGCGCAGCAGAAGGTACGCGTGACCGCCCTGCGCGACTACATTTATGCCGACCGTAACCGTTACCCGCAGTCCGCCATGCGCCTGGTGTTCACCTCCAACCACGACGAGAATTCGTGGAACGGCTCGGAGTTCACGCGCATGGGCGACGCCCGCGAGATCATGGCCGCCTTCACGTTCGTCGTGCCGCGCGGCCTGCCGCTGATCTACACCGGGCAGGAGATCGGCTACGACCACTCCTTCGCCTTCTTCGACCGCGACCCGATCCCCTCCTATGCGGCCAATTCGTTCACGGATTTCTACCGCCGCCTGGCGGGCTCCGGCATGCCAACCCTGCGCTCGCCGCCGGGGAGGCGGGCGGCAGATGGTCGAGATACGCAACAACGCCGAGGACTGCCTGATGATTGCGGTGCGCGAAGTGAAGGGCAACCGCGTCGTCGCCGTGATGAACCTCTCGCCCTACGCCATCCATGCCGATTATTACACGGGCATCTATGCCGGCATGTACACCGATGCCATGACGGGCGTTGCCTGCGAACTGCGCGGGCATGTCGAGGAGGACATGGCGCCGTGGAGCTACCGCATCCTGACACGCTGACCCCTGCGGCCGCGGAGTGCGGCGGCCGCATCCCCGCCCGATGCCTGGCTGCTTCCCCGCCCGATGCCCGGCTGCGGCCTGCAAACCCGGCCCGGGACGCCCGCTCGGGGCCGGCGTACCGTTTTTATCCGCCGCGGAATACGAATCCCTGCGCGGTCGCGTTCCTTTTATGGAATTTTTCCTATTTTTGCCCATGATTATGAAACGCTTCCTTCTCCTCTGTCTGCTGTTCGTCCCGTGCCTCGCGGCACAGGCCGAAACCTACCGCGTCGAAGACATCCCCAATGTCCAGCGCGCCGACCGCACGCGTTACGTCTCGAACCCCGACGGGATACTCTCGGACGAGGCCGTGGCGCATATCGACCGTTTGTGCGCGGCGCTGCGCGAGCGGGCCGTCGCCCAGGTCGCCGTGGTCGCCGTGGACGACATCGCGGGCGGCGACGTCTTCGAATTCGCCATCGACCTCTTCTCCGCGTGGGGCGTGGGGCAGGCCCGCAACGACAACGGGCTGGGCATCCTGCTGGTCAAAGACCGCCGCGAGATCCGTTTCGTCACGGGCGGCGGGCTGGAGGGCGTGCTGCCCGATGCGATCTGCAAGCGCATCCAGCTCAAATACATGCTCCCGGCATTCCGCCAGGGCGATTACAGCCTCGGCATGGTGCAGGGGGTCGAAGCCGTGTCGCAGCTGCTCGAGGGGAGCGAACTGGATCTGGGCGGTGCCGATACGGGCGGCGACGAGCTGCCCGCATGGGCGGTTTTCCTGATCGTCACCGGGTTCGTCGTAGTGCCGATGGGCGTGATCCTGCTGGGTTACTACGCCCGCAAGCGTTGCCCGAAATGCCATAAACTGACACTCCGGCAGCAGTCGAGCGACATCCTGAAGGTGACGCCCAACTACCGGCTGGTCGAATATACCTACGTCTGCTCGAACTGCGGGGCCGTGGTGAAGCGGCGGGCCAAAAATCTGCGCGACGACAATTTCGGCGGCGGCGCGGGCGGCGGCACGATCATCGGGGGGCGTGGTTTCGGCGGCTTCGGCGGAGGGTCGCGAGGCGGTGGTTTCGGCGGCGGTTCGTTCGGTGGCGGCGGTGCCGGCTCGCGCTGGTAAAGGCCGCAGGGCGTGCCGGGCGGCTGTTTGCCGGACAAAGGCTGGCTTTGCGGGCGGCCGGAATGGTTTTCCCGGCCCCGACGGGATAAGATTGGAATGAATTTAAAACACTTTATATTATGAAGAAATGGATTTGGATTGGAGTCGTCGCCGTCGTGGTGATCTTCTTCTACGCAACGTACAACGGATTTGTCAATAAGGAGGAGGGGCTGAAGACCGCATGGTCGAATGTCGAGACGCAGTACCAGCGTCGTTCCGACCTGATTCCCAATCTGGTCAATACCGTCAAGGGCTATGCCGCACACGAGTCGCAGACTTTCGAGGCCGTAACCGAGGCCCGTGCGAAAGCCACCTCGATCAACCTTTCGGCCGACGACCTGACGCCCGAGAAGCTGGCCGAGTTCCAGCAGGCGCAGCAGAAGGTGGGATCCGCTCTGGGCCGCCTGATCGCCGTTGCGGAGCAATATCCCGACCTGAAGGCCAACCAGAATTTCCTGGAGCTGCAAGCGCAGCTCGAAGGCACCGAGAACCGTATTTCAGTGGCCCGCAAGGAGTTCAACGAGGTGGCCAAGACCTACAACGTCGCCGTGCGCCGCTTCCCGGCCAACCTGGTGGCCAAGTTGTTCGGGTTCGGGCAGAAGCCCTACTTCGAGGCTGCCGAAGGTACCGAAACCGCACCCCAGGTGCAGTTTTAGCCCGGCTCCGGGGTAGAAAGCAAAGGGACGGGACGCGCCAGCGTATCCCGTCCCTTTTGTGTTGTCGGTGCCTGCCTACTTGCGGCTTCCGAGAATCCGGAGCAGGTAGAGGAACAGGTTGATGAAGTCCAGGTAGAGGGTCAGCGATCCCAGCAGTGCGATTTTCTGCGTCGATTCGTCCACGACCTCGGCGTTCATCACCATCTTCTTGATCTTCTGCGTGTCATAGGCCGTGAGGGCGACGAACACCAGCACGCCGATGTAGGTTATCACCCACATCATCGTTTCGCTGCGCACCACCGTTGCGATGATGATGCCGATAAGCGCCATGTAACCCATGTTCCCGATGCCCGAGAGGTCGCGTTTGGTGAAATACCCGAACAGCGCCATGGCGCCGAACGTGCCGGCCGTCACGAAGAAGGTCGATGCGATGGACGATGCGGTGTAGAGCAGGAAGATCGAAGCCAGCGTCGCGCCGTTGAGGATCGAGTAGGCGATGAACATCAGCGTTGCCGTGAGGAACGACATGCGGAAGATGAACGACGAGAGGATGATGACCAGCGCCAGTTCGGCGATGATCAGGCCGAAGAATGCGACTTTGCTGCCGAAGATGGCATTGAGCAGCGTCGGCGAGTCGGAGACCGTCAGGGCCGTTGCGCCCGTGATGAAGAGGGCCATCGTCATCCATAGGTAGACGTTGCGGAACAGGGTGGTGTTCTCGGACTTGTCAGCCCTGCGCACGCCGGCTGTCTTGCTGTAATTGGTGCTTGTTTCCATAAAGTTTTCCTGTGTATACCTGAAATTACGTTTCGTTGCGGTTTTTCCGCTGTCGGCGCAAAGGTAACGATTAAATCGGAGTTTTCGGGCAAAGCCGCGTAAATTTCACGGCCGGCCGCCGGGGATGCGGTGCGGCTACATCCCTTTTTTTATGCCGGCCCGGATCAGGAGGATATTTACGGGCAGCGCCACGAGGAACCCGCATGCCATGGCGACCTGCATCGTGAACCAGAATACGAACGAGGTGCGGGGCATTGCCTCACCGCCGTTGAGCGCGAAGATCGCCACGGCCATCCAGCCGTACATGCCGGCCTGCCATGCCGTGAGCGAGAGTATGTCGGCTTTGGCGGCACGGCGTATCGCTTCACCGCGCGGGAGCGTGCGTTCCATGCCCCGGATCGCGGCGTACTGGAACCCGATGCCGAATGCCAGGGCCAGGAGGTAATCCACGACCCATGTCCCTGCCAGTATGCTTCCGCCTATGGCTACCGGGACGAAGAAGAGGAACCATTCGCCGACGATATCGGCCAGCGTACACCCCGCCCCGCAGTGGAGCGTCGACAAGACGACCGGCTGCCACCGCGGCCGCCCTTTCATCCCCGGCATATTCCCCACACCGTCCATGCCTTCCATAGTCCCGGACATGTTCGGCTCGTTTGTCATCCCCGACATGTCCGCCTTGTCAGCCATCCCCGGCATATCCACCCTGTTTGTCATTCCCGGCATATCCATCCTGTTTGTCATTCCCGGTATGCCCGCCTCATCTGCCATGCCCGCTTTGAGCGCCGTCCCTTTCATTCCGGGCATATCTTCCGCCCCGTCCGCTCCTGTCGTGGTTCCGTTCTCCATCTGCATCCCGGTCATCGCCGGTTCCGGCATGTTCATGGCCGGTTCCGGCTCCGAGACCTTCCATGGATCCGTCCCCGCTACGGACAGGTCTTTCCGTCGGCCCGTGCCGGGCTTTCTGTTCTCCGTTTCCTGCCCGGCGCTGCCGACCTTCCGTTCGTTTCCGTTTTCCCCGATGCCGCCGCCTTTTTGCCGGCTCGCTGATTTTCGCTGAGCCTTTCTGCTTTCCGGTGCCGTCGTTTTGCACGGGCATGTGCCGTGCGGCGCGTCCGAAGGCGAAATAGGCCCATAGCCCGAAAAAAAACTGGCCCAGAGGGCGGTGAGTACCCATACGCTTTCCATAATGCGCATCGGTTGCCGGCGGGTGCGCAGGTCGGCCGCGACGATGAGCGCCGAGCCGATGCCGCCCGCTACGAACAGGACTGCCAGATAATAGAATTGCTGCATGACGAGATGTTTTTTTCCGTCATGCAGCAATTTATATACCGCACCGCGCTTTCTGGCCTGCCATCGAAGCCGGGCGGGGAATTCAGCCGGGTCGGCTTCGGCAGGAACCGAAATATTGGTTTCGTAGACCCCGAACTGGGTGCGCTCGAATAACTCAGGGCATCAAATCCAACGTGACGATCACCGGATTGGCATAGCCGGTTTCCTCCCGTTGGCCGAACAATTCCGCTTGCATGCCGGGGGATAACCTGGCTTCGTCGAGCACACCTGTAATCCGGTTCCCGGCCACGTCTACCGGGCCGTTCATTACCGTGGCGAACAGTCCGTTCCTGTCTGGCTCGTTTTTCCCGAACGTGATACCGACCAGTCCCGTTATGGTACGGTGCGTATCCTTGTCGTAAACCACCAGGTAGGGCATGCGTTTGGCGGTGATGCCGATTCCTGCATAACGGTCTGTCTCCCAGAATTGACCGTTGAAATAGGTGTATTCGTCCCTGTATTGTTTTATAAACCTTTCGAAATTCCCCCTGCACAGTTTTTCATAGTCGCCGGGGAGTGCATGGGAAGGAATGTCGAAAATATATTTTGCATATAATTTTTTATCCCGGAGCATGTATACTGCCGGCCGGAATGCCTTTTTGTAGATAACATCTTCGTCGAAGCCCTGCAAATCGTATTTGTTGCTGAAATCCATCGAGTACTTGTTTTTATAGACTTTTGCCCGAATATCCCCCTCGGGGCCTATCTCGAGCAATTCGTAGTTTTTCAGCGAATCGCATTTGGAATTATCCCCGCCGACGGCATAAATGGCAGAACCGTCGCCGCCCGACTCTATCTCATAAATTGAGTAGGGCAGGCGTACCGATCTTATAAATGTTCCGTCGGGATTGTAATAGAGAAGTTTATGGCCGAACATGTCGAACACCGTCACGGAAGAGTCCGATACGATGAAATCCGTCGGTTCGATAAACTCTCCGGGGCCGCGGCCTCTGCGTCCTATACGATTGCGGAATTTACCCTCTTCGTCGAATACGAACAGGGCTTTTTGCAGGTGCCGGTCCAGTATGTAGTACTTTTTATTCCGGCATGATAATTTATAAACTTCGCCGACAAGACATTCTTCCGATGTCTCGAGGCGGGTGAATTTATGGTTGCGGACAATGCTGTCCAAATCCGGCGTGTCGTTGTTTGTAGCTATTTTAATTGTAGTAGCCCGGCTTTCGTCAATACGATGATCCGCAGATTGTGGTGCGCCGCAGCCTGTAAAATATCCGGCCGTAATACAGGTTATAACAATTACTGCTGTCCGATTCATAGCCTCACATCTGAATTTCATTTCCGTTATCCGGGTGCCGTCATTCCATCGTCACGCACATATTTTCGAAGTCGATCCGTATCCGGCGCACATCGACGATGTTGTTCATCTGCCCGTCATAACCGGGCACCTCCGCCGTATGCATGTCCTCCGTGTCGAAAACGACCCGCACCTCCGGCAGGATCACCTCCCGCGATCCTATCTTCGCGCAAATGCCGCCGAGTGCATGGTAACGGTATTCCGCTGCCCCGGCCGCGGTTATTTCCGACCCCTTGCGGACAGAACCCAGTTCCGGGAGCGACGATGCGTGTTCCGCATAGAACCTGCCCGATAAGCGGGGTTTGGCGTTCATCCCCGTGTCCCAGTGCATCATCGCCGGAATCCCGTTCAGTTCCAGCCACAGGTAGGGGATGTTGTCTTTCAGCATGAAGTTGGCAATCCCGGTTTGCGGTTGCTTCCCGGTGTCGAACGTGATGGTTCCGTGCTCTACATCCACGGTCAGGGCCGATAGCTTCCTGAGCGTCGAAATCCCCAGCATCGCCCGGATCCGTGTGATGCCCGAATCGGCGGCCGCTTCCCGATCCCGTGCCGCCAGACCGTCGGGGAAGACACAGCAAATCTCGTTTTTGAGGGTGATGGATCCGATTTGCAGGGAGTCGAGAATTCCCAGTTTCATGTAAGATGCCGGGGACATCCGCAGTGAATCCTGAAATATCCGGACACCCAGTTCGTCGGCCAGGCTCTGGTCTATCGAAGTATATTCGGCCCCGATATCCAACAGGGTTTTCACGCTTTTGCCGCAATAGTCTGCGTTCAGGTAAAATAGGCCGTCCTCCAACTCCATGCCGACCGTGCCGGGGGAACCCTCCCGCGAGCGGTCGATCACCTCCATCCGGGGCAGCCTGGCAATTTTCCGGCATTGCTCCAGCCCCGAGGCGATCCCCTTCCGGGTCTGGTCGTCGAGGTAGGGGGCGTCGTAGGCCAGCATATAGGTGAATACAGAATCCATTTTCGCATAGGCACGCATAGAGGCAAAATTCTTGGCAGCCAGCATCCTGTACATGACGGCTTGTCCCCCGAGCTGTCCGCCGTATTTGGCCAGCAGCTCTTCGATAGCGGCCACCCCTTCGGCCGGCCTGTTGAAATATGCTCCCAGGAATGCGCCGGAAATCAGGCGGATAACCTCGGACAGGTCGTCGTCGTGGGTGTCGTAAAGGGATTTGGCATCGAACCATTTTTCCTGGTTGATGTATTGGAAAATTTGCTGGTCATACTCCTCCTGGGCATAAGTATGGACGGAAGCGCCCAGAATCGGGAAAATGAGCAGCCCGAAAATTTTTCGTAACATGGTTGACCTTGTTTTAGTTGCAATTTACTGTGTAGTACCGATTTTCGTTATGAAAATCCGCAATCGTCCGTCAAAAACCCGAATCCGGTTTGAGCCGGGAGTCGCCGCACGACCGGTTTGTTGCACAGGCCGGAATCCGGCCTGCTATGATCCGGGTATTCCGGAAGGATGTTTTTTTTTATTTTCAGACGCGGGATGAGCGGGGATGCAATGTGTTTTGGGTTTGTAATTGTGAAATAATTTAAATCGAATATACGGATAAATAATTTATTTTACAATTATTCAGTCGATTAAATACTATTTTATTTTTTTTTAACTGTATCCTGCAATTGCCGTCTGCCTTTCCCTGCCGGCCTTTGGCAACCGGACAAACGCCCCCCCTCCCGGCCGACTGGTCGGGAGGGGGGCGTTTCAGGATGCTGCTTTTCGGGTTGCTGTGTTCCCCGTCACGCGATCCGGGTTGTATCCCGCGATGCTGTGTCCTGCTGTGCACGTTTGGGGATGTTGTGTGCCGCGGTGCTGTGTACGTTCCGGGATATTGTGTTTCGGGTCATGCGATCCGGGTCGTGTGTCCCGTGATGCTGCCCCGGGAGCTTTACAGGCGGTTCTTCTCGTCGGCCGAACCTGCTTCGACCGCCTTGCGTTTGAAGGCTTTGCCCGACTTGAAGTTGTAGGTCACCCCGATCGTGAAGCTGCGGTCGTTCCACTGCTGTTTGACGTCGACCATGCGCACGAACCCGTCGCCGCGGGCACCGATGTGCTGCGGGCGCTCGATCAGGTTGCGCACCGAGAACGAGGCGGTGAACTTGTCGCCGAAACGCTTCTTGATCCCTGCGTTCAGGAAATGGAGCGGTTTTACCCAGCAGTTGCCGAAGTCCATGCGGCTCTGGAACCGGTACGACAGGTCGATGTAGAATTTCGCGGGCAGCGAGAAGGTCGTCGAGCTGTTTACGAAATAGAAGTTGTAATGTTTTTCGGCGCTGTGCTCGTCGATGCGCTGCCCCTGCCGGATGTAGGTGAGGTTGAGATTCATCGTCCACCATTTGGTGAACTGGAACGGTGCGTTGGCCGTGAGGTAATAGTTTTTCGTCGTGTCGAAGTTGGTCCACGCCAGGCACAGGCGCGCCGGGTCGTCCGCGTCGGGGCGTATCGTCTGCTGTATCTCGTCGCGCTGGATCGTCATGCCGCCCGTGAGGGTGTACTTGTGCTTGAGCACCAGCGTCAGGCTGATGTCCTGCTTGTAAGCCGGGTCGAGTTCGGGGTTTCCCGTCTGATAGGTGTAGTCCGAGATCTGGAACCGCTGCGGGTTGAGGCTCCAGAAGCGCGGGCGCTCGATCGTGCGGGCATACTGGGCGATGAGCGAGTAGGCCCCGTCTTTGGTCAGGGCATAGGAGACGTTCGCGTTGGGGAAGAGGCTGAAGTAGTTCTGCGAGATGTCGCCGCCCTTGCCCCGGGTGTGGGTATATTCGCCCCTCAGCCCTGCCACGAGGCTCCAGCGCCCGAGGTTGGCCGAGGCGATGCCGTAAGCCGCCGCGATGTTCTCCGTATAGTTGATCGTGAAGCTCTGGTTGTCGTTGCGCACCCACGCGCCGTCCTTCACGTATTCGTAGAGCGCGTCGTTGTGCATGTCGTTGTAGGTGAACTTGGCGCCTGCGCGCAGCGACCAGCGGGGCGAGAAGTTCTTGTCGAGGGCCAGCGTGGCGGTCGTGATGTCGTAGAGGCTCGACGAGTTGTCGCGGTAGGTCGAGTCGACGGCCGTGGTGGGGGAGGTGATGCGGCTGAAATTGTCGTTGCCGGCCTCCGTTTCGCGGCGCGTGTAGTCGGCCAGCAGCTTGAGCGTCGACCCGAGCGTGTCGAGCTTGTAGATGTAGTTGAACGTCGCCGAATAGTTGTTGCGGATGTTGCGCGTGTCGTAACGGCTTTGCGTACGGGTCACGACGCCCGCGTCCGTGAAGTCGGTGTAGGAGTCGTTCGGGCCCTTTTCGTTGTTGCGCCAGTATTCGAACTCTGCGCCGATGCTGTGCTTGGGGCTTATTTCGAATACCGAGCCGATGCTGCCGCCGAAGTTGCGGTCGCGTTCGGCGATTTCCGAATGGGACGTGAGGTTCGTATCGCCCGTGGTGTAGTCGGTGTGTTCGTCCGAGACGGCCGTGTCCTTTCCCAGGTCGGCCCACGCCGAGGCATAGAGGTCGAGGCGCCCCGTGTGGATGTTGATGTTGCCGCTCGGCGTATAGAAGTGGTGGCGCCCGTTCTGTGTGGTGCGCATCGACAGCGACCCGTCCAACCCGTTCTCGCGGCGTTTGCGGAGCGTGATCCTGATGATGCCGCCCGATGAATCGGCGTCGTAGTCGGCGCCCGTCGTCGGTACGACCTCGATCTTCTGGATCTCCTCGGCGCGCAGCGAGCGCAGGTAGGTGAGCAGCTGCTCGGGCTCCATGCGCAGTTCGCGGTCGTTGACATAGACCTTCGAGCCCGACTTGCCGTTTATCGAGATCTTCTCGTCGTCGATCCATACGCCGGGGGCGCGTTCCAGCAGTTCGATGCCGTCCTTGCCGATGGCCGCCGGTGCGTTGGCCACGTCGACCACGAAGCGGTCGGCCTCGCGGCGGATGAGCTGCGCCTTGACCACCACGCCTTCGATCCGGGTCGTCGAGCTTTTCATCACGATCTCGCCCAGGTCGTTGTTCTCCTCGACCCGCACCTGCCGCACGACGGGGTCGAACCCGAGGTATTGTACCGACAGGGTATACTCGCCCGAAGGCACTTTCAGCACGAAGCGGCCTGTGTCGTCGGTGGCCATGCCCGCCACCTGGTCGCTGCCTTTCAGCAGCACGACCGTAGCGTACTCCACGGCCTGTCCCTGTTCGTCCACCACGCGGCCCTCGGCCGGATAGATGCGGGCTGCGAATGCGTTTGCGGCGGCCAGCGCCAGTATTACGATGAGGAAGATAAGTTTTTTCATACTATTCTGTCGTTGTTTGTAATCTGCACTGCATTTTAGTTGACGAGGCAAAGATATGTAAAAATATTTGTACTTTGCAATACATAGTACTAAATTTTACGAAAAAATTATCCTTTCCCGGGGAGGGGCGGCCGTTCATGCATGAAAAACGCGGACTCCCCTCTGTCGGTAGATGGGTACGACCAAGCACCCGAAGCCAAACAGGTAGAGCCCGCGCGTGACGCGGGAATACTACTGTTTTCTTGGCTTCGTTAAAATTGGTCGTTTTATCTACCCAAAAACAATAGCTTTCGCTAATATGTATGGCACAAAGTTATAAAAAAGGCAGGAAATTCAAAACGGAATCTCCCGCTTTGCTGCCTATTACCTGCGGCGACCGGCCGGCTGCCGCGTCCCGCACCCCCGTCAGCATTCCGCCTTTGTATAGTTGTCGGCGTACGCTTTCTGCGTCGCGGAAAGCGGGGGAGGGCTGTCCCCGATAAAATAGGTGTCGTCGAAATTTTGTTGAAAAATCGTGCGCCGCGAGGCTGGAATCCCGCGAATAATTCCTAAATTTGCAGATTGAATTATTATGGCTCATTGTCCCCCGATGTGATTCCGAACGCTCCGCCATGCCGTTTCCGACGCGATCCGGCAGCAGGGCAGGCACGGCGGGGCGGGAATGCCCGGCAAAAAATGCTGAAACTATGATAAGCGCGGTTTATTATATCTTCCTGGTGCTGCTGTGCACCTTCTTCATGATCCTGTCGGCCCTGGCGCTGGTCGTGTGCTATCCCTTCGACAAGGGCCGCCGCGTGGTGCACGAGCTGTCACGCATCCTGGTGCGCACCTTCTTCGCCATTCCGCCCCGCTGGCGGCAGCGTGTGGAGGGGCTCGAACATGTCGACCGGAAGAAAAGCTACGTCAGCTCGCAGGCCGACGACGGCATTTACGTCCTCATCAAGGAGGTCGTGGACAACTCGGTCGACGAATTCATCATGGGGGCCGGCAAGCAGATCGACGTGACGGTCGAGGACGACATCGTGACTGTCCGCGACTACGGGCGCGGCATTCCGCTCAAGTCGCTCGCTGCGGCCGTCAGCGAGATGAACACCGGCGGTAAGTACGGCGGCTCGGCCTTCAAGAAGACCGTCGGCCTGAACGGCGTCGGCGTCAAGGCCGTCAACATGCTTTCCGGCGAATTTACCGCCCGTTCGGTACGCGACGGCGAGGCCCGCACGGTGACCTTCGCGCAGGGGCTCGAACAGAGCGACCGCTGGGAGAGCGGCGTGCAGGAGAAAAACGGTACGTTTATCAGTTTCCGTGTGGACCGGGAGGTGTTCGGCGACTATTCCTACAACCTCGAATACGTCGAGCAGATGGTTCGCAACTATACTTACCTCAATCTGGGGCTGACCTTCCGTTTCAACGGTCAGAGCTACGTTTCGAAGAACGGCCTGCTGGACCTGCTGAACGAAAACATGACCGAGGAGCCGCTCTATGCGCCGATCCACCTTTCGGGCGACGACATCGAGGTAGCCATCGCCCACGGCACGGGCTACGGCGAGAGCTATTTCTCGTTCGTCAACGGCCAGTACACCTCGCAGGGCGGTACGCATCAGGCGGCTTTCCGCGAGGCGATCGCCAAGACCGTCAAGGAGTTCTACCACAAGGACTACGACCCGTCGGACATCCGCACGTCGATCATCGCCGCCATTTCGGTCAAGTGTCACCGACCCGGTGTTCGAATCGCAGACCAAGATCAAGCTCGGATCGAAGGAGATCGAGCCGGGCGTGTCGCTGCGCAATTTCGTCATCGATTTCCTGGGCAAGCACCTCGACGATTACCTGCACAAGCACTCCGAGACGACGCAGGTGCTCCAGCGGAAGATCGTCGAGAACGAAAAGGAGCGCAAGCCATCTCAGGTATTCAGAAGAAGGCGCGCGAAACGGCCAAGAAGGTGTCGCTCAACAACAAGAAGCTGCGCGACTGCAAGATACATCGCACCGACAAGCACGAGCTGGCCGAGGAGTCGATGATCTTCATTACCGAGGGTAACTCGGCCTCCGGTTCGATCACCAAGAGCCGCGACGTGCGCACGCAGGCCGTCTTTTTCGCTGCGCGGCAAGCCGCTCAACTGCTACGGCCTCACGAAGAAGGTCGTCTATGAGAACGAGGAGTTCAACCTGCTTCAGGCTGCGCTCAATATCGAGGAGGACATGGACAACCTGCGGTACAACAAGGTGATCATCGCCACCGATGCCGATGTCGATGGCATGCACATCCGCCTTTTGATGATGACCTTCTTCCTGCAATTCTTCCCCGACGTGATCCGCGGCGGGCACCTGTTCGTGCTGCAGACCCCCCTGTTCCGCGTGCGTAACAAGAAGGAGACGCATTACTGTTACAGCGAGGAGGAGAAAAATCGGGCGGTCGCACGATGCGGCGCCAACGCCGAAATCACCCGATTCAAGGGTCTGGGCGAGATTTCGCCCGACGAGTTCCGGGGGTTCATCGGCGAGAATATCCGCCTGGACAAGGTGCGGCTTACGAAGGACGACCCGATCCACGACCTGCTGGAGTTCTACATGGGCAAGAATACCTACGAACGGCAGGGCTTCATTATCGGCAATCTGCGTATCGAGGAGGATATCGTGGAGAGCGACCTGGCGATCGGGTAACCGCCGTTTCTTGTCGGCCGGTGCGGTTTTCTTGTGCGGTGCCGGTGCGAAACCGAAAACAGAACATAGACTATGAGCGAACAAAGAGAAGATATGACGGAACGGGACGATCTGCCCGGCGAGGTTCCTGCGGCGGCGGATGACGCTGCACGGAGTGTCGGGGCCGAAGAGTCCGCCGCTCCGACGGGCAAATACGGGCAAGTTGACCGCCTCCGCAGGACGAAGGCGGCGTGCGCAAGCTGACGGGTATGTATAAGAATTGGTTCCTCGACTACGCTTCGTACGTGATCCTGGAACGCGCCGTTCCGCACGTGCAGGACGGCCTCAAGCCCGTGCAACGGCGTATCCTGCACGCCATGAAGGCCGTCGATGACGGTCGTTACAACAAGGTGGCCAATATCGTGGGACAGACCATGCAGTATCACCCGCACGGCGATGCTTCGATCAAGGATGCACTGGTGCAGCTGGGGCAGAAAGACCTGCTGATAGACTGTCAGGGTAACTGGGGCAATATCCTCACCGGCGACGAGGCCGCTGCGGGGCGTTACATCGAAGCCCGCTTGTCGAAGTTCGCCTCCGAAGTGGTCTTTCAACAAGAAAACCACCGAGTGGATGCTCTCCTACGACGGTCGCAAGGAGGAGCCGGTCACGCTGCCGATGAAGTTCCCGCTGCTGCTGGCGCAGGGTCCGACGGCATCGCGGTGGGTCTGGCGTCGAAGATCCTGCCCCACAACTTCATCGAGCTGATCAATGCGGCGATCGCGCATTTGCAGGGGAGGGATTTCGTGCTGTACCCCGACTTCCCGACGGGCGGCATGGCCGACGTGAGCCGCTATAACGACGGCCTGCGGGGCGGGGCGGTGAAGGTGCGCGCCAAGATTTCGAAGATCGACAAGCGCACGCTCGCCATCACGGAGATACCCTATACGACGACCACCGAGTCGATCAAGGAGTCGATCATCAAGGCCAACGAGAAGGGAAAGATCAAGATCAGCAAGGTCGACGACAATACGGCCGACAAGGTCGAAATCATCATCCAGGTTTCGCCCGACGAGTCGAGCGACAAAACCATCGACGCCCTCTACGCTTTCACCGACTGCGAGGTTTCGATCGCTCCGAACGCCTGCGTCATCTGCGAGGAGAAACCCCATTTCCTGGGCGTGAGCGAAATCCTGCGCCGTTCGGCGGAGCATACCCGCGAGCTGCTGAAAATGGAGCTTGAAATCCGCCTGAACGAACTCAACGAAGCATGGCATGCGGCTTCTCTGGAGCGGATTTTCATCGTTAATAAATTGTATCAGCTCATCGAGGGCTGCAAAACCCGCGAGGAGGCTTACGCAGCCGTCGGCAAGGGGTTGGAACCGTTTACCAAGGTGCTGCGCCGTGCGGTCACGACCGAGGACATCCAGCGCCTGACGGAACTGAAGTTCATCCGCATCTCGCGTTACGACAGCGACAAGGCCGACAACGAGATCCGTCAGATCGAGGAGGATATCGCCCAGACGCAGCACCATCTGGCGCATCTGACCGACTATACGATTGCTTATTACGAACGTATCCGCGACAAATACGGCAAGGGCCGCGAGCGGCGTACCGAGTTGCGCGAGTTCGACTCGATCGAGGCGACGAAGGTGGCCGTGACGAATGCCAAGCTCTACGTCGACCGTGCCGAGGGCTTCTTCGGCATCGGCAAGTCGATGAAGGATGCCGAGTTCGTGTGCGACTGCTCGGACATCGACGACGTGATCGTCTTCACGAAGGACGGCCGCTACGTCATCACGAAGGTGAGCGACAAGGCCTTTTTCGACAAGAATATCTATTATATCGGGGTCTTCAAGCGCAACGACGAGCGCACGATCTACAACGTGCTGTACCGCGACGGCAAGAACGGCCCGATCCTGATGAAGCGCTGCGCCATCAAGGCCATCACGCGCGACAAGGAGTACGACATCACCAAGGGTACGCCCAAGAGTGAGATCCTCTATATGTCTGTCAATCCGAATGGTGAGGCCGAAGTGTTGAAGATTTACTTCAAGCCCCGTCCGCGCCTCAAGAAGGTGATCGTCGATCTCGATTTCTCGACGCTCGCGATCAAGGGGCGGCAGAGCCAGGGCAACCTCTTCTCGCGCTACGGCATCCATAAGATCGTCCTCAAGGAGCGCGGGGCCTCGACGCTCGGCGGCCTGAACGTCTGGTTCGACGAGGATGTCCGCCGCCTGAACGCCGACGGCCGCGGCAAGCTGCTGGGCGAGTTCAAGGGCGACGACCGGCTGATCGTCTGGACGTCGAAGAACCAGTACTATATCACGGGTTACGACCTCGGGCAGCACTTCCCCGACGAGACCGTGCGCGTGAGCCGCTATGAGCCCGACCGCGTTTACAGCGTCTGCTACTACGACCGTTCGCAGCAGTTCTATTATCATGAAGCGCTTCACGGCCGAGATGAGCGACAAGATGCAGTTCTTCCTCGACGAGGACGGACAGGCCGACCTGGTCGCCGTGACGGAACGCACGGGCGCCAAACTCGAAATCACCTACAAGGGGGCGCATGCGTCGCGTCCCGCGGACGAGGTCGACGTCGACGAATTCGTCGGCGTCAAGAGCCACCGCGCCAAGGGCAAGCGCCTGACGACCTACGAGGTCGCTACGCTGCGCTTCATCGAACCCGAACTGCCGCCCGAGCCCGAACCTTCGGACGACGGCGATGCCGGGGAGATTCCCGACGGCCTGCTCTCCGGCGGCGGGGCGGATGACGGGGCGGCGGATGCCGGTGCCGATGCGACGCTGCGGGTTTCCGGCGGGGTGGAGTTCGAGATCGAACGCGCCCGGGGGCGATGCCGACGAGGTGATCGACCCCGAACAACTGAACCTGTTTTGACCTGCCGGCGATGAAACCCCTCTTTTTGGTCGGTTACATGGGATGCGGCAAGAGCACCCTCGGGCGCAAGCTGGCGCGGCAGGCTGGGCGTCGGCTTCGTGGATACCGATGCGCTGGTCGAGGAGCAGGCGGGAGCCTCCGTGGCCGATGTCTTCCGTTATGAAGGCGAGGCACGGTTCCGCGAAGCGGAGCGCGAAGCGCTCGAACGGGCGATCGCCGCAGGCGGCGAAACGGTGGTTTCGACGGGCGGGGGGCTCCCCACGTGGGGCGATAACATGCAGCGCATGAACGGCGTGGGGCATACCGTCTTCCTGCACCGCACTGCGGAGCAAATCGCCCGCCGCCTGAGCCCCTACGGACGCCGGAAACGTCCCCGCTTGCGGGGGCTGGACGATGCCGGACTGGTCGCTTTCATGGAACGCGATATGGCCGTGCGCGAACCCTTCTATGCGCAGGCGCATCTGGTCGTCGACTGCGATGCGATGTCCGACGACCAGGTCGTGGAGCATATCCTGAGGCAACTCGGCCTGAAATAGAAAAGACCCTGCGGCTGCGGCCCCGGGAACCCGGGGGCGCGGAACGAAACGCGGCCGTGCCGATGAATGCTGCAACTCCTGAAAGGCGTGGATAAACTTTCAAATAATGCACCCATCGGTGTTTTCGATTCGGGGCTGGGCGGGCTGACCGTCTGGCGCGAGGTGCGGCGTGCGCTCCCCGCGAGTCGCTCGTCTACCTGGGTGACGGTAAGAACTGCCCCTACGGGGCGCCCCCGCCGAGGAGGTCGGCGCCTTGCCGACGAAGCGGTCGCCTTCCTTGTGGCGCAGGGGTGCAAGCTGGTCGTCGTGGCCTGCAATACGGCCACGGCCGCGGCCATCGACTTCCTGCGCGAAAAATACGCCCCCATGCCGATCGTGGGCATGGAGCCGGCCGTGAAACCCGCCTGCCTGGCTACCCGCAGCGGGGTGGTGGGGGTGCTGGCTACGGCCCGGAGCCTCGACGGCGAGCTGTTCCGCCGCACGGCGGCCAGTTACGGGGAGAATATCCGGGTGCTGACCGCCGTAGGCGAAGGGTTCGTCGAACTGGTCGAGGAAGACCGCGAGCAGTCGCCCGAAGCAGAGGAGGCCGTGCGCCGCGTGCTGGAGCCGATGATCCGCGAGGGTGCCGACCAGATCGTGCTCGGCTGCACGCACTATCCTTTCCTGCTCCCGGTTTTCGAACGTGTCGTCGCGGGCCGCGGCGTCACGGTCGTCGACCCTTCGCCCGCCGTCGCCCGCCGCGTCGTGCAGCTGCTCGACCAGTACGACCTGCACGTCGACCCCGCGCCGCCGCGAATATACGGATTCCTTACCTTTGCGGACGAGGCGTACCGCCTCCGCCTGGAATGCAAGGCTTTGGGGGCACTTTAATAGCGCCGGATTCGCTTCCGAACCCGATTTTACATCGCGATTTCCGAAATGTCGAAAAAAATGCGTAACTTCGCTTGATAAAAATCAAGCGCAACACAGATGGCATCTAAAAATACATCCTCATCCCCCAACAGGACGGCAGAAAGTCCAGCGTTCCAACAGCGACAGTGCGCGCTGGGTCGCAGGATTGCTGCTGCTTTTCATCGGGGTGTTCGCCGCCTCGGCCGTACTGTTCTCGTTTTTTACCTGGGCGGCCGACCAGAGCGGGCTGCTGCTCTCGCCCGAGGAACGTGCCACGCTGGGCGTCGAGCCTGGAAATCTCTGCGGCTGGGCGGGTGCCAGGCTGGGACGCCTGCTGGTCGACAACTCGTTCGGCGTCTCCGGCATCCTGATTCCGGCGATGGTGCTGCTCGTCGGCGTGCGGATCATCCGCCAGCGTCCGCTGCTGTTCAACCATTCGATTCTCTCGCTTTTCCTCATCCTGATCCTCGGTTCGCTGACGCTGGGCTTCGCCTTCTGGACAAGTGGAGCCTTTGCAGTTCGACGGGGTGGGGCGGTGCCTTCGGCATCGAGACCGCGGCGCTGCTGCGCACGCATATCGGGGTGCTGGGGACGTTGATCCTGCTGCTGGGCTGCTGGATCCTTACGGGGGTATTCATCAACCGCAATTTCATCAACAAGGTCAACCGTGCGGGCAACGTCATGGTCGATAAGAGCGGCAAGATCGTCGAGATCGTCAAACATAAGGTCGTGCACGCGCACGGGCAACCGTCCGATGCCGCCGGGGATGCGGCTGCCATCCGCGGTCCGCCGGGAATCCCGGGGAGAGGCCTGCCAGGCGGTCGGCCGACACTCCGGCCGTGGAGTCTGCCGTGAAGGCGGAGCCCGAGGTGGTCGTGCGCCGTCCCGAACTCGAACTGGCCGTGCAGCGTCCGGTGCCGGAAATGCCCCGCGCTGTACGTACTCCCGGGCCTGCTGCCGCCGGGACTCCCGCCGCCCCGCAGGCCGCCCGCCGCGATGCGGACGACAATCCGTTCGTGGAACTGGGCCCCGACGGCATGCCCATTGTGCCCGAAGCAGCTCCCCGCACCGCCGCATCCGATGACGACGGCGAGTTTACCGAGGTCGACCTGTCGCGCCCCGAAGGCGGCTGGTGATCCCCCAGCGGTTGCGAGCTGGAACGCCCCGCGGTGCGTCCTGCCGCCGGCACTGCTGTCCGGCCTGCTGCGTGTGTCCGACGAACCTTTCACCGAATTATCCCTGGGCGGGAAGCGACCCCGTCGGGACTTTACCGGCCCCGGCTGCCGGGATGCCCTCTGTTGCCGGGATGCCCTCCGCTGCCGCTCCTGTACGGATCCGGGGTAGCCGCTCCCCGACGGGCCGTTTACCGAGATACCCGTTCCTGCCGGGGGCGTCGTCGTGACCGTCGAGGCCAACGAAGCCCGTCTGGTCGATGAAAAGGCGATCCCGACCGAGAGCTACGACCCGCTGAAAGACCTCGTGAACTACCACAAGCCGCCCGTGACGCTGCTCGAGGATTATACGTCCGATTCGCAGGTGAGCGACGAGGAGATTTACGAGAACAAGACCAAGATCGAGGATACGCTCCGCAATTTCGGCATCCCCATCCAGCGTATCAAGGCCACGGTCGGCCCCACCGTGACGCTCTATGAGATCGTGCAGGCCCAGGGCGTCAAGATCTCGAAGATACAGGGATTGGAGAACGACATCGCCCAGAGCCTCAAGGCGCTCGGTATCCGCATCATCGCCCCTATCCGGGCAAGGGTACCATCGGTATTGAGGTGCCCAACCGCGACAAGCAGGTCGTGTCGATGTACTCCGCCGTGCGTTCGCTGCGTTTCCAGGAGTCGAAGGCCGAGCTCCCGGTGGTGATCGGCCGTACGATCCAGAACGAGAATTACGTGTTCGACCTGGCCAAGATGCCTCACCTGCTCGTGGCGGGCGCTACGGGGCAGGGTAAGTCGGTGGCCTGAATGCCATCATCACCTCGCTGCTTACAAGAAACACCCCTCGCAGCTCAAGTTCGTGATGATCGACCCCAAGATGGTCGAGTTCTCGCTCTATGCCAAGATCGAGCGCACTTCCTCGCCAAGATGGAGTCCGAGGACGAAGCGATCGTCACCGACCCCCGCAAGGCGGTCTACACGCTCAATTCCCTCTGTACGGAGATGGACAACCGGCTGGAACTCTGCAAGAAAGCGGGAGCGCGCAACATCGCCGAGTACAACGAGAAATTCACGGCGCGGCGGCTCAGCCCGCTCAAGGGACACCGCTACCTGCCCTATATCGTAGTTGTGGTCGACGAGTTCGCCGATCTGATTATGACCGCCCGCGAGGTCGAGGGGCCCGTGATGCGCCTCGCGCAGAAGGCGCGTGCCGTCGGCATCCACCTGATTATCGCCACGCAGCGCCCCGACGTGAAGGTCATCACGGGCGGTATCAAGGCCAATTTCCCCGCGCGTATCGCCTTCCGCGTGATGCAGATGATCGACTCGCGTACGATCATCGATCAGCCGGGGGCCAACCAGCTTATCGGCCGCGGCGACATGCTCTTCTCGAAGGACGGGGAGCTGATCCGTATCCAGTGTGCGCTGGTCGAAACCCGCGAAGTGGAGCGGATCGTGGATTTCATCGGCCGCCAGCAGGGATATACCTCGGCCTATTCGCTGCCCGACTATACGCCCGGAATACGGGCGGATTCTTCGGGGATGGGCAGCGAGGACTCCGCCCCCGTGAAATACGATTCGCTCTTCGCCGAGATCGCCCGCGACGCCGTTTCGGGGCAGGGACAGATTTCGACCTCTTCGATTCAGCGCAATTACGAGGTGGGCTTCAACCGTGCCGGTCGGATCATGATGCAGCTCGAGCGGGCCGGCATCGTCGGCCGTCAGGAGGGAGCCAAGCCGCGCGACATCCTTTTCCATGACATGCCCTCGCTCGAAGCCAAGTTGCAGGAGCTGGGCCTATTCTGATGCTGCCATGAAACGACTCCTGTCCCTCCTGTTGCTGCTTTCCGCGATGCAATCCGTCGCCGCAGTTCCGGCTGCCGCGGATGTTCCGGCTGCCGCAAATAATGTTCCGGCCGCCGGCCGTGCCGACGCGATCCTGGCCGGGGTCAGCGACGGCTTCCGGGCGCTGGGTGCCTACGGGGTGTCGTTCGAGGTTCGCTCGGACGAATACGTCACGCGCGGGCGCTATGCCGTCGAGGGGGAGAATTATTACCTCGTGCTGGGCGATGCCGAGGTCTACTGCGACGGAGCCGTGCGCTACGAGGTGGACAACCGCCGCCGCGAGGTGACGATCGACGTGGTCGACACCGGCAGCCGCAATATCCTCAATAACCCCGTCCATGCCTTCGATTCGCTCCGCTACGATTACGACGGCGAGCAGGTGCAGGTTTCGGTGCTGGGCATCAAGCCCCTCGAAACGCCGCTCAAGGCCTTTGCGAAGGATAACTACGCCGGGTACGAATTCATCGACTTCCGCTGACCATGTTCCGCCGGCCGATTATGCTGCTGTTGTCCGTCGCCATCCCCGCGGCGATGCTGGCTGCGGCGCCGGAAGACCCGTCGCCGGCGGGCGGGCATACCCCTGCCGCCGGACATGACCGCCCTGCGGCGGATATGCCCGGTTCGGTTCCCGGAGCCGGAAGCCCGGCCGGGCAACAGCCTTCCGGCACGGCATGGGAGCTTACCTGCGAGCGCGATCTGCTCTATGCGGCGTCTTTCGTAGGGGATTCCATACCGGTGCGGGTGTTTCTCGAATCGGGCGTCTATTTTCCGCTGATCGACAGCGCGCTGGTCTGGTCGCACCCCGGGCTTTTCGAACCCGTCGAACTCGAACGTCCCGTGCGTTTCCGCATGGCCGGCGGCACGGACTATTCGGCCCGCTATAAACTGGCACCGGGGGTCAGGGTGGGGGATACGCGCAGTTTGCGCGAGAGCTATGTCGTCGACCTCAGGCGACGCAGGCCCTGCGACCTGCTCTACCCGCTCCATACCTTCACGACCGACAGCGTGGCCGCGCCCGGTATTTTCGAGCTCGATGTCCGCCGCGGCATTTTCCGCCCGCTCTCATCCGGGGGCCTGCCGCAACCCGGCGACGGGTGGGAGGCCTACGAACTGGTGGCCGACGGGCAATCGGGGATGTTTTGGGTTGCGGATACAGTGCGTTTGTCCGACGACCGGGGACGCAGCCGTGCGATGCCGATGCGGCTGGTCGTCGATCTGGGCAATGCCAACCTGCTGGCACTCTTCGCATTCAAGCCTGCGGTCGGGAAATTCGTGTCGCGTGCCCCCCTGTCGATCTGGTGGAAGGCCATACGCCGGGCGGGATGACCCTGCGGGTGCTGATGCCCGCCGTCGCCACTTTCATGGGGTGTTACTCCTTCGGCGGGCTGCCTGTCGTGGTGCTTGACAAACCGATGAAACTCCCCGGCGACGGTTTCCTCGGCGTAAAATTCTTCTCCGCATTCCGGGTGGTCTTCGATTTCCGCCACGGGCGGTTGTGGCTCAGGCTGGCGGATTGACCCCTATTTCCGGTTGAGGTACCAGTAGAGCCCGCCGACGAAGATGCCGCCGCCCGCGATGTTCCCGAGCGTGGCGGGAACCAGGTTTGCGGCGACCATGTCCGCCGCCGTCACCGGGGCGCCCAGCATCATCCCCAGCGGGATGAAGAACATGTTGGCGATGCAGTGCTCGTAACCGATCACCACGAAGCACATGACCGGGAAAAACAACCCCATCATACGGCCTGCCGCGTCGTCGGTACTCAGCCCGAGCCATACCGCGAGGCATACCAGCCAGTTGGCGCCCACGCCGCGCAGGAATACCGTCAGCCACGGCATCGAAACCTTGGCCTGCGCCACGTTGCAGGCCGCTTCGCGCCACAGCTCCGACGAGAGTACGCCGGGCAGCACCACCAGGAAATAGGCGAAGAAGGCCGCCCCGATGAAATTCCCCGCGTATACCAGCCCCCAGTTGCGCAGCACCTTGCCCCATCCGTACCTGCGGCCCAGCGCCCCGGGTACGAGCACGGCGTTGTTGCCCGTGAAGAGCTCCGCCCCGGCGAATACCACCAGGATGAGCCCCAGCGGGAATACCAGCCCCGAGAGCAGGCGCTGCAACCCGGGCGCTTCGGCCACCCCGGGGAACCCGAACCCCGCCATCAGCGAGAAGAGTCCGCCCATGGCGATGTATGCGCCGGCCAGGAATGCCAGCAGGAGGGTCTTGCCCGCCGGGAGTTGCATTTTGCCCGTTGCCGACTTCTGAGCCAGCGCGAGTACTTCCTTGGGTGTGTTTATCTGTGCCATGTTCGGGAAATAGAGGCCGCAAAGGTAGTGAAACGATCCGGAACGCGCAAGCGGACGCCGTCAGTCTGCCGGGAATTTTTTTTGAGGCCGTCAGATCGCCGGAAAAGGGGCAAAAACGGGGCGTCGTCCCGGAAATCTTCCGCGCGGAGGCGATATTTATCGGCTTAAAGTTGCTCAGATCGGAAATAAATCGTATTTTTGTTCGTTAAAAGACTGTAATTTTAAAGAGATAAGATGCTAACAGAAGAAGAAAAGAATGCCGGTTTGGTGGGGCGGATCATCCCCATCAATATCGAAGAGCAGATGAAGTCGGCCTACATCGACTACTCGATGTCGGTGATCGTGTCGCGCGCCCTGCCCGACGTGCGGGACGGCATGAAACCCGTACACCGACGCATCCTCTACGATATGAGCGCGGAGCTCAACCTCTACTCCGACAAACCGACCCGTAAGTCGGCGCGTATCGTCGGCGACGTGCTCGGTAAGTTCCACCCTCACGGCGACTCGTCGGTCTACGACGCCATGGTCCGTCTGGCTCAGGAGTGGTCGATGCGCTACCCGCTCGTGGACGGGCAGGGTAACTTCGGATCGATGGACGGCGACTCGCCTGCGGCCATGCGTTACACTGAGGCCCGCATGAAGAAGATCACCGACGAGGTGATGGCCGACATTGACAAGGAGACCGTCGACTGGACGCTCAACTTCGACGATACGATCCCCGAACCTACGGTGCTGCCGACGAAGATCCCGCTGCTGATCGTCAACGGCGCCAGCGGTATCGCCGTCGGTATGGCCACCAACATGGCCCCGCACAACCTGAGCGAGGTGGTCGACGCCTGCTGCGCCTATATCGACAACCCCGAGATCACGGGCGAGGAGATGCTGCACTACGTCAAGGGCCCCGACTTCCCCACGGGCGGTATCATCTACGGCTACGAGGGAGTGAAGGAGGCGATGCTGACGGGCCGCGGCCGCGTGATGATGCGCGCCAAGACCGACATCGAGCATACGCCCAGCGGCCGCGAGTGCATCGTCATCACGGAGATTCCCTACATGATCAACAAGGCCGAGATGATCAAGAAGATCGCCGACATGATCAACGAGAAGAAGATCGACGGCATTTCCTACATCAACGACGAGTCCGACCGCAACGGCCTGCGGATCATCATTATCCTGAAACACGACGCCGTGGCGAGCGTGGTGCTGAACACGCTGTTATAAGAACACGCCGCTGCAAACGTCGTTCGCCGTGAACAACATCGCGCTGGTCAACGGCCGGCCGCAGATGCTGCCGATGCGCGATCTGGTCAAGCATTTCGTCGACCACCGCCACGACGTGGTGGTGCGCCGTGCGCGCTTCGACCTGCAAAAGGCCGAGGAACGGCTGCATATCGTGCTGGGTCTCCTGATCGCGCAGGACAACATCGACGAGATCGTGCACATCATCCGTTCGTCGCAGACGCCCGACGCTGCCAAGCAGACGATGATCGAGCGTTTCGAGTTGTCGGACATCCAGGCTTCGGCCATCATCGAAATGCGCCTGCGCGCCCTGACGGGGTTGGAGTACGGCAAACTGACCGCCGAGCGCGACGATCTTACCAAGCAGATCGCCTACTTCAAGGAGGTGCTCGAAAACGTCGGCATGCAGATGCAGATCATCAAGGACGAGCTGCTGGAGATCAAGGAGAAATACGGCGACGAGCGCCGCTCGGAGATCGTCTATTCTTCCGAGGAGTTCAATCCCGAGGATTTCTACGCCGACGACGACATGGTCATCACCATCTCGCACATGGGCTACATCAAGCGCACGCCGCTGGCCGAATACCGCACGCAGCATCGCGGCGGAGTGGGTGCCAAGGGCAGCGCGACGCGCGACGAGGACTTCATCGAACACATCTACGTGGCCTCGATGCACAACACGATGCTCTTCTTCACCGAGAAGGGGCGCTGCTACTGGCTCAAGGTCTACGAGATCCCCGAAGGCGCACGCTCCTCGAAGGGACGCGCCATCCAGAACGTCATCCAGATCGAACCCGACGACAAGGTCCGCGCCTATATCAACGTCAAGCGCCTGAACGACGCCGAGTATGTGAACAACAACTTCATCATCATGTGTACCAAGGACGGTACGATCAAGAAGACGAAGCTCGAAGCCTACTCGCGTCCGCGCCAGAACGGTGTGAACGCCATCGTCATCCGCGAGGGCGACCAGCTGATCGAGGCCAAGCTCACCAGCGGCAACGCCGAGGTGATGATCGCCGCCCGCGACGGCAAGGCCATCCGTTTCAACGAATCGACGGTGCGTCCGATCGGGCGTGTCGGCGCGGGTGTGCGCGGCATCTCGATCGAGGAGTCCGACGAGGTGGTCGGCATGATCTGTGTGGAACCCGATTCGAAGCAGGACGTACTGGTGCTGAGCGAAAACGGTTACGGCAAGCGTACCGACCTCGACGAGTACCGCATCACCAACCGCGGCGGTAAGGGTGTGAAGACGATCAACGTGACGGAGAAAACCGGCAAACTCATATCGATCCAGGCCGTTACGGACGAGAACGACCTGATGATCATCAACCGTTCGGGACTTACCATCCGCACGGCCGTGTCGCAGATCCGCCTTGCGGGTCGCGCCACGCAGGGCGTGCGTATCATCAACCTCCGCGAGGGCGACGCCATTGCTTCGGTGATGGCCGTGCCGGCTGCCGGCGATGAAGAAGAAGTACAGTCCGCGGAGGCTGCTGAAAACGGGGCCGCAACGCCCGAAGCAGGACAGCCGGCCGAGGAATAGATGAAATGAATTTGAAAAACTTTAAATTAAATTTTGTTATGAAGAAAACATTTTTGACGGCTTTCGCGGCGCTGCTCGTGGCTATCCCTGCCGTGCAGGCGCAGAAAGTCAACAAGAGCGGGCTCCTCACCAAGATCGAGAAGAGCGACGCCGACATCGCCGACGCGAAGAAGAACGCCAAGGCCTCCACGTGGATCAACCGGGGCAAAGCATTGTACGAGGCTGCCGTGGAACCGACGAAGAGCCTCTTCGTCAACATGGACGCCGCGTGCTGAAACTGGCCGTGGGTGAACCCTCGGCTACCAAGCAGGTGACGCTTCTCAACGTTCCCTACGAAGCGTGGGAGTACCCCTATTTCATCGCCTACATCAAGGACGGCAAGGTCGTTACCTGGACGCAGACCGACTGGGTGCTGAAAGAGGCTCCCGCCATGGCCATCGAGGCTTACAACAAGGCCTATGAGATCGATCCCAAGAGCGCTGCGAAGGCGAAGGACGGGTTGCAGCAGATCAGCGATTCCTGCTCGCAGGTCGGTAACACGGGTATCGACACGGGCGAGTACGTCGCCGCCGCCGATGCCTATGCCACGGCTTTCCAGGCACAGTCGAGCCCCGCTTACGGCGCAGCCGCAGATCCCGCGCTGCTCTACTATGCCGGTTACCTGCGCACAGTGGACGGTTCGGCGCACCCCTCGTCGTTCGGACAGGGTGCCGAGTACCTCAAGAAGGCGATCGACCTGGGGTATACCGACGAGGAGGGTAACATCTACTACTACCTCTTCCACTGCTACTACGGCCTGAAGAACGTCAGCCAGGACAATGTCATGCTGGCCAAGGACGCCCTGATCACGGGTATCGGGAAATTCCCGAAGAACGAGCGTATCCTCGACGGCCTGATGCAGCTCTACACCTCGGAGCAGGGCGTGGGCGACCCCGCCGACCTGATCGCGCTGATCGACAAGGCCATCGAGGACAACCCGTCGAACGTGGACCTCTGGTTCGGCCGCGGCCGTATCTTCTATGCGCTGAAAAACTACGACGAGAGCATCGCATCGTTCAAGAAGGTCGTGGAGCTCATGCCCGAACTCTTCGAGGGCAACTACTACCTGGGTGTCTTCTACACGATCAAGGGTGACGAAGCCAACAAGGTGATCAACGAAAAGCAGTACAGCAGCCAGGCTGCTTACGATGCCGACCTGAAGGAGGTGAATGCGGTCTATATGGAGGCGGTGCCCTGGTTCGAGAAGGCATACGAGATGAAGAAGGACGACGTCAATACGCTCGACTTCCTCAAGTCGATCTGCTTCCGCCTGCGCGACGAGGAGGGCATGATGGACAAGTACAACAAGTACAATACCCTGCTCAAAGAAGCCAAAGGCGAAGAGTAATCCCCTGCGGGGGCGGCGCTGCCGCCCTGTGCTTACAGGAATCCCGGCTCCGCGTTTCGGAGCCGGGATTTTTCATGCGCCGATGCGCCTGTCGTGATGTCCGTGCCGTCGAATTCGTAGGGTAATATCCGTGCAAGACGTCCGTGCAAATCCTGTGCGGCATCCGTGCGAAATGCCTGTGCTGTTGTGCCGATCTCCGGGCATTCTGCCTGTGGCGCGACCCGCGCTTCAAGATTCCGGGATGCCGAACCCCAACTGCCGGAGCATACCTTCGTGGTCGAGGCAAAAGCGTTTCATCAGCAGGTAATGCGGCGTCTGCTCCAGTTCGGTGAGTTGCAGCCCGTTGTCCGCGATCTCGTAGATGTCGGCGCCGGGGTAGGCCATGACGATAGGCGAGTGGGTGCTGACGATGAACTGCGACCCGCTTTCCACGAGCTGTTTTATCCGGCACAGCATATACATCTGCCGCGACGGCGAGAGGGCGGCCTCGGGCTCGTCGAAGATATAGAGCCCGTTCCCGCGGAGCCTGTGTTCGAGCAGGCTCAGGAAACTTTCGCCGTGCGACTGCCTGTGGAGCGACTTGTCGCCGTAATAGCGGTGTATGCCGTCGGCTATCTGGTCGATCTCGGTGGCGACGTTGTAGAAGCTCTCGGCACGCAGGAAATAGCCGTCGCGCGGCTTCAACCCGCGTCCGAGCACGAGGTTCCCGTATAGCGGGGAATGAGTCTCGCGCGTTGCGAACCGAAAGTTCTTCGACCCGCCCTCGGCATTGAATCCCGCCTTTACGGCGATGGCTTCCAGCAGCGTCGATTTGCCCATGCCGTTCTCGCCCACGATGAACGTCACCGGGCGGCGGAACCGCAACCCGCTGAACCCCGCCAGCGCGGGCACCGTATAGGGGTATTCGTGCGGCAAATCTCCGGCCTCTTTCAGTCGGATATATTTGATATAGAGTGCGTTTTCGGATAAGATCATGGCGGGTTTTTGGGGGTTCCGTTCCGCTAATTTAGTGATTTTCCCCGGATATGCGGCCTGTTATCGCAGGAAACCTTCCAGATTCCGGACGTTGCCTCTCCCGGGCCGTTCCGGCCTCTCCCTGCCCGGGGATTCACCGCCTCTTCCTTATGCGCCGGCTTTGCGGTAGATTGTCCGCAGGCTGTGCGTCATGAAGTATTGCAGCACGCCGCGCAGGAACATGTAGAGCGTGAAGGCAAGCCACAGGGCGTTGTTGCCTATGAGCGTATGCCCGATATAGAAGATGCCGAAATAGGCTGCCGTAGCCCAAAACATCGAGTTGCGCATGACGCGCGTCTGCGTGGCGCCCACCATGATGCCGTCCATGATGAAGGGCATGGCGCTGGCTACGGGGATCAGGATGATCCATACGATATACCGTCCGGCGACCTCCACGATCGTCGCGGCGTTTGCGGCCGAATCGTCGATGAACAGCCCCACCAGGTCGCGCCACCAGACGATGTAGATTCCCACGAACAGTACCGACACGGCCGTGCCCCATGCGATGCAGCGCCGCAGGCAGTCGCGCAGCGCCCTTACGTCCCGGGCGCCGATGAACCGTCCGGTCAGCGCTTCGGCGGCATATGCGAAGCCGTCGTTCATGTACGAGAAGAGCGTGAAGAGCTGCAACAGCAGGGTGTTCACGGCCAGCAGCACCGGGTCTTCCATGCGGGCCGAAGCCCCCGTGAAGAAGGTGTAGACCGCCACGATGCAGAGCGTACGCAGCATGATGTCGCGGTTGACGATGAAGAAGGTTTTGAGCGGTTTCATGTCGAATACCTCGGCCCAGTCGATTCCCGTCAGCACCTTGCGGTAGCGCAGCATGAGCAGCAACAGCGAAAGTCCCACGCCCGTCCACTGTGCGATCACCGAGGCGTAGGCGATGCCGACGATCCCCATGTCCATGCCGAAGGCGAACCAAAGGCTGCACAAGACATGCACCGCGTTGACCGAAATAGCCGTGAACATCGGTATCATGGCATTCTGCATACCCGTGAACCAGCCGTTGAACCCGAACAGCAGAATCCCCGCCGGCACGGCCCAGATGCGGGCGTAGAAATATTCGCGCGTCATTTCGTTGCCGTTCAGTCCCCACAGGGCCAGCTCGCCCAGCGGGTATTGCAGGGCGAGCATCAGCAATCCCATGCCCGCCGCCACGACCATCGCCCTTACGAGCATGTTGGTGCATTCGCGGAAATTCCCTGCGCCGAACGCCTGTGCCGTGAGTCCGCTGGTCCCCATGCGCACGAACGAGCAGTTCCAGTAGATGAAGTTGAAGATCGACACGCCGATGGCCAGTGCGCCGATCGTCGCCGCCGAATCCGCGCCCCAGTGCCCGGCGATGGCCGTCGACACGATACCCATGAGCGGCACGGTGATGTTCGAGACGATATTCGGGAGCGCGATGCGCAGTATTTCGCGGTTCATGTTCATAGGTGCGGGGCGGGGATGTCCGGCAAACCCCTGCCGGACGTCGTTTACGGGTGCAAAGATAAGGCAAAAGCGGCGAATTTGTAACGGCCCCTGTCTTTTATCGCCAAATCGGGTCTGCAATATGCCGTAATCCGGAAAAATGGATTACCTTTGCCCCACAAACTCATTCAAATACGTATGAAAGACAACAAAAACGACTCGACCACGGTACTTTCGCGTTTCGGACGCGACAAGCGCCAGCGTACCGTGACTGCTACGGCGGAGCGTGTCGAGCGTCGCCCGCGTTTACAGCGTGATGCTGCCGATTCGGAGCAACCGTCCAGCGAGGGGCCCCGTGAGCGGGCCTCCTACAATCCCCATTTCACGGCGGACAATCGCCCTGCATTCGACAAACCGCGCCGCCAGTTCGGCGACAAACCGGCTTACGGCGAGCGTAAGTCCGGCGATAAACCCCGTTACGAGCACCGCGACGGCGACAAACCGCGCCGCCAGTTCGGCGACAAACCGGCTTACGGCGAGCGTAAGTCCGGCGATAAACCCGCTACGAGCACCGCGACGGCGACAAACCGCGCCGCCAGTACGGTGACAAGCCCGCCTATGGCGAGCGCAAGTACGGCGACAAACCCCGCTACGAGCACCGCGACGGCGACAAGCCGCGCCGCCAATATGGCGACAAGCCCGCCTACGGCGAACGTAAGTTCGGGGATAAGAAATACGGCGACCGTAAATTCGGCGACAAACCCTATAAGCCGGGGCCGAGGAAGCACGACGACAAACCGGCGTCCTACCCGAAATTCACGCCCGAAAAGCAGGTCGGCGAAATGCGCCTGAACCGTTTTCTCGCGCAGTCGGGCCTCTGCTCGCGCCGCGAGGCCGACGATTTCATCACGGCGGGCGTCGTTTCGGTCAACGGCAAGATCGTCACCGAACTGGGGACCAAGGTGCTGCCGACCGACGAGGTGCGGTTCAACGACGAGCCGGTGCAGGGCGAGAAGAAGGTCTACCTCGTGCTCAACAAGCCCAAGGGTTATGTCACGTCGCTCGACGACCCCCATGCCGGCAAGACCGTCATGGATCTGGTCGAAGGCGCCTGCACGGAGCGCATCTACCCGGTGGGCCGTCTGGACAAGAACAGCCTCGGGTTGCTGCTTTTCACCAACGACGGCGACCTTACGAAGCAGCTCACGCACCCCTCGTACCTGAAAAAGAAAATCTACCAGGTGACGCTCGACAAGCCCCTGGCGCGTGCCGATATGGATCGCATCGCCGAGGGCATCACACTTGAAGACGGCGAAATCTTCGCCGACGAAATTTCCTATGTCAAGGAGAACAAACAGGAGATCGGCATCGAGATACACTCCGGCCGCAACCGTATCGTGCGCCGTATTTTCGAATTCCTGGGTTACACGGTCACCAAGCTCGACCGTGTCTACTACGCCGGCCTGACCAAGAAGAACCTCAAGCGCGGAGCCTGGCGTTTCCTCTCCCGCGAGGAGGTCGAACGGCTCAAGTCCGGCCAGTACGAATAACGAAAAAGGGTGATTCCACGAGAATCACCCTTTTTTGTCAATAATCGCGTGTCCCGGTACCAGCTCGTCTGCTTGTTCTCCTCGACGTATTTGTCCGACGGTTCGCTGAACGACACTCCCGAATAGTAGGCGACGGGGTTCATCCGGCCGTTATATGCCGAGTAGAATTCCGGCGTATTGAGCCGTGCAGCTTTTGGGGAACGCCTTGTCCAACTGCACTTTGAACTCCTCTTTCAGCCCAGCGTCGCTGCAGGCCAGTTCGACCCAGTGTCCCAGATCGTAGAATATGTGCGAAGACATTCCCTCGTAGCTTTGCAGCTCTTCCGCATAGGTCTTTTGGGCGCGGCGTTGATATGCCGCATGATCTCCTTCATACCTTCCATTTCCGACATCACGGCCAGCGAAATGCAGCCCGATTTGGTCGTTGCATCGTTCATGTAGAAGTTCCAGAACGCTTCGCATACCTTTGTCAGGTTGTATTCTTTGCCACCGTCGGTGAAGAACCACGGCATCGCCCGCTCATAGGGGAATCCTTGTGCCATGATTTCGCAGGGCGCGGCAATTACGTAGTCCGTGCATTCGCGCAGGTCGTACAGCGTCTCTATATTGGCCATAAAGCAGGCATCGAAAAGCAGGTAGTCGGGTCTGTAATTTTGGGCCTTGACCGCCGCCGCGAAATTCGTAATGTCGATCGACCGCCCCGTGTCGCCGAACGAACGGGTTAGCAGTGCCCCTGGCATCGGAATCCATAAATCCTCCAGCTCATTCGTCATCCGGGCCGAGTAGCTGAGTGCCCCATGATCCGCGGGCACCCACGCCTTGCCGTGACAACCGACGATGATCCCGTAATGCTGCGCAGGGGCGAGCGCTGCCACGTCGCTCAGCATGCGCTGTACGCATGCGGGATCGGCCGCCGCGAAATCGTCGTAACTTTTCAGCAGCGTGAATGCGGCCGCCTGCTTTTCGGCGTTGAAATACGCTTCGTACATTTCGGCCTGTGAGTGCGTATTGGGCTGGTAGCAGACTAATATGCGGCCGTCGCCCGGAACATTTCGTCGACAGCTTTCAATACACCGTCGATATTTTGTTTGTAGAAATTCAGCAAATCCCGCCCCGGCATGTAGAGCAGCATGGTCTGCGTCGCAGTCGCCGGGCTTTGCGATACGGTGACGCTACACTGCGCACCTCCTGCGGTCAGGTTCAGCATCACTGTCCCTAACTTGATGCGGCTGTGGCCTGTATTGTCGTCCTGTGCCCTCACCGTTACCGTCGTCTCGCCCCGGCCGCCTCGGGTGGGGGAGACGTCGAAGCCGCTGCCCGTGGTGGTGAGCGACCACGCTTCGGTCGACGACACCGTGAATGCCGCCTCCGAACCCGCCGTGCTGCGCAATACCACTTCGTCCTGCGTCGTGGTCAGCCCTGCGCGTTCCTCTGTTTTTTCGCACCCGGCGAGCAGCGTCACTGCCAGCAGCAGCCACAGCGTGCGCCGGATTATTTGTAGGTACGGGGTTTTAGGTTGTTGAATTGCCATGTGCGGTCACGTTTATAGGTATATCCTTCGGGCTTGTTCCAGTATACGCGGCCGAAGTCGTAATAGAGCCCTTTGCGTTTCTTGTCGCCGACCATCCGGGGCGCCGTGAAGGGGGATGAATTCCACCGTACGGCTGATGATGCGGCTCTTGCCGTAGGTGTAACCCTCCGATGCCATCACGTCGAGCGCATGGTCGAACATCAGGATATGGCGCGGGGTCTTCTGCGTGAGGGCATCCCCCGAATCCTCGATCGCGCGGAGCACCCCCTTCACCTTGTTGTAATACATCTTCTCCTGCAGCTTGTTGCCCAGCGCCCCGTGGGCATAGGCCATCAGGTTCAGGATCTTGGGGCTGAACGGGTCGCGGGCGAGCGCATCTTCGCCCACGTAGAGCATCGCGTCGAGCGTTTCGGCCAGCGGGTTGTCGGGATCGAGCCCCGATGCCAGCATCAGCAGCTTGTCCAGGTCGGGGTTCGCCTCCATCGGTTTGTAGCTCTCCTGGTGGGCGTAGCCGTAGTAGAGGTAGTGGTAATCCTCGTCGGTGAGCGTCTCGTCGCCCGCGTTGTAGCGCATCATCAGCGAAGTGTAGTAGAACGGCGAATCGGGGTCGGACGTCTTGGCGACGATGTCCTCCTCGACGGGGACTTTCGCCGCGGCCAGCGCCGGGAGCAGGAGCAATGTCAGCAGTAAATTTTTCATATCCGTATTTTAGGCACTAACGCTCAAATCAGCGCAAATCGTATTCCGCGATCAGTTTGCGGAACTTTTCTGCGCAGCGCCCCGAACCTTCGACGAGCGGCAGCCGCATCGTCGGGGCCGATTATGCCCATTTCGGCCAGTGCGCACTTCACCCCCACGGGGTTGCCCTCTTCGAACAGGGCATGTACCGCTTCGTCGAGGCATTCGTATGCCTTTTCCGCACGGTCGAACTCCCCGGCCTTGGCGTAGTTCACACACTCCATGAACCGCTTGGGAAAAGCGTTCGCGGCCACCGAGATCACGCCGTCGCCGCCGCGGCGCATCAGCTCGAGCGTCATGCCGTCGTCGCCCGACAGCACGATGAACCCTTCGGGGCGGCGGTCGAGGATGCGCTGCATCTGCTCGATGTCGCCCGACGCCTCCTTGATGCCGATGACGTTCTTCATGTCGCGCGCCAGCCGCAGCGTGGTCTCTGCGGTCATGTTGACGCCCGAGCGTCCCGGATGTTGTAGAGGATCACCGGCAGCGGCGAGTGCTCTGACACGGTGCGGAAATGCTGGTACAACCCCTCCTGCGACGGCTTGTTGTAGTAGGGTGTGACGCTCAGGATCGCATCCGCGCCCCGCAGGTCGAATTCGCGCAACTGGTCGAGCACTTCCGAGGTCGAGTTGCCGCCTACGCCGATCACCAGCGGCACGCGGCCTGCGATGTGGTTTTTGATGAACATGGCGACCACGGCGCGTTCGGGCATGTAGAGCGTCGGCGTTTCGGCCGTGGTGCCCAACGCCACGATGTAGTCCACGCCGCCTTCGATCACATAGTCGATCATGCATGCCAGCGCCTGGTAGTCGACTTTTCGCCTTCGGGTGTAAAGGGGGTTATCATGGCGGCCCCCACGCCGCAGAGCTTGTGTCGTATCATATGATTCTGTTTGGCATTATGTAGTTTTTATGCGTATTCCTTTTCCGCGGGGCTCAGAACAACTCGCCTTGTTGGACGGGTTCGCCGTCCCCGCTTTCCGTCGCGGCCGGGGCGCCATTGTTCCTACCTCTGGTATTTGCCGTTGTTGCGCTGTCGGCTTCCGTCCCGTTTGCCGCCGGGGCTTCCTGCCCGCCGACCATGGCGATGAACTCCTCTTCGGAAATGATCTTCACGCCCAGCTTCTCGGCTTTCCTGAGCTTCGCCGGGCCCATGTTGTCGCCCGCCACGATGTAATCGACGTTGGCCGATACGGCCGCGAGGTTCCTGCCCCCGTGCATTTCGATCAGCTCCTTCATTTCGTCGCGGCTGCGCGAGAACTTGCCCGACACCACGAAACTGCGGCCTGCGAGCGACTCCGACGCCAGCTCCCGCGCCTCCTCCTCGAACTTCAGCCCCGCGGCACGCAGGCGGCGGATGATGGCGTGGTTCTGCTCGTCGGCGAAATACTCGATGATCGCGTCGGCGATGCGCCCGCCCACCTCGTCGGCCTGGGTCAGCTCCTCGCGCGTGGCCCGCATCACGGCGTCGAGCGAGCGGAAATGCTCCGCGAGGTATTTGGCCGTCGTCTCGCCCACGAAGCGGATGCCGAGTCCGAACAGCACGCGGCGGAAGGGCACCTCGACCGATCCGCGGATGCTGCGTATGATGTTGTCGGCCGACTTCTCGCCCAGCCGCGGCAATTCCGCCAGCTGTCCGGCCTTCAGGTCGTAGAGGTCGGCCACGTCGTGCACCAGCCCGTTTTCATAGAGCAGTTCCACGGTCTCCTCGCCCAGCCCTTCGATGTCCATCGCCTTGCGGCGGATGAAATGGATGATGCGGCCGACGATCTGCGGCGGGCATCCCCCCTGGTTGGGGCAGTAGTGCTTCGCCTCGCCCTCGTAGCGCACCAGCGGAGTGCCGCATTCGGGGCATACGGTGATGTATTCGAACGGTTTGCTGTCCGCAGGCCGCTGCGAGAGGTCTACCCCCGTGATCTTGGGGATGATCTCGCCGCCCTTCTCGACGTATACCATGTCGCCCGGGCGGATGTCCAGCAGGGCCATCTGCTCGGCGTTGTGCAGCGTCGCACGCCGCACGGTCGTCCCGGCCAGCAGCACCGGTTCGAGGTTCGCCACAGGCGTTATGGCCCCCGTGCGTCCCACCTGGAACGACACGCTGTCCAGCCGCGTGAGCGCCTGCTCGGCCTTGAACTTGTAGGCCACGGCCCATTTCGGGGCCTTGGCCGTGAATCCCAGCTGCCGCCTTACGGCGAAGTCGTTGACCTTGATCACCACGCCGTCGGTCGGGAAGGGCAGGGCATGCGCCCCTCGTCCCAATGCGCGATGTAGTCGATCTGCTCGCGACGCTGCGGCATATGCGCGCCGCGTCCGAGACTTTGAATCCCCACTCGCGGGCTTTCTGCAGGCTTTCCCAGTGGTTCGTGAAGGGCAGGTCGTCGCCCGCCAACTGGTAGAGCGTGCAGTCCAGTCCGCGCCGTGCGACCACCGACGAAGCCTGCTGCTTGAGCGTTCCCCGCGGGCGTTGCGCGGGTTTGCGAAGAGTCTGCGGTTCGCCGTTGGCCTCGCGCTCGGCGTTGATTTTGTCGAACGAGGCGTAGGGCATCAGGATTTCGCCGCGGATTTCGAAGTGGGGCGGCCAGTCCGTGCCCCGCAGGCGCAGGGGCAACCGTGCGCACGGTGCGCACATTGGCCGTCACGTCGTCGCCCTGCGAGCCGTCGCCGCGCGTCACGGCCCGCAGCAGTCGTCCGTGCTCGTAGGTGAGCGAGATGGCCGTGCCGTCGAACTTCAGCTCGCAGACGAATTCCGTCTGCCGAGCTCTTTCTCGATGCGTCCGATGAATTCGTGCAGCTCGTCGAGCGAATAGGTGTTACCCAGCGAAAGCATCGGAAAGCGGTGCTCGACGCTTTGGAATTCGGTCGTGAGATCGCTTCCGACGCGGGCCGTCGGGGAGTTCGGGTCGGCGTATTCCGGATGTGCCGCCTCCAGCTCCTGCAGTTCGCGCATCAGGACGTCGAATTCCCGATCGGATATTTCCGGACTGTTTTCGACGTAGTATTTATGGTTGTGGTAGTCGAGTGTGCGACGTAATTCTTCTATTTTTTCGCGTATCATACCTTTGTTATTCCGTACGTAAAAGTACATAATTTGTGCGGAAAGACCGCAAAAAATAAAAAAAATGCAAAAAAAAATTCGACCTTGATACCGATCGCCAAATTTTGTTTATACTTGCACAAAATTTTCAGACGTTTCCGGTTCGCGGAGACGGCGACGCCCTTTTTCGGGCTTCGCCGGACGCAGGAAAACGACGGATAAAACTCCACACAATCGACCGGCGACGGCGGATGCGGAATCCTGCCGGGGCTGGATATGACAAAAAAATTCCGCATTTTCGATAAGTGGGGGCGGAACGGGTGAATCCGTTCTGCCGCACGAAGGAAACGACTATTGAAAACGAACATCGAAATATGGCAAACTCTACTACACCGAAGAAACGCCTTGTCGCCAGTTTCCGTAATCTGCCTTCGGAACTTCAGGAGGCAATAAAGCAAAAATATCCCCTCGGGTTTTCCGAGGCGATGATGCGCATCGACAAACCCAACGGAGAGTTTTTTTACGCTGTGCCTTTCGAAACGGACGAGATCAATTACCTGGTGAAGATCGACGTGAAGATCGACGACCGTGCGGACGATGACGAAGATAAGGACTATTACGACGACGATATCAAATCGACTGCAGCGACAACGACCTTGCAACGCTTGACGTGAGCATGCTGCGCGCACCTCGAACGGCTCGACTGTTCGCACAACCGCCTGGCGACGCTTGAGGTCGCTGCGCGGCCTCGTCTCGCTCGATGTCGGCGGCAATCCGCTGCGGCAGCTCGACCTGTCGTCGAACGGCTCACTCGTGCGCTTCGGAGGACGCGACTGCGGCTTTGTAACGCTCGACGTGGCGCCCTGCGCCCGGGTCATGGAGCTGGTCGACGTGCGCGGATGCGCCGATCTGGCTGTCCTCTACATCGCCTCCGGGCAGCAGATCTTCGTCGCTTTGCTACGACGGGGCGGCACGCAGGTTGTCGAGCGCTGACGCGCCGGCAGAACCGCTGCACGGTGGCCGCATCGCCTGAAAGATACCGGCCGGAGCAACATGCTCCGGCCGTTTCCTTTCGTTTCTGCAGTTCCTTCGGGCCGTCTGCGCACCGGGGCGAAACGGTCTTTTCGTGCGGGGCAATCTTTTCATAATTTGTTGAAAAGTACCCGCCCGGCATGTTTCTATTCGAAGAAAAATTCGTACCTTTGGAAGCAAAAATGTCTTTTGCACTAAACTTTTTAACCGGATACGATGAAAAAGTAGATGTAATCCTCCGGCCTGCAATGGGGGACGAGGGCAAGGGAAAGGTCGTGGACGTGCTGACTCCCCGCTATGAGGTCGTAGCACGTTTCCAGGGCGAGTCCCTCAATGCGGGTCATACGTTGGAATTCGGCGGTGAGAAATACGTCCTGCGGTCGATACTCTTCGGGCATCTTCCAGGAGGCAAGACCAACGTCATCGGCAACGGCGTGGTGCTGGACGCCATCCTGTTCCGCGAAGGGCCGAGGCGCTGGCGGCCAGCGGCCCACGATCTGACCCGGCAACTCGTCATATCGAAGAAGGCATCTGATCCTTCAAACGCCGCTTGACGCGGCCTACGGGCCGATCGGGGCAGCTCCAGATCGGCACCACAGGCAA
>VOFC01001620.1_pt1 | contig 52544 bp, 60 predicted proteins | sample 5384161 | NCBI WGS metagenome assembly VOFC01 (sample SAMN12384722, study PRJNA508395) | human gut metagenome | isolation source: healthy gut B | host: Homo sapiens | reverse complement strand
TGAAGACGACGTCGGCTTTTTCGCCTTTTTTCGGCCATGGAGACCATGAAGGCGCCGGCGTCGTTCTGGTAGAAAGAGACGTTTTTGATTTGGTTTCGTTTGGCGTTTGTTACGGCATCGCGGACGGCGTCCGGGTTCAGTTCGACGCTGATGACTTCTCTGGCATCGCGGGATGCGATGAGGCCGATGGTTCCGATTCCGCAGTAGGCGTCCATGACGCGTTCGTTTCCGGTGAGGCCGGCCAGGGAGATGGCTTTTTCGTACAGATTTTTCGTCTGAACCGGGTTGACCTGGTAGAAGGACTGCGGGGAGATGCGGAAGGTGCAGCCGCAGAGTTCATCCTCGATGTAACCGCGTACGAAGAGGACAATGTCGCGTTTTCCGAGTACCATGCTGTCGGTGCGGTCGTTGACGTTCAGTACGATCGTGGTGATCTCCGGGTGGAGTTTGCGCAGGGCCTTTACGAAGTTGTTTTTGACGGGAAGACTGGTGATACGCAGACGAGGACGACCATGATCTTGCCGGAAGCAAAGCCGGTGCGCACCATGACGTGGCGCAGGAGGCCGTAGCCGCTGTCCTCGTTGTAGATCATGATTTTGAAGCTCTTCAGCAGACTGCGGATATCGCGGATGATGGCATCGGCACGCTGATCCTCGAGCAGACACTCATCGACCGGGACCACTTTGTGTGTGCCCTTTTCATAAATGCCGGATATGATCGTTCCGTCTTTTTTTGCGTGCAAAGGCGGAATTGACTTTATTCCGGTAATGATAAGGATTTTCCATGCCAACCATGCCTTTGACCGGGACGATGCCCTTCAGAGTCTTCTTCAGAAACTGCTCTTTTTTCGCGAGCTGCTCTTCGTAGGAGAGGTTCAGATATGTGCATCCGCCGCATTTTTTCTGATAAGGACATTTCGATGATGATGAACTCTTTTTCTGCTTTCCTTTTTCCGGTGCCACGCTCTTTTTGTTTTCTCGATACGAACGGCTTTCTTTTTTTATTTTCCCTGTCGAAATACGTCTTTTTTCTTCCGTCAGCTCTTTTATTCTTCTCTCTCGTGTTTTTCCACTTTCTCTTACCTTCTTCCTCTATTTCGCAAACCCGCGCAGCAGCGCGATCTCTTTGCATATCCGTCCAGCTCATTCGGTGTTTCCAGATAGAACGGCAGTCCCGCCAGCGCCGGATGTGTCACGATCCGCTCAAATGCCGCAAGTCCCAGCGATCCCTCGCCGATCTTCTCATGGCGGTCCTTATGGCTCTCAAACGGATTCTTGCTGTCGTTCAGATGAATCGCTTTCAGCTTCGAAAGTCCTACCACGCGGTCGAACCTCTCAAGCACATCATCGAGGTGATCCACAATATCGTATCCCGCATCGTACACATGGCACGTATCTAGGCAGACACCCATATGGTCTTTTAATTCCACGCGCTCCAGAATCGCCGCCAGCTCCTCAAACGAGCGGCCGACTTCGGTTCCTTTTCCTGCCATCGTCTCGAGCAGCACCGTGGTCGTCTGCTCCGGTTTTAAAATTTCATTCAGCATCTCCGAAATCAGACGGATTCCCTCTTCCGCCCCCTGTCCGGTATGGCTGCCCGGGTGGAAATTGTAGCAGTTTCCCGGCGTATACTCCATCCGTTTCAGATCATCCGCCATCGTCATCCATGCAAACTCTCTCGTGTGCGCATCCTTCGAGCACGGATTCAGCGTGTACGGCGCATGTGCCAAAATGCGCTCGATTCCATGCTCCTTACTGTAAGAAAGAAACGCTGCGACATCCGCCTCGTCGATGGCTTTCGCCTTGCTTCCTCTCGGGTTTCTTGTAAAAAACTGAAAGGTATTCGCCCCGATGGACACCGCCTCTTTTCCCATGGCAAGATATCCTTTGGACGATGATAAATGACATCCTATTGTCAGCATAACTTTTATTCTCCTTTATTTCCAAACCACAACTCACCGATTCTCTGCGAGCCGCATTACTTAAAAGCACAATTTTCCGGTACGGAATTCCATCTCCGAGAGTGCTTCCTCCTCCCGCTTCTGACACGTAAAGAGCAGCACCTGCGTCCGGTTTTCCGCCAGCCATTTCAAAGTTTCTTTCAGCCGGTTTTCATCGTAAAACGCAAACGATTCATCGAGAATCACCGGCAGCTCCTCCTCGCCGCAGAGCACATCCATCGCCGCCATGCGGAGCGCAAAGTACGCCTGCTCGATCGTACCGCGGCTGACCTGTTCAAGCGGCACATATTCGTCTGCGGTGTGAAGGCCGATCCGCAGATTCTCATCCATATTCACCTGCAGATAGCGGCCATTCGTCAGCGATGACAGCGTTTTTGACATCTGCTGTTTTAAGCGGTCGCCGATCCGGCTCTGCATCTGTACGGAGAGACTCTGGATCGTCTCCCCCGCCAGGGAAAGCGCATCGAGTTCTTCCTGCAGATGATCTTTTTCCGTCATGAAAATGCAGAGCTCTTCGTATTCACTCTGCAGGTTCGACAGCACCGTCTGTTTCTGCCCCAGCTCCTGCTTCAGGCGGTCCACATTCCACTGCTGGCGGCGGATCGCCTGCTCCTCCGGCTCCGTCACGACCTGCTCGACCTCCGTTTTCCGGTGACGGAACAGACTGTACGCCAGATACAAGAGCGCCGCAATCGCAAGCCCGAGTCCCGTTCTCGTCAGCAGCGAATCAATATGGAAGAACTGCAGAATGCATAAGAACAAGAGAAATCCAGCCAGCGCCACGCACGCGGCACCCCATTTGCGGCTCTTCCGAGATTCTTTTTTCATCTTCCGCACCCGTTCGATCGGCACATCCTTCTGATAAATATCCCGCTTCATCTGCTCTTTCGCCTGCTGCAGATTCTCCTCGCTCTGACGGCACTCCTCCGTAAAAACGGAAATTTTCGTCTCAAGTTCTTCCTTCCGTTTTTCCAGTCCCGCCAGCGTCTTTTTCTGTTCCTGCTCCAGGCGCTTTCTCTTCTGCTTCAGCAGATCCAGCGCCGCCGCCACATCGAGTTCTCCATCGCTGCTCCCCTGGTAATTTGCCATATAGTTCCGCAGCTCATCCGCAAGCCCTTCCTCGGTTCTGCCTTTTAACTGCCCGATCGAAGCCGTATTATCATACACAATCTCACTGACACCGCCGAGCAGCATGGAAAGATCGCCGTCCTCCACGGAGAGCACCTCGCCGTCCGTCAGGCACACCAGCTTTGCATTGGCGTTCTGCCGCCCGAAATTCCGGGTCAGGCGGAACCGTTTGCCGCCGCTTTCAAGCACCATCTCTCCCGCATAGTATGCCGGATTTTCCCATGGCTCATAACGACTGTAGACATCATTTTTTGCCGCCCGCCCCCCGGCCGCGTGTCATGCCAAACAGCATGCTGCGGATGAAAGTATGGACGGTCGATTTTCCGCTCTCATTTTCCCCGCTGATGAGCTGAATCCCATCGGAAAATTCCAGTGTGCGGTTCTGCATTTTTCCAAAATTGCGGATTTCCAGTTTTTCTATTTTCATCTTCTACGCCTCCCGCAATCTTTTTTTCAGCCGTTCCTGCGTGCCGCCAGCAGCGCCTCGAGACCATAGTCGAGCGCCTTCTGTGACTGCGCATCCGTCTTTGTTTTAAACGCTTCAATATAGGCGCTGATCAGACTAGCGCCATACGTTTTCTTCATCTGTTCCAGATCGTACGCCGGACGTGTTTCATCCTCCACGGAGATGACTCTGCCGCAGTCCAGCAGCCGTTTCGGAGAAAATTCCAGCTCGGCGGCACGGTATCCCACAAGTTTCAGGCGGATGATTTTTCGGATCTTCCCATCCTCCCGCAGCGCCAGCTCCTGTTTCAGCTTCGTCTCCAGCGCATACTGTGTCAGATCCTCCGTCACGTTCAACACCAGATCTTCGTACTCATATCTGGCAAACGGCACAAACTGAATCCGCGTGCCGTGCTCGTCCACTGTTCCGCGGATGTAGCCGTGCGGCCCCAACTGCGTCTCATCCGTCGGTTCGAGTGCGCCTGCGTATGCCATTTTGTCGGGAATAAGAATCCCCGGCTTATGAATGTGCCCGCACGCAATATAATCAAACCCAGCCTGCGCCATGCGGCCCGGATTCCACGGCATGTGGCGGGCATCGCCGCCGTGCGCGAGCAGCAGATGATATTTCATTTTGCCCTCCGGCCGCACGCCGTCCAGCCGGTTTTCCAGAATCTCTTTTTTGTCGTAACTGCATCCGTACACCGCCGTCCTCTTCTCCGGGACTTCAACACACTCCGGCTCCGGCGACAGGAGCATTACACGTTGTCTGCCCAGTCGAAACCGCGGTAAAAAGCTCTCCCGCTTCACATAATCGTGGTTTCCGGCAATCAGCACGACGATCGTCTCCGGGATGGAAGCAAAAAGATCGTTGACCTCTTTCAGTTCCCGCAGAAGCGGCTGGCACTGAAACAGATCCCCGGCAATCAGCAGAAAGTCCGGCTTTTCCCATCCGACGAGGCGGATTATCCGCCGGAAGCTCTCCCAGATGGATTCCCCGCGCTCCTCGCTCCAGGGAAATCCCGCATCCGGCTGCATGCCGAGATGCACATCCGCAATATGAATAAACCGCATAGGCGCATACCCCTTTCTGGATTCATTTTCTCTATTACTACAATACGGACGTCAGGTGCACCAAATCCACATTGGATTCCACTGCACCCGGCATCCGTATTTTTTAAGTTTCTATATCACTTTTCGTAATTACAGCTCGCAGTTGTTTACTGTTCTCGGGAACGGGATGACGTCGCGGATATTGCCCATTCCGGTCAGATACATGACGCATCTTTCAAATCCCAGTCCGAATCCTGCATGGTGGGTAGAACCATATTTTCTGAGGTCCAGATAGAATCCGTAATCTTCCTCAGCAAGTCCCAGCTCTTTCATACGGCCAAGCAGTTTCTCGTAGTCGTCCTCACGCTGGCTTCCGCCGATGATCTCTCCGATGCCAGGAACCAGACAGTCCATAGCTGCAACGGTCTTGTTGTCATCGTTCAGCTTCATATAGAATGCCTTGATCTCCTTTGGATAATCGGTTACGAATACCGGTTTCTTGAAGATCTCTTCGGTCAGGTAACGCTCATGCTCTGTCTGAAGGTCACATCCCCAGAATACTTTGTAATCGAATTTGTCATTGTTTTTCTCCAGAAGTTCGACGGCTTCTGTGTAAGTTACATGACCGAATTCAGAATTTACTACATGGTTCAGACGCTCGATCAGTCCCTTGTCCACGAAACTGTTGAAGAACTGCATTTCTTCCGGTGCATGCTCCATAACGTAGCGGATGACATATTTCAACATTGCCTCAGCAAGCTCCATATCGTCCTCCAGATCAGCGAAAGCGATTTCCGGCTCGATCATCCAGAACTCAGCTGCATGGCGGGTGGTATTGGAATTTTCTGCACGGAAGGTCGGTCCGAAGGTGTAGATATTGCGGAATGCCTGTGCATAGGTCTCACCGTTTAACTGGCCGCTTACGGTAAGGCTTGTCTTTTTTCCGAAGAAGTCCTGTGTGAAATCAACAGCGCCGTCCTCGGTTTTCGGAATATTGTCAAGATCCATGGTGGTTACTTGGAACATCTCGCCGGCTCCCTCGCAGTCGCTTCCGGTGATCAGCGGGGTGTTGACATAAACGAAGTCTCTCTCCTGGAAGAACTGATGGATCGCATAGGCGCAGAGGGAACGGACACGGAATACTGCCTGGAAGGTGTTGGTTCTTGGACGCAGATGGGAAATGGTACGCAGGTATTCCATGGAGTGGCGTTTTCTGCAGCGGGTAATCCGGTGCGGAAACGCCCTCTACGGTAACTTCCGCCGCCTGAATCTCAAACGGCTGTTTTGCCTGCGGGGTAGCAACGAGGATACCTTTTACGATGATGGCTGCGCCGACGTTCATTTTGGAAATCTCAGAGAAGTTTTCCATCTCATCGTGGTATACGATCTGCAGGGTTTCGAAATAGCTTCCGTCGTGCAGAACGATGAAACCAAAGGTTTTGGAATCACGTACGCTGCGCACCCAGCCGCCTACGGTTACTTCTTTGTCCAGGTATACTTCCCGGTTTTTATAAATCTCTCGGATGGTTGTAAGTTTCATTGTCTTTTTTCTCCCTAAATATTCATAGTGCTTTCTTTATTCTAACACTTTTTGCGTCATTAGAAAACCCCGCAAATCACTCGATCTTTACTTTTTAATATAACTGATGAAGACATTGCCGTTCTGTGCGAACAATGCATCGCTGTCATCGTCAGAAAGTGCAGTTGTCTCGCCCGTTGCCGGGTTATACAGCCAGGAATTTCCAAAAAATATCGTATCCGGTCAGAAGCAGACTCTCGTTCGCGCCGGTCTTTACAACAACGCCGTAGCCGCTGCTGATCATGTAGAGAATTTCTTCTCTTGTGCAGCCCGTCAGGTTCAGCAGTTCGTAATCATCACCGAGTGACTCATTCAGCACGTTTTCGTCCAGAGATGCACTCTGGAATCCCCGACGGCATCGTTGTCTCGTCGAGGCGCATGCCCTGCTGGCGGTTTCCGCGCTCCCACACATAGGACTGGCTGCTGTTCAGCACAACGCCGACATTCTCATCGGCAAGCTGTACGGCCTCGGCCGGGGAGCTTAAAATGGCGATCAGTTTTCCTTTTCCATATACATAGTAAAGATCTGCGCTGCCCGTGTCGTACGACATCGTAAGATCGGTCCGTAAGGTTGAATAGATATATTTCGGTGTCAGTGTCAGAAGCGACTGTGTTTTGCCGCTCGTCGAGAATTCCAGAAGGAACTGCTGCTCTCTTCTGTCGTCCACCGTTGCCAGGCGGCCCGTCACCAGTTCCTGGCTCTGCTGCTCGCCGTTCATGATGTGATCCTCCGGCGCATCCGCATAGCCGTTTTCCTGGCGTACCACGCGGTCCAGCTCCAGAAGGCCGTCCGAAATCGACACACCTGTCACATAATAGCCGTTCTGGTGATACTCTTTTTTCACGGTTCCGTCGATGCTGACAATCCGCACCGTATGCATAGCGAAAACTTCATTGCCGGAAATATCTTTTAAAATATCGCTGTCGTTTGCCATACCATAAACAAAGTCTTCATTGATAAAGCCAAGTGCCCGGATCTTCTGTCCGTCATCCGCCGCAAAGCGCTGCGTTTCCCCGCTCTCCAGATTCATCACGGTGATGTTCATCGCACTGCTTGCATTGTCCGCATCCATCCACGCGATGCTCTCCTGGCTTTCCGATACTACAAAGCAGTCCTCCGGGATACTTTCCCGGACCACCGTCGTCGTGCCGGTTTCAATATCTACCTTACACAGGTTCTCATTCAGATAGAGATACATCTCTCTCTGCTTGTTGACGTAGGAGAGGCGGTCGAGCTGTTTTTTCAGCATCTCGTAGGAAATATCCGCCGGAACGAAAATCTCCTCGGTTGCCACATTCCGCTCGGCGCGATAATAGTAAACGGCTGCTCCCACTTCACCCTCGTGGTTTCCGCGGTTCATATAGCCATAAACAACAAACGTCACATCGCCCGCATCATCCACACGTACAATATTGACATCATGCTCTCCGTGCTGTTCCCGGTCATCCATGCTGCCGTTCTCACGGAAGCTGAAAACGCGGATCGTCTTGTTGGCGCTGCGGTTGTAGCACCAGAGATCACCGTTTACTACAAATGCGACAATATCACCTGCCGTATTCGTCACATACTTGGTATCCTCGCCGGTAACACCGAGGTTAATGCCGGATTTCGTCAGAACACCAAGCTCCGGATCAAAGATCTGCTGTGCGCTCCGCTCGAAGTCCAGCAGAATAATCTCTCCGTCGGACTCCCGCATCCGGTAGAACTCGCTTACGGTATAATACTCCGTCTGTCCGTTCTCATCCTGCGCACTGATCATGTACTCCTGTGTGATGCTGGTCGTCGTCTCATTCGCTTCTTTGATCTGCTGCACCGGCTGCTGTATGATCGTCGGTACGAGGCTTCCCCAGGAAATCTGGTCGAGGCTGGAATGAATGTTGACATTGAGGAACGAAGAATTATCCCCCGTCTCATCCGGCTCAAGCTGCGGAACGAGCGCTTCCGCCTGCGTTTTATCCAGGCATGTCTGCGCAAACATCTGCGTGTAGGCCAGATAATCGCCGACCTCCACGCCGTTGCGCTGTACAATGCGGGTGTAATACCAGGCAGACTGGCCGTTTCCGTAGGCAACCTCGAGCTTCAGCGTATATTCCTGATTCATCAGAATCGCGGTCTCTAACTGGAAGTCTGCTTTCAGATAGCTTCCGTCCTCGTCAAACGATTTCAGCACCGAGTTTTCAATCAGCGCTCCGCCGTCTGTGCTTTCCACCGTATAGGTCACGTTTATAATTTTCTGTCCCTTCGCATCAATTTCAGCGTAAGCGAACGGTCCATCGGCAGCGGTGTCAGGTTTTCTCTTGTCGTTACGCCGTTCATCTCCTGGCGGTATCCGTACATGCGGTTCACTGTCGTGTCCGCGGTCTTCATGTACAGCACCGGAAGACTCGCTGCGTCCAGATCGGTCGCATTCTCCGTCGTCTCGTGGCTCATCAGGTGTGTGAACACACCGACTGATGCGGCAAAAACAAGAAAAAAGGATCAGAATCCTTGCTTCTCTTTTATTCATCACGGCTCCTCCTTTTCTGCGAGGAGGTCTGCCAGTGTCGGCTTCACATGGTACGCTTCCATGCACGCTTTCAGTTCTTCCGGCAGTTTTTTTTCGAGCCTTCCTGGCGTTTTTACCGCGCGGATCAGAAGGTTCTTCGGCGTGTGCTCCATGTCGATGAATTCGAGAATCTGTGTCTCATAACCTGCATTCTCCAGAAGCTTTGCCCGGATTCCGTCGGTCAGAAGCGCCGCCATGCGCTCTTTTAAGATGCCGTAATCCATGATCGGATACAGTTCTTTGTTTGCAATCTGGCGGTTCAGCTCATGCTGGTAGCACGGAACGGAAAGAATAACTTTTGCATTCCATTTGACGGCCTTTTCCAGCGCATAGTCAGTCGCCGTGTCGCACGCGTGCAGCGTCACCACCATATCGACCTCGTCGCGGCCGGTATAAGAAGCGATGTCACCCTGATAGAAATGCAGCTTTTCATAGCCGTATTTCTCCGCCAGTCCGTTGCAGATTGCGATGACATCCTCTTTCAAGTCAAGTCCGATGATATTGACATCCAGTTTTTTCAGTTCGCGGAAGTAATAATACATCGCAAACGTCAGATACGATTTTCCGCAGCCGAAATCGAGAATCGTGATCTCGCGGTCCGATGGGAGCTGCGGCAGGATATCTTCGATGAACTCCAGATAGCGGTTGATCTGGCGGAACTTGTCGTAGCGGGTCCGCACGATTTTGCCTTCTTTTGTCATAACACCGAGATCCTGTAAAAAAGGAACCGGGATTCCTTCTTCCAGAATATACCGTTTCTTCCGGTTGTGCGCCAGATTGACGGGTTTGCCGGTTCCTTTCATATGCGGTTTCTTTTTGATCGTCATCGTTCCCTTTTTGCTGACCAGAACGGATGCTGTGCAGGTGTCGGCTTCGAGCTGCATCTGCTTGAAGGTTCCGTTCATCCAGTCGCTGATCCGGGTGATCACGTCGTCTTTTGTCATATTTTTATGAAACTCCTTCGTGCCGACGGTCTCCTGGCACTGAAAGAGCAGTTTTCCTTTTTATTTCAACCGGGCGTATTCTCACTTTGGACACTTCACTGTCCCCTCTTGGGCCGCTGATCGTGATACGGTACAGCCCTTCCCGGATTTCATCCTGTAATAATTTCTGTAATTCCATTTATACTCTCCAAACTTTCTGAATCGTTTGTAAACATGTGTAATAAAGCCCCTTACAACCCCGCTAATATTGTAATCTGTTTTCCGCAAAACCACAACAGAAAAATTATTAAAAATGTGTTACCCTCTTATTACTTTATGGCGCGGTTTAAAGCCACAGATTGTAATAATGTTTCCTCCTGCTCCGCCTCCGGAACATTTCATTATAAAAAGAACGCCGATCAAATCGAGCAGTTCCTCTTCTGCCGTTTTCTCGTCCTTCCCGCCGTTTTCCCTGCCGTACTGACGTGCGATATTCCGGCAGGTGTGCTCCATCATGAGCCGGTCCGGGAATTCGTCGTACATCATGCTGCCGCGGTAATCCATGCGGTCACACTCTGCCTCCACCAGCCGCTGCAGATCAGATGCCGTCCGGGAATAATACGACTGCATCCGCTGCCGTTCCCGCGCTTCCTGCTGCTCCTCCATACTTCTTCCCCATAAGGGCTGTGCCGCAAAAAACGGCTCCGGCCGCTCCATCGGATTTCCCTGATAGGAATTTCTTCTATTTTCATACACTCTATCCTGATTCATGCCTGTTTTATTTCCTTTTTGCTCTTCCTTATACCATATGCACACCGCCGCCATTCTGCCGTTTTCCAGATCTCAAACACAATTTCACTTGCCAAAACCGCCGTTCCGTACTAAAATACAACCTGTATCTATTTTTCCGATACATCATATAGGAGTGAATATCATGAATCTGAATATGCAAGCTTTTAACATCAACACGCTGCTTGGCGGTCTCGATAAAGTCCGGGACGTCATGGGTGTTTACCAGCAGCAGCTTCTTCTGATTGTGATTGTTTTTGCCCTGCTGAACTGTTTCTTCGGCTATGCGCTCCGCAAGCTCTGGAGCGTCATTCCCGGATTTTTTCTCGGCGCGGCCGCCGGTTATGCAGCGGGTACCTACACGAATCAGACCACGACGATCACCCTGGCGCTTGCCGTCGGCACCGGTCTTCTGACCGCAATCATTGCCTTCGTCCTCTACCGGATCGGACTTTTTCTTCTGATCTGCGGGCTCGTCGGCTTTTGCCTCTGGCATCTCGTTAATCCAAACGATACCACAGGTTATGGACTCGTCGCCCTCGTCGCTTTCGTGATCGGCCTGATCTGCGTTCCGTTCGAACGCATTTCCGTAATCCTGGTCACCTCCATCTGCGGCGCCCTCACGACGATCCGCATGGCATATTTCTTCAAGGACCTCGATCTGAACATGATGTTCTGGATTGCCTCTGCCATTCTCGCCGCAGCAGGCATGCTCTTCCAGTTTAAACCGTGGAAAGAGGCGGACTACTGGGAGGATGACGACGAAGAAGAACGCGAACACCGTGCAAAAGCGCGCGCCAGACGGAAGCGCAGATCCGGTTTCGATCCTCTTCCATCCAGAAAGAAGAAAAAGAAACGCCGCGGCTCCTCTTCCTCTTCTTCCGGCAACGCAAGAGATCCGTACCGCAGCTATCAGAAACCGTCGAACCGTACCCGTGTTTCGCAGAACACCATGTACGATTTCCGTTTTGTTCCGGAAGAACCTGACGATGACGACGATGAGAAAGATCTTCCAAAAATCATCCGCCGCAGGCCATCCGCAAAACCGGCCGCTCCGGAGGAGTTTGACGAAGAAGAAACATCCCCAAAAAAGCTTCCATGGGCGACACGAAGCCGTATACCTCTCCTTCCAAACCGCAGATCACCGAGGACGGCATCCCGGATGTCGATCTCTCCGCGATCCGGCAGCAGATTTCCGAAGAGGTACAGAGAATTTACGAAGACGATCAGAACTCGTAATCCGCACTGCAGCACAGAAAACCCGGCAGGCAAAGGAACATTCCCTTGTCTGCCGGGTTCATTTTTATCCTGATTTTCAGTTATAAAGATACTTCTGATTTGTCTCCAGATCGATCGTGTCTTTGTCGAGCCACTGATATCCCGTATCGATCTTCTGATCTACCGGAAGTCCCTGAATCGCGCGGACGGCCGCCACGATTGCCGCGTAGCCAAGACCGTACGGATTCTGCGTTACGGTACCGTACTCGCGTCCCTCCTGGATCGCTTTCTGCTGTTTTTCACCGGAATCAAAACCGACTATCTGAATCTGCTCAGTATTTTCCATATCCGCCAGCGCATCCAGCGTCTGGTCTGCCATGTCTTCGTTCGTACAGAAGATGCCCTTCAGAGCCGGGTAGGTTTCAAGTGTATTTTTCAGCATGTCCGCGATGGATTCTTCTCCATCTCCGTAATTCACCTGAACCACTTTCACGTCGGTATATTTTTCTTCGATCTCTTTTTTAAATGCTTCCACGCGCTCTACGCTGCTCTCGGTGTTGTACTGATGTGCAACAATCGCAACCTCTCCGCTGTTGCCGATGGCCTCGCAGAGATGATCTGCCGCAAGCTTTGCTGCCGCTGCGTGATCAGTCGCACATGTCGAGGTGATCAGATCACTCTCGATACCGGAATCCGCGATGACGACTGGAATCTGGCTGTCGGAAGCCTCTTCCATCTGTGCCTGTCCCGACTGCTGGTCAATGATGCCAAGGATCAGCGCGTCCGGATTTTCCGAAATGACAGAGTCGATGATATTGATCTGAGAGTTGGTGTCACTTTCATTTTCCGGGCCTTCAAATGTCATATAAACTTTGTCGTTTCCGTTGTAGCCAAGCGAGGCGTTCAGATCGTCAAGTGCCTGCTGTGCACCGGCTTTTACGGCTTTCCAGAAACCGGCACTTAAGTCTTTTGCAACCACGGCGATGTAAGAGCCTTTTTTCAACGGTAAGTCCATCCACGGTGTCGTACAATGCTTCCATGCCGTCCTTGTGCGGAACGGTGATTTCTATTCGTTTTTGTCTGCTTCTTTTCCTTCATCTCCAGAGCTTTCAGAAGATGTGGATGCACTGGCTGACTCTGCTGTAGAATCTGCGCTGGACGATGAGGCCTCCGGGCTTTCTTCTGCCGCCGGAGTTTCTGTCACTTCCTGAGACGACGATGCTGCGGTGCTCTTGTCTGTCACTGCTTCTTTTCCGCATCCAGCTGCCGAGCACAGCAGGATTCCGGAAAGCAGTACTGCAATCATTCTGCGTTTCATAATTCTCCCTTTCTGCTTTGCCTGATGAATCATTTTCCATTACTTTTTACAGTTTTATTACATAACCTTTCTCTATTATACACAAACCGTAAAAATAGTCCAGTCCTGTTTTCTTATGATTTTCTGAACTTTTTTGCAATTTCACATAGCTCTGAATAGTTACACAAAGCTGTGGAAGATTTCACCTTCTGGTTTTACGGTAAACGAAAGCCGTTTGCCTGTCCGCGGATGCTTCAGCTCGAGATGATGCGCGCACAGCGCCAGAGATCCTTTCTCTTTCGCCCCATATTTTGCATCACCCGCCAGCGGATATCCCGCATGGGAAAACTGGACGCGGATCTGGTGGTGGCGGCCCGTTCCGAGGTGGATCTGCACCAGGGTTCGGTTCTCCTGTGTCCTTATCACTTCATATTCCAGCACCGCTTTTTTCGCTCCGGCGGTGCCTGGCTGTACGACGCGGGATGTGTTGCTCCGTCCGTCTTTTTACAAGGAAATCCTCAAACTTCTGCACGCCCTGTTTTTCGATTTTTCCCTCACAGACGGCGAGATACTCTTTCTTCATCGTCCCGTCCTTCACCTGCCGTCCCAGTTTTCCTGCGGCGTCTTTGTTTTTCGCAAACACCAGCACGCCCTCAACCGGCTGATCGAGCCGGTGAACGACCGCCAGATATGGAATCTGAGTCCGCGCCTGACCCGGTGTTTCCGCCCTTGCCTGCTTCGCCAAATAATTCAGCAGCGCATGCTCCAGATCCATCTGTCCCATCCGCGCATTCTGCACTGCCATACCCGCGTGCTTGTGAACAACAAGAATATCGTTATCTTCCATTAAAATATCTTCTCTGCAAAATCCAGCCACTTTCTTCTCCTGTTCTGACTTCTTATTTTCGATACACGGATTTCTCCGCTGTTATGCTTTAAGAAGTATGCACCATTTCCGCCGCATCTGTCAAGAAAAACATGCCCGGCGGACGAATTACCTTAACACAAAAGCGATCGCCATACCAATCATTTTTTCTGATACAGCGACCGCTTTTTCTTTATTTTCCATATTCAGTTTTTCTCTACTTTCAAGGATTTTCACTGGTTTTCTTTCTTTACCGATCTGTGATCTTTGTTTTCGCTTTCGTTTGATATTTCAAAGATCGTTTCTCTTCCATTTCCCTGTTGTAGATTTTCTTTTTTTTTCGGGAAGATGTTCTTTTTCAGAGGCTTTTCCTTTGCGGTTAAGATTTCCACTCGAAAATCTTTTCCTTAGGATTTCCTAAGATCTGCTCTGATCTCATGTTTATCAAAAGGTTTTCTTTCGAACTTCTTTTGTATGGATCTTTATCAGGTTTTCTTTCCTTTCGGAAGTCTCTCATCTTAAGAACATCTTCCTTTTCCCTTTTTTCCATTCTTCTATAGAAGATTTCTCGTCTCTTTCTATGAAAATGGTTTGTTCTCTTGAAAAGGGGGTCCCAAGTCTTTCTCTTTGTACCTCTTGGTTAGGTTTTTGTTTTCTTGTTTCTTTGTGATTTTAATATAACAGATCCGTCAGCATTTGTCAACACATTTTTAAAATATTTTTACTGTTTTTTTTATATCACTTTTTCTTCTCTTAATTATTATGTCTATTTTCTAAATTTTATATTATTTTCTGATATTTCGCTTCAAATAAGTGCGCAGAAAAAGAGCTATGAAACAGACTTTTCTCCTGCCACACAGCTCTTTCTCAAATACTTATCCTCTATAATAGTTGATCAGGCATCCCTTGCGGATGATTTCTCTCATCATCGGTCAGCGCGCCTAACGTCATCTCGAACGGAACAAGTGCTCCGTCTTTTTACAACGTACGCTTTGATCACATCAGCTTTCTCTTCCACTGCCTTGCGGATTTCCGGTACAAAGATGTAATCTCCGTTTGTAAACGGCAGATCTCTCCGGGATCAGGAATGGAAGCATACCCCAGTTGATCAGGTTGGAACGATAACGCTTGGTTGCATATTCGTTGGCAATGTTTGCCCAGCCGCCTAATACTTTCTGGCAGGATGCTGCCTGCTCACGGGCAGAACCGTCGCCTGGTTTTACAGCGAAGATGGTGGATCCGACACCGACGTTTGTCTTGTCGATATCCGGGTACTGGGTATGGATGGCTGCGAAGACCGGTTTCAGTTCCGGAAGTGCCTCTGCCGGGCAGTTTCCTTCCTGGATGGCTTTCTCTGCGACCTGTACTTCTTTTGCACGTCCCACGTAAGCCGGATCTTTTCTTGACAGGGTGAACTCTGCCAGTCCGAGCGGGTTGGAACGGAAGGAAGAAGTCTCGCCGGATGGAATCAGCTCGTCGGTTGTCGTAACCGGATCGTGGATCTCGGAAACAACCTTCAGAATCAGGTTCTCGGCAAGCTGCGGCATAGCCGGCCAGTCCTTGATATTCGGTCCGAACTGGATCTCCACGGACGGATCTGCCACGCACTTGCTGTCAAAGACACGGTTCTCGTAAATCTTCTTGTCGAAGTGGTATGCCGGTTTGGTATACGTTCCGGTAAACTCATCTGCTGCAGTCAGAAATCCCTTGTTTGCTGCGGTTGCGGCGATGGAACGTGCATCCATCAGGGCAACGGAAGAAATCTGTCCGTTCTGGATTTTGGATCCCTCGCGGTTCGGGAAGTTTCTGGTGGAGTGGCGGATGGAAAATGCATTGTTTGCCGGCGTATCGCCTGCGCCGAAGCACGGTCCGCAGAATGCGGTTTTTACGATCGCACCGGTTTCCAAAAGGTCTGCCAGTTTTCCGTTTCTTGCCAGCTCCATGTAGATCGGGGTACTTGCCGGATATACACTTAAGGTAAAGGCATCGTGGCCAATGTTGTGGCCTTTCAGGATATCGGCTGCGTCGCAGATGTTCTCAAATCCGCCGCCGGCGCATCCTGCGATGATTCCCTGGTCTACCAGGAGTTTTCCGTCGTGTACTTTATTTTTCAGAGTGAACGGAACTTTTCCGTCGAGGCTGATGGCTGCTTTCTTCTCTACATCGCTCAGGATGTCATCGAGGTTTGCTTTCAGCTCATCGATGGAATAGACATTGCTCGGATGGAACGGCATCGCGATCATCGGTTTGATCTTGTCGAGTTCTACTTTTTACAACGCCGTCATAGTAAGCAACCGCGCCAGGATTCAGTTCTTTGTAATCTGCGCTTCTGCCGTGGATCTGATAGAACTCGCTGATCTTCTCATCGGTTCTCCAGATGGAGGACAGACACGTTGTCTCGGTTGTCATAACGTCCACACCGATCCGGTAATCTGCGCTTAAGGAAGATACGCCAGGTCCTACGAACTCCATAACTTTGTTCTTTACGTAACCATTTGCAAAGACTGCACCGATGATGGCAAGTGCAATATCCTGCGGTCCGACGCCCGGCTGCGGTGCGCCTGTCATGTAAATTGCGATCACTCCCGGCATAGCGATATCATATGTTTTGGAGAGAAGCTGTTTTACCAGCTCCGGTCCTCCCTCGCCCATGGCCATGGTTCCGAGTGCACCGTAACGGGTGTGGGAGTCGGATCCGAGGATCATTTTCCGCCGCCGGCAAGCATCTCGCGGGCAAACTGATGAATTACTGCCTGATGAGGCGGTACATAGACGCCGCCGTACTGTTTCGCACAGGTCAGACCAAACATGTGGTCATCCTCGTTGATGGTGCCGCCCACTGCGCAAAGGGAGTTGTGGCAGTTGGTCAGCACGTACGGTACCGGGAATTTTTCCAGTCCTGACGCGCGCGCGGTCTGAATGATTCCAACAAAAGTAATGTCATGCGATGTAAGTTTGTCAAATTTGATCTGCAGATTTTCCATGTTGCCGGAAACATTGTGGTCTTTTAAGATTCCATAGGCAATGGTTTCTTTTGCAGCATCCGCCGGACACGGCACAGCGCCAGTACGCGCTTTGAGTTCCGCGCGGCCTTCTTCTGTATCCGGGATGATATCGATTCCGTTGACAAGGTATGCACCTGTGTTCAGTAATTCAATCATGTCGTTCCTCTCCTCTTGTTGTTGATAAAATGTCAGGGTCAAAAAGTCTTTTGACCCCTTCGATACCCGGATTGCTCCGTGCTTTGCACTCCCGCAATCCTGTACGGCTCTGAACGGTTTTACAGATTTTCGCTGTTGTTCATATACGTCATGTAGCTTACGACCATCATGGCAATTTTAAAGGTCAGCGCATCGTCAAATTTACGAATGTCGAGTCCTGTGCTCTTCTCGAGCTTCTCCAGACGGTACACCAGAGTATTTCTGTGTACATAAAGCTGTCTGGAGGTCTCGGAGAGATTTAGGTTATTTTCAAAAAATTTATTGATTGTGGTCAGTGTTTCCTCATCGAACGTATCCGGCAGATTTTCGCCGAAGACTTCGGTCATAAACATTTCGCACAGCGGAATCGGGAGCTGATAGATCAGACGGCCGATGCCGAGGTTGTTGTACGGTACCACGTTTTTGTCTGCGTAGAAAATTTTTCCTACTTCAAGCGCCATCTTCGCTTCTTTGTAGGAACGCGAAACACTCTTAATCTCGCTGACCGGATTTCCGTAAGAAACACGTACCTGGGACATTGCCTCTGCATTCAGCATATCAACCAGCATTCTTGCGGTCTGGTTCATATCCTCGAAGGTGTCGGTATCCTTCAGTTCTTTTACAATGATAATGCTCTTCTCATCGACTGCGGTGATGAAATCTCTCGGTCTTGAAGCAAAGAGGCTCTTTACTGTCTCCTGTGCGCTGATGTCTTTTTCCAGCTTCGTCTCTACCATGTAAACAACGCGGCGTACATCTGTGTCGATGCGAAGCTTTTTCGCGCGATTGTAGATATCAACGAGAAGAAGGTTGTCGAGAAGAAGGTTCTGGATAAAGTTGTTTTTGTCCAGACGCTCTTTGTATGCAATGATAAGATTCTGAATCTCACATACGGCAACCTTTCCGATCATATATGCATCGTCGCTGCTTCCTTTAGAAATCAGAATATACTCCACATTCTGGTTGTCATATACTTTAAAGTAATGATACTCCTGTACAATCTGGCTGTCCGCAGCGGATAATACAAAAGAACGGATGCTTTCTGCATCAATCGCGGTTTCCGGGAATGTGGTCACCAGCAGAACACCATCCGTATTCGTCACACATAAATCAATTCTTGTAATATTTCTTAATTCATCAAGGGTTTTCTGTAATACCTGACTTGATACCAAATCTGCCACTTCCTTTCTCCTGGCGTATTTTTTACTCCAGGGTGCGTCTTATCTATAACTATAGCTTATTTTTTTTCTCATTGGCAACTATTTTTTGCTTCGCAAAAGAGATATGCAGTTACTGTTCACTCAGCAGTGAAACACTTGCTGTTTCGCTGCGTAAGAAAGTGATTCAGGCGTGAGCAGCCCTCCTTTTGCGAAGCAAAACTTTAAATGAGGGCTGCGAATGTTACAGTTCGCTGGAAACCAGTGAACTGTAACCATATGCAAAAAGGACCGGCATCCGAACGGATGCCGATCCTTTCTATGTTTGCGCATACGCGCTGATGTTCATATGGATTAGTTGGTAATGGTGATCTCTGTCTCTTTGTCGAACAGATGAACTTTCTCCATATCCAGAGCAAATTTAACGGTATCACCGCTTCTTGCAGTTGTACGAGGATCTACGCGGGCTGTCATTGGGAAGCCTTCGCAATCGAAGTACAGGTAAACTTCTGCACCTAACAGCTCGTATACGTTGATCTTGCACTCAACTACGCTGTCTTTGGAAGTTTCGATGAACATCTGAGAATCATGTACGTTCTCAGGACGGATACCCATAACAACAGTCTTTCCGTCATATCCTCGATAACAGCTTTTGCTTTGGAAGCCGGCAGTTTCATGTTGTATTTACCAACAGTAAGAGTAACGTCGTTTCCGTTAACTTTTACTTTTGCATCCAGGAAGTTCATCTGCGGAGATCCGATGAATCCTGCTACGAACAGGTTGCCCGGTGCGTTGTACAGGTTCTGAGGAGTATCTACCTGCTGGATAACGCCGTCCTTCATAACTACGATTCTGGTACCCAGGGTCATAGCCTCAGTCTGGTCATGTGTTACATAGATGATGGTGGTGCCCAGTCTCTGATGCAGTTTGGAAATCTCGGTACGCATCTGTACACGAAGTTTTGCATCCAGGTTTGACAGAGGCTCGTCCATAAGGAATACTTTAGGATCACGTACGATGGCACGTCCCATAGCAACACGCTGTCTCTGACCACCGGAAAGAGCTTTCGGTTTACGGTCAAGCAGTTTCTCCAGGTCAAGGATTTTAGCTGCTTCTTTAACCTGTTTGTCGATCTGATCTTTCGGAACTTTTCTCAGTTTCAGACCGAATGCCATGTTATCATATACGGTCATGTGTGGATACAGAGCGTAGTTCTGGAATACCATTGCGATATCACGGTCTTTCGGCTCTACATCGTTTACTACTTTATCGTCAATTTTCAGAGTACCATCGGAGATCTCCTCAAGACCTGCGATCATACGAAGTGTTGTAGATTTACCACATCCAGATGGTCCTACGAAGATGATAAACTCTTTGTCAGCGATTTCCAGGTTGAAGTCTTTTACTGCTTCAAAACCGTTCGGATATCTTTTTTGTAATGTGCTGTAAAGATAAACTTGCCATTTTTGAATCCTCCCTAAATGAACATCATGCGTTTTATTATGAGTTTTGCATTTGCATCTCTCTTGCTTATGGGACTAGTATACCTTTTCTACCCGCATTCGACCATGCCACAATTACACAAACTTTCCTCCGGCAGATTGGCAATTCTGCTTTCGGATTTTCTCGAACCGTTCTCTCTGTCCACTTTGCACAAACAAAATGTTCACTCTTATACAAAATGACGAAACGAAAAGTTTATATTCTCTTCATTGCATTTTTCTGAAAAATTCGCTATACTTTTCTATGATGTCTGCCAGCCGGAACGTTAATCGGCGGCACACTTAATTCAACAGAAAAGAGGAACAAATTATGAGTTTTTTTAGCCTGGACAGTAAGTTCTCGCAGATTATGGGCCGTGTCTTCGACCTGATGATGCTGAACATTATTTTCCTTATTATGTGTATCCCGATTGTGACAATCGGTGCCAATTTCACAGCAATGTACTACGTCACGCTGAAGATGATCAAAAATGAGGAGACGTATATCTTCCGTACCTACTGGAAATCCTTCCGCGAAAACTTCAAGCAGGCAGCTGCCATCTGGCTCATCCTGCTGGCGGTTCTGATTGTTCTGATTCTTGATCTTCTGCTGGTCATGAGAATGCCGGGTACCATCACCTACCTGCGTTTTTGTTTTCCTGGTACTGATCTTTTTTCGAGGCCATGGTACTTTCCTATGTATTTCCGGTACTGAGCCGCTTTGACAATACTGTAAAAAACACGATCAAGAACTCCATCCTGATGGCAATCCGCCACCTGCCGTGGACCATCATGATCCTGCTCGTCAATCTCTGTCCGCTGCTGATCTATGTATTCTCCACGACAAAGATTGTCAGCTATCTGATTCTTCTGATGTTCCTTCTGGGCTTTTCTTCTGTGGCACTTGGATGCTCCTGGTTCTTCGTGAACAAAATCTTTCCCATTCTATATGCCTGAGGAAGAAAACGAGGTTCTGACACCGGAAGAAGAATCCTTGCGGGCACTCGAAGCAATGGACAGACCAAGCCCGCTGACTGAACGTTCCGATGACGCTGCTCCGGCTGAAACTACCGATGCTGCAGAAACTGCTTCGGAAGAGGAATCTGCAAGCCCGGCTGAACAGACAGAAACAGACGAAACAAACGAATAAATAAACTGCATTTCATAAACAACTCCCCGCCGGGAACCGCATCTGCTGCGTGTTTCCCGGCGGGGAGTTGTCGTTTTCTATTCTCTTTTATTTTTCAACACTTCTCAGGCATCCTGCTGTGCTTCCTCCTGTACCGCTTCCGGTACGATCATCGGAGGCATCGGTTTTTTCTCCTTTACAGCTTCATCAAACGTAATCGTAACCTTGAACAGGTCGCCGTCCAGATAAATGTTGAAGCTTCCATGCTGCAATACCGTCAGGTTCTTTGCGATTGAAAGACCCAGGCCGCTGCCCTCGGTGCTCCGGCTGACATCGCCGCGGATAAAACGCTCCGTCAGTTCATCTGCCTGGAAGTTCAGCGGGTTCTCGGAAATGTTCTTAATCGAGAGCTGAATCTTTCCGTCTTTTTTGATGGCATCCACATAAACCCGTGTTCCCGGCATGGCATATTTGCAGACATTTACGTACAGGTTCTCAAGCACGCGCCAGATGCGGCGGCTGTCCGCACGGATCAGAAGCGGTTCCGGCTGGAGAATACAGATCAGGTCGAGATTGCGGCCTTCGAACCGCTCGGTAAACTCTCCGTTCACCTGCTGTACCAGTTCATTCAGGTTCAGGTTCATAAATTCCAGTTTAATGTTTCCGGAACTGATCTTCGATGCCTCGACAAGGTCCTCCGTCAGCTGTTTCAGGCGCTGTGATTTTTCGTCGAGTACGCGGATATAATCTTTCGCTTTCTCGTTTTCAATATTTTCCCGTTTCAGCAGATCGACATAATTAATAATAGAAGTAAGCGGTGTCTTGATATCGTGGGATACGTTCGTGATCAGATCCGCTTTTAAGCGCTCGCTCTTCATCTGCTCCTGCACTGCCGCTTTCATTCCCTCTCCGAGCGAATTGACAATTCCAGCAAGCTGAAGGTTGTCTTCCCCCCTGCAGCTCCGTCAGGTCAATCTTGTAATCCAGATCGCCCGCAGCAATCTCTTTTAAGCCATGTTCAATCTGTTTTCTTCCGGATGCCTCGCGCAGCAGAAGAAGCAGCACTGCGGCATCCATCACCAGGGTAAGGAATACGCCGAACATTCCGAAGCCGCAGCAGAGAATGATCTGCACACCGCAGAAAACGCAGAACATAAGGATCGTTCGCTCCGACTCCTGTCTGCCTTCATAGAAGGTTCTTCCGGCAGACACGATCCGGTGGCCGACGCAGTACAAAAACGACTGTTTCCAGACGTTGCGTGCTTTGATCCGGCGCACCAGTGAGCAGTACGGAATCAGTGTGATCAGAAATCCGGCGAGGATGCCCGATGCGGCCACCAGGCTTCGCCATGTATCTGCTTCATTTCCATAGGATCCGCTGTAGATGTAGTTTCCGTCAAAATTCTGGATATAATGAACGCCGCCGTAGGAAAGTTCGATGCAGACAGCAACGATTCCAACTGCTCCCATCACAATCAGGATGGCGGCTGCAGCTGCGATTTCCGTGTACCACTGATCGAAAAAAGAAGGCGGATTTCTTTGTTTTTTCCATTTCTTCCTGCCTGCAGTGTGAACAGGACCAGGCAGACCAGCGTTCCGATTCCGCCAACTGCAATCATCAGAAGAAGGAGCTGCATTTTCGGAAGCCACTGGCTGTAGATCTCACTGTACTGGGAGAAATAGTCGCTTGCTGCCAGATCCGGATCCAGTGCAACAAAGATCTTCTGATAATTATCTGCAATCTGATTGTTCAGCAGATAGCTTCTCGCTGCTTCCACGGCCGGGCTGTTTTTTTCTTGTTGCATAAGAACGGACTTTGTCGGCACCGCCGGTCCGGTCAACAGCAAAGGCGAACGGATAGGACGATTTCTGCGCAATGGCTGTTGTGTAACCATTTTTCCAGGAATCCACATTCGTATAGATATTTCCTTCTTTATCCTCCAGACAGTACCAGAGATTGGCATCGTCCGCATCGACGCTGATGCCGCTCTCCTGGTTTTTAAAAGCAGCAACTTCTTCCGTGACCCCGGAAAGTGTCATATACAGATCGCGGATGGATACCTTTTTCAGATTTGCCGCCGCGTACTCATAGAGGTACGTTCCCGCTTTCGTCTTCTGCGTTTCCAGGCTCATTCCCTGATCGTATAGATACAAAAACTGGGAGGAAACATCAGCAGGATCAATTTTTTTTCTCTTTCAGGCTTTTCACTGCATTATCGGAAGGAAAGTAGACCTCGCCGTCCGGGGAAAAGCTGTCAAACGTCTCTGCATCTGCCGCGCTCAATTCTTCGCTGAGTGCGGCTACATCCGTCTCTTCTGTTTCCTGGCTCACGTCAGATCCATCTTCGTATGCAAGATAGGCTTCTTTGTCAATTCCGGCATCGTTCGTCGCATAATTGTCCGCAGTATACGCTGCCACCTCATTGAGGTCTGCGCTGCTGCCGTCATCGTACATCTTGACAAGCTGGTCAATGGTGTACGTTGTACTTATCCCGCCGCTTCCCTCTCCATCGGTTGCAAAGGCACGGTAATCAATCTCTTTTTGTTCCGTCGTATCGACCGTTTGTGCCGAATTTACTCATATCATTATAGTAGCTCATGACGTTATGAAGCTGCCGCTGCACCAGTGTGCCGCATGCGGTTGTCTCTTCAAAGCTGTATTTTTTGCTGCCGCGTTCGGTGTCAGGCCGACATTGGAAAGCATCAGTGTCTGAATGCCCCCCGAACAGCGCACTGGCGGCAAAAACGATCAGCAGAAGAAAAACGATCAGCTTCCCCGTCAGGCTGTAGAGTTTTCGTTCTTTCACAATTATTCACTCCTTATTATTGTTTCTCAATCTTATACCCAATTCCCCATACAACTTTCAGATAGCGCGGCTCCTTCGGGTTGATTTCGATTTTCTCACGGATGTGACGGATGTGGACCGCAACGGTGTTGTCCACACCGATCGCCTCCTCGTTCCAGATACTCTCATAAATCTGCTCAATCGAAAATACCTTGCCTGGATTTTTTACCAGCAGCAGGAGAATGTTGTATTCGATCGGGGTCAGTTTGACTGGTTCGCCCTCGACGCTGACTTCTTTTAAATCGTCGTTGACGAGAAGACCCCCGACCTGATACACATTTTCTTCGTCGTCCGCCGGAAGATTTCCAAGTTTCGTGTAGCGCCGCAGCTGAGATTTCACCCTCGCCACCAGCTCGAGCGGATTAAACGGCTTCGTCACGTAATCATCCGCGCCGATGTTCAGTCCCAGAATTTTGTCCACATCCTCTGATTTCGCAGACAGAATAATGATCGGAATACTGCTCTTTTCTCTGATTTTCAGCGTCGCACGGATGCCGTCCAGTTTCGGCATCATGACGTCGATAATCAGCAGCTGAATCTCCTCCCTCTCGAGCATCTGGATGGCCTGCATGCCGTCATATGCTTTCAGCACATGATAGCCCTCCTGGGTCAGATAAATCTCAATGGCGTCTACAATCTCTCTATCATCATCACATACTAAAATGTTGTACATTTCTTCTTTCTCCACCTTTCATTTTTTCTTTTCCGGCACTTTTTTCCGCGCCGGACCTCCCACATGATTCAAAGATGATTGTACCGCAAATTCCCTCAAGTTGCCAGATGTCTTTTGTTTTCATCCTTACTGTACCAAAGGAATCTTTAGGTCCGCAAAGGAAAATCTTAAGTTTCTATAAAGTTTTGTCTGTGAATTCAGAGCTCAAACATTTTTTAGACAATTGCAATTATTTTCTTAGCACATCCTGCTTGCCGTCTATGCGGATCTCAATAATTTAAAGATCATCAACGACCGGTACGGGCATGAAGAAAGGGGACTTCTCCATCCGCCTTGTCGGACAGTTTCTGCAGGATTCCATCGGCAAACGCGGTGTCTGCGGACGCATCGGCGGCGATGAATTCGCATGTCTTGTTCCGTGCTCTGGCGCAGCGATGTCCGTGGATCTGTATCCGGACGCTGCACTCCGCATTCGACATTTTTAATAGAACGAGCGAAAAAGCATATAATATTACCGTTTCCACCGGCTTTTATCTGCTTCCGAAAGACATGGATTCCACACTTCCGGAGATGCTCGCGCATGCGGATGCAATGCTTTACGAGGAGAAACAGAAACGAGATAAGAATGTTGCGAAAATTTTACCAAAATAGGAATTGATTTTTTTCTGGAAAGCAGTTAGAATACTTGAGGGATGATTTTTGAATCCCGTATTTCAAGCGAAACAGACCGGCAAAAACGGCTGTTTGATCAAAAAATTTCTAAAAAAAGGCAGGTGAACAGAATGGATAGTTGTGATTCTCATGGGCGAAGTACCAGCATAGGACGGGAACCGGAAAATATGCAGGATGACGGCCATCCTTCTGTCCTGCTTTAATCTTAAATATTTTCCCTTCTTATCCTATGAAAACCCGAAGTAAGACACATGATCCAAACCAGCTTTGAAACGTAATTCTCTGGTTCTTTTTCGTGTGCTTTTACTGCCCTGTGAGGGTTCCAACATGCTTTTTCGCACCGACAGCACGCATGTTTTTTTCTGCTGTCAAAAAAAAGAATGGAGGATAACGAAAAAATGGAAAAACGAGTACAGGATTATACCCAGGAGATCCTGGATACAATCCGCAGTAACTCTTCTCCGGCTGTCATGGGCAGCCGCCTGGAAGATTACCACGAAAATGACCTGGCAGATGTTCTGCCGCTTTTAACGGTTCCGGAGCGATGCAAACTGTACCGCATTCTGGACACGGACATGCTGTCCGATATTTTTGAGTATGCTGAATCCGACAACGTAGCCGAGTACCTCGAAGAGATGGATGTCAAAAAAGCCGCTTCCATCCTCTCCAAAATGGAGACCGATGCACTGGCCGAGGTTCTGCAGAAACTCGACAAAGCAAAGAAAAAACTTCTGATCGAACTGCTCGATCCGGAAGTACGCCACGATATTGAGATGATCGCCTCCTTCGATGAAGATGAAATCGGTAGCCGCATGACGACAAACTGCATCATCATCCGCGAGGATCTGAATGTCAAACAGGCGATGAGCAGCCTGATCGATCAGGCCGCAAAGAACGACAACATCTCTACCATCTTTGTTGTCAATGCGCAGCAGAAATTTTACGGAGCGATCGATCTGAAAAACCTGATCATCGCAAGACGCGACGAGACGCTCGAGGATCTGACCGTAACTTCTTACCCGTACGTATATGCAGAGGAGCCGATCAACGAGTGTATCGAAGAACTGAAGGATTATTCCGAGGATTCTATTCCGGTCCTCGACAATGACAACCGCCTGCTCGGTGTCATCACATCATCAAACATCATCGACCTGGTTGATGATGAGATGGGTGAGGACTACGCGATGTTCGCAGGTCTGACCGCAGAGGAGGATTTAAAAGAGCCGTTAAAAGACAGTATGAAAAAACGTCTTCCATGGCTGATCATCCTGCTCGGTCTTGGCATGCTGGTTTCTTCTGTAGTCGGTATTTTCGAACAGGTTGTCACAACCCTTCCGATCATCATGACCTTCCAGTCCCTGATCCTTGACATGGCAGGAAACGTTGGTACTCAGTCCCTGGCTGTTACCATCCGTGTCCTGATGGATGAGTCCCTGACCGGAAAACAGAAATTACAGCTTGTTTTCAAGGAAATGCGCATCGGTTTCTGCAATGGTCTTCTGCTTGGTGTTCTGTCCTTTGCTGTCATCGGACTTTTCATCTTCTTATTCAAGGGAAAGACCATGATGTTCGCATTTTCCGTTTCCGCCTGCATCGGCATCGCACTGTTTCTGGCAATGCTGATTTCCAGTGCCGTCGGCACCTGCATTCCGCTGTTCTTTAAAAAGATCCACATCGATCCGGCGGTTGCTTCCGGCCCGCTGATCACGACGGTCAACGACCTTGTCGCTGTCGTTACATTCTATGGCCTGAGCTGGCTGTTCCTGATCGAGATGCTGCATCTCGCAGGCTGATCTTTTGATACGACTGAAAAAAAAGATTTTTTAAGAGGCAGATATCAACTTTTTCTGGTTTCGGAAAAAGCTGATATTTGCCTCTTATCTTTTCTTCCCTTCTTTACATTCCAAACAGAAACCGATATAATAGCAGGTAACGGTGCTTTTTATGCTTTGACGTTTCACAGTGCCGCAAATATTTTGAAATGAGGGTTTTTGAAAACATGATTGTCAATCTCATCACCACAGTCTACAACTTTCTCTGGGGCGATCTTTTTACGATTCCGCTCCCGGGCGGCGGCAGTCTCGGAATCTCCCTTTTGATTCTTCTGCTGATCCCAACCGGCATCTATTTTACGATCCGGACACGTTTTCTTCCTATCCGTCTGTTCCCGGACATGATCCGTGCCCTGTCGGAAAAGAAAAATGAAAAAAAGCAGCCTTTCTTCTTTTCAGACACTGATCGTTTCCACCGCAACGCGTGTCGGTATGGGAAATCTGGTCGGCGTTGTCGCTGCAGTCTCCGCCGGAGGCGCAGGTGCTGTGTTCTGGATGTGGGTGACGGCTATCATCGGCTCGTCTACCGCGTTTATCGAAGCTACGCTCGCACAGCTTCACAAAGAAGAAGATCCTCTGTACGGCGGCTACCGCGGCGGTCCTGCCTACTACATTCACGATCTGGTTGAAGACCACCTCAAGAAGAAAAAACAGATACGTTCTGCCGGCTGTTCTGTTTGCCATTGCCGGTCTGATCTGCTGGTGCGGTATCAGTCAGGTAATCAGCAACTCCGTGGCTTCTTCTTTTAAAAAATGCATTTTCCATTCCGCCGCTTTACACCAGTATCATGCTGGTGATTCTTTCTGCAATCATCGTACTGCGGAAAAAATGCAACCGTAAAGGTGCTGGATTTTATAGTTCCTGTCATGGCAGTCTGCTATTTCTTTATCACACTGTTTATCATCGCAGTCAACCTCCGTCAGATTCCTTCTGTGTTTGCACGCATTTTTGAGGAAGCCTTCGGACTTCGTCAGATGGCAGCCGGCGGTTTTGGTGCTGTTCTGATGAACGGTGTAAAGCGTGGTCTGTTTTCGAATGAGGCCGGTTCCGGCTCCGCTCCATGCGCCGCTGCCGCCGCAGAATGTGACCGCCCGGCCAAAGCAGGCCTTGTACAGGCGCTCGGCGTTTTTGTTGACACAATCGTCATCTGCAGCTGCACCGCAATGATTATGCTGCTTGCACCAAAGGATCTGATTAATGGCCTTACCGGCATGGATCTCTTGCAGACTGCCATGCAGTACCACCTGGGATATGCCGGTGTCATTTTTATTGCAGTGACCCTGGCTTTGTTCAGCTTCTCCACCTTCATCGGCATTTTGTTTTATGCCAGAAGCAACGTTGCCTACCTGTTCGGGGACAAATGGTGTTTCCAGACCGCTTACAAGGTTCTGGCGCTTGTGATGCTGTTTATCGGCGGTATTGCAGCCTACACGTTTGTATGGGATCTCGGTGATGTCGGCATCGGGCTGATGACGATTTTCAACATTATTGCGCTGTATCCACTTGCAGGCGAGGCACTTTCTGAGTTAAAATCATATGAGGAGTCGAAGAAATTGTAAATCCATGTGGATTGCTGTTTCGACCGAAAAAGGGGTTTTAGAAAAAGGAGGTTTTTACACATGATCATTGAACCATCAAATTATACGTATGAGACAATGCCGGACTACACAGACGCGGTAGACGGCGCCGTGGAAATTTCAGTGACCGGAGAGGAAATGGAGATCCGCTATGCGCATGAAGTTGTCTACGACGAGGCGCACAATCTTCATCTGGAAATTTTCACACCATTCCAGATGGCGCACCCGGAGCGCACCTGGCCGTGCATCACATTTATTCAGGGATCTGCCTGGATGAAACAGTATGTCTATCAGAAAGTCGGCATGATCGCCCGCCTCGCACAGCGCGGCTACGTTGTTGCCATCGTGGAATACCGTCACAGCGGCATCGCGCATTTCCCGGCACAGATCATCGATGCGAAAAATGCGGTACGTTTTCTGCGTGCGCATGCGGAGGAATACAAGCTGAATCCATCGCAGATGTTCCTGATGGGAGATTCTTCCGGCGGACAGGTTTCTTCCGTTGCCGGCATGACCGCAAAGAGCGGAAAACTTGACGAGCCGATCAATGAGGAAAGCTGCGAGGTATGCGGTATTATCGATCTGTACGGAGCTGTTGATGTGACACTGCCGTACGGCTATCCGATAACGCTGAACCATCAGAAACCGGACAGCCCGGAGGGCATGCTGATGGGCTATGACATTACCGAGCATCTTGAGGAGGCTAAGGCAGCCTGCTCCAAAACATACGTGAACGAGGATTTCCCGCCGATGCTGATCGCACACGGCACCAAGGACACGATGGTGTTCTGCCAGCAGAGTGTCGATCTCTACCACGCATTAAAGGATGCCGGAAAAGATGTACAGCTGTATCTTCTTCGCGGCGCAGACCACGGCGGTGCAGCATTCTGGACTGAGGAAATGATTACCGTTTACGATAACTTCTTCAAAAATGTTTGGGTGAATAATATGAGAATTGCTTACTGCGAAGATGAACCGGCGCAGCGTTCCCGGATGGAACTGCTGCTCCGCACCTTTGCGGAGCGAAAAAGGCTTCCTCTGACCGTGGAAGCCTTTTCAGACTCCGCCGCTTTTCTGTTCCAGTACCCTAACTCGTATCCGTTTGATCTCATCTTTCTCGATATTGACCTCGGCGGAATGGACGGCATGGCGCTGGCGCGGAAAATCCGCGAGACGGACAGTGAGGTGCCGATTCTCTTTCTGACGAATCATAGAGAATACGTTTTCGAAGGATATGAGGTGCAGGCGTTTCGGTATCTCTTAAAGCCGGTGACGGAGGACACACTGTTTCCGCTGCTCGAGGAGCTGCAGGCGATGCGCGGACAGGAAAAGCCGCATCTGCTGCTTTCACTTGGCGGGGAGACGCAGAAGCTGTTTCTCTCCGACCTGCTTTTTGTGGAATCCGATAATCATTATCTGACGCTGCATACAGCCGCCGGAATGGAAACTTTTAAGAAAAAATCTGTCGGAGTTCCGCGAAGAACTTTCTGCCGCATGGCAGGCTTCTGGTGAGGACGGGGGAATGTTTTGCGGCCGCACACCGGAGTTATCTTGTGAATCTCGCTCATGTGGAGCGGATCACGCGGACGGAATGTCTCTTGTCGGACGGAACAAAAATTCCGGTCAGCCGCGGATGCTATGCATCACTCAACCATGCGTTCCTGCAGTTTTACCGGCCGAATGCGTTTTAAAGGTTTTGCATTTTTTAATTTCCAATTCCGAACGAACCGAGGTGATGTTTCATGGCGCACATTCCTTTTTTATCCCATTATCTGGAACGCAAAAATATCGAATACCAGAACCAGCTTCTCGCCCGCCAGGTCGAGGAAGTGCAGAATATCTATCTGACAATGCGCGGCTGGCGCCATGATTACCACAATCATCTGCAGTCAATGAAGGCATATGTTGAGATGGGACAGTATGATAAGCTGCAGGAATATCTCGGGCTGCTCGAAAATGATCTCGATCAGGTCAACCAGCTCTGCGACTCGGGGAATGTGAATCTCGATGCGATTTTAAATTCCAAAATTTCACTCGCCGAAAAGAACGGCATCCGCGTGGATTACAAGGCAGCCTGCCCGGCCAATCTTACGGTGAGTGATATTGATCTCTGCGCGCTGATCGGAAATCTGATTGACAATGCGGTGGAAGCATGCGAGGGCCTTGCGGATCATTATATCCGGCTTTATATTGGTGTGCTGAAAAACCAGCTGTCTATTTCCGTTACGAATGCAACAAAGGATACTGTGCGGAAGCTGGACAGCGAGTATATCACCACGAAGCGCGGAAATCACGGGCATGGGCTGAAACGGATCAATCTTGTTGTGGAAAAGTACGAAGGATATATCAACCGGCAGAACGAGCCCGGCGTTTTCGTGACGGAGATTATGCTGCCGCTGTAAAAAGCTCTTTCCAGAATTTTTTGATTTTGTCCGATGATTCTACAGAAAAATTTTGCAGAACGTGAACACTTTTTTTGCTGTTCGCGTTCTTTTTTTGTTCCATTTACGTACTTTTCCCCGTGTTTTGCATGAATATGGTAGGATAACTACAGTTCACGAAAGACATGTGACAGAGGAGGTCTTTATGTATTCATTATGGTCTAACTACATTTATATTCATCGGGAGCTGTGGCATTACAGCAAAAAGCCGTTTCTCTTTCAGGCACTCGAAATCGTCTCACAGGTGCTCACCGGCTTTTTCGGGATTCTGCTTCCTGCCGGAATTCTCCTGTTTCTGGAACAGAGCAGCGGCTTTGCCGGGTTTGCGCTTGGAACGCTGGTTCTCTTTCTCCTTTATGCCGTCGTTTTCGTCAGCCACACCTTTCTGCAATCGCGGAACGCCTGGCAGTATACCGAATTCCGGACCGGCTTTTTTACGCGCCGTCTGCTCCGCCATTTCATGCGGATGGACTACGCCGTTCTGACCGAGCAGTCGACGCTGCAGCTCGTTGAAAAAAAGCCACCGATGCCGTTTCCAGCAACTGGGTCGGAGTGGAAGGAATGTTCCGCTATGATGTCACAATTTTTTCTTCCTTTCTCGGTCTGCTCCTCTACGCAGGACTGATCGGAAGTGTCCATCCGGCTATCATTCTTCTGCTGCTTGTGCTCTCGGTTCTGCAGTTTCTCAGCTACCGCCGCGCGGCTTCTTACGAAGTCCGCCGCCGGGATGATCTGTCCGCGATTAAATTATCGCAGCGCTATTTTCCAGAAACAGTCGTATGACACATGCGGCCGGAAAAGATGTCCGTCTCTACCAGCTGGGCGGATGGATTGATGGTGTCTACCGACAGATCAACAAACGATACCAGAAAATCCTGTTTCACATCCGCAGCGCCTACTTTGTGAAATGATCTGCTGACACTTACACTTTGCAGCTTCTGCGCGACGGAATCTGCTATGGCTTTCTGATTTACCGTCTCTCCCACGGCACGATGACTGTTTCCGGCTTTGTGCTGGCGCTCGGCGCAGTCTCTGGCTTTTCTTCATATTTTAACGAGATCACCTCCGCACTCTCCAAATCGGTGCTCTGCCTTGAACAGATCCGCTGGATGCGGGAATTCTTCGATCTCCCGTTCCCCCTGCAGGCCACACGCTGCCGTTCCGGCCGGAACTTGGACGGAAGAAAAACCGCTGGAAATCTGTTTTCCCACGTCTCGTTTTTCCCATCCGGGCGGCGATAAAAAGGATCCTCGATGATGTCAGTTTTACACTCCATGCGGGCGAGCATACGGCTCTTGTCGGTATCAACGGCGCTGGGAAATCTACGATTGTCAAGCTGATCTGCGGGCTGTATCAGCCGGCAGAAGGAAGCATCACTGTCAACGGCATTCCCCTTACCAGTCTGAATCCGGCACAGTATTACGAAGCGGTTGCGGCCGTCTTTCAGGACCCGTTTGCACTCTCATTCTCGATCGCAGAAAATGTGAGCTGTTCCACCTGGAAGAGACCGACCGTGACCACTGCCGCGAAGCTCTCGTTCGCGCCGGACTCTGGGAGAAAATCGCAGGTCTTCCGCAAAAAGAGGAAACGTATCTCGGTAAAGATATGACCGACGACGGCGTCACCCTCTCCGGCGGTGAGATGCAGAAACTCATGATGGCGCGGGCTCTCTACAAAAACTGCCGTCTGCTCCTGCTCGATGAGCCAACCGCTGCGCTCGACGCAATCTCAGAAAATGAAATGTACGAAACCTACAGCACGCTGCTGAAAAATAAGACTGCGCTTTTCATCTCACACCGTCTCGCATCGACACGCTTCTGCGATACGATTCTGTTTCTCGAAAACGGAAAGATCAAAGAATGCGGAACCCACGATGAGCTGATTGCCCTTGGCGGATCGTATGCGCATATGTTTGAGGTTCAGAGCCAGTATTATCAGGAAACGGAGGAAGATATCTGATGAAAATGAAAGAACGGTTTCATGCCATCTGCCGCTTTTTAACTATGGTGAGCCAGGGCAATCACCGCGTGCTGTTCTGGCTTCTCGGAAGCGCTTTTGCAGCTGCAACGCTGCCGTATCTCTCGCTTGTTTTCTCGGCGCGAATTTTGAATTTACTGCTTGCAAAGTCGTACCGCGCCTGTCTGTATACTGTTGTCGTCTTTCTGCTTACGCAGTATGGACTGGGGCTGTTTGAAAAAAATCTGCCGCCAGTATCTCGACGGCCAGAAGGAACTCTGCCTTGCACGCACGGAACAGAAAATCACCGCGAAGGCGCTGGAGCTGGAATTTGAAAATTCGAAAAAACCGAGACGATGGATGCCATCCGGCGCACCAATGTCTCTTCCATGGGGTCAGGAAATGTGGGTGACCAGCTGATCGTGATCCATACGATGATGACTTCCCTGCTCTCGGTTCTCTATGCGTTGTTCTTCCTGCTCCGCCTGTTCCTTCTGTCCGACAGCAGCAGGAAAACTTTTCACCTCGCCGTTTTCGACACTCGCGCTGCTCCTGCTCTGCGGACTGCAGCTGGCTCTTTCCTCCCGCATCAACCGCAGGAGTACGCAGAAAAAATTGAGCTGAACCAGGGCAACGACCATTCCAACTCCGTCGCCAATTATCTCGTCAATGTGATGCTCGAAGAACGGCATGCGGACGATATCCGTATCGGTCATCTCGATGGTTTTCTCGACGCACAGTTTGGAAAAGGCCATGGCACACTTTCTGCCGATGTACCTCGACTTCGCCCGCTTCTCCGCCATCACAGACGGAAAAAACGCGCTGCTTTCGCTCCTTTCCAATTTCGCTGCGTACCTTGTGATCGGCGCCAAAGCGCTGTACGGTGTGCTCCCCATCGGAGATGTTCTTCTGTATGCCGGTTCCGTCACCCGCGCCATGGGGGATCTGCAGACGTTTTTCACAACCGGCTCACAGTTTGACTATATCAATTCGTATCTTGCGACGTATGAGGATTTCATCGCACAGCCATCCATGTCGTACGACGGCACACTCCCGATCGAAAAACGTGACGACGGTCAGTACGCCTTTGCCTTCCACGACGTTTCCTTCTCCTATTCCGGCACAGACATTCCGGTGCTCGAGCATGTGACACTGTCCTTTGCCATCGGTGACAAAACCGCCCTCGTCGGCCGCAACGGAGCCGGAAAAACGACACTCATCAAACTGCTCTGCCGCCTGTACGAGCCGACCTCCGGCTATATTACCTTAAACGGCATCGACATCCGCAAATATAGCTACAAAGAGTACACGCAGGCATTCTCCGTCGTTTTCCAGGATTTCCACCTGTTCTCCCTCCCGCTCGACGAAAACATCGCCGCCGGAACCGAGATTGATGAAGCTGCTTTGCAATCCTCTCTTGCAAAAGTCGGTCTCACCGACCGTGTACAGCAACTCCCGCAGGGCGTCCGCACCCGCCTTTACAACAACAACGGCTCCGGTGTCGACCTCTCCGGCGGCGAGGCCCAGCGCACCGCTATCGCCCGCGCCCTCTACAAGGATGCCCCGTTCGTCATCCTCGACGAGCCGACCGCCGCCCTCGACCCCATCGCCGAAGCCGAAATCTACAAACAGTTCAGCCAGATGACTGCCGGTAAAACGGCTGTCTACATCTCCCACCGCATGAGCAGCTGCAAATTCTGCGACCGCATCATCGTCCTCGACCACGGCCGCATTGCAGAAGACGGAACCCACGACACCCTCCTCGCAAACCACGGCATCTACGCCAATCTTTACGAAACCCATGCCCAAGACTACACCTGAGTCCTCACCCTCCGTCCCCCACAACGTAAATGGGAGTCAGAAAAACACAACCCCTGGCAGTTCGTGCTAAGAACTTCCAGGGGTTGTGTGTTTCTGGCTCCCCGCCACTTATTTCAGGAATGCAAACGGCTCCTCATCATGAATAAAATGCATCAGATGATAAGAACACATAATTGCTACATTTTCTTCCTTTAAGATTCTCTTTGCCTCCTCGCGGTCAGCAAGGACAACTTCGATCACTTCGCTCTCTTCGAGGTATTTGCGGCTGATCTCGCCCTCGCACCAGCCGTAAACGGCAGAGCATGCTTCATCGGTCAGGCCGATTGTGGTGAAGAACGGTTTCTCGTAGCAGGGATCTACTTTCAACGGGTGAAACGTAAGACCGGTCTCCTCATGCATCTCGCGCACGGCAGCCTCATGGAACTCCTCGCCCGGTTCCACCAGGCCTGCCGGGAATTCGTAGATGTAGTCGTCAATGGAAACGCGGTACTGGCGCACTAGGACAATTTTGTCGCGTTTTTCCCCGTACAGACTGTACATCAGCACACCGTCCGGCGTATTTTTCCTTGTTTTAATCTTCATCTGCTCGATGGATTTTGCGCGGGAAGCCACGTAATAGCGGAAGTGATGGTTTACTTTGTTTGTCCCTTCCACCAGGTAAAGATTTACGAACGGATTTTCCGTCTGTTTTGTGATTTTTTCAACATTCGGCATAAGTAACAACCTCTTTCTTTTCTCTTTTTTACTGGTCAAAATCTGTCTCAAACACGCCCTCCGGGGTGCGCATCGTCAGCACGCCGAGGTTGAATTCATCATCCATCACCGTGATGTGGTACTCAAAAATCACATCATCATCAAATTTCGATAATACCACATAGGAACCGTTCTCTTTTTTCCCTCGATCTGGTCGCAGATGTCATCGTAAACATCGCTTCCCGAAATCGGTCGCGGATAGCCGGATTCTTTGATTTTCTTTTCAATCATTTCATATAATTCGTTCATGTTCTGCCCTCGTTTTTCTTTTTTTTATCGGTTATGTTTCATTGTACCACGAAAAGACCCGCGGGGACAATCCATTGCGGCGATTCACCGTGAACTTTTTTATTTTCATACATCTTCTGGTCCGCCTGTTTCATGATGACGGATTCCGAGATTTCCATGTTTTCCCGGACCATTCCGGCGCCGGCGGTGGTGGTTCCTTTCATGACCAGTTCAGGCGGCCCGACGGTGCCGTTGATTCTGTTGTACGCCGTTATGATGCCCTCTGCGCCGCTCTCCTCAATACATCTGCGGAACGGCTCGAGATACAGCTCATATTTATTCCGCGGGTCAATCGAAGAGTTCTTCCAGCCGCGGCCGACCTCGGTGTTGTTTCCATAGAAGTGTTTCAGGGTTGATGCACAGCGCAGATATTTTGGATCGTCGCCCTGCATTCCCTCGATGTAAGCGCCGGCCATTTTTCCGGTCAGCACAGGGTCCTCGCCGTATCCCTCCTCGTTTCTTCCCCATCTCGGATCACGCTCGAGGTCAACGGTCGGTGCCCAGCGGCTGAGGCCATAGTCCGGATGACGGTGCCAGATGACGCGCGCTTCGGTTCCTGTCACTTCACCAGCCGGTTTTATCAGCTCTGGATCCCACGAGGCACTCATGCCGATCGACTGCGGGAAGGATGTCGTCACGTCCGGCTTTCCTTTACGATCTCAACCGCCTCTTTCACCAGCTCTTCGATGCGGTCGAATTCGTTGTTTTCAATCATCGTATTTTTTACCATCCAGCTTCCGCCGCATGCTACGATGCGGTCGTATCCCAGGTATTCTCTTACATTCTGCGGGTTGATGCCGCCGGTCGGCATGAATTTCATCATGGTGTACGGTGCTGCGATGGCACGGATGTATTTCAGTCCGCCTGCCGGTTCTGCCGGGAAGAATTTCACCATGGTGAGGCCAAGACCGATCGCCTGCTCCATCTCAGTCGGGGTCACGATGCCCGGGATCACTGGTACTTCGTGTGCCTGACACCATTTTACTACCTCCGGGTTGAGGCCCGGGCTTACGATAAATTTTGCTCCGGCTTTCACGGCGCGGTCCGCCTGCTCGGTTGTGAGCACAGTTCCGGCTCCCACCAGCATCTCCGGGAATTTTTCGCTCATAATGCGGATGGATTCTTCTGCCGCATCGGTGCGGAAGGTCACTTCGGCGCAGGCAAGTCCGCCCTTGCAGAGAGCTTCGGCAAGCGGCTCTGCTTTTGCTGCATCCTGTAAAACGACAACTGGCACAATGCCGTATGTTCCAAGCTGTTCGAGACTCTGATTCATGATAGCTGTTCCTCCGTTTTGATCTTTATCTGAAATTTGTTCTGCATTCTGTTTTTATTTTATTCCCTTGTATCATAACCGGACAAGTTATTTTTTTCTATTATGCGGATTGCCGAACACATTGTAAAACTTGCTGTTTTGTGATATGCTGGGAATTGTTGTTATGGTTCAAAAATATCATTTTTTTGCAAGGATGCTTTTATTATGAAAGAAAAACTGCAGACGAAATTTGCCACCCGGCAGTACATGATTTCGGATACGTTTGAGTTATACTATTACAGCACCGACGATGTGCCCGGCGTAAAAGAACATACGCATACACATTATGAGTTTTATCTCTTTCTCGAAGGGGCGATCTCACTGAAAATCGACGGAGTGCTCTACACACCGACGCCCGGCGATCTTCTTCTGATTCCGCCCGGCGTGCCGCATCATCTGGTGATGCACGACCTGTCTGTGCCGTACCGCCGCTTTGTGTTCTGGATCAGCGCCGCTTTTGCAGAGCAGCTCCGCGCCCGTTCCGCCGACTACATTTACCTGATGGAATACGCTGCCGAAAATCAGAAATATCTGTTCCCGCTCGATTCCGTCGAGTTCAACACGATCCAGTACCGCACCATCCGACTGATCGAAGAAATGCGGTCCGATCATTTTGGAAAAGAGACGCAGATTTTTCTCTACGTCAGCGACCTGCTGATGCAGATCAACCGAACGGTGTATGAGCAGCATCACCCGCTCACCCGGAAGGCGCAGCTTTCGCTGTATGAACAGCTCTGTTTCTATATTGATGAGCACCTGTCCGAGGATCTGTCGCTCGAACGGCTGGCGGCGGAACTTTTTGTGAGCAAATATCACATTGCACACGTTTTCAAGGATGAAATCGGTATATCGATCCACCAGTACATTTCCAAAAAGCGGCTGGCAAGGTGCCGTGAAGCGCTGCTCGGCGATGTACCGGTCACGAAGGTGTATCTGCTGTTCGGATTTCACGACTATTCGAGTTTTTACCGCGCGTTTAAAAAAGAGTACGGGATCTCGCCGAAGGATTTTAAAGAACTGCATACCGTTACCAGCGATTAACACGGTCGTTCCAAATGCACTGTTCACTTTGTACTTTTCAGGAGGATTTTTAATATGTTTCAGATGTGGGGAAAATTAGTGGAAAACAATCATATTCTTCAGGATCTTACCGTCTGCATCGACGATGAGGATACCAGAACGCACAAGGTCTTCCGTGCGCTCGATGAAATCTGTGATGCCTGGAATCTGGCGAAGCCGATCTGGCTCGATACGAATATTTCGGAGTTTAAACGGAGATCGAAAACGCGGTTCACACAGGATAATTTTATTGAATCGCTGGAGTTTGATTATCTGGAAATTCAGATTACAGAGGAATAATGTTCTCTCGTTTTTTTGCAGCGAATAAAGCAAATGCAAAAGCCGGGCATCCGGCGGAACTTGGGAGCGGCTGTTCTTACAGTCCCCTCTGCGGTTCCGTCGGATGTCCGGCTCTTTTTATGTATTTTGTCCCTGGCTTTGTATCCCTTTTATACCACGCGGTTTTCCATGCCGCCTTCCAGGTACGAAGCAATATTTTTCTGCACCAGTCCGATCAGGCGCGTGCGGGCTTCCTTCGATGCCCAGGCGATGTGCGGCGTGATGTACAGGCGGTCGTCGTCCGCCATTTTCAGCAACGGACTGTCACTGCGGATCGGCTCGCTGGAAAGTACATCGAGCGCTGCTCCGGCGATCAGGCCCTCTCGCAGGGCACAGCAGAGGTCACGCTCATTCACGATCGAGCCGCGGCCGACGTTGATCAGAATTGCGTTCCGCTTCATGTTGGCAAACGTTTCGATATTCATCAGGTTCTCGGTCGCCTCATTTAACGGGGCGTGGATGGAAACCACATCAGAATCCTTCAGCAGACGATAGAGATCGACCCGCTCGTAGTCCGGATCGTCGTGTGCACCGGAGGCGGAGTAATAGATCACACGGCAGCCGAATACCTGTGCAATCGAAGCCACTTTTCTGCCGATCGCGCCAAGGCCGATGATGCCCCACGTCTTGCCCTCCAGCTCGGTGAACGGTCTGTCCATGCAGGTGAAAAGGCTGCTGGCGGCGTAGCTGCCGTTTTTACGTAATCATCGTAATAACGGAGTTTTTCTGCCAGATAGAAGTACATCGCAAAGGTGTGCTGGGCCACGCTGACGGTGGAATAGCCGGCGACGTTCGTCACGGCGATGTTGTGGCGCTTCACATAATCGAGATCGATGTTGTTGATGCCGGTTGCGGTGACGCAGATCAGTTTCAGGTTCTCCGCGCCGGACAGGGTGCGGCTGCACATGCGCACCTTGTTGCAGATGACGATATCCGCCTCCCGCACACGCTCCGGGCATTCCTCCTCCGTTGTTTTTTCATATACTGTCACTTCTCCAAAACGGGAAAAGCCGGACAGATCCATGTCCTTTCCCAATGACTCTGCCTCAAGAATTACAAGTCTCATGTTGGTTCCTCCTTTTGCAGATGATGATTCTGCTTTATCCGGGAAAGCAGTGCCGCCTGTCTGTTTTGAAAGACAGCACTGCCTGAAATATTTTTATCTTAGATACCTGCGGACTGCCGATTCGGAAATATGGTCATGTCGATATGCCATGCTCCCCGGCCTGATCCCCTGGTATTTACACGTATTCGCTGATAATCTCCTCATCAGCTTCTCTTCCTCTGGCGTCAGCATTCCGGCAAACCTGCTCTCGGCCGCGGCGGTCTGGCGGATGCCCTCCCTGACTTTCGAAATCCTCGCTTCTTTTTCCGGATCTGCGAACAGTTCATTCCTCTCTTTGGCGGACTCGCTTCCCGCAGTCTGCGCTTTTGCTTTCGCCGCTCCGGTTCCTGCCTGTGCCATGGTTTCCGCCTGCACCGGCTGCCGTTCGGTCTGCTGTACGGTTTCCAGCACCGCACTCTGTTTCATCGCTGCAAACTCATTTTCCAGATAGTCTGTCCAGCCGTTCAGCAGAATTTCCTCTTTTCCGCCGAAATCCAGACAGAGCCGGAAAAGACAAGGCATCCGGCGAGCGCGATACCCGTTCCGAGGTAGCGCATCAGCTCCGCCTCTCCATAACGGTATCGGTAGATCGCCCACAGCGAAAGAATCGACAGCGCCAGAACCGTGAGGATCATATTCTGGCTTCCGCGCAGAAGCGTCGGGACTGCCATTCCCGCTGACCTGCCCTGTGCAATCTGACTGCGCATAAACGCCCCGGCATTCGAAAAGGGATGCGCTTTTCTCTGACACGTTTCCAGCACCGACCTGGTCCATTTCGACTTTGGTTCCTTCAGCCTTCCGAGATCGCGGATGGCCCGGGTGTAGAAACGGTTATTCCAGAACAGGCACCACACACCGGCGATTCCTGCTGCTATCATTGCGTATAAGAACACATTTTGTTTCACACAAAACTCCAGCATTCTTATTCCCCCTGATGATTTTTGAATTTGCCTGTCATGATCATATGCCGGTGCTCCCGTTCCGTTGCGGTGCATCGGCGGATGCCGCGGCAGAATTTGCGCGCACAGGATTCTTCCGCTGGCATATCGGCAGTGGAGACGTGTTACAGTTCACAGGTACCTGGGAACTGTAACATTCGCAGCCCTCATTGAAAATTTTGCTTCGCAAAAGGAGGGCTGCTCACACCTGAATCACTTTTTCTTACGCAGCAAAACAGCAAGTGTTTTACTGCTGAGCAATCCGTAGTGAGAATCTTCTTGTTCCGATGTGCCACAGTATAGCACTGCCGGAAAAATTTGGAAACAAAAAACGTTCGTCAAATTCTTTGTGATTCTGTGCTTTTTCGCGTGAATTTTTATTTTTCGTTCTTTCAGGGGACTGCTTTCGTGCCGGTTCGCGTGGTTTCGCTGGTTTTCACCTACTCGTTTGTCGATTTTTTCTTCTTGCTTTTTTTAGATTACAGGCGTTTTACCATTTCCTGTAGCAGGTTGACACAGTGGCGGGCTGCCTCGCTCTCAAAGGTCGGGTAGTCCATTGTTGCGCTGTCGTCTGCTTTGTCGGAGATGGCGCGGAGTACGACGTATGGAATCTTGTTCAGATAAGCGCCCTGCGCAATCGCAGCGCCCTCCATCTCGGTGCAGGAACCGTTGAATTCCTCGATCAGATGGTTTTTCACTTCTTTGCTGGAAATAAACTGGTCACCGCTGACCACGCGTCCGCGGAATACCTGGATTTCCGGATTGACTTCCTTGCAGACTTCCTCTGCCACCTCTGCAAGGTGCTCGTCTGCCGGGAAGCTTAAAACGCCCATCTGTGGAATCTCGCCGAGCGGGTATCCGAAGATGCGCACATCCATATCATGCTGAACAGCATCGGTCGAGATGACGATATCGCCGATATTGATTTCATTCCGCAGGGAGCCTGCAATTCCGGTGTTGATGACACAGTCCACGCCGTAATCATCTACAAGAATCTGGGTGCAGATACCGGCATTTACTTTACCGATTCCGCTGCGCACAACAACCACTTCTTTTCCGTTCAGGTAACCGTGGTTGAACTCCATGGATGCTTTCGTGTTAATTGTAACATCCGTCATCATTTCCTTTAAGCTTGCAACTTCAACTTCCATTGCACCGATAATTCCGATTAACTTCATGTTTATGATATCCTCCAATAACTTTACATGTACTCTCCGATTCTTTCTGTTCTTGCTTTTATGAAATCATTTTTGTCAGCGGTCAGCCGCTAAAGTAAGAACGGAAAACTCTGGGAGTCCATTTTCTTTTCCTTCTGGTTTCTTTGTAATTCCTGTTACAGTATACAATAAATTTTGGATCTGTGGTATCTTTTTTCTTTGCTGTTTTCGTAATCTATGATATAATAGCAGGAACCGAGAATTATCGTGGCTGAAGTTCACGATAATGTTCTAATTTTTATTCACAAAGGAGGATCTTATCGATGGAATATACAACAAAAGGTACCTGTTCCAGAAAAATTCTGTTTGAGGTAGAAGACGGTAAAGTACACAACGTACAGTTCGTAGGCGGATGCAACGGAAACACACAGGGTGTTGCAAGACTCGTTGAGGGCATGGACGTAAACGAAGCCATCTCCCGCATGAAAGGCATCGACTGCAACGGACGCGGAACATCATGTCCAGACCAGCTTGCAAAAGCACTGGAACAGGCTATCCAGAAATAACTTTTTTACGCTTGCTCTTTTTTATTATAATAACTCCCCGGGGAATGCTCACCCCGGGGAGTTTGTAATTTATCCACTTCTGTTTTTCTTTTCTGATGCAGCACAGCTTCCCTGCCGCCTGCTTTCTTCCAGTTTTTCTTCTATATTAATAGCACAGTCTTTCTTCCAGCCACCGGACTGCTTTATCTGTCCCATTTGTCGCAGAGACTGTTGATCTGATCGGCAAATTTCGAAAGGTCTTTGTTAGCACCACCTTTGTTTCTTGTAATGACGGTGAGCAGCCGCTGACCAGCCGCAACGAGACGATCGAAGACGGCATTTCCGCTGCTTCTCGTGCGCAGGGTTCCTGCATTTGCCGTTGTTTCCTTCTGGATCGGAATGCCAACGGTTTTTTCGATGAATTCATTTTCTTTCAGGTCAAATACCGTGCCGGAGAACGGAGCCATCGCCGGGTAGCGGAATTCGTCCCACAGTTTTTCTGCAAAAATTTCCGTCACTTTATCTTCGCCGTGCGTTACGAAAACGCGGTCCGGTTTTGCCCGCAGACTGCCCGCCCATTTGAGCAGTCCTTCCTGATCTGCGTGGCCGCTCATGCCCGGGAACTGGATGATGTGCGCATTCACATGAACCTCTTCCTGGAACAGCTTCACTTCCTTCGCGCCTCCGATCAGCGCCCGTCCCAGCGTGCCGACGGGCCTGATAGCCGACGAAAAGAACCGTACTCTCCTGCCGCCAGAGGTTGTGCTTCAGATGATGCTTGATTCGTCCTGCATCGCACATGCCGCTCGCGGATATGATGACCTTCGGGGTTTTCGTTGAAGTTGATGGCTTTCGACTCATCGGATGTAATCGAGAGCTTTAAGCCCGGAAACAGAATCGGATTAATGCCCTGCGCAAGGAGCGCAGCTGCATCGGAATCGTAGCACTCTTTCTGATGATCGCGGAAAATATTGGTTGCCTCAACGGCAAGCGGACTGTCCACGTAAACCGGGAATTCGCCGTGGCCGTGAACCAGATGTTCTGCCTTAATTTCACGAATAAAGTACAGCATCTCCTGCGTTCTGCCAACAGCGAACGACGGGATCACGAGGTTGCCGCCGCGGTCGAGCGTTTCCTGAATGATTTTTGCCAGTTCCGGCACGTAATCCGGTTTCGGTCCGTGGCTGCGATCGCCGTAGGTGGATTCCATAATCACGTAATCGGCGCTCTCCGGGTACTCCGGGTCGTTGATCAGCGGCTGATGGATATTTCCGCTATCGCCGGAGAAGAGCAGTTTTTTCGTCACACCGTCCTCTGTCAGCCACAGCTCAATGGATGCGGAGCCGAGCAGATGACCGGCATCGAGGAAACGGATCTGAATGCCGTCCGATAGTGTCACACGCTGATGATACGGAATGCCTTCCAGCAGACGGATCACGCCGAGGGCGTCCTCCATTGTGTATGGTGTGACGTAATCTTCTTTTCCCGCCCGGCGGTTCTTGCGGTTCCGCCACTCGGCCTCGGCGAGCTGAATGTGTGCGCTATCACGGAGCATGATGTCCGAAAGCGCTACCGTCGCCGGAGTCATATAGATTGGACCGCGGAAGCCATGTGCATACAGCAGCGGCAGATTTCCGGTGTGATCGATGTGCGCGTGCGTGATCAATACAAAATCAAGCTGGGATGCCGGGACCGGAATCGGCTTGTTTTCATAAATATTCGGTCCCTGCTCCATACCGCAGTCCACTAAAAACTTCTTCCCGGCAGCCTCCAGATAATAACAACTGCCCGTCACTTCATGTGTTGCTCCAAGAAATGTAAGACGCATAAGATGCCTCCTGTTCTCCCGTTTTGTTCGGGGACAAAATGTTGTCACTACGGGTCAAATCACGCGTTATGCGTTTGGCCCGTTATCGCAGCCAGCAGTCGTCAAGTTCTCATGCCAGCATGGTCTTTGACGCGTTGTCCGCGAAAATAATCTGAAATTCCTTTTGTATTTTATGCTTATTCTCTCTTTTTTTGATTATTATAGCATAATATCTGGCGGATTCCAACGGAATTTTAAAGCAGATTGCACAACATTCTTGATATTTTTGTTCAATTATGGGCATCGGCTTGCCGGAAGTGCATAGAAAAGAGGCACCGGTATTCCTGCAGTAATACCGATGCCTCACTTATCGGGGCCAGCCGATGTTCCGTATGATCACTCACACGCTGAACATAGTAACACATGATGACTCAGATCTGTGTTGTGGTTGGAAAAAGGAATTTCGACGCGTTGAAAATCCTGAAAGATCTGCGTTTTCGTCTTAATATATTCATTGTTATAAGGTTTCTATAGGGGACTGGCCCCGGTTTTTTTTAAGGGGTGAGGGAGTTGTAAACTAATGGGCTAGAAATTCTTTTTATTCGTTTACATCTCTCTCTTGTGCTTGTATAAATAATACTTTTTTGCTCGTTTTTTGAATAAATTTTGTAGTTACCTTGAAAATTCCTTAGCCAATATAAATACCATTGGTTGAGCTTCCACCATTCTCAAGTACTCCATTCTTTGTACATGAATGATATCCTCTTAAGCGATAATAGTACCCTTTTTCTACTTTTACCTGTGTACTCATATATAAAATATAAAGAATTTTTATTTTTGATAATCTACATTTTTGTAACTATCCCATTTTTTGAACGTTCCAACTATACATTCAATTTTACCGTGTTACAACAACGTTGCATTGCATTATTTGTAATTCTTACAAATCCTTGATGTAAATATGTACTTCTTGCTACACTTTGATAAGTTCCAAAAGATTCAATCTCATTTGTTAATTCAGATCCATCAATTGTACTGCCCTAAATAATCCAACGCATCAGCTTGCACATTTACTGTATTCAAAGACATCATAAAACGAGCATCGCACAAAAAGTAAGTTTTTAAATTCATAACCTTTTTCATACTTCCTCTTTCCCCTCGTCTTCATCTACATACTATATACGTCATATTTCATAAAATAATTACACATTATACTGCATTTCATTTATAATTTTCACCAATTTCCTCCTTTTTTCTATCTGTCCGCTTAATTGATAATAGGCATCTTTATATTTCCATAATGCATAATAATTTTCTTCATCATTTTCTAAATAAGTTCCCATTTCAACATCTAATCTCTTCATCAAAGTGTTTCTACTTGAACCTTTTCTTTGTCTTTCCAATTGCCTTGTGACAAATCTTTTCATTTGCTGCCAAATGAAAATATACAATATGCTCATTATACTGATATTTATCACCGCCATTTGTGTTTCTTCAAATACTATATATTTACTATATTTCATTCCTGCAGGAATATAATAAAATTCTGGAACTGCAATATGTAATTTTTCTTTTATTTTTTTTTTTTGCCTCATCTATAAATTCCTTCTGTATATTTTCTTTCTTCTCCATTGTTTGTCCATCGCCCCCCATTTAAAACTCCATTAATCGTCTCCACCAACCGAATCCGATTCGCCTCGCTCGTCATACTGCCCCAAAAACGCACGCTCCCACAACCAACACAACACCAGCTGCCTTTGCCGTCCGTACCCAGTGTTTTGTTGTTTTCGCTCTCTTCGCAATCTTCTTCTGTCTCTCCGCCTGCTTTTCGCGTTCTGCCTTTCTCTCCACGATCTGGCGACGGATGTCCAGTGTTTTTTCTGTCGGGTTGCCTTCCGCGTCCGCGAGTCCTTCCTTCTGGAGTCGCTGCTGGAAGCGCTCGTACATTGCGTTCAGTTCTTACTCTGAAAGTGCAGGCGCAGCCTCCTGTTCTGTTGCTGTGTTGCCTTCCTCTGCCTTTACAACTGCCGATTCCCCTTCCACCGTTTTCGAATCCGCAGCCATTTTTTCTTCCATCGTCTGCTCCAGTTTCTTTTTCAGCTGTTCTTCTTTTTCTATCTTTTTTTCATCTTCTTCCGTTCCTCGGCATTTTCCATGTTGTAACCGCTCTTGACTTTTTTTTTTCTTCTTGAGGGGATAATAAAAGCCAAATGATATTATCAAATTCCAGGGAGGAATTCTCATGAAGCATATTGTTCTGACAGGCGGAGGTACCGCCGGCCATGTTACCCCGAATATTGCCCTGATTCCAAAATTAAAGGAAGCAGGTTATAAAATCTCTTATATCGGTTCCTACGACGGTATGGAGCGCAAGCTGATCGAAGATCTCGGCATTCCGTATTACGGAATTTCATCCGGAAAGCTGCGCCGCTACTTCGATCCGAAAAACTTTTCCGATCCATTCCGCGTCGTAAAAGGCTACTTTGAAGCAAAAAACTGCTCAAAAAGCTGAAACCAAACGTTGTCTTCTCCAAAGGCGGCTTCGTTTCGGTACCGGTTGTCCTTGCCGCCAAAGCATGTAAAGTCCCGGCGCTCATCCATGAATCGGATATGACGCCTGGCCTGGCAAATAAGCTGTGTATTCCGTCCGCTGCAAAGGTCTGCTGTAATTTCCCGGAAACCGTCAAATGTCTCCCCGGAAAACAAAGCCGTTCTGACCGGAACGCCAATCCGCCAGGAACTGCTGTCCGGCGATGCACGGGAAGGCCTGAAGTTCTGCGGATTCAATGCCGCAAAACCGGTTATTCTCGTCATCGGAGGAAGCCTCGGTTCCGTCGCTGTCAATCATGCGGTCCGTTCTATTTTACCAGAACTTCTGAAAGATTTCCAGGTGATTCATCTCTGCGGTAAAGATAAACTGGATGCATCCTTAAATGGTACCGAAGGTTACGTTCAGTTCGAGTACATCAAAGATGAGCTCCCGGATCTCTTCGCCGCAGCAGATCTGATCATCTCCCGCGCCGGCGCAAATGCGATCTGCGAAATCAGTGCTCTGGCAAAACCAAACATTCTGATTCCGCTTTCTGCCAATGCCAGCCGCGGAGACCAGATTTTAAATGCGCGTTCCTTTGAGCGTCAGGGTTACAGTAAAGTTCTGGAAGAAGAATCCGTGAATGCGCAGACTCTTCAGTCCGCAATCCGTGAGGTTTACGAAAACCGTCAGACCTACATCAATGCGATGAAGAAGAGCAGCCACACCGATTCCATCGGCCGCATCCTTTCCCTGATCCAGGAATGCGAACGCAAATAGTAACTACAGAAATCCCCTTTCTCTGGCTTTGTCAGCAAAGTGCTGGCAAAGCCATTTTTTCGTCCGGGTCATTTTCACCCGCAGATTTCCGATGGTGATACCCATTTCGGATGCTACTTCCTTTTCCGAACGCTCATGCACCTTGATTTCACGCGTAATATAATAACCCGATTCATCATGATCTTTCAGTGCATCCATCACTTCCTGAAAAAAATGATTTCTCTCCTGCTTTTCTTCCTCTGCAAGCGTCGGAAGTTCCATCTCTTCCGCCCGAAGATCCTCATCCAGTTCGTTCCAGTCAAAACGTTGTGCTTTTCTTTGATAATCAATTCCCAGATTCTTTGCAGCGACACGGACCCAGCCTTCTACTCTGTCTTCATCCAGCGCATCAATATTCAGGTACAGTTTCACCATCGTTTCCTGTGCGATATCATCCGCATCGGCTTCATTGTGCACCACCTGCATTGCGGCTGAATAGGCTGTCATTACATACTTTTTATATATTTCTGAAAAGTTATTTTTGTCCATTGTTCTCCGCCCCTGTTCGTCTGTCATTGATTCTTTTTTCTGGCTGCTGCCAGCCTTTTCTCAGGCCTTCAGCTCTGCCGTCACGCTCTCAATGATCTGCTCTTTTTACCGCATCCTCGAGAGTTCCCTGCTTCCATGCAGCAATACCGGCATTGTCACCTTCATATCTTGGAATCAGATGCATATGGAAGTGGAATACCGTCTGTCCTGCTGCCTCACCATTGTTCTGTACCAGATTGAAGCCATCGGAATGAAGCGCTTTCGTCATGGCCGTCGCCATTTTTTGCCGAGAATCATTGCTTTCGCTGCAGTTTCATCCGGAATTTCATAAATGTTTGCAAAATGCTGTTTTGGAAGAATCAGCGCATGTCCTTTCGTTGCCGGTCCCTGATCCAGAATGACACGGAACTCATCATCCTCATACAGTGTCGCGGTTGGAATTTCTCCGTTTGCTAATTTACAAAAAATACAATCCATGATCTTTTTCTCCTTTACTTTTTTTTAATTTTTCTGTTGTTCAGAATCCCGTTCTGCACGGTTCCGAACAACTCTATTTTCTCACTATTTGTCGAAAAATGTCAAATAATGCAGAACGCTTTTTGTTGCGCGCTCCCCCTTTTCAATGCTAAACTTTTGCCTAATCAAAAATCATTACCTACGCATCATAAGGAGGATACGGCTATGTCAAAAGAACCAACAACCAATTCACAGGGCTTATCGGAAGAATGTCACGCTATGATTTCCCGGATTTCACATGAGGTTCGAAATCCTGTTGCGGTTATCCACAGCTTTCATCAGCTTCTTCTTTTTAGCGCATCCGGAGCTTTCCAACGATCTCTATTTTCAGAAAATCCAGGAAAATATGGCTTTTCTGAACTCCCTGCTCGATGAGCTCTCCTGCTATAATCATTCATATCGGGCGGTACGCGCTTACGTGAATCCTTATCTTCTGCTCCAGAATCTCTGTGCCGATACCGGCGTTCTCCTCGAAAAAACAACAGATTTCCATTGAACTTGTCAAGAAATCTGCCATTCCGCGCTTTGCCCTTGATACCACGCAATTCCGTCAGCTTTTTCTGAACCTGATCCGAAATGCGGCGGAAGCAATGCCTTCCGGCGGAACGATCAAAATCTCTCTCTGTTTCGACGGTGACTTTCTGACCATCCGTGTGCAGGACACTGGCTGCGGAATCCCCGCCGAGGATCTGCCGACTCTCTTTGACCTTTTTGTCACACATAAGAAAAACGGAACCGGCCTTGGACTTGCCATCTGCAAGGAAATTGTAACTGCACACGACGGCACGATTTCCGTTTCTTCCGTGCCCGGGGAAGGAAGCACCTTTACGGTCGTTTTCCCCTTTTCCTGATCCTTGCCATTCCCGGATAGAGAACCGCCATCAGGACTGCACCTGCCAAAAAACCGCCGATGTGTGCGAAGTTGTCCACATTTGAAGACTGGAATCCGACCAGCAGCGAAAGGACAGCCATGACGGCCATCCGCCGGAAGGTGAGATCCTCCAGCCTTCCTCTCCGAAATGCCAGAAGAACAAGCATCGCTCCGACTGCAGAAAAAATCGCTCCCGAAGCGCCGGCGGAAACTGCCGGTGCTTCCCCTGTTTTCATCAGGGAACAGTTCATGCAGATACGAGCACAGATTTCCGACGAGTCCGCCGCCCAGATAGATGACCAGATAACGGATCTTTCCAACTGCGCGTTCCAGGTAATCCCCAAGGAACAAAAAAGAAGCAGCATGTTGTTGATCAGATGCTGGATGCCAAAGTGAAGAAACATACTCGTAAACAGGCGATAGTATTCTCCGCTCTCAATCAGCGGCGCATACGCCGCACCGCAGTCCATCATATGTCTGGAGCTCTCTGTCCCTCCGGTCAGTGTGACTGCAAGGAATACCAGAATATTGCATACGACGATGACCAGATTGATGCTGTTTTTGATCTCTTCCACATACGGTCCACGATATCTTCGTTCGGATCGTAACTGTTTTTCCTTTGTTCTTCCATTACATCATTTCCTTATTTGTGCTATTTTTTATTATAATTTAATTCACTTGTAAATGCAAGAAATCGTCAATTTTTTTTCTTTTTTTGATAAACGTTTTTCGACAATTATTGACGCTTCACAACGGCTTTCGACGTTTTATGACGTTATTTTTTACATTATTTCTCTTTTTAGTTTTATACATTTTCTTTTTCTATAATATTTTTGTTTCATTCGCATAACCTTTTTCTTCGATCATTCTGCCATATTGTTTCAACTCACAGTCGGTATTTCACGGAGTCTGACATGTCGAAAATAGTTCGACTGTGACTTGCCTCATGTCAGTGGAAGATACCGATTTCTCTCCGCCCGCCACTATGTTTCTTTTAGCAATTCATCCCACCGCTTCAGAAACGGGGGACTTCTTTGTCTACTGGTGTTAAAAATAACGCATCCAGCACTTTCTCCAAATCGAAAAAGTGTAATGCGTCATTTTTCTCTAATTTCTGTTTTTCTCTCCCGCCTTATACCGGTATTTCTTCCCGGCAAATGAGATATCATCTCCATCCTCCAGCTTCTTTTTGTCTCGCCCATCAATGGAACGCCATTCACCGTTGTTCCGTTCCGCGAATTCAGATCCAGCAGATAATCTCCCTCTTCTGTACTGACCAGCTTTGCGTGAAGGCGGCTTACCGTACGGTATGGCAGAATTACATCTGCCGCCGCTGACAGTTTTCCAATCAATGTGCTTCCGCGTTCAATCGGAATCAGTGGAAGCTCAATCGGATCTATCGGAATCAGATATGCCCTTCCCTCATCCTCCGGGCTGGTCAGCAGTTCCGTTTTCCAAACAGATCCTCTTCATGCCCCTCAATTCCATCAGGCTGTGCATCTTTCTGTTTTCCTGTTCTTCATTCTTTTCCCATGTTTTCTCTTTTTCGACTGAGGAATCCCTTCTCCATCCCTGCTGTTCTGTATCGCTTTTGCGGATTCCATGTTCCATCTTTCTGTTTTAAGCCCTTCCGATTCTGATATTCCGAAAATACATCTCCTGTTTCTCCTTGTTTCCGGATTCCTGCGGCCTTCCCATAGCTTCCTGTTTCTGTTCCCGACTGCCGCTTTTTCCATCGGCTGGCAAGTTCCAATGCCAGACTTACAATTCCCACAACAGCCGCCGCTCCTCCCAGCACCAGATACCAAACAGTTTCGGCCTGTGTCCACCGCAGTGCCAGCACACCTCCCAGAAATCCAATGCAGATCACTGCTTCCACAATATTTTCCAGCGTCCCTCATCCTTTTTCTTCCTCCGCTTCCACAAAAAAATTTTCCGCCGCTTCCGCTTCTTGTTCTCCCCAAAGTGTTTCCCTCCATCTGTACAGGCGGATTTTCTTCCCCTAGGACGCTCTTTTCCCTCCTGCTCCGTCGTTTCTTTCTTCTCTTTCCCTGTCTGATATAAGAGTGCCTGAATCATCTCAACCGAAAAGATCTCCGCCGAAATCTCCCGATACAGTCCATACCCGAGTACCACCGCATCCTGCTCCTGGTGATCCAGCTTCGGCAGCAGATATTCCATCAGCTCCCGGATCTGCTTCTGAAAACAGCCTGTGTGTCCCTGCTTTCCCGGCAGATAACAGAAGGAAAAGTTCTCCAGATTTGCATCTGCAAAAACCAGCTCCGGCTGCAGAACGAGGCCGTCCGGTGCAAGCAGGTACTGCCCCAGTTCTTCGAGAAGATCCAGCAGCTGTTCAAACAGTTTCCGCAGCGCCTCCGCCCCAATCGAGCGCTGTTCAAACACACTCTGAAGCGACTGCCTTGATGTCACCTCATAGTAAAACAATGTTTTATCATCCATTTTCCCGATTTTGCAGTCCAAAAGCCCTGGGATTGCGTTTGTCAGCAGCATACGGATCTGATACGACGCCGTGTCCGGCTCTTTTTCCTCCTGTAAAATAACATACGTATGGTTCAAATCTCTTTTATAATCAATCTGCATTTCTCCGCTTCCGTCCTTACTTCTGGTTCCAGATCTGTTTTACTGCCCGTATCTTCGGATCGTTTTCACCGGATTGTTTCTCCTGCTTTCACTCAAAACCGAATATTCCCACGCGTTCCGGCTCCAGATTGGCAGAATGTTTCCTTCTGCTTTTATCTGAATCTCTTTTTCTCTGCACACCGTCTGTACGGTCACCGGTTCAGCCGGAAGCGGTATCTGAAATCCACCATTCCATCCGGCTTTGGGCGGCTGCCTCTCCTTTTTCCACAGACAGGCGGCCTTCACTGGCGGCAAGCATTGTGCTTTCATATGCCGCAAATGTATACCAGCTCCGTGCGTGCACAAAAAAAGTCAGCGACAGCAGAAGAAAAAATCACCATCAGAACAAGCGGCACGACCAGAACTGCCTCTACCGTAATACTTGCTTTTCTCATTTTCACTTTCAAAGCATTCCGCACCTCCCCACAAATCCAAGCAGCAGAAACGGCACCAGCGGTATGGAATCCTGTTTCCGTATTTTCTTCCGCATCAGAAGGACTCCGCAGAGTACCGAACAGAGAATGAGTCCCAGCGTCAGAACGCCGAACGTCTGCCCAAATCCCAGCCAGATTCCAACCGTCAGAAGCAGAAGGCCGTCCCCGTATCCCACCTGTTCCCGTGATATATAACTGAGCGTCAGAAATCCCGCTCCCCGGCAGCAGGGACAGCAGCCATTCCAGCCACGATGTCTGTTCCACCAGAATCTGCCATCCAATGCCTGCAAGGAATAAAACACCGGTCAGTACAAAGGCTGATCTGCCGTTTCCTCACATCCATTCCATGAATCC
>VOFC01006946.1_pt1 | contig 52549 bp, 38 predicted proteins | sample 5384161 | NCBI WGS metagenome assembly VOFC01 (sample SAMN12384722, study PRJNA508395) | human gut metagenome | isolation source: healthy gut B | host: Homo sapiens | reverse complement strand
TTCGTTCATATTGGGGATGGCAGTGAACTGGAGTTCTTCTGCGGTTACGGTCTTAGTCACCCCTTCTTCGAAGCTGACGATGGCAGTAATCCCGGCCACGGCTTCTTCGAGTGAGGTGCCGGCATTGACCTGATCGGGTACATTTTGCAGTACCATCGAGAGCGGATTCTTGTCCTCGGCAGAGGTAAGGCCGCCGATAGGAACGATGTTCGATTGCAAGAAGTTGATGTAAGAGCCTTCGGGTACCAGGAAGCAGCGGATGTTGGTATTGCTCGCGTCTGCATTCAGATTGGGTAACTTGTACGGCTGTTTGTAGGTTTTGGTTGCCGAGGCGTTCTGGATTTTGATAGAGAAGGCATTTTCATTGGTGCGGTCTACGGTGAGTGTTACTTTGCCGCCCAATTTCTGTACAGTTTCGTCCAGATTGTCAACGGGTGACAGCATCAGTGTGCTGGAGGTGTATTTGAAGAAGAGATGGGAACCCCATTGGGAGTTATAGGCCAAAGTATCGTTTGTGGTATCAAAACGATAAGCGCCATATTCCGTGTATCCTTCACCTCCGCGGTCTGCGTCATTGGTAATGACTAGGGCGAAGTTTTTATAATAGGTATTGTCGGCAGGGTTGATGTTGAGGTTGAACACTCCATGCCACTTCTGACCATCGGGCACGACGTAATACTTGGAGAAAGCTGTCCAGAAACCGGAGGTGTAGTCCGTATTACCGAAGGAGTAGACATCTTCCTGCATGCCCTCCAGCACTTCTTCTTCCGGATCTTTCTTTGAATTTGCTATGGAGTCCACTTTCTCGGAAATCCAGTCGGGGGCGTTAACATCATACAGCTCGCCACCCTCGCAGCTTGGCAATGCCATCAACCCGAAGGCGATGGAACAGCAAGCGTATACTAATTTATTGAGTATTCTCATTGTCTTACATTTTAATAGGTTTGTTTATTTGCTTAAGTCAACCACCGGATGAACAGTCCATCCGTTCTCACTGAAATAAGTAGAGTTGTCCGTGCTAAAGTTGGCAGAGTTACCACTTAGGTTAGGGTTCTTGTTCAACAACTGTTGTACGATGGGCAGAAATTCGTGCCCGGGTAAGTAGGTGTCAAAAGAACTTTTTAGTTCGGAGTCGGTTGCGATATCGTTGTAGTCTACAGGATCTTTGGTTCCGGTTACAGAACGGCGTACGACACTGTGCTCCTTAAGTTGTTGCAAACGATCATTCTTATAGAAGAATCCCCAGCGGATAAGATCGAATCCGCGTCCGAACTCACAACCAAATTCTTTCGGACGCTCCACATTGGCAATCTGCTCGAAGAGTTTGTCGGCTGTAGGGAAGTCAGCCAGTTCCAGATCGGGCAAGTCAGCGCGGTTGCGTACTTCGTTAATCCAGTCGATGGCCTGTTGTGTGGGGCCGTTGACTTCGTTTTCACATTCGGCAGCACGGAGCAGCACGTCGGAGTAGCGCATCAGACGCAAGTTGATTCCATCGTGTAAGCCTGTAATAACGGTGCTATAGAGTCCGGTACGGAGGTTTGTGAACTTGGCGATGGGTAGACCACCGTATGTGTTGTTGGTTACGATGTTGTCGGTGGCTGTAAGTTTGCTCGTATAAGCTACATTGCCATATTCAAAGTCTTCCCAATCGGATTCGTAAGTACCGATGGTCCAGTACAGACGCGGGTCGAGTTTGCCGTCAGTAGTACGTTCTGCTTTGAAGAGATGGTAGAGCCAGGGGGAAGCCGAAATGTCGGCCCAACCGCCATAATTGCCGGGAGCGAAGTTACTCTCGATGGCCGAACCTTGGGTGGCATTCGGGCTGGTGTTCACCGGAGTCCACTCGTCGTCGGTTCCTTGTGATTCTAAGTCAAGGAATTGCACTTCGAAAAGGCTTTCCTTGTTGTTCTCATAGGCAGGACCTTCACGAAAGTTGTCGCCATAGTTATCCATCAGTTCATAAGTACCATATTTTTTGCCGATAATGTCTTTCAGTACAGTAAGGGCGTCTTTGAATTTATGGCGTACCATGAGCGCACGGGCATAGTAACCGGCTGCGGCACCACAGGTGGCACGTCCTTTTTCCCATTCGCCACCTTGATCTCGTGAGGGTAACAATTCCATGGCTTCTTTGAAATCACTTTCCACTTGGTCCAGCACGGCATCATAGGTGCTGTTGCCGGTATAAAGTCCATCCAATGAAGAGTAGGTGGCATAATCTGTGATGAGGGGCGGGTTCTGGTAATAACCAACCAGATTGTAGTATGACAGGCCGCGCAGGAAGAGCACTTGTCCTTTGATGCGTTTCATTTTTTCGGAAAGCTGGCTGTTGTCTTCATCGCAACGGGAAATGGCAAAATTACATACATTAACGGTGTAGTACCATTCGCGCCAGGGCCACCACGTGATGTCCGAGGTTACTTCCGCATTCAGGTCATCGAAAGGCAGATACCATACTTGTGATGAATTCCAGGCTTCATCGCCACGACACACGTCGATGGTGTAGCCTACACGGGCGTAAGAACCTTCCATACGGATATGGTTATAGGCGGCAATAACGCTCTCTTCCAAATCATCGGCATTGAAACCGAATGTGTTTGAGGTTTGCTGGTTGGGATTTAACAGCTCCAAATTATCATTGCAAGAAGTCAATGTGCCTAATCCCAAAAAGAGAACCAATGCATATTTATTGAGTTTCATATTGTTATGTTTTTAGTGATTAGAAAGTGAAATGAACGCCACACATGAAGGTACGTGCGGTAGGATAAGAACAGAAGTTATATCCCGGTGTGAAGGTACCTCCTGCATAGTCCACATTGTAACCTTTGTAGCCGGTAAAGGTGTGCAGGTTCTGTGCCGACACGTAGAAACGTACATCCGATACGTATTTGCCAAACCATTCGTTGGGGAAGTTGTAGCCCAGTTCTATATTGGCAATTTTCCAATAAGCTGCGTTCTGAATTTTGCGGTCGCTGAAGAGATCGTTCCAGGCCAGGCTGGCACTGTTGGTGACATAGGTACGTGGTACGCTGGAAAGATAGGTGCTGCCGTCTTCGCTGAAGCGATTGGCGTCGAGCATGGCTACGTCTTTGTTGCCCCAGCCATAGCAAGAGTTCAGAGAGTTGTGGATGTCGTCGCTAACATGATAGTTGAGTGCACCGAACGTAGCGATGCTCAGGTCGAAACGTTTGTATTCGAAGCGGGCGTTCAAACCGAAATTGATCTTAGGCATACCGCTGCCCAATACTACCTGGTCATTGGCATCTACCTTTCCGTCAGGCTTTCCGTCGGGACCGCTTACGTCCTTATAGAGGCAGTCACCAATTTGGGCGCCTTCTTGTGTGGCATGGTTGTCCAAGTCAGCTTGTGTGCGGGCGATGCCATCATAAACCCATCCGTAGAATTTGCCGATCTCTTCACCTACGTTGGTGATGTAGGCGCCGGAGATGTATGAATCGGTACCGAAGCCCAATGAGGTTACGCGGTTACGGACAGTACTTAAGTTAGCCGACACTTCATACTTGAAGTCGTGGTCTCGGTTGCGGTAAGTAGCTGCAAATTCGAAACCTGAATTGTTCATCGAAGCGGCGTTCATTGTTACGGTGGTATTGGATACACCGGCTTGTTCGGGAACGGGAACAGCATAAAGCAGGTCTTCACTGGTGTTCTTGTACCATTCGGCAGTGAATTCCAGACGGTTGTTGAACAAGGCGAGGTCGATACCCACGTTGTAGCTTTTCTTCTTTTCCCAAGAAAGGTTGTTGTCTACGAAAGTGGAAATAGCAGAACCGGTGATGGGCGTGTTGCCAAAGCTATAAGTCATGTTATTACGTGCCATTACAGCCTGATACATGTATTCACCAATGTTTTCGTTACCGAGCTCGCCATAGCTGGCACGTACCTTGAACATGTTGACAATGTTTCTGTTGAAGGGGAAGAAAGACTCCTTGTCGAAACGCCATCCCACAGAAACAGAAGGGAAGGTGCCCCAACGGATATTTTGGGACAAGCGGGAACTGCCGTCGCGGCGCACGGTTGCCGAGAACAGATAACGCTCGTCGTAGTTGTAGTTGATACGCCCGATGTAGGATAGGAGGGTGTGTTTGTATTCGAAGCTTTCAGCGTAAGTGTTGGCGGCATTCTGGAGTTGCAGGAAGTAAGGCTCGGTGAAGTTGACGCCCCAGCCTGTCAGCAAGTCGGTGTTTTCTTCTTCGTAAGTCTGGCCGGCTACCAGGTTAAAATGGTGTTTGCCGACGGTGGCATCATAAGTCAGCACGTTTTCAATCAAAGCATCGGCATAAGAGCGGGTAGCTTTGGTGAGACGTTCGTTGCTTTTGGCCAGATAGACACGGTTGCTCTGTACCCATGCAGGAATCCAGGTGAAGTCCTTGCAATGGGTTTTGCTGTAAGAGAGATTGACTTTATAGTTGAGCTTGTGGTTTTTGCTGTCAATACCGATCATTTTCAGGAGATCCACATCGGCAGAGGCTGTTCCTACAAAGCGGTCTACACGGGTATTGCGCTTTAACAGGTTATTGACCAGCAAGGGGTTGGAAGCTGAAATGTCACCATGTACGGTGTCGTAGTAAACACCATAACCATAAGAGTCATAGTTGAAGTTATTGGCGATCCCTACCAGATTGTCAAGTACCCAAGTAGAGTTGTCGTAGGCTTTGATGGTGGGTTGCATCAGCAAAGTACCACGCAGTATGTTGGTTACGTCTCCATACAGACCTTGAACGTATTCGGAAGCGTTTGACAAACCCATGTTGTCTTGATCGGAGTGAGAGTAAACCAGGCTGGTATGGAACTTGATGAATTTGGTGTCCATCGTGTTGTTGACACGCGCCGTGTAACGTTCGTAGTTGGGACCGGCGCCTTCCAGTGTACCTTTCTGGTTGTAGTAATCTAATGAAACGTTATAAGTATTGTGGGCACCGCCACCGGAGAGGTTCACATTGTGATTTTGACGGATACCTGTTTTGAACACTTCTTTAAACCAGTTGGTATTGGTGTTATCCTGGAAATGATATTTTCCGGTGGTACTGTCCAGCTTGTAACCGCCGGGCAGCGGAGTGTTGGAGTTGGCGCATGCCTGACCGATGTACTGGCTGTATTGGTCGGCATCCATTACGTCATAGACACTACTGGGAATGTAGTCCATACCTACGTACCCATTGTAGTCTACTTTCAGCGGTTGGTCTTTCTGACCGCGTTTGGTAGTGATGATGACCACACCGTTGGCGGCACGCGAACCGTAGATGGCAGCAGCCGATGCATCCTTCAGGATTTGGATGGTTTCAATATCGTTTGAAGAGAAATCGCGGATGGAAGTACCCATGGGGACACCATCGATAACATAAAGAGGAGAAGTGTCACCAAAAGATCCGACGCCACGGATACGGACGGTAGGGTCGGCACCGGGCTGCCCGTCGGAAGTGACTTGTACGCCTGATACTTTACCTTCGAGCATGGTGGAGATATTGGAATGGGATGTCTGTTTCAAGGCTTCCGTGTCTACTACAGCTACAGAACCGGTCAAATCGGATTTCTTTTGTGTGCCATAACCTATGACAACAACTTGTTCCAGCATCTGGTTGTCGGGTTGCAATTGGATGGCTTCAATGATAGCGCGGTTACGAACGGCTACTTCGCGTTCCTTGTAGCCTACATAGCTTATCGAAAGGATAGCGTTTCCGGCAACCTCCAGTTGGAAGTTTCCGTCCACATCGGTAATGGTTCCACCTTGTCCTCCTTTAATTCTGACAGTAGCTCCTGTCAAGGGCTCACCTTGTTCATCGATAACTTGACCGCGAACCTTGATAGCCGGAGATTGTGCCACGGTAGCTATAGCAGGTGTGGGATACACCATCATGCCACCCATAGCACACAGACTAAGCATTACGGAAAATAATAAATGTTTCCTCATTTTTTTAAGTATTAAATTAGTAGATTAAATTGTTGCTGATGTATTGAATTGAGATGTTGGATTATTGTACAATCTAATGTTGAATACTCTAGGTAGACAAACCACAGAGTTTATAAATATGCTGGAGCTATTCTTCATAATATTTAAGATTAGGATTAGACTTTAAAAGCAGGGGTCTCTTCCGAAAGTTGAGCACCGATTGCATGACAAAAGTATAATTTACACCGTAAACAGGGGTGGACAAACGGTTTTATAGGGTGGACGAATGGATAATGGAAAAAAATGTATTTATTCCGCTTATAGTTTGCGTCTTTTGGAGGTGGTGAGATAGGCTTAGGAGAAGGCTTTTTTTATATAAAGTCATGTAGCCGGACAACCTGGTGAAGGACTGTCCGGCTACATGAGGGATAAAATACAAATAAAATTCTCTGAAAGGAATTATTTCACAAGTAAAAATCCTCCTTCCGCCTGCATCGTAATGCTGACTTCATCATTCTTTTTTAATGTTATCTCTTCAGCGTGAGGATTTAGTTTTTTATCGTCCTGATAAAGCATCACTTTATCTCCTTTAGTACACATAGATAAGTTCAACTTTAATTTCAGCGGTTCTTTTTGTGCATTGATTCCGGCTATGTACCATTTATCGGCATGCCGACGTGCCAGTACTACGTATTTGCCCGGATAGCCGTCAATGAATCTTGTTTCGTCCCATGTGGTGGGAACTTGCTTCATGAAATCCAAACAAACTTGGGGGGCATCGGTCAGGTTATTAGGCGCCAACGCAAAATTCTGAATAGGATTTTGGAATAAAACGGCTGTTGCCAGTTGGAATACATCAGTGGTCTTGCGTATGCTTCCGCCGTCATTGTTGCGGTTGAGGCGTTTGTTGAGGAATGTGCCACCAAACTCCATGCAACCGATGGTGTTGCGGATAAATGGATGCAGACAGGCATTAAATGCTTCTTCATCGCAAAAATGTTGTTGGAAAATCAGGTTTTCCGATGCGAGCACGGCTTCGCTTCCTACATAATTAGGATACATACGCTCCCATCCGCGAGGAAGGGTACAGCCGTGGAAAATGACCATCAGTCCATGATCATCCGCATCGCTCAGGATGGCTTCGTACAGACGCATGGTTTCCTGCTTGTCACCTCCGAAGAAGTCTACTTTGATTCCTTTTACTCCTATATTATGCAGCCATTTCATTTCCTTTTTACGGATAATGGGATTGTCCATGTAATTGGTAGGACCTTGCACTATATCATTCCAGTAGCCGCTGGAACTATACCATAAAAATACATCTACATTTTTACTGTGTGCATAGTCTATGAAGTCTTTCATACGTTCACGGCCGATGTTGGTATCCCACCAGTTGTCTATCAATACATATTCATATCCCATGGCGGCAGCAAGATCTACATATTTTTTCTGATCGTCGAAATTGATGCTGCCATCTTGCCAAAGTATCCAGCTCCAGGTTCCGCGTCCCATTTTGTATGTATGCTCCGTTGGGTAAAGAGGTTCCACGACATCCCATGGAATCGTTGTTTCTACAATGGGCTTCAGGTTTTCGCCTACAGTAATAGTACGCCAAGGAGTGGAACCGGGCAATGCAAGACCGGGAGATGCCGTACCGTTACCGTTGTTTTCTTCGGGCATGGGGAAAGCGAGGGTATAAAGTCCGTCGGCGGTGGCATCGCTCAGGTGTGAACCACAGTATTTGCTGTCTACTCCGGTTTCACTGATAAGTGCCCAGCCATTTTCTCCTACATGGAACAGACAAGGAAATGTGTAACCGTGCCCATATTGTGAACGTACATTCATAGGAGCGTCAGCCTTATATTCTTCCTCATAACTGGGCTTGGTACGTTTCCAACCTATCATGGCGTCACTTTGCGGGCACAGGAAAGTAGTGGTGAAGGAGGGGAAGTCAAAACCGGTAGTTTCTTTTTCTATCACGATGCTTCCCGTATCGCCATATTTGGGCATTTCGTAGCGGAAAGCAATATCGTTGTTGCTTACGCGGAATATTATATTTATATTTTTCTTTTCTTTATTGGTAAAGGTGCATGTAAGTTCATTGGCTTGATAATGAATTTGTGATTGTTTGATACGGTCTTGTGTATAGGTCTTATCTATTTTATTCTCTTTTTGTCCGGTGAAAGTCATATCCCGGCTGAAGTCCCCCACATTGGCAACAAAACCTAAAGGTGAATCTTCCAGGATGGTCTTGTCCTTATAGGTAACGGAATAAATGGGGATACCCTGTTTTACGGATACATTTACTTTCAAAAAGGAATCGGGTCCTGTAACTGTAGCTTGTTGGGCAAAAGCTGACATTGTAGTGATGGCAAGCAGCCAAGTCATAAATTGTTTTTTCATGGGTATTAAATATGCTATTATAATGTAGAGCAAAGATAATTTATTTAGCGAGGCGAGAGCGTAGAAAAACGGAGCATTTATGGTATACAATCCGTTCATTTTACGCTCTGGAATAAGTCAGTCGGTTCCATTCTCCATCATCGAACTGGGTGTTGTTCCGAAATGTTTTGTAAAGCAGCGTGTGAAGTATTTGGGATCATTGAATCCTACTTCGTATGCTATTTCGGATATGTTCATATTGTGCGTCAGCCGGTTACGGATAATAAGTTCCCGCGCAAGATTCAGCCGGTAGTTACGCATGAATTGTCCGGCAGACTGTCCCGTCAGATTTTGCATTTTTTTGTTCATCAAACTTTTGCTTACCCCCATTGCTTCGATGAAATCGCTTATTTCGTAATAGGAGTTCTTATAGTTTTCTTTCACAATCTGCATCGCCTTGTCCAGGAATTTCTTGTCACTGGATTCTTTTTCGATATTCAGTGCATCCACATCCATACTGTATGAGAACTTTTGTTGGAAACGTTTGCGGTTTTCCAGTATATTGGATATCCGGGCCAGCAGCAAAGTATCATCAAATGGTTTCAGCAGGTATTCGTCTACACCTATACGGAAGCTTTCGATGCGCGATTCGTTGGATGTTTTGGCTGTGAGCATCAGGAAGGGGATATGTGAGATGGCGAAATTGGATTTTACCCGGCGGGACAGTTCCATACCATCCATGACAGGCATCATCAGGTCGCTAACAATAAAATCCACGTTCTGGGATTGGAGCACAGTCAATGCTTCTTCACCTTGGGATGCTTCGAGCACGTTATAATATTCGGCCAGAATGGAACGGATATAGGCGCGCATATCTTTGTTGTCTTCTACTACCAGAATCGTCAGTTTTCCATTGGTGGCAGGTTGCAAGGCCAGCGGAGATTCTACCGGTTCTTTAACTTGCTCTGTTGGTGCGGGCAGACTGTCTGCATCGGCATATTGCAAAGGAAGTAAAATACGGAAAGAACATCCTTTGCTCTGATTATTCTTGGCACAAATTGAACCTCCATGCAACTGGACAATTCGTTTGCATAGATAGAGGCCGATTCCGGTCCCGCTTTGTCCGTTGATAGAGGAATGCGTCTTGTTTTGTGATTGGTAGAAGCGGTTGAATACTTTGTCTATCTCTTCTTCGGGCAGTCCTGGCCCCGTATCCCGGATACAGATGAACAACTTTTCCTGCTCTTCCTGGCGGAAGGGGGTGGCATAGATGGTAATTTGTCCTCCTTTGGGGGTAAATTTCAAAGCATTTCCTATCAAATTGACAATCACTTTATGCATGGCATCCTCATCGTACATGATTTCACATGAAGGAAGGCGGAAACGACGTTCGATGGTTATTCCTCTTTCGGATGCATATGCGTCGAAGGGAACCAGCAGTTCATTGAGTAACTTGGCAAAGTTGCCCGGGTTGCGGACAATTTCCATTTTCCCTGATTCTACTTTGCGGAAGTCCATTAATTGGTTGACCAGTGAGAGCAGATATTTTGAGTTGCGCTCCACAAAATGTAATTGTTCAATGACTTGAGGATTGTAGCTTAGTTTCAATGCCCTTTCTATAGGTCCTACGATTAATGTCAACGGAGTACGGAATTCATGGGTGATATTGGTGAAGAAGGCGAGTTTGTCAACCGTCAATTCCTGTACTTTCTTTGACATTTGTATCAGTTGTCCTTTTTGTTTGGTTATTTTTTCGTTTTGCTGTTTCAATAGTTGGTTTTGACGATAGAGCTCGCTTGCCTGAGTGGAAAGCAGTTTTTTTTGTTCTTCCAGTTCACGGGTACGTTCCTCTACTTTGATGTGGAGTATTTCTTGTTGTTCTTTTAACGAACGAAGCCTCCATGATAATACCTTATATATAAGGAAAGATAGAAGAACCAATATGGACAGAATGAACCAGATGGTTTTATAGAAATAAGGTGATACGGCAATGTGGAGTTCTGCCATTTCTTCCAGCCATTGTTTGCCGTCGGGGGCATAACGCAGTTCGAAAGTATAGTTGCCGGGACGCAGGTTGGTATAGGCGGCTTGTCGCCTGTTGGCCGGCACTTTTATCCATTTGTCGTCAAATCCTTTCAAGCGGTAATAATAATTGGCGAATGTCGATGCATCATAATCCAGTGCGGTAAATTCAATATAGAGAGATTTGTCGCGTTCGTGTAACTGTAGGGTGCCGTTTGTGTACAATCGTTCTTCATTGGCCACACGAACATGGGTGAATGCCAGAGGAACAGCCTCCTTGGGATTTGTGTCTATGACCGGTTTGACTACAGACAGCCCTTTAGTACTTCCTACATACAAATCTCCATTGGCGGCACGGCATATTGCGTTCCAATAGAACTGGTTGGATAATAGTCCGTCTTTCCGGGTATAGTTGAAGAAGCTGTTGTTGTTAGGATTGAAGCGGGAGAGTCCGTTGGTGGTGGTAATCCAAAGATACCCTTCTTTATCTTCCGATATGCAGCGGACACTGTTGTTTATCAGTCCGTCTTCGGTGGTGAAGGAGCGGAAGGTATATTCTCCGTTTTCTGTTGGTGAGGATTTGTAGAAACCATATCCGTTGCTGCCTATCCATAGGGTTCCGTCTTTAGACTGGGTGATGTAGGTTACCCTTTCCTTCAACTTTGATTCCGGTTCGTCCAGCTTGATCCTCCAGAGTTGATAAATCAGTCTGGGGGCTTTCAAACTGCTTAGATCTATTCGGCAAAGTCCTTCTGTAAGTCCCAGCCACAGGTGGTTATCCTTATCTATATAGTATCCTGTACAGCCTTCAATTCCACCTAGGTTCATACCCTTGAATGGTTCGGTGAGCGTTTGTGTTTTCAAGTCGTAAACATAGATATTGGTACTGGTTCCCACCCAGATGGCATTATTCAAGTGGTCATAGCAGATACTTCCGGCCCATCCCCATGAGAAGTCTCCGTATTCGGGTATTTCTATGTGGTGGAATTGTTTGTTCTGCGGATTTTTCATGTCTATCCATCCTATGCCTCCTCCCCAGGTTCCTATCCAGAGTCTTCCATCGTTATCGCTGGTAAAACAACTGACGGTATTATGGCTTAGGTGAGCAGGTGCATCAGTGGTATAGTGTTCAAAAGTGTTGCTGCCGGGAGCCCGCCGGTTTAAACCTCCTTCTACGGTTCCTACCCATAAAACACCCGACGGGTCTTCATAAATGGCATTGACGGGATTTTGGGAAAGACTTCCGGGAATGGTGGGAATATGATAATAGTTTTGTACCAACAGCATCCGGCGGCTCATCTTGTTCAGCCCTCCCACTTCGGTACCTACCCAGATAATGTCACCGTCGGTCAGCAGACAGTTTACGAAGTCACAGTTCAATGTGTTTTGTACAATTTCTCCTTCTCCGGTATCTTTATTTATCCGCTCAAAATTGTCTGTCAACGCATTATAAAGGTTTATACCTTTTAGGGTGGCAACCAGCATGGTATGTTCTCCTGTTTCTGCTATGTCTGTGATAAAGTTTTGGGAAAGCGAGTTGTTGTCATTCGGATCGTACATATAATGCTTCATCAGTTCCGTATCCATATTGTATCGGAAAAGGCCTTGTGCGCTGCCAATCCAAATTTCATTTTCTTTCCGGCAGATTACTTGTATGGACACACCGGGTAATTGCAGGGCAGATGAAATGAATGTGGGTTCCTGTACTTCCATAGCCGATTCTTTGATGCGGTAGATACCGTCTTTGTAGTTTATCCAAAGATAGTCTTCCACCTCACAAATAGTCCGGATGGATTCTCCTGCCGGCACTTCGCATATTTTAATGATCTGTCTTATATTTCCTTGTTTGTCAAAGGTAATTTTGAATAAATTGTTTTCCGAACAAACCCAAATATTTCCCGCTTTGCTATGGAGAATGAGATGGGAGGGGCGGTTGCACAGTGAAATAAGTTTGTCTTTCGTATCAGCGACTTGTACAGTCTGCATGGTTTGTATATCCAATATGTCAATACCCATTTCACTGACAGCCCAAATACGCTTGAAGTTATCCTCACACAGTTTGTTTATGAAGTTGCTTCGTAGTTTGGTGTGGGTGCTTCCCATATTGAAGGCGGTAAATTCATAACCGTCATAACGGGCGATTCCTTCCCCACGGGTGGCAATCCATAAAAAGCCCTGACTGTCTTTCAATATATCGTCCACGAAGTTGTGAGGCAGTCCTTCATCCATCGTAATAGCGGTGACGTTATAGCGTTCAGACCATTTTCCGGCGGTCTCTTCAGCTTGCATAGACAGGCTCGACAGAAAGATGAACAGGGCAAATAGCAAAGAATGTCTTTTCATAGTGTGTAGTTCATTAATGACGTAAGAATATACCATTATGGAAACAAAGATATACCTTTTCGTTTTTCCTTAAAAACAAACAAATCATTTTTATCCCTCTGCTGTACAAATGTCCACCCTTTAAGCGATATTGTCCACCTGGCGAGCTTTTGGTTGCAGCTATATTTGCATTAATAATAATTAGTCAATGTGTCAATATGCCAATGTGCCAATTGGCTGCGCTATATGCCACATGGCCATTGATAAATTAGTACATTAGCAAATGGTCATATAATAAACAAAATACTATGAAACAGCAATTTTTTCCTCAAAGATTATTCATGGACATGAAGAGGTTAATAATAAATAGGTTGGTTGGTTTAGGCCTGTTGGTCGTAGGGGCATTGGTATCATGCAATGCACCTACGGCTTTCGTGCCTGTTCCTTCACCGAATCCTTGGATGGATGATTATACCGCCCTTTCGTCTATGGAAAATTATAAGCAGTGGGGAACGTATAATGTACACGATCCGGCTTGTAAAAAAATAGGGGATACCTATTATATGTATTCTACCGATGCTATTTTTGCTGAGAACCGGAAAGAGGCGGAAGAGAAGAATGTACCGTTAGGTTTTATTCAGGTACGCAAATCAAAAGATCTGGTACATTGGGATTTTGTGGGATGGGCCTTTCCCGAAATACCTGCTCCGGCTATAGAATGGGTCCATAGTCAGGCGGAGGGAAAAGGGGCGACTAACATTTGGGCTCCCTTCCTGATGCCTTATCAGGGTATTTATCGTTTGTATTATTGTGTATCGGCATTCGGCAGGAATACATCCTATATCGGTATGGCTGAGTCGGATTCTCCCGAAGGTCCCTGGATACAGAAAGGGTGTGTGGTCAAGACAGGGGAAGGGGATGCGATGAATGCCATAGACCCTTCTGTTATTGAGGACCCGGAAACCGGAAAGTGGTGGATGCATTATGGCTCTTATTTCGGCGGTCTGTACTGTGTGGAACTGAGTCCCGAAACAGGAATGACTATGCAGCCGGAGGATCATGGGCACTTGATAGCACGCCGGGCCAATTACCGGAAAGACAATCTGGAAGCGCCGGAAATCATGTATCAGCCGGAACTTGGCAAATATTATCTGTTTACATCCTACGATCCGCTGATGACTACCTATAATGTACGTGTCGCTTATTCCGATTTTCCCGAAGGGCCTTTTGTGGATTTCTATGGAGAGGATATAAAAGATACAACGAATAATGTTCCCATTTTGACAGCTCCTTACCGCTTCGAAAATCATCCGGGATGGGCGGGAACGGCTCATTGCGGTCTTATTGATGCCGGTGACGGCCGTTATTTTATGGCTCATCAGGGACGGCTCTCTCCTCAGAACCAGTTGATGGATCTGCATGTACGTGAAGTGTTCTTTACTGTAAACGGATGGCCTGTGGTTTCTCCCGAACGCTATGCAGGTACTGCTCCGCGCTCTTTCACTAAAGAAGATTTGGCAGGTGAGTGGGAAATTATCCGTCTTCAGGAGCCGCCTCTGGAACGTAGCTTGGAGGCCGGTCAGATAATGTGGGGCGAGGGAGACTTGCGAAATGGGGAGCAGGCATTGTCTGCCCGTGTCGTTTTGGAAGCAGATGGCAGTGTTGGAGATGCAACTTGGGATTTTAATGTTAAAAAACAACTTCTTACTATAAAAACAGCCACAGAAGATATTAACAATTTGATTATCTTTGCCGGACACGATTGGGAAAATGAAACAGAAACCATTCTCTTTACCGGCCTGGATGCTCAAGGGCATTCGGTATGGGGAAAGAGAATTAACTAATAAAAATTAATAATATTACTATCATGAAATTACACCGAACTCTATTCACAGCATGGGTATTTGCTGCCGGAGTAGCGCTACATGCACAGAATGCGCACAACATGGTCGTGCAGACCAATAAACTTGGTGCGGAAATACAACCAACCATGTATGGTTTGTTTTTTGAGGACATTAATTATGGAGCCGACGGAGGATTGTATGCCGAACTGGTAAAGAACCGTTCATTCGAATTCCCGCAACGTTTTATGGGGTGGAATGTTTTCGGTAACGTGACCTTGATGGATGACGGGCCGTTTGAACGAAATCCGCATTATGTCCGTCTGGGTAATTCCGGGCACAGGGAAAAACATACAGGGATTGAAAACGAAGGTTTCTTCGGTATAGGTGTCAAGGAAGGAGCCGAGTACCGTTTTTCCGTATGGGCACGTGGTGAGAACCAGAAACTTCGCATTGAATTGATCAAGAATGATACGATGGAGGAACGTCAGGCTTTTGAGTCAAAAGAACTGACAGTGAACTCGAAGGATTGGAAACAATATGAGGTGATATTGAAATCGCCGAGAACGGAACCCAAGGCTCATCTCCGTATTTTCCTTGAAAGTGCGGGAACGGTGGATCTGGAACATGTTTCTCTTTTCCCTGTGGATACTTGGAAAGAACGTAAGAACGGGCTTCGCAAGGACTTGGTGCAGGCTTTATATGATATCAAACCCGGTGTTTTCCGTTTTCCCGGCGGCTGTATTGTGGAAGGTACGGATGAGGCTACCCGTTACGAATGGAAAAAAACAGTAGGTGCGGTAGAGAATCGTCCGTTGAATGAAAACCGCTGGCATTATACGTTCAAGCATCGTTTCTTCCCCGATTATTTCCAGACTTACGGACTGGGCTTCTTTGAGTATTTCCAGTTGTCGGAGGATATAGGCGCCGAACCGTTGCCTATTCTGAACTGCGGACTGGTATGCCAGTATCAGAATGACCCCGACCAGCAGGTCAGCTTGTCCAAACTTGATTCGTATATACAGGATGCATTGGATCTGATTGAATTTGCCAATGGTGATGTTACGACTACTTGGGGAAAAGTTCGTGCGGATATGGGACATCCTGCTCCCTTCAACTTGAAGTTCTTGGGTATTGGCAACGAACAATGGGGACCGGAATATCCGGAACGTCTGAAACAGTTTGTCGAGGTGCTTCGTAAGGCGCATCCCGAAATCAAGATTGTCGGCAGTTCGGGACCTCAGTCTGAAGGTAAAGACTTTGATTACTTATGGCCGGAAATGAAAAATCTGAAAGTGGATTTGGTGGATGAGCATTTCTATCGTCCCGAAAGCTGGTTCCTGGCACAAGGTAACCGTTATGACAATTACGACCGCAAAGGTCCGAAGGTCTTTGCCGGAGAATATGCTTGTCATGGAAAAGGCAAGAAATGGAACCATTTTAATGCTGCTTTAATGGAAGCTGCGTTCATGACCGGCCTGGAACGCAATGCCGATGTGGTACACATGGCTACTTATGCGCCTTTGTTTGCTCATGTGGAAGGGTGGCAGTGGCGTCCGGATTTGATTTGGTTTGATAATCTGAATTCCGTCCGTACTTGCAGTTACTATGTACAACAGTTGTACAGTCATAATAAAGGCACGCATGTATTGCCGTTGACAATGGATAAAAAAGCTGTGAGCGGTCAGGAAGGACAGGATGGTCTGTTTGCCAGTGCCGTATGGGATAAGGATGAAAAGGCTTGTATCGTGAAAATTGCCAATACTTCGGATAAGGCACAACCGGTATCAGTGACTTTCAACGGATTGAAGAAGAGTGATAAACTTGTGGAAGGTAAATGCATCACGCTCCAGTCTGCCGATTTGGATAAAGATAACACGGTAGAGCATCCGAATGTCATTACTCCGAAAGAAAGTGATGTTACGATTGAGGGTAATGTACTGAATGTAGAGATGGCGCCCAAGACTTTCGTGCTTTATAAGTTTGTTAAGGCAAGTAATAAGTAAAAGATGAATCATTCCTTTAAATGCTAACACAGAGGATAGAGAAACATAAAGCAGCCGAAGGGCTGCTTTATAATCCCAACTGCATCCGGAACTTTTAAAGGAAATGTATACCTGTCTCCCTTGGTTGTACCAAGGGAGTTTTTTTGATTATACGTATATTGTCATCTTGGATTGCTCACGTTATTTTGCTGTAAATCAGTAATGTACCGTGAAAATACATTCTAAATCCCCCCGAAACGGTTTGCCATTCTCCGCTGCCAAATTTGGTTTGACGGATATCGGTTGTTCTGATTCCTGTGTCATAGCTACGGTTGTTCCCTTGCAGGAGAGCGTCATAAGGCGTATTTTTGTTCGGGTGCGTTCATTGCTTCACTAAGGTGAAGAGGCAGCTTCGCTTAGGTGAACAGCCGCTTTCACCCAAGTGGAATAACTGCTTCACCTGGGTGAAATATCAAATGGAGTGAGGTGAAGGTATGATGAGAATAGGTTCTTCTGATGCCTACGAGCTACCGGGAGGTAACGAGGGGCTGATTTTACATTCTGTCCGAGAGGATCTCCGAAGCAGATGTATTTCGCCACCGGCATACCGATTGAGGAGGTTTTGAAAGACTGTTGCACGGGAAGTTCTTGGTAATGAGTGAGTTGTTGTGATGGAATGCTTTTATGTTTTATGTAAATGAGTCAAAAGTGATTTTTGTTGTCGTTATGTTGTATGGGCGGGCTCATGGGCCTGCCCATACGGTGGAACATTTGATGGTTATTTCGGATTTTTGAAATATCCTCTTATTGGATGAGTCCTGTTTACATCTTTATTCTCTTATTGCGTACTTGCCTCAGAATGGTCTGCAACTCAAATACTTTCTCAGGATACTTTTCTGCTACATTCTCTTGTTCGCTCACCTTTTCCATTTCATATAACTGGGGAACGTTCAGGTTTCCGGTTTCTATTTTTTCTGCTTTCATGAAAGTGGTCGGGTCATCATTCGGTTCAATGTATTTCCAGTCTTTGGTACGGACGGACAACGTGTGGTTCATGGATTGTTCCACAATCCAGGGGCGGTCTGTCTTGTCGGTTCCTATCAGATTCCCTAAACGGTCATAACTGTCCGGAGCGCTGCCTTTAGGTAATCTGGCGTTGATCAAAGCTCCTAAGGAGGCTAGCCAGTCAATCTGTGACATTAATACGTCCGAGTCTCCTGTCTGTTTTATCTTCTGTGGCCAGCGGACAATGACCGGGACGGCTGTTCCACCCTCGAAAGCGCTGTATTTGTTTCCTCTCCACGGACCGGAAGGTGTATGTCCGTTCAACAGCTCTTCTGCCTTGTCCTTATATCCGTCGTCTACAACCGGACCATTGTCGCTGGATAGAATAATCAGCGTGTTTTCAGTTAGTTCAAGTTGGTCCAATGTTTCCATCAGCTGGCCTACCGTCCAGTCGAATTGGGCGATTGCGTCTCCGCGTAGTCCCATAGGATTCTTTCCACGGAAGCGGTCATGCGGAAAACGAGGAACATGAACGTCATTGGTTGCAAAATACATAAAGAAAGGCTCGTCTTTATGCTGTTTGATAAAGTCGATGGCATGAACGGTGTGATGGAATCGGCAATGTTCTCGTCTTTCCAAAGTGCTTTTCCGCCCCCTTTCATAAATCCGATGCGGCTGATGCCATTGACGATGGACATGTCATGTCCGTTGCTGGGATGTAGGTTATACAGTAATTCGGGATTATCTTTGCCGGTCGGTTCTCCCGGAAAGTTCTTGGTGTAACTCACTTCTATGGGATCGGACGGATCATAGTTGGCTACCTTGCCGTTTTCTATAAATACACAAGGTACACGGTCGGCTGTAGCGGCCATGATATAGTGATAGTCAAAGCCTAAGTCACCTAAAGCGGCTGGTAAAGGAGCATTCCAATCCTGCCCGCCTGTCTTGTCTCCCAGGCCCAGATGCCATTTGCCGATGGCGGCTGTAGCATATCCGGCACTTTTAAACATGTCTGCCATGGTGTATTGTTCGGGACGGATAATCATTTTTACATCTCCTGCGGCAATATCCGTGTCCGGTCTGCGCCATGCATATTCTCCTGTCAGCAAGGAGTAGCGGGATGGGGTGCTGGTAGCGGCTACGGTATGTGCATTAGTGAAACGAATGCCTTCCGATGCCAGTTTGTCAACATGGGGAGTTTCTACATTCTTGGCTCCGTAACATTTTAAATCTCCATATCCCAGGTCATCTGCCAGAATAACGATAACATTGGGCTTTTGGGGGGCCTGCGTACTGTTTTTTTGAACGGTTTCTGCTGTTGCAGAGTTACAGGCGGCTAATGAGGCAAGTAAGGATATGCCTGCATAATTTCTACTTTTCATCTCTATTTATTTAAGGTTTGATCCGGATACATGTCTATTTTCACTTTCCGGTTTCTCGACCTGAAGGTGAAGAACGACGGAAAGTTATCAAGAAAATCTTGAAGCAGCAAAAAAGAGGGCCGAAATATGATTTGAAAGTGTCTGGAATTAGATGATAATGCCCCCACCCAGTACTACATCATCCCTATAGAAAGCGGCTGCCTGTCCCGGAGCAATGGCTGTCAGCGGCTCGTGCAGTTGTACATGCAGGGTGTTATCCGGTTGCAGGGTTACTGTGCAGCGGTTGGCTTGTTTCCGATAGCGTATTTTGACGATGATGTCGTCCTTGTTTAGTAATAAAGCGGGATTGGTGATGCGCCATTCTTTCAGTCTCATTTCTGTTTTTTCCAGTGCTTTCAAGTCGCTCAGTATGACTTTGTTTTCTGCCGGAATGATTTCTTTGACAAAGACAGCTCGGTTAAGATCTATGCCCAATCCTCTCCGCTGGCCGATGGTATAGAAAGGATAACCTTTGTGCCGTGCGATAAAATTCCCCATTTCATCGAAGAATTTACCCGGTAGGATACTTCCTTCAGGTAATTCCTTATGCAGGAATGTGCGGTAGTCCATGGGGCAGAAGCAGACTCCCAGACTGTCCCGTTTATGGGCGGCTTTCAGAAAACCACGCTCTGCCGCGATTTCACGGACACGGGCTTTAGTCAGGTTGCCCATAGGGAGAAGCATACGTTGCAGGATTTCTTGTGGCAGCCCCCATAGGAAAAAGGATTGGTCTTTATCCGGGTCGGCACCGGTAGTGATGTGATAGCATCCATTGATGAAGCGCCGGCGTACATAATGTCCTGTAGCGAAGTGATAAATTCCCATTTCATCGGATATTTTCTTCAAAAGAGGCCATTTCAGGTAGTTGTTGCACAAGGTACAGGGAACCGGGGTATGACCTGCCATATATTCGTTGATGAAATAGTCAATGATGGTTTTCCGGAAGGTGTCACGAACATCGTATGTGAGATGGGGGATGTTCAGACGTTCACATAAAGCGCGGGCGTCCTCCAGATACTCTGTATCATTTTCTTTTTCATAAAAGCGGAAGGTGATGCCGGTTACTTCGTATCCTGCATCCTGCAATAGAAGGGCGGCTACGGAACTGTCTGTTCCTCCGCTCATGCCTAGTAGGACTTTATTATTGGACTCTGTTTCTCTCATCTTTATAGCAGTTTTGTGAGGATGGATGCCGGAATATCCATTTTGGAGAAGGCAAACAGTTTCTTTCCCAAATCTTTCAAAGAGGCTCCGATGTGATATATGTCGGATTGGTCTATAATAAGAAAACGGTCATGTGCCTGGCTATTAGCCCATTGGCGGAATTGGATTCCTCGTTTCGTATTTACACGGTATCCTACTGATATAATCACATCTAAATTATAATATTCTAAGTTACGGGTAATCTGTCTGTTGCCTTCTTGGCGAACTGTTCGGAAATTCCGAACGGTTGAACTTTGGATTAGTTCTTCTGATTTATAAATGTTCTTTAGATGCTCGCTTATATTGGCTTTGCTGGATTGGAATAGTTCTACTATTTGTGCCTGGGTCAGCCACACTGTTTCATCTTCAATGCGCACTTCCATCCTCACTGATTCATCCGGCTGGTAGAGTATGATTTCTCCTTGTTGTTCCATGTGTTCGATTTTTTGAGTACAAAGCTAGCAAATATAAATCAGACTGATCTTGTTTTCAGGTTATAATTGAAATGTAGGATGGGAAATGAAACTCCGATGACAATCTATATGATAGCGCCATCGGAGTTCTGACACACTCTTCTTATTAAGGAAGGAATGCTTGCTATGTTTTTATTTTACCGGCATCAATGTGAATCCCCAATGATATTCCTTATTGGCGGGTAGGGTATGTTCCGGCAGAGGGCGGTCTCCCCAGCTGTCATAACCGGCTATACCTTGTTGCTTCATATCAATACATACTTCCACAAAATTACGTGGGGTGATATCATTGACATGTGTCATGCGGCGTATTACATTTTTAGCTTTTTCCTCATTATGGTTAGCAACTTCTTCGGGAGTGAAGTTAGTCCACTGACGGGGACGGCTGATAGCTTCTTCCGAGTCAAAGTCCTCTACGGAGTTGCGCAGGGCATTGAATCCGATAGTGCTGTCGGCACGTATTAACAATCCTTTTCCGCCTTTGCGGGTCAGTTCTACCCAACGGGTGTCGGTGCGGTGTCCGTTTTCTTGCGGACGGACATAGTTGTTGGTGTACATCTGGTCGGCTGTAGTGCGGTAGAGATCAACGAAACTGCTTGCATTACGGTCGATGTAGTTTTCACCCGGTCCGCGTCCGAAGTATTCTACCTGGTTCATATCGGATGGCAAATGGAAACGTACACCGATACGTGGTACGTTCAGTTTGGAAGAGGCAAGGCGTTGAGCATCCTGTCCCGGTGTGAAAGTGGCCATTAAGGTAGCTTCTGATACTTCCGTGTCGGCAGCCTTCATATCGGTAGAAGTAAAGGTGATGCCTGCATGAACCACACCGTCGGGATAGATGGTATATTTCATGATGTACAGATTGCCTGCCGCCAGTAGGTAATTGACTGTTAATACGGTCTTGTTGCCGTCTGTTGTTGTGGTAACATCTGCTACATTGAAATTCTTGCTGGACTGTTTCCATATTTGCTCGCGCTTAGGCCCACCGTTACCATAATCATTGTCCGTCGGTGCGCGCCAGAAGTTAGGCTGAATACCAAAGCCTTCAGCGAAATATTCTGTACCGTTTACTTTGTATGAAGTCACGAGTCCGCTTTTCTTGTTGAAAACGAACTGCATACGTGGTGATAATACGGTGATGACGTCACCATCCGTGCTGACGGTAGTCTTACCGCTTGCTTTATGTTCGGCTATAGCCAATGGTTCTATGGGCAGGCGGAATTGTTCGGAAGCAATATCGTGCCCTGCAGGAATCAAGGGCTCCGGTTCTGTGGTGGTAACTACAAAATCTACAAAATATTCTGTGCCGGCCTTGGGTTTCAATCCGTTGAGGTTGATGTTCAGTTCTTTGGAACCTTGCGGTTCGATATCTAATGATACTTTTCCGCCTTTGATTGTTTTTCCGTTTGCCTTTACGGTATAACTGATCATATACTTTTTCAAGTTGGTGAAGTAGAAACGGTTGTTTACCAGGAATTTGCCGGCAGCCGGGTCGATGGCTTCGAAACCTACATTCTGATGTGCATATTTCACTTCTGTCATGGCCGGATGCGGAGTGCGGTCCGGAGCTACGATTCCATTGCATAGGAAGTTTCCGTCGCTGGGTGCATTGGTTCCGTAATCACCTCCGTAGGCCCAGTAGGTACGTCCATTTTCGTCTGTTTCCAGAATACCTTGGTCTACCCAGTCCCAAATGTAACCGCCTTGCAGGTTCGGGTACTTGTAGATTGCTCTCCATTGTGCTGCCAGATTACCATTGGAATTGCCCATAGCGTGTGAATATTCGGATGGTGCGATGGGACGGTCGCTGCCTTTCTTGCCTATTTCTTCCAGCCAGGCGGCACTGGGGTATTGGGGTACATACATATCTGTGTTCCATTCCCAAAGGGCGCGTTCATAATTTACAGGACGGTTCATGCCTTTTACTTCGCGTTCTTTCAGCCATAAATAGGTCTGATAGAAATTATAACCGTTTCCGGCTTCGTTTCCTAATGACCAGATGGCGACGGAAGGATGATTTTTGTTACGCTCGTACATATTAATGGTACGGTCCATGTGCGGCTTCAGCCATTCGGGATGGTTGCCCAATGTTCCGCCCCGGCTTAAGTTATAATACATACCGTGGCTTTCGATGTTGGCTTCATCATATACATAGATGCCATATTCATCACACAATTCATAGAACTTGCGGTCTTGCGGATAGTGGCAGAGGCGCACGCTGTTGATGTTGTTCTGTTTCATCAGGGTGAAGTCCTTGCGCATCAGCTCTTCGGGAACATAATGTCCTGTTTCGGGATTATGTTCGTGTATGTTTACACCTTTCAGCTTGATGGGTTGGCCGTTGACGAACAAGCAAACGTATGGTTTGCCGTTTTCGGCTATCTGATCGGTTGGTTTGATCTCGAAACGGCGGAAACCTACCGTATAAGGAATGATTTCGCTTGTTTTTTCTCCGTCTTTCAGAGATATCAGTAACCGGTACAGGTTAGGGTGTTCTGATGTCCAGGTCTTGACGTTGCTGAGGGCGGCTTCAAAAGAGATGCTCTTCTGCCCGTCTGCTGTAACAGGACAGGGGGTGTTACCTTCTGCAACCACTTTCTTTGCGGCATCCAGCAATTCGTATGCTACGGTTACCTCTTTGTTGGCTGCTGTATGGTTGGTTACGTCCACATTCAGTTTGAAGATACCATTCTTATAAGTGTCGTCCAGTGTAGACACCACATTGAAATCTTTGATGTGAGTTTTGGGCTGTGAGAACAGGAATACATCACGTTCAATACCGCTCATGCGCCAGAAGTCCTGGCATTCCAGATAAGAACCGGTACTCCAGCGGAATATTTTGATGACCAGCGAGTTTTTGCCGGGTTTCAGGTAGTTGTTGATTAAGAATTCTGCCGGATTCTTGGAGTCTTCGCTGTATCCCACTTCCTGTCCGTTGACATACACGTATACACCGGATTTTGCTCCTTCCAAACGGAGGAATATGTCGCGTCCATCCCAATCGGCGGGAATTTCGATATCACGCTGATACACACCGACTGGATTGGTTTCGGGTAACTGCGGCGGTTGTGGATTTCTGGGTTTGAATTCGTATCCATGATTGGTGTAGATGGCCACTCCGTAGCCCTGTACTTCCCAGTTGCCGGGTACTTTAATCTCCTTCCAGGCTATGTTGGCATCCGGTTGCTCAATGTTGGCAGGCAGATCTTTGTATGCATCTGCATAATAAAAGTTCCATGTACCGTTTAGTAGTTTGTAATAAGGGCTGTTCTCATACTCGCCGGTCAGTGCCTGGTTCCGGTTGTCGTAAGTCATGAAAGCTGTGCGTGGATATTCCTTGTTGACGGCTACGGTCTGAATATCTTTCCAATAAGGTAGTTTTGTATCTTCTGCATGAAGAACTTGTGTTGAATATGCGCATACAGCAGCGCTGATCAGGAATTTAAATAAGGTTGTCATTTTAGGTTTCATAGGTTCAAATAGAAAAATGAAGAAGAAAGGGCGCTAGTACCGGCGCCCCTTTCCTTAAGTCCTTTTATGTAAAATAGCAATTATTTAATTGCGTCTGCCAGTTCAGCACCTGGTTTGAACTTGGTTACTTTTTTAGCAGGAATAGTAATCGTTGCTTTTGTGGATGGGTTGATACCTGTTCTTGCACTTCTTTCAGCAACAGAGAATGTTCCGAATCCGATTAATGATACTTTGTCCCCTTCTTGGAGGGCTTTTGTTACAGTTGAAACGAAAGCTTCAACTGCTTTTTTTGCGTCGACTTTGCTCAAGCCGGCTTCAGCGGCGACTGCGCTGATAAGATCTGCCTTATTCATAACGAAAATGATTAATTATTAAATGTAACACAAAAGTTTTACCAAAATCAGTGACAAATATATGCTTTCAAAATTAGAAATCAAACAGATAGCCTAAAAAAGATGCTCCAAAAATCAAAAAAACGTAAGAGAACTCTTGTTTTCTGTTATATAACAGAATAAAATTGTAAATTTGCGCGCAATCAATGTTTTATAAGACGAAGAATATTTATGAACAGTATACCTACAGTAACCAAGAATTTATTGATAATAAATGTGTTGTGTTTCTTTGGCGGCGTGGTAGCCATGAAGTATGGAATTGACCTAAACGACCTGCTGGGACTACACTTTTTTATGGCATCTGATTTTAATCCTGCCCAGTTGATTACTTATATGTTTATGCATGGCGGTTTCCAGCATATCTTTTTTAACATGTTTGCTTTGTGGATGTTTGGCCGTACGCTTGAACAGGTCTGGGGACCGAAACGTTTCTTATCCTATTATATGGTATGTGGTATAGGTGCGGGACTGGTGCAGGAGCTGGTGCAATATATACAATATGTGACTGAATTATCGCAGTATGACAGTGTGAATACGGGGATTGCCGTGATCCCGATGGCGGAGTACTTGAATCTGATGACTACAGTTGGCGCTTCGGGAGCGATATATGGCATTTTGTTGGCATTCGGTATGCTGTTCCCCAATAGTCAGATGTTTGTATTCCCTATCCCATTTCCTGTCAAGGCTAAATATTTTGTGATGGGATATGCTGCTTTGGAGATATTTTTGGGCTTGGGTGCTTCGACCGATGGCGTTGCCCACTTTGCACACTTGGGAGGTATGATTTTTGGCTTTATATTGATAATGTATTGGAGAAAAAAGAATAACAATGGGCAGTTTTATTACTGATTTGAAAAATAGTTTCAACAAAGGGAACATATATATCCAGTTTATATATATTAATGTAGGGGTATTCATTGTAACTTCCTTATTGGGAATTTTATGGATGCTGTTCAACCGGAATGGAGCATTTGTGCTTCAATATTTGGAACTGCCGGCCTGGACGTTGCAGTTTGTCAAGCAGCCTTGGTCTTTGCTGACTTATATGTTCATGCACGCAGGTATTTTGCATTTGCTGTTTAATATGCTGTGGCTTTATTGGTTCGGGCAGATGTTTCTGTCTCTTTTCTCGGCAAAGCATTTCCGCGGGCTCTATCTGTTGGGAGGTATTTGTGGCGGTTTGTTGTATATGATCGCTTACAATGTTTTCCCTTATTTCAGTGATTCTTTGTATTATTCTTATTTGTTGGGAGCATCAGCTTCCGTACTTGCTATCGTTGTGGCCACTGCGGTACGTGCACCGGAATATAGAGTAAACTTTATGTTTATTGGGACTGTTAGGTTGAAGTATGTGGCTCTGTTTATGGTTGTGACCGATTTGCTGTTTATGACATCGGGCAATGCCGGTGGCCATATCGCTCATTTAGGAGGTGCTTTGGCCGGATGGTGGTTTGCTTCCGGATTGTCCCGCGGACATGATGCTACGTCATGGATAAACCGATGCTTGGGATTGCTTCTCGGAAGGTCTTTCGTTTCGTCGTCAATCGAAAAGACCGAAGATGAAAGTTCATTATGGTGATAAGGCAAAAGATTACGATTATAATGCCCGTAAAAAACAGCAAAGCGAGGAGATAGACCGTATATTGGATAAATTAAAGAAATCCGGTTATAACAGTCTGACTACCGAAGAGAAGAGCTTGTTTGATGCGAGCAAAAAGTGATATATGAAATATATTGGTCGTTTTTTGGGATGGATACTACTGGGCATAAACTTGTGTATGGTGGTATTGTTACTGGTATGTGCTTACAGCCCTTATATTGATCCTGTGGCTCATCCTGTATGGTCATGTGCCGGTTTGGCTTTTCCCGCTTTTTTGATTGTTAATCTTTTGTTTCTGGTCTTTTGGTTGGTGATTTATCGTAAATATGCGTTGCTTTCATTTTTAGGCTTGGTATGTTCCATTGGTGCTATCCGTACTTATTTTCCAGTCAATGTATTTGTATCTGATGTACCGGAAGGGGCAATCAAATTCTTATCCTACAATACGATGGCCTTTGAAAAAAACCGTGCGAACACCAAGGATAATCCGAATCCTGTGCTGGAATATTTAAGAAACAGCAATGCGGATATAATCTGCCTGCAGGAATATATTGTAGGCGGACGGTTAACCAAGAAAGAGGTGGATTATGCTTTAAGAGATTATCCTTATAAAAATTATCATAAGATATCGGGGGCCAACGGTTTGGGTTGTTATTCCCGTTTTCCTATTTTGTCGGCACATCCGGTGAAATATGCCAGCCTTAACAATGGTTCCATTGCTTATAAAATCAAAGTGAATGGTGATACCTTGCTGGTTGTTAATAATCATCTGGAATCCAATAAGCTGACTGAGAAGGATAAAGAAGTCTATCGCGAAATGATGAAGGACCCTGATAAGCAAAAGGTATCGCAAGGGTCTCGTTTGCTGATCAGAAAACTGGCGGAAGCATCGGCTATACGTGCCGTTCAGGCTGATTCCATAGCTCGTTTGGTGGCCGGTTACAAAGGGGGAGGCATAATTGTATGCGGTGACTTCAATGATTCTCCTATATCATACACTCACAGGGTGGTAGGGGAAGGGCTGAATGATGCTTTTGTGGAGTCGGGAAACGGCTTTGGCATATCTTATAATCAAAATCATTTTTATTTCAGAATAGACAATATTTTATTGAGCAAGAATTTAAAATCTTACCGTTGTACGGTGGATAATACGATAAAGAGTTCGGATCATTACCCCATTTGGTGTTATGTGGCGGAGAAGTGATTTTACATACCTTTAATTGACAGATTATGAAAAGACTATTATTTACGTTAGCGACGTGTTGTGTAATGTGTGCATGTGAACAGAAAACAGAAATGAATCCGTTCTTTACGGAATTCCAGACCGAGTACGGTGCTCCCGATTTTACTAAGATCAGACTGGAGCATTATGAACCTGCTTTCTTGAAAGGAATAGAGGAGCAGAATGCGGAAATTAAGGCAATAGTTGATAATCCCGAGGAACCTACTTTTGAAAATACCATTGTGGCGCTGGATAAAAGTGGCGGGATTCTGGCGAGAGTAAGTGGGGTGTTTTTTGCATTGACCGAAGCGGATACAAATGATTCGTTGACGGCCTTGAATGAAAAGATGGCTCCTGTACTTTCAGAACATAGTGATAATATTTATTTGAATCAGGATTTGTATAAACGGGTGGCTGATGTGCATCAACAGGAACGGGAAGGTAAGATAACTCTTACGACTGAGCAACACCGGCTGTTGGACAAGTATTATAAAGCTTTTGTCCGTTCGGGTGCCGGACTGGATGCCGGAAAACAATCCCGTTTGAGGGAGATCAATAAAGAATTGTCGACTTTGGGGATTGCTTTCGACAATCATATCTTAAATGAGAATAACGCTTATCAGTTGGTTATCGAGAATGAGGCTGATTTGGCCGGGTTACCCGAATGGGTGAAAGCGGGGGCCGCAGAGGAAGCGAAAGCTGCTGGAAAAGAAGGGAAATGGCTATTCACTTTGCAAAACTCCAGTCGCTTGCCTTTTTTGCAATATGCTGAAAACCGTGAGCTAAGAAAAAATATTTATGAAGCTTATATCAACCGGGGGAATCATGATGATGCGAATGACAATAAAGAGATATTGGGAAAGATCATGGCATTGCGTTTGGAACAGGCAAAATTATTAGGATTCGATTGTTATTCCAATTTTGTACTGGATGAGAACATGGCTAAGAATTCGCAGACAGTCATGGATTTCTTGAACAACCTGTGGGGATACTCACTGGAAAATGCAAAGAAAGAGGCCGCCGAGTTGCAGAAAATAATGGATAAGGAAGGTAAGGGAGAGAAGCTGGCTGCATGGGACTGGTGGTATTATGCCGAAAAATGCGTCAGGAAAAGTATGATTTGAATGAAGATGAAATCAAGCCCTATTTCAGTTTGGAAGATGTGCGTAGCGGATTGTATACCGTGGCCAACAAACTGTATGGCATTACATTGACTGAACTGAATGATGTGCCCGTATATGAGCCGGATGTGAAAGTGTATGAAGTAAAGGATGCCGATGGCTCATTTTTGGGATTGTTCTATGCGGATTACTTTCCACGCGCAGGTAAGCGTGGTGGCGCATGGATGAGTAATTTTCGTGAACAGGCCGGTGAAGTACGTCCTTTAATTTATAATGTGGCAAGTTTTACTAAACCTGCAGGAAATATGCCTTCTTTACTGACTTTGGATGAGGTGGAAACCATGTTTCATGAGTTTGGACATGCATTGCACGGTATGCTGACCAAGTGTAACTACAAAGGAGTGTCCGGTACCAGTGTGGCGCAGGATTTTGTAGAACTTCCTTCACAGATTATGGAACACTGGGCTGTAGAACCTGAAGTGCTGAAACTCTATGCCAAGCATTATGAAACAAGAGAAGTGATTCCGGATGAGCTGATTACGAAAATCCAAAATCAGGGTACTTTTAATCAAGGTTTTATGACTACGGAATTATTGGCAGCCGCTTTGCTTGATATGGAACTGCATAACCTGACTGATACAGACAACCTGAATGTCGTTGCTTTTGAAAAAGAAACGATGGACAAGCTGGGGCTGATTCCTGAAATAGCTCCTCGGTATCGCGCCACTTATTTTAGTCATATTATAGGTGGATATGCTGCTGGGTATTACAGCTATCTATGGGCAGAAGTTCTTGACACGGATGCTTTTGAAGCGTTTAAAGAACATGGAGTGTTCGATAAAAATACCGCAGACTCTTTCGTAAAAATATTCTAGAGAAAGGTGGAACGGAAGATCCTATGACCCTTTACAGAGGTTTTCGTGGGGCTGATCCCAGCTTGGAACCCTTGCTTAAAAACAGGGGTTTGAAATAAAATAGACTGTGAGATAGAATAATTTAGGCTGCAAAAAATGCTTTTGCAGCCTTTTTTCTCTTTTGGAATCTAAATATTTGTGTTTGATACCGTGGGAATGTGAAAAAAAAACTATATTTGCAACCTTGTATAAACTAAGAATTAATCAAAAAGTAAAAATAATAAATTTCAAAGTAACATGCAAAACAAAGGATTTGTAAAGGTTTTTGCGGTATTACTCACCCTTGTATGTGTGTTTTATCTTTCTTTCTCTTTTGTGACCCGCTATCACATGGACAAAGCGGCACAAGACCCGAAAGGTGAAGCACATTACCTTGATTCTATGCAGAATGAAAAAGTTTATTTGGGTAGTTATACGCTGAAACAGTGTCGCGAGATGGAGATTGGTCTGGGTCTGGACCTGAAAGGTGGTATGAACGTTATCCTTGAAGTTTCTGTACCGGATGTAGTGAAGGCTTTGGCTGACAACAAGACTGATGAAGCTTTTAACAAAGCGGTTGCAGAAGCATCAAAACAATCTATCACTAGTCAGGATGACTTTATCACTCTTTTTGTAAAAGAGTATAAGAAACAAGCTCCCAATGGCAAATTGGCTGAATTATTTGCTACTCAGCAGTTGAAAGACAAAGTAACCACCCGCAGTTCCGACAGTGAAGTTGAAAAAGTATTGCGCGAAGAGGTAAAGGCTGCTATCGACAACTCTTATAATGTATTACGTACACGTATTGACCGCTTTGGTGTGGCACAGCCTAACATTCAGGCGTTGGAAGGAAAGATGGGCCGTATCATGGTGGAACTGCCGGGTATCAAAGAACCGGAACGTGTCAGAAAACTGTTGCAGGGATCTGCTAACTTGGAATTCTGGGAAACTTTCGACGCAAAAGAAATAGTTCCTTATCTTTCTTCTGTAGATAACAGACTGCGTGATATTCTTGCCGTTGAAAGTGGTGCTGCTTCTGCTGATTCTGTAGCTACTGATACTGTTGCTGTCGCACAGGCTTCTGCAATTTCTGCTGCCGACAGTCTTGCAGCCGCATTGAAAGGCGAAACGGCAAGTAATTCTGCCGCAATGGAGCAGATGAAGAAAGAACATCCGTTGGCTTCTGTTCTTCAATTAAATCCGAATGGTTACGGGTCGGTGGTAGGTTATGCCGATTATAAAGATACTGCTCAGGTAAACCAGTACCTTGCTATGAAAGAAGTGAAAGAAATGTTGCCGAAAGATCTTCGTTTGAAATGGGGTGTAAAGGCTGCTGACTTTGACAAGCAGGGACGTATCTTTGAATTGTATGCTATCAAGTCTACTGAACGTAACGGACGTGCTCCGTTGGAAGGTGATGTGATCACTGATGCTAAAGATGAATATGACCAGTTCAACAAGCCTTGTGTCAGTATGTCTATGAACACTGACGGCGCACGCCGCTGGGCTGTTCTGACAAAGAACAATGTAGGCAAGGCTATCGCTATCGTACTGGATGGTTACGTATACAGCGCTCCGAATGTAAACGGTGAAATTACGGGGGGACACTCTCAGATTACCGGTAACTTTACCCCGGAGGTGACAAAAGACTTGGCTAACGTATTGAAGTCTGGTAAGATGCCTGCTCCTGCACGTATCGTTCAGGAGGATATTGTTGGTCCGTCATTGGGTCAGGAATCTATCAATCAAGGTATTATTTCATTTGTTGTTGCGTTGATTCTGTTGATGATCTATATGTGCGCTATGTACGGATTGATTCCGGGTATGGTTGCCAACTGCGCATTGGTTGTTAACTTCTTCTTCACATTAGGAATCCTTACCTCGTTCCAAGCTGCACTGACCATGTCTGGTATTGCCGGTATGGTGTTGTCATTGGGTATGGCTGTAGATGCTAACGTGTTGATTTATGAACGTACAAAAGAAGAATTGAGAGCCGGTAAAACTGTTAAGGCTGCTTTAGCAGACGGTTATTCTAACGCATTCTCTGCTATTTTTGACTCAAACTTGACATCAATTATCACTGGTATCATTCTGTTCTATTTCGGTACGGGTCCGATTCGTGGTTTTGCCACTACGTTGATTATCGGTATCCTCTGCTCATTCTTTACAGCAGTATTCTTGACCCGTATTGTTTATGAGCACTTCATGAATAAAGACAAGTGGCTGAACTTGACATTCACTACAGGGATCTCCAAGAATCTGATGCAGAACGTGAATTACAACTTTATGGGAATGATGAAACGTTCATTCACGGTATTCGGAGCGATTATCGTTATCTGTATCATTTCATTCTTTATCCGTGGTTTGGCGCAGAGTATTGACTTTACCGGTGGACGTAACTTCGTAGTTCAGTTTGAACAGCAGGTTGAACCTGAAACAGTGCGTGACCTGTTGAAGAAGAAAATCACAGAAGATAATGTACAGGCTATTGCTTTGGGTACAGACAAGAAGACAATCCGTATTACAACCAATTACCGTATTAATGAAGATTCTCCTACTATCGACTCTGAAATTGAAGAGTTCTTGTATCAGTCTTTGAAAGATGGTAACTTGCTGGGCGAAGGTACTACATTGGAAATCTTTATTGACCGTGATAATCGTGTCGGTGGTTCTATCATCAGTTCTCAGAAAGTAGGTCCTAGTATCGCTGATGATATCAAGACTTCGGCTGTCTGGTCTGTATTGTTTGCATTGGTGGCTATCGGTTTGTATATCTTGCTGCGTTTCCGCAATGTAGCTTATAGTGTGGGTGCGACTGTTGCATTGGCTGTCGATACTATTTTGATCATCGGTGCATACTCGTTATGTTATGGATGGGTTCCGTTCTCATTGGAAATTGACCAGACTTTTATTGGCGCTATTTTGACCGCTATCGGTTATTCTATCAATGACAAGGTGGTTATCTTTGACCGTATCCGTGAGTTCTTCGGTCTGTATCCGAAACGTAACCGTATGCAGTTGTTTAATGATTCATTGAATACTACTTTGGCTCGTACCATCAATACTTCATTAAGTACATTGATCGTATTGTTGTGTATCTTCGTGCTGGGTGGTGACAGTATCCGCAGCTTCGCCTTTGCAATGATTTTGGGCGTTGTGATCGGTACATTGTCTTCTATCTTCATTGCTGCTCCTATCGCTTACCTGACTATGGGTAACAAGATGCCGGAAGAAACAAAGGCATAAGAAGGTTTCTTTTAAGAAATAAATAAAAAGAGGAGGATGCTCATTCATGAGCATCCTCCTCTTTTTATAATGGTCGATTGGAATTGGTTTGTGGAAAAAGGGTAGATGAATCTTCTGTGGCTTCAAAAATTAACTTAAGTACATTGGGTAAGTAACTTAGCTTACTTGGCATTTCAACTTAGCTTGCTTGTCCCATGAAGTTAACTTGCTTTTTTACGCTGTATCTTGCAGATCAATTCTGTTTGGCTATAATCGTGAAAATAGTTATCTGACTACTCTTCCTGAAGTGTTTCCTTGCATTAACTCTTCCACTTCTTCTACTGTTACTTGATTGAAATCTCCATATATGGTATTTTTCAATGCAGATGCGGCAAGGGCGAATTCCAATGTTTTTTGGTCATTGTCGGGGTAGGTCAGCAAACCATAAATCATGCCGCCTACAAATGCATCTCCTGCACCCACACGGTCTACTTCATGGACAATATCGTAAATGCCGGTATGCCTTAATGTTCCTTTAGAATAAAGTATGGCTGCCAGCAGATTGTGATTGGAAGTGATGGTATTACGCAACTCCAGAAACATTTTCTGGCATCGGGGAGCTTGTTCTGATACTTTTTGACCGAATACTTTGAAACCGGACAAATCTAATGGATATGAGGTGTCTACAGCTTTAAAACCTACCGGGGGAATGCCGAAAATTTCTTTGTATTCGGGTTCTGCACCAAAAATGACATCACTATATTGAACAAGGGGGAGCATTACCTCTGATGCGGATTTACCGTAATTCCATAATTTTTTGCGGAAATTTAAGTCGCATGAGATTGTTAATCCCAGGCGGTCTGCTGTTTGCAGTGCTTCCAGGCAGGCATCTGCTCCTTCCTGTGACAGGGACGCTGCTATACCCGACCAGTGGAACCAGCCTGCATCGGAAAGAATCTTTTCCCAGTCTATCATGCCGGGACGTAAAGTGGCAAAGGAAGAGCCTTCACGGTCATATACTACATTGGAGTTACGAAATGCTGCACCGCTTTCCAGAAAGTATAATCCCATGCGTTTCCCACCATAAATAATGCCGTCTGTACCTAATCCGTAAGCTTGGAGTGAGTTTACGCAGGCTTGTGCCATTGCATTCTCGGGAAGTCTGGTAACGAATTCTGTGGGGATGCCGAAGTTGACCAGTGATATGGCTACATTCGCTTCACTTCCTCCATAAGTAGCAATAAACTCGTTTGTTTGGGAAAAGCGCTGGAAATTGGGGGCGGTCAGCCTTAGCATTACTTCTCCGAATGTAACGACTTTCTTGTTCTGGGTAATAGCTCTTGTATTCATAGTATGTTTTTAATCAGTATGTTAATTTGCACGAAGATACGATCAAAATTTTATATAAGTGCAAGAAATGTATAAAAATAGCCTTCTCTATCTTTTCCATATAGAGAAGGCTATTTTTATTTATTCAATATTAGTGGTTTATTTATTGAATCGTATTTTTAGTTTGGCAAGCATATCCTGTGTCATGCTGTCTAGATCATATTCCGGTTTCCATCCCCATTCCTCACGGGCACAAGTGTCGTCCAGTGAGTTCGGCCATGATTCGGCGATAGCTTGACGTAGTGGATCTACTTTGTACTCCATATGGAAGTCGGGCATATACTTCTTTATATTGTTATAAATAATTTCCGGATCAAAACTCATTGAAGCAATGTTGAACGAATTGCGATGAATTAGTTTGTCGGGATTCGCCTCCATGATTTCAATGGCTGCACGTAAACCGTCAGGCATATACATCATATCCATGAATGTACCGGCTGCAATAGGACATTCAAATTTTTCACCTTTTACAGCCGAATAATAGATGTCTACAGCATAATCGGTAGTCCCGCCACCCGGAGGTGTGACATACGAAATTAATCCGGGGAAACGAACGGAGCGGGTATCTACGCCAAAACGGATATGGTAATAATCGCTCAGTAATTCTCCTGATACTTTTGTAACGCCATACATGGTACGCGGATTACGGATAGTGTCTTGCGGGGTCTTGTCTTTAGGGGTGTTGTTGCCGAAGACACCGATAGAACTTGGGGTAAATACGGCGCAACCCATTTCGCGTGCTACTTCCAATACGTTGAACAGGCCTCCCATGCCTATTTTCCATGCTAGTTGAGGTTTGGCTTCTGCTACAGCCGATAGTAAGGCTGCCAGGTTGTAAATAGTGTCGATGTTGTACTTTGATACAGTTTCGGCAATTTGTTGTTCGTTGGTGATATCTACGATGGCAGAAGGGCCTGATTCTTTTAATTCCCCTTTAGGCTCGGCACCGGGAATATATCCGGCTACGATATTACCATTGTAAATACTTCTCAATTTCATGGTTAGTTCCGAACCGATCTGACCGGTGGAGCCGATAATTAATACATTTTTCATAGTTTGCAATTTGCTTTAAGTTTTCTTTTGGAAGCAAAGATAGATAGAAAACTGCATATTTTATCAAAATTTTCTCTATAATTTAATCGGATATCAAAAAAAAATAAGAACTTTGTCAAGCCAGACTGATTTTTAAACTTAAACTATATACTTAATAAAAAAACAAAGCTATGTATGGTAAAATGAAGGAGTTCCTTGCGAAGGAACTGGCTGATATTAAGGCAGCCGGATTGTATAAAAATGAACGTATAATTACCACACCTCAGCGTGCGGACATCAAGGTGAATGACGGAGAAGATGTGTTGAACTTTTGTGCCAACAATTATTTAGGTTTGTCAGATAATCAACGCTTGATCAATGCTGCCAAAGAGGCGATGGACACACATGGCTTCGGTATGTCTTCCGTACGCTTTATCTGCGGAACGCAGGATCTGCACAAACAGCTGGAAGCTGCCATTTCTGATTATTTCCACACAGAAGATACGATTCTGTATGCAGCTTGTTTTGATGCTAACGGTGGTTTGTTCGAACCGCTGTTTACAGAAGAAGACGCTATTATTTCAGATGCGTTGAATCATGCATCTATTATAGATGGTGTACGCTTGTGTAAGGCAAAACGCTATCGTTATGCCAATGCTGATATGGCTGACCTGGAACGTTGTTTGCAGGAAGCGCAGGCACAGCGTCATCGTATTATTGCTACAGATGGTGTATTCTCGATGGATGGTAATGTGGCTCCATTGGATAAGATTTGTGAACTGGCGGAAAAGTATGACGCGTTGGTTATGGTGGATGAATCTCATTCGGCCGGTGTAGTAGGTCCTACAGGGCATGGCGTGGCAGAACAGTTTAATGCATACGGGCGTGTGGATATCTTTACTGGTACATTAGGTAAAGCATTTGGTGGGGCAATGGGAGGATTTACCACCGGTAAGAAAGAAATTATTGATATGTTGCGCCAGCGTTCCCGTCCTTATTTATTCTCTAATTCTGTAGCTCCTGCCATTATCGGTGCTAGTCTGGAAATGTTTAAGATATTGAAAGAAAGTGATGCTTTGCATACTAAGCTGATGGATAATGTGAATTATTTCCGTGACAGGATGCTGGCTGCCGGTTTTGACATTAAACCAACTCAGAGCGCGATTTGTGCTGTGATGCTTTATGATGCGAAACTGTCTCAGGATTTTGCCGCCAAGATGCAGAAAGAGGGCATATATGTAACCGGTTTCTATTATCCGGTTGTTCCGAAAGGACAGGCACGTATCCGTGTCCAGTTGTCTGCCGGGCATGAAAAGGCACATTTGGATAAGGCAATTGCTGCATTTATTAAAGTGGGCAAAGAACTTGGGGTGATTAAATAAGCAGATTTGAAAGCTATCCAGTAAAATAAGAGCAGTAAACGGTTGTATAACAATTGTTTACTGCTCTTTGTAGCCCCGAGGGGAATCGAACCCCTATCTAAAGTTTAGGAAACTTCTATTCTATCCGTTGAACTACAAGGCCCCTTTATGGGTACAAAGGTACTTCTTTGTTAAAATGGCAATATGAAAGATTGAAAAATGTCTTAAGTGGGAAGAAAATAATCCTTTCTTTGTTGTTTTGTTGTTTTTTGTCTGTTTTTTATAATCTAATAATGTTGTTATTCTGCTATAAACTTTCATGTTGTTCATAAAACATGGATAAAAATAATAAATTGTAAAAATGAATCGTTTTTGATGCTGTCATAATGATAGGGATTTATGCTTTTAAACAGGTAATTATCTCTGCTTTTTCTTAGCTTGGAAACAAATAAACCTTTAATTTTGTACATTTTGATATTCAAACGTAGTTTGATAGCGGAATATTTTGTCCTTTGACAGAACTTTCCGAACTTTGCAAACAGTGAAATTTTGTAACCCTAAATAATAAGTTATGGCAGATGAAATGATAGTCAAGGAGTTGGACCAAGTGGTGGTCCGTTTCTCAGGCGACTCAGGCGATGGTATGCAGCTGGCCGGAAATATCTTTTCTAATATTTCGGCTACAGTGGGAAATGATATCAGTACATTCCCCGATTACCCGGCGGATATACGTGCCCCGCAAGGTTCGTTGACCGGTGTGTCAGGTTTCCAGGTGCATATCGGTGCGGGTAAAGTTTTTACCCCTGGTGACAAATGCGACGTGCTGGTCGCAATGAATGCCGCTGCATTGAAAACACAATACAAATTTGCGAAGTCCACAGCTTGTATCATTATTGATACAGATTGTTTTCAGAAATCAGATCTGGACAAGGCGGCTTTCAAAACAGACAATCCGATTGAAGAAATGGGTATTAAGCAGGATGTAATTGCTGCTCCTATTTCGCAGATGGTGAAAGATTGTCTGGCAGATACAGGCATGGACAACAAGTCAATGTTGAAATGTCGTAATATGTTTGCTTTGGGATTGGTCTGCTGGTTGTTTAATCGTGACTTGGCGGTTGCTGAAAATTTCTTGCGCGAGAAATTTGCAAAGAAGCCGCAAATAGCTGAAGCGAATATTAAAGTGATACACGCCGGATATGATTATGGGCACAATACGCATGCGTCTGTGGATCATACTTATAAGGTGGAAACTAAGTCTAAAGTACCTGGAAAGTACATGGATATCAGCGGAAACAAGGCTACGGCTTATGGCTTAATTGCTGCTGCCGAGAAAGCAGGTCTGCGTTTGTTCCTGGGATCTTATCCCATTACTCCGGCAACAGATATTTTACATGAGCTTTCTAAACATAAATCATTGGGAGTGACTACGGTTCAATGTGAAGATGAAATTTCAGGTTGCGCTACGGCTATCGGTGCCTCGTTTGCAGGTGCGTTGGCAGCTACTTCTACTTCGGGACCGGGTGTTTGTCTGAAATCAGAGGCTATGAATCTGGCTGTTATTACAGAATTACCATTGGTGGTTATTAATGTACAGCGTGGCGGTCCTTCTACTGGTTTGCCTACTAAGTCTGAGCAAACAGATTTATTGCAGGCTTTGTTTGGCCGTAACGGTGAATCTCCTATGCCGGTCATTGCCGCAGCTTCTCCAACTCATTGTTTTGATGCTGCTTATGATGCTTGTAAGATTGCCTTGGAACACATGACCCCGGTGGTGTTGCTGACTGATGGTTTTGTAGCAAATGGTTCCGGTGCATGGAAGTTGCCTGATCTGGCGAACTATCCGGCTATTAACCCACCCTATGTTACTCCGGAAATGAAGGATAATTATACTCCTTACAAGCGTAACGCCGAAACAGGTGTCCGTTATTGGGCATTGCCGGGACAGGAAGGTTATATGCATATTTTGGGAGGCTTGGAAAAAGACAGTGATACAGGTGCTATTTCTACCGAGCCTGAAAACCATAATTTGATGTGCCGTTTGCGTGCCGAGAAGGTTGCTAAAATTCCAGTGCCTGATGTTAAGGTGCAAGGCTGCGTAGAGGATGCAGATTTGCTGATAGTAGGTTTCGGTGGAACTTACGGTCATTTATATTCAGCAATGGAGGAAATGAACCATGCGGGCAAGAAGGTTGCTTTGGCACATTTTGTTCATTTGAACCCGCTGCCTCACAATACGGCAGAAGTGCTGAAGAAATATAAGAAGGTAGTCGTGGCTGAGCAGAATCTTGGTCAGTTTGCCGGATATCTCCGTATGAAAGTGGACGGATTTGTTCCTTATCAGTTTAATGAGGTAAAAGGCCAGCCGTTCGTAGTCAGCGAGTTAGTTGATGCTTTCACTGAGATTTTAAATAAATAATAACCGTAAAGAAAGTAAAGACTATGAACGAATATACAGCAAAAGATTTCAAAAAGGGACAACCTCGCTGGTGTCCGGGTTGCGGTGACCATTTTTTCTTGGCTTCGCTGCACAAAGCGATGGCTGAATTGGGAGTGGCTCCTCATGATACTGCCGTTATTTCGGGTATCGGATGTTCCAGCCGTCTGCCTTATTACATGAATACATATGCCATGCAGACTGTGCACGGTCGTGCGGCTGCTATTTCTACAGGCTGCAAGGTGGCTAATCCGAAGATTACTGTCTGGCAGATTTCAGGGGATGGTGATGGGCTGGCTATTGGTGGAAATCATTTTATACACGCCGTTCGTCGTAATATCGACTTGAATATGATTTTGTTGAACAACCGTATATATGGTTTGACCAAAGGACAGTATTCTCCGACCTCTCCCCGTGGATTTGTTAGCAAATCATCTCCTTACGGCACTGTAGAAGATCCGTTTCATCCGGCTGAATTATGTTTTGGTGCGCGTGGGCGTTTCTTTGCCCGTGCGGTAGCTACGGATGGTCCTGGTACAGTGGAGATTCTGAAAGCTGCTGCCAATCATAAAGGTGCGGCTGTATGTGAAATTCTTCAGAACTGCGTCATTTTTAATGATGGAACACACGAATCAGTATATACGAAAGAAGGTCGTTCAAAGAATGCCATTTATTTGGAACACGGTAAACCGATGTTGTTTGGGGTAGATAAAGAATACGGGCTGATGCAGGAAGGTTTCGGGCTGAAAGTGGTAAAGCTTGGCGAGAATGGTGTGACGGAAAAAGACATTTTAGTGCACGATGCTCATTGTATGGATAATACTTTGCAGTTGAAACTGGCATTGATGGAAGGACCGGATTTTCCGGTTGCATTAGGGGTGATCCGTGATGTGGAAGCGCCTACTTATGATGACGCCGTTAATGCACAGATTGAAGAAGTGGCCGCAAAGAAAAAATATCATAATTTCCAGGAATTACTGATGACAAATGATATTTGGGAAGTGAAATAATATTTTCATTTTCCCTGTAGGGACCGGATCTACAGAGCTGTTTTAAAAATTAAATGGTTAGTAATAGGCTGTGAATAATTGCCGGTTACTAACCATTTAATTTAGAATTTTAGTGTGTAAGAGAACACACCTGAAACTGTCCTTATAGTTTGAGCTTTAGAGTTTCTCGCCGAATGATAAATCACCGGCATCCCCTAACCCCGGAACAATGTATTTGTGCTCGTCCAAGACAGGGTCTATGGCGGCACACCATAATGTGACATCATCGCCGGGAAAAAGTTCTGCCATATGCGCTACCCCTTGTTGGCTGGCAATGACACAGGCCATCTGCAATTTAGCTGGTTTGCCTTTGGTAAGGAACGCTTTCCAGGCAAGTTCCATGCTTTCACCGGTGGCAAGCATGGGATCAACGAGAAGCAAGGTTCTGTCATTCAATGAAGGAGCGGCGATGTATTCAATGTGTACATCTACAATACGGTGTTCATCATCTTTGTAAAAACGGAATGCGGAAACGAAAGCGTTGTCGGCATGGTCGAACATGTTCAGAAAACCGGTGTGCAGCGGCAGTCCGGCACGGAATACCGTTGCGATCACTATTTTGTCATCGTGTGTGCTGGCCGTGGCAGTTCCCAAGGGTGTCTGTACTTGCTTTACGGAATAGGTTAGTGCTTTACTCATCTCGTATGCCATGATTTCTCCTATTCTTTCAATATTTCTGCGGAAACGCATACGGTCATTTTGAACATGTATATCGCGCAATTCCGCTACATATTGGTTTAGGAGAGAATTGCCTTCACTGAGATTGATGATTTTCATATCTATGCTTTTGTTATATTGTTGACTTTGACCTGCAAAGAAACAAATAATTTCTAGATTTGTAAAGTACGAATTGCATTTTTGTTACACAAATATAAATATTTGATTATTACGGAAATTTTTCTCTAATAACTTCTTTTTTTTAAAATAAAGCACTAATTTTGTAGCGCCTTAGACAAGGGGGTGTTGAAAAACATCTTCTTTCAGAAAATAAAGAGTAAAAATAACATTATACAATAACCAAATTAAATCATTAAAAAATGGCAAATTTAGATTTAAGCAAGTACGGTATTACCGACGTGAAGGAAGTTCTCCACAATCCTTCTTATGATGTGCTTTTCGCTGAAGAAACTAAACCGGGATTGGAAGGTTTCGAAAAAGGACAGGTTACTGAACTGGGTGCTGTAAACGTAATGACTGGTGTTTACACAGGTCGTTCTCCTAAAGATAAATTCTTCGTTAAGAATGAAGCTTCTGAAAATTCAGTATGGTGGACTTCTGACGAATATAAAAACGATAACAAACCTTGTACTGAAGAAGCTTGGGCTGACTTGAAGTCTAAAGCTGTAAAACAATTGAGCGGCAAGCGTTTGTTCGTTGTTGATACATTCTGCGGTGCTAATGCTGCAACTCGTATGAAAGTACGTTTCATCATGGAAGTAGCTTGGCAGGCTCATTTCGTAACTAACATGTTCATCCGCCCGACTGCTGAAGAACTGGAAGCTTACGGAGAACCTGATTTTGTATGTTTCAATGCATCTAAAGCAAAAGTTGACAACTATAAAGAACTGGGCTTGAACTCTGAAACAGCTACTGTTTTCAACTTGAAGACTAAAGAACAAGTTATCCTGAACACTTGGTACGGTGGTGAAATGAAGAAAGGTATGTTCTCTATCATGAACTACATGAACCCGCTTCGTGGTATCGCTTCTATGCACTGCTCTGCTAATACAAATATGGAAGGAACTAGTTCGGCTATCTTCTTCGGTTTGTCTGGTACAGGTAAGACTACTTTGTCTACTGACCCGAAACGTAAGTTGATCGGTGACGACGAACACGGATGGGATGACGAAGGTGTATTCAACTACGAAGGTGGTTGCTATGCTAAAGTTATCAACTTGGATAAGGAAAGTGAACCCGATATCTACGCTGCTATCAAACGTGACGCTTTGCTGGAAAACGTAACAGTTGATGCTAACGGTAAGATTGATTTCGCTGATAAGAGCGTAACAGAAAACACTCGTGTTTCTTATCCTATCTATCATATCGAAAACATCGTTAAACCTATCTCTAAAGGTCCTCACGCTCAACAAGTTATTTTCTTGTCAGCTGATGCATTCGGTGTATTGCCTCCGGTATCTATCTTGAACCCTGAACAAGCTCAGTATTACTTCTTGTCTGGATTTACAGCTAAATTGGCTGGTACAGAACGTGGTATTACTGAACCGACTCCGACATTCTCTGCTTGCTTCGGTGCTGCTTTCTTGTCATTGCATCCTACTAAGTATGCTGAAGAATTGGTTAAGAAGATGGAAAAGACTGGTGCTAAAGCATATTTGGTTAACACTGGTTGGAACGGTACTGGTAAACGTATCTCTATCCGCGATACTCGTGGTATCATCGATGCTATTTTGGATGGCTCTATTGATAAGGCTCCTACTAAGGTTATTCCTTACTTCGATTTCGTTGTTCCTACAGAATTGCCGGGTGTTGATCCGAAGATCCTTGATCCTCGTGACACTTACGCTGACGCTGCTCAGTGGGATGAAAAAGCAAAAGACTTGGCTGGTCGTTTCATCAAGAACTTCGCTAAGTTCACTGGTAACGAAGCAGGTAAGAAATTGGTTGCTGCCGGTCCGAAATTGTAATCTGAATTTTACAGATTTAACATATAAAAAGTGGTTCCTATCGGGAACCACTTTTTTTTATGCTTGAAAATGCCTAGATTTGTTGCAAACCAAATATGATAGCAAATGAAATTATTTAGATTAATGTTAGTTGGTGCAGGTATGTTCGTATTATGCAGCTGTACATCGCAAGGTTCTCAACAGAAGGAAGTTGTTACGGATAGTGTTTCCGTGAGTCAGGTAGACCCTGTAATAGAAACTATTATGAGCCGCCGTAGTATACGGAAGTATAAGCCCAAGGCTGTGGAACGTGAAAAAATGCAGACTATAGTGGAATGTGGAATCAATGCACCTAATGGAATGAATAAACAGTCATGGGAGGTTCGTGTAGTAGATAATCCGGAATTTATCAATGGTTTGACTGAAATTTTCAAAAAAGAAAATCCCAAAGCGGCAGAACGTCCGGGATTTCAGAATATGTTCAATAATGCTCCTACAGTAGTGTTTATTGCTAACGATCCTGCATATGATATGTCACAGATAGATTGTGGTCTGTTGGGTGAGAATATGATTTTGTCTGCTTGGTCAATGGGAATAGGTTCCTGCTGTTTGGGAGGGCCTGTGCGTTTCATGAAATCACCTGCAGCTGCCGAATATATGAAACAGTTGGGATTCAGTGAAGGGTATGAGTTGCTTTATGCGATTGCTTTCGGTTATCCCGATGAAATGCCGGCTGCTAAACCTAGAGAAGTTAGTAAAGTAAAGTTTGTAGATTAAATATAAAAAATCCCGAAGGTAATATGGTCTCCGGGATTTTTTATATTAAAGGTAGATTGATTAGCTTTTGTTAGCTCTCTTACGTTCTGTTTCGTCAAGAATCACTTTACGCATACGCATACTCTTTGGAGTAACTTCTACATATTCATCTTCCTTAATGTATTCCAATGCTTCTTCCAACGAAAATACTACCGGAGGAATGATGCGTGCCTTGTCATCAGAACCTGATGCGCGCATATTGGTAAGCTTCTTCGATTTAGTTACATTGATAACCAAGTCGTTTTCATGAACATGTTCACCTACTACTTGGCCGGCATATACTTCGTCTTGCGGATAAATGAAAAATTTGCCACGATCCTGTAATTTGTCAATAGCGTATGCAAAAGCTGTTCCGCTTTCCATAGCAATCATAGAACCGTTGCTGCGACGTTCTATCTCGCCCTTGTATGGTTGGTAGCATTTAAAACGGTGAGCCATGATCGCTTCTCCGGCCGATGCTGTCAGTACATTGGTACGAAGACCGATAATACCGCGCGAAGGCATATCAAACTCAATGTTTACACGGTCACCCTGTGTTTCCATAGAAACTAAATCACCTTTACGGCGGGTTACCATATCGATCATTTTACTGGAATATTCTTCGGGTACGCTGATCGTTAATTCTTCGATAGGTTCGCATTTTACTCCGTCTATTTCTTTGAAGATAACCTGAGGCTGGCCCACTTGTAATTCGTATCCTTCGCGGCGCATGGTTTCAATCAGGACAGAAAGATGAAGTACACCACGTCCTGATACAATCCATTTACCGTCCTCCAGTTCGCTTTTGCGTACACGCAATGCCAGGTTCTTATCCAATTCTTTGGTCAAGCGGTCTTGGATGTGGCGTGAAGTCACAAACTTACCTTCTTTGCCGAAGAAAGGAGAATCGTTGATAGTGAATAACATACTCATGGTCGGTTCGTCAATGGCGATGGGGGGCAATGGTTCCGGATTTTCGAAATCGCAGATAGTATCACCAATTTCGAAGCCTTCTACACCTACTACAGCACAGATGTCTCCCGATGAAACGGCATTTGTCTTTTTACGTCCTAAGCCTTCAAAAGTATGTAGCTCTTTGATTTTAGACTTTATCAGACTACCATCACGCTTTGCTAGTGTAATATTCATACCTTCTTTCAGCGTACCACGATGTACACGTCCTACAGCAATACGACCTGTATATGCTGAATAGTCTAAAGAGGTGATTAACATTTGAGGAGTTCCCTCCAACTGCTTCGGTGCCGGAATATGCTCAATAATAGCGTCCAACAACGGAACCAGGTTTTCTGTCGGGGTCTTCCAATCAGTACTCATCCAATTATTTTTGGCAGAACCATAGATAACGGGGAAATCCAACTGATCTTCTGTAGCATTCAGGCTGAACATCAAGTCGAATACCATTTCGTATACTTCTTCCGGACGGCAGTTGGGTTTATCCACCTTGTTCACTACAACTACAGGTTTCAATCCGATCTGTAATGCCTTTTGCAATACGAAGCGTGTCTGCGGCATCGGGCCTTCGAATGCGTCTACCAATAAGATACATCCATCAGCCATATTGAGTACACGTTCTACTTCGCCACCGAAGTCGGCGTGTCCCGGAGTATCAATAATATTGATTTTTGTTCCTTTGTAGTTAATTGAAACGTTCTTTGAAAGGATAGTTATCCCTCTTTCGCGTTCCAAGTCATTATTATCCAATACCAGTTCACCATTTGTCTGGTCGTTGCGGAACAAATGTCCCGCCAGCATCATCTTGTCCACCAAAGTCGTTTTTCCGTGGTCTACGTGGGCGATGATCGCAATGTTTCTAATGTCTTGCATACTATACCTATATATTTGGCTGCAAAGGTACGATTTTTATTCTAAAAAATATTTGGCTGTTAACGATTATTTTTTATCTTCCGTATCTTCTTTACTTTTAAATGTAGAGTAATATGGCTTTTTAGATCAGATAGAGTTCATGCGGATATCTGCATGGTCCTCAACAACCAGTAGTTTGTATTTGGTTTCAACAACCAGTAGGGGTTGTCAATAGGTTTGGCGGTTATACTGTTTGCTATTTCCTGTTGTCTTTTATCCTCTGCAGTAATCATTGCTTTATCTGAATCTTCCGCTATTGTTTCGGGTTCGATGAAACATACGTTTTCATCATTTTTCAAATGTTGCTTACCTAGAGGGATATAAAGGACAACTCGGGGTTCCTTTTGTTTTTTTCTTGAGTGATTTGGATATCGCCGTGGTGGGCTAGTATTGTCGTTTTCATAATTTCAATGCCTAATTCGGGGTGTAGCCGGTTGCTTGGAGGGTTGTGATTATCCGATCCAAGGAAGATAACAGAGGACTCTTCTATCATTTCTTTCCCGTCATCCTCTATAGTAAAAAAGGCAGAAATCTTTCCGTTGATAATACTGGTGTTTACAGTAAAACGGATGGAACCGAATACGAGATATGCCGGTAGGCATTGGATAATATATTGCTTAGAATAAAGATTATCTTTTTCCGGTCAATCCATATTTCTGTATTTATTTTGTTGTCTTTGTCATAATGCAGGTTAATGGGACTGACGTTCAGTAGCTCGTGAGAGGCACGAACTACAGTGTCGGCTATCACGCTGGCAGGATAAGGGGCCACATTCAATTTAGGACTGTAACTTTCTTGCTGATGAATATTCAATAGCTGGTTACAAATGTCTTGCAGGCTGATTGAATTCCGATAGGCCATTTTTGCTTTTTGCAGGAATGATTCCGGGAAGGCCGTATTAGTAATCATTTCTTTTAACGGAGCAGTGATGAGTGATAACGGAGTGCGTAATTCCTGTGCCAACATATATCTGATTTGGTCACGCAATTGGTGGTTTTTCTCTTCTTCTTTTCTTATTTCTGTTTCTTCTTCCAGCTTTTCTTTCAGTTTCACTTCTTTGGCCTTTGTAAACTTGCCGTTTCTGTAATTTCCGGTTAAAATACATCCATGTAAACAAAGAAATAATGATAATAGCCAGGATGTATGCGGCGATGGCCCATCCGGTTGCAGCCCAATATCTATTTACATTGATGGATAACCGGGTTATTTGTTCATTTTCTTCCAACGGATAAGACGAGCGTATTTCCAGCACATATTTCCCAGGAGTGATATTGCTGAGTTTTATATGATCGTCATAATTCGTATTCCATTTTTCTTCTGTGGGTAACAGGCGATATTTCACTGTGTTGGGCGAGGTTCCGTATTTCAGATCACTTAGATAGAGAATCAAGTTGTTGTTATTGTAGTCTAAAGATAAATGTTCTATCAGGTACGCAGGTTTGTCTAGAATGACTTGTCCGTTTATTTTTTTCTCCTATTTCTACTTTATTGTAATTAATATCTATATCGGAGATATGGAATTGGCGGTTACTTGAACTTTCTTTTAAAGTGCGCGGTTCAAAATAGAGCAATCCTGTAGAGTTCGCCCATAGTAATTTCCCGTCATTCAGCCGACATACATCGTAATAACTTTCCGGTAATGCATAGGCATATGATGCATTGTTCTTGTTATTTAGTGTGATAAAACCAGCATTGCTTCCTAGCCAGGTATTTCCGTTCTTATCATCTATCATACAGCTTATGTGTCCGTTAGGCAAGTCCTTTTTGCAAGATCATGGTAGAGGATACGGTTTTCTCTTTTTCCGTCTATTTGGATAATTTTATCAGTGTACGAGATAAGCAGTTGGTTATAGTTGTTCAGATAAAGTGCCAATACTTTTCCGGGTGTCAGGTTTCTTTCCTTTTCATAACCACCAGTGAATTTTATTTGTTTCCCTTTACAGTTGGCACGGTGTATCCCTTTTTCAGTACCTAGCCACATGGTTCCATCTCCATCTTCGCATATAGCGGTTATTTTTTTGAATTCTTTCGTATAAGGTTGTGCTGCTATACATTCGTGTGTCTGATGGTTATAGACCATTATTCCTTTTTCGGTGGCAATCCATAAATGGTTTTGTGAGTTTAGATATAGTTTCAAGATAGAAGCAGTTACAGCAGAGTCTGCTGTTTTTCGGGGTTTAGTTGGTGAATCACCGTTTCACCGGTAGTAGGATTTACCCAAAGGATGTTTCCTTTGTCATCGCCGAACCATAATCCTCCATTGCGATCTTTGTGCAGGCAATAATGATTATTCTTGTGACTTTTCTCCCATAAGGAAAAGTGCAGATTAGGAAGATATTATTTTCTGTACTTTTATATATGCCATCTTTTTTTCGGTGACCAGCCAGATGTATCCGTCGGCATCTTGTGCTATACTATTCACATATCTTATTTCATCGTTCAACGGGATACGGTTGATATCGTTTCCTTTGAGATTCAGTTTCAGCAATCCTCTGCCGAAAGTTCCTACCCAAAGCACATTGTTGGATTTGTCAAAATGGATGTCGGTAATTCTGTTTTTGAGGATAGGGGTCATAGTAAGAATCATGTTGGGTCAGATCTATAATGTGGAATGGCGACTGGAGGTAGTTGTCCGTTTCAAATCTTATGGCTGACAGTGAACTCCATGTGGCTATAATGAATGTGGTTTTATCTATTTGGATAATATCGCGTATATCTTTTTTGAATGAAGGATGACTGGCTGTTATCATTCAGTGTGCGTGATGTTTTAGTGTTTGTATTATAACAGATGATTCCTTCGGTTTGGTCACAAATCCACACATTATCATTATATATATGTATTTTTTCAATGTTGTCGGCTTTCACAATACCTAGATCGGTTCCATTTATATGCTCGCTACTTTTATCGGAAACGTTATAAAGTAAGATTTGATTCTCTACTGTCAGTGCGCATAAAATATCTTCGTTATTATAAAGTCTTAGGACTTTTGTTTTTATATCTATAAGCGGTTGGGCGGTCAGTCTTATTTCATCTGCATTTTTCTCCATCTTTAACTCTACTATGACATTGGAGGTCAAGGCATATAATTTGTCTTGCAGTACACATATATCCTGTATATCTTGCAATACCTCAGGAGTAGGTGAGATAAGTGGCATATAGATTCCACGCATCTTGTCAAAACAGGCTATTTGGTTTAAATTGGCGATATGAGACCATAGCAGATTGTTTGATGTTTCATATAAATGAGTTAAGGCACGTGGCTCTTTATCAATCAAATTGTAATTATGAAAATGTATTCCGTCATAGCGACTTAGTCCAACATCGGTTCCTAACCATAAAAAGCCGACTTTATCCTGATAAATTCCAGTCAATGTATTGTTGCTCAATCCGTTTTGTTTGGTAAGTAGTTGGATACCACACTGGCGGAAATAACTTTGGGCATTAGTAGTTGATAGACAGAAACTACATAATAAGGTGATTATTAAAGATTTCATTATAATAAATTGTTTCACTTTTATTCCCCTGTAATCAAATTGGTCACGTACAATCTGCCTGATATTATTCCTTAATCTATTTTAGAATTCCTACAAATATAGCAAACTATATTTTCATAACCAACTAAAAGTCATAGGAATATATTCTGTTTTTAGTATCAACAGGTTCGGTGAAAAGAAAAAGGATAGTAGGTATTCCGTTCACACAGTTTTGTCTTGTCTTGATTATTAGACGATTGTATTTGAATGAAGTACACCCCTTGTCTCTTGCTATTTTATTAAGGTATGTAGGCTAAGCTAGAAACAAGGGGGGAATGATGGTATATATTATAAAGTGATTATTGTATTATATATCATAAATTGTAGGAAAATGCAGCATCATGGTTTCGGGGATTATAGTTGCCATTTATAGTGACAGGAATCTGCATATATTTGATTCCATTATCTATTACTTTCATATAAATATAGCTTTGGGATTCGAATTTATAATTTTTTGTGGCATTATCGGTAGCCAGGCTGAAACCTTTAAGATACCATTTAATCAAAGAAGAAGAACATTCCGCCTGATATCCGCCATAGTAGAAGGCTTCCGTCATTGTAACAGTTCATATTTAACTGGATAGTGAAAGCATATTTATGATCTATTGTTTGCTTCATTACAATTCTAAGCCATGTTTGTTCTCCTTTGGTGGCAGTTTGAATATCAAGTTCTTCTTGAGCATCAGTATGTTTTCGTAGGACAGATAGAATATGGTCGGCTTCAGAAAGGCTGATAGCCGGTAACTCACTTAATTTTAACTTGTCAGAATTGTTTTCTTTGTATGTAACGCTTCTGGCTCCATACGTTTTTTCCAGGAGATACGTTGAAACAGAGTTTTCAACGGGGTCATTACCATCTGCAGAGCAGGATGCCAAACTCATCATGACGAGCATGGCAATTATTAAATGCATTGCCTTCATAGAACTATAATTTTTTATTGTTTTTTTTGATTATTTGAATGATTGACCCATTATCATCCGATACAAAAATAGGTATTCCTTTTATGTATCCAAATTATTTTCAAGCTTTTTGATGAAAACACCCTCTTTTGATGAAAATACCTGCTATGTTGGAAAGAAGGAGTTGTTTGGCTATATAAGGGGCGTTTTTATCATGATGAAAGGAGTTTCACCTATGAATGGAGAAAACTCCGTTGGTGTTCCATTTGATAGTTGGAATGTTTCTCATTGAATGTATATTCTATTTTTGACGAAAATAGGAACTAGGATTGTTTTTTGTTCATTTTGCATTTTGCTGAAACTACCTCTTAATAAAGATTAATTTGACAATATCCTGTTAAAAAAATAGCCTTTACCTTTGTGAAGTAAACAATAACTTTAGCTAGAAAGAATAGAATATGGTAATACGAAGATTTTTATTTTCATGGGTGTGTCTGTTGGCTTCTTCCTTATTTATGTATGGACAGATGGCTGTTAAGACTAATGTGGCGATGGATGCTGTCGCCATACCAAACTTAGGAGTGGAAGTAGGGTTGAGCAAGAAGCTTACAGTGGATATTCCGTTTTATTATAATCCTTGGAAATACAGCGATAATAAAATGTTGAAACTGGTGATGGTACAGCCTGAGTTGCGCTATTGGCTTTGTGATAAGTTCAATGGTCATTTTTCGGTTTCCATTTAATGGGAGGAGCATACAATACTACCGGTATTGATTTGCCGTTTTCTCCTTTCGATGATTTGAAAGACTTCCGTTATAAGGGACATTTTTATGGTGGCGGTGTCAGTTACGGTTATCAGTTTGTGCTGGGACGTCATTGGAATCTGGGCGCCACCATCGGTTTGGGTTATGCTTATGTGCGTTATAAGAAATATGAGTGTGAAGAATGTGGAGATATGTTGGAGAAATCCAACAAGAATTATTGGGGTCCTACTAAGGCTGCTCTGAATCTTATTTATATATTCTAAAAATTACGGATTATGAAACTTATATGTTATATACTTCTTATATTATTGATACCGACTATTCCGGTAGGTGCACAGACATTATCAGGTGGTCAGGTACAAGTCAGCAACCAGTCAATCCTGATTAGTGATAATGGACAGGTGATGATAGGAATGGATATCACGTTGCCGACTGCAATGGAGCTTTCTTCCAACTGTGTGGCAACTCTGACTCCGGTTTTGAAGACACAGGATAACAGTTATAACAGGATTTTGCCTGCTATTTGGGTATATGGGCGTATCCGTTCCATCGTGCAACAGCGTGAACGCAGTATTCCGTCGGATGCATATACCATTCTTCGTCGTAAGAATGGAACGGAACAGACTGTAAATTATTCAGCCCGTATTCCATACGAAAATGGATGAATGGTGCAGAACTGGAACTGCAGGCTGCTATACGTGGCTGTGCCGATTGTCAGAAAAAGAAAAAAAACAGTGCCTTTATAACTCGTGCCAATTTGGAGCGTTATGTGGTGAAACCTGCTGTGGCATTTGTTTCTCCTGCTGTCGAGGCTGTGAAGAATCGTGCTGAAGAAGGCCGTGCTTATTTGGATTTTCCGGTAAACCAGACCAGGATTTATCCTGATTATCGTCGTAATCCCTCTGAACTGGCAGCTATCAAGCGTACAGTGGATGTGGTGAAGAATGATGCCAATACTACCATTACTGAAATAGATATCGTGGGTTATGCTTCTCCTGAGGGCAGATATGCGGCTAATGCGCGTCTGGCGCAGGGTCGTGCTGAAGCGTTGAAGAACTATGTAATGAGCGAGTATGGTTTTAAAGCAGATCTGTTCAAAGTGAATTCTGTGCCCGAAGACTGGGCTGGATTGCGTGAATATGTCACAAAGAATGCTTTACCGCTGAAAGATGAAATTTTGTCTATAATAGATAAGAATGAAAACGATTATGATGTGAAGGAGGAACGCATTAAGGCCTTGGATGGTGGAAAGGTATATGCCGCATTACTACAGGATTGTTATCCGGCTTTGCATGTCACTCTGATTACACTGTACGTTATGTAGTACGCGGATTTGATGTAGAGGAAGCGAAACAGATTATAAGGACCCGTCCCCAGCAGTTGAGCTTGCAGGAAATGTTCTTGGTTGCTCAGACATACGAAAAGGGAAGCAACGAGTTTAACGAAGTGTTCGATGTGGCAGTGCGCATGTTCCCTGATGACCCAACAGCGAATATAAACGCTGCCGCTATCGAACTCCAACGAGGTGACTTGCAACAGTCAGTCCGTTATTTGGATAAGGCTGATGCACAAGCGAGTGCGACGCTGAACAACAGAGGCGTGCTGAAACTGTTGCAAGGGGATCTCGACTCTGCCGAAAGTTATTTCAAACAGGCGCAGGCCAAGGTTCTGTTGAAGCCGGTGCCAATTTGGAAGAAATGGTCAATAAACGTAAGGATGATGCAATCTTTGGAAAATAAGACATATAGACAAACAGTACAATAAAAGATGTTAGAAGAAACTTGTTCATAAGTAGATACTCATAAATATCAACACTTTATTATTTTTTTCATCCGGACAGTTACCCATATTATAGAAAAAAAGTAAGGCCATCTTTGCTTCATGAACTGCACTTACTTTTGGAACTGCATTATGAGTGGAATTCAGACCGGAATATTAGGTGAAATAATTGTGAACGACTCCTTTAAGGAAACACCTCATTGCTGGATTTGAACCAATCTCTTTGAAGAACCTCTACTGTAGGTGCGGATTGAATCTGGCATGTAGTGTAGTGGCCGTGAAGCTGAATTTCTTAGTATTTTCTCCCACTTGTCCGCAATCTCTGAATCCGCTATATTCCATGACTATCCGATACGGAAAGAAAGTACCAGATAAATAAGGAGTTTGAATGAAATGCACTTCACCAACTTCAGAAGGAGTATCAAAAGGGGAAGCGTAACAGGAAGTTCAGTTGAACAAAGGATGAATATTGAACAATTTAACAAATTGAAAAAATACAAACATATATGGCG